>PJTZ01000118.1_pt1 | contig 66520 bp, 48 predicted proteins | sample 1512131 | NCBI WGS metagenome assembly PJTZ01 (sample SAMN08177679, study PRJNA422409) | Soil metagenome, whole genome shotgun sequencing project. | reverse complement strand
CAGGGGATATCGAAACTACTTGTCGGAATTGTTGAGTACACAGGGGTTGGGAGCTGATTCTATTGCGCGGTTACCATATTATAAACTGGATGCCGAAAATACCGAGCGCTATAGCTATATGAACGAAACCGACTGGCAATCGGAGGTCATGGATCATAGTATCAACCAAAACTATTATCTGAAAGTAGCAGGGGGAGATAATATTGCGCAGTATGCGTTGTCGGCCGGTTATACGAATGATCGGGGAGTCTTGCAGTATGACGACCTAACCCGCTATAACATGCGCCTGAATGGGGATCTTACCTTATCAGAAAAATTTACAATGCAGAGCAACCTCTCTTTTTCCTACAATCGACATCATATTCGAAACCAAGGAGTGGATTCGTATTCCAGTCCGCTATATCAGGCACTCGTGAAATCACCGTTTCTGGCACCTTATGGTTTTGATGAACAGGGCAACATGTCGCCGGTATTTGCCGATGTGGATGTCTTTAATCAGAGTAATCCGGCGGTGTTGGTTAGTGAGAACACGATAGGACAGAACCAAAGTTACCGTTTTGTGGGGAATTTGCATTTCAACTATCAATTTAATGAGCGTTATGCCTTGCGTACGATCGCCGGATTGGTATACGATAAAGGCCGGGAGAATTTTTTCTTACCGGAGCTGGGCGTGTTTTCCGAAGATCAACCGACGGCGGAGATACGGAATGAAGCGGGTGTCCAGAACCGGAAGTTGTTTGGATTATTTAATGAGACCTACTTTAGTGCTAACAATACCTTCGGGACAGACCATCGGTTAAGCAACCGCGTTGGTTTCCGGGTACAGCAGCGCAATGCGGAGTATGATTATGGTCTGGCGTTTAATACGGCAAACGATAATTACGTGAATGTAACGGGCGGAAGCAACTTGCTGCGCCAGATTCGTGGTGGATTTGGTAATGCGAACTGGATGAATACCTATATGTCGCATGAATATGCATATAAAGAACGCTATATGGTGCGTTGGGATGCGGCCTTAGATGGTTCCTCACGCTTTGGTAACGAGGCGCGTCATGGTGCTTTGAAACTGGGTAAAGATGCTTTTGCATTGAATACAGCGCTCCATGCGGCTTGGATGGTTTCGGCTGAGGATTTTTTTCGTACCGATGTTATTAATCTCCTGAAACTACGGGCTTCTTATGGGGTGTCGGGAAATGACGATATTGGAGATTATGCCGCGCGTACCTATTATATTTCCCAGAATTTTCTGGGGGTACAGGGACTTATCCGCGGGAATATCGGAAACCCTGCGCTACAATGGGAGCGTGCCTTCAAAACTAATCTGGGGCTTGATCTGTCATTGGCGAAAGAACGTGTCAATGTATCGTTGGATATTTATAATCACCGTTTTAAGGATATGATTACCTATCAGGCGCTATCGGCGCAGACGGGTATGGATTTAGCCTTTACAAATGGTGCGGCAATGCGGAATAATGGACTCGATTTGAATATCACAGGACGTTTGATCAACAAGCCGAATCTGAAGTGGGATATGGGGCTACAACTGGCGGCCTATCGGAATAAAGTGTTGACCCTACCCGGTGGCGCATTTGAAACGACGTATTACGGTGCGCGTATGATTACGGAAGAAGGCGGTGCAGCAAACCAGTTTTACGGTTTGCAGACTTACGGCGTATTTGCAACCGCACGTGATGCAGCGAATACCGGTTTGAGCAGACGTTTAACAGACGGTAGTTTGCTGCCGTTTGAAGCGGGAGATGTGCATTTCGTCGATCAAAATGGCGATAATATCATCGATGAGAAAGACCGGGTGGTGATCGGTAACCCTAATCCCGATTGGTTCGGTTCATTGCACACGACGCTGCGCTACAAACGTTTTTCAATGCATGCGCTGTTTACTTATTCGCTCGGCAATGATGTGTACAACGCGACACGCCATCGCTTGGAAAATGTATCTTCCTATCACAACCAAAGCATCGCAGTGAACTACCGCTGGAAAGAGGAAGGACAGCAGACCAATATACCGCGGGCGAACTGGGGCGATCCGTTAAATAATGCGGAATTCTCCGATCGCTGGATAGAAGATGGTTCGTACCTGCGCTTGCGCACGATCAATTTTGGTTACCATGTGCCGGTTAATCGCGATATTCTGAAATCATTTGATGCTTTTCTGACGGTCAACAACTTGTTTACGGTTTCGAAATACCTAGGATATGATCCGGAATTTAGTGCCAACAGCTCGATCTATAGCCAAGGTATCGATATTGGTATGACACCGCAATTCAGGACAATACAAGTGGGTATCAAAGCTGGATTTTAGGATAATAGTTAAAAGAATGAACATGATAAGAATCATAAAAATGAAACGTATCACCCTATATGGTCTATATGCTGCGCTGGCATGTCTCGCCTTGCCTTCTTGCAGCAAGTTCTTGGACGTGGAACCGGATGAGGTCTTAGTCAAAGAACAGATGTATCGAAATATATACGATGCAGATGCTGCCGTTATCGGCGTGTATGGTAAGCTATTGTCGCTGGCCGAACAACACATTCTTTGGAATGAGTTGCGTGCAGATTTGCTTACGGTGACCAACCGGGCAAACCCCTATTTAAAGGAAATCAATACAAACGATGTTGGCGCCATCAGCGCGGATAATCCATACGTGAATCCACGTAAGTTTTACGAGGTCATTCTCAATTGTAACGATGTCCTGGCGAATTTTCAGGTGATGCGCGCGGAAAATAAGTTTACGCCGGAAGAGTATAATCAACGCTATTCGGATATTATGGCCGTGCGGAGCTGGGTATATCTGCAATTGGGCATACACTTCGGACGCGTACCCTATATCACCGATCCGTTGGAAGATACGGATGCGGTACTGGATAAGGACAAATATCCACTATTGGAATTTGAGCAGTTGCTGACGAAGCTTATCGCCGATATGGAATCCATTCCCTATAAGCTGCTTTATGCAAGTACAGAATCCCTGATGTATGCGGTGGACGGATATAATATGGAGCGCTTCTATATCAATAAGCAGGCCCTATTAGGCGATCTGCATTTGTGGAACAACGATTACCAGAGCGCGGCAGAATATTATAAGCTGGTGATGACCAGCTATGATAATTTAGGGAACGACAACTTCCGTTACGATCGGTATAAGATTAAATGGGCAGAAGTGGCAACCAACAATGATATTGCAGTGGGGTATTTGCGCTATCGGGAACAGGATGTACGTACACTGATTAACAGCAAGACACAGGGCTGGCGGTCTATGTTTTCGCGTACGCAGGATGAGCTGTGGAATACGGAATGGGTATGGTCCTTACCCTTTAGTAGTAATTTTAGTCCGCAGAATCCATTCATCAGCTTGTTTGCGGCGAATGGAGGCGACCACCTATTGAAACCGAGCTTGGAGTCACTCGATTTATGGAATAGCCAAACCCAACGGAACGGCGTGCCTTACGACGCACGACGGGATTTATCGGTGTCCATGATGGGACAGGAAGGGGTTGTGACAAAATATACGGACGAGTTTTCAGATATCGAAACGATGTTACCTATCGATAAATTTCAGCGTGATGGCAAATGGCATCTGTATCGTGCAGCAAAACTGCATTTGCGCTTTGCTGAGGCTGCCAATCGGGATGGACACCATAAGCTTGCGGCAGCATTCTTAAACGGTACCATAGGCAGTGCTTACGATGATCCAAACCTAACAGACAAAACTGATGTCATGCAAACCTTTTTGCCCTTTCCGTACGACTTCGACGCGCGGAACGGGAATAACCCGCATTTCCGTGCTACCTGGCACCGGCATGCGGGTATTCGTGGAAGGGCTTACGTAACCATCAAGGAAGTCAATCCGACAGACAGCCTAACACAGATTGAGAATTACCTGATTGAGGAAGCTGCTTTGGAAATGGCCTTTGAAGGCAGCCGTTGGGAGGATTTGCTACGCATAGCGATGCGCCGGAACGATCCATCTTTTCTGGCAAATAAGATTTATGAGAAATTGAGTAAGGAAGGACACCCACAAGCAGATGCGGTTCGCAGCAAATTGATGAGTCGTGAAAACTGGTATTTGCCGTTTAAATGGGATGTAGGGGAATAATTTAAACCAAAAACGATGAAAAAAAATATTCTTTTTATTTTAATAATGCTATGCACGATAGGTTTTTCGGTGTCCGCACATACCTATTACATTGCCGTGGACGGAGATGATAATAATGCCGGAACAAAGGGAGAACCTTTTGCAACGCTGAACAAAGCGCAGTCGCTGGTGCAATCCGGTGATACGGTATATTTCCGCGGTGGAACGTATCGGATCAAGCCGGAGCAGATTATGACACCCACCAGTGGAAGCGTATGGGCACATGTGTTTGATATGAGTAAAAGTGGGGCGAGTGAAAACCAACGGATACATTATTACGGTTACGAAGGTGAGCGTCCGATATTCGATATGTCGGACGTGAAGCCGGCAGATCGTCGGGTGGTTGTCTTTTACGTCAGCGGCTCCAATCTGCATTTCAAAAACTTTGAAGTGATCGGCACACAAGTGACCATCGTAGGACATACGCAGTCTGAATGCTTCCGAAACGATGGGGGAAACAATAATATCTATGAAAACCTCGCCATGCACGATGGGATGGCGATCGGCTTTTATTTGGTGCGAGGTTCAAATAACTTGGTCTTGAACTGTGACGCTTATAATAACTGGGACTATGTTTCTGACGGTGGTCGCGGAGGGAATGTGGATGGTTTTGGGGGGCACCCGACAAACACGACCAGCACGGGCAATGTGTTCCGCGGCTGTAGAGCCTGGTGGAACAGTGACGATGGCTTCGATTTAATCAGTGCTTATGCCGCTTATACGATTGAAAACTGTTGGGCGTTTTATAATGGCTATAAACCGGGAACCTTTGAAACTGCGGGAGATGGAACGGGTATAAAAGCAGGAGGCTATGGTATGGGAGAGAATGCGGATGCACCATCGGCCATACCGATGCATGTTGTCCGGAATAATATTGCCTTTCAAAACCGTAATCAAGGATTATATGCGAATCACCATCTAGGTGGAATCCTATGGGAAAACAATACGGGGTATCGGAATCCTTCTAACTTTAATATGTTGACGCGCAAATCCAGAGAGGAAGCTGTAGATGTGGATGGGTATGGACATATTATTCGGCATAACCTATCCTATAGCCCGCGTACGGCAGGCCAACATATGGTGAATGTAAATCAGGAGCTTTCTCAAATAAGCAATAACTCCTTTCTGCCGGTGAATATGGAAGTAACGGCGGATGATTTTATGAGTCTGGATGAAACCCAACTTTTGTGGCCACGTCAAGCTGATGGTAGCTTGCCGGATATCGATTTTTTGAAATTGAAGACGAGCAGTGCATTTTATGCAGCGGGGATGGGATATTTCTATACACCTCTGGGTAGTGTCACGTCTTATGAATGGATTGAAGAACCGACCATTGTCATTGAACATAATGTGGCGCGGATCGTTGGGAATGGTGCAGGACGTTTTAACAGCTTTTTTGTCAATGGTACACGGGTTCCTTTTAATACAGGTCGAGTGAATTTGACGGTATACGAAGGAGAGGTTGATCTTCGTGCGGTTACCGCAAGTGGCGATGTGATCCGGTTGAAAATAACGAAATAAGGAAGTTAGAATAAGATGATTATGAAATATAGGATAGATATACGCTTCATTATGCTTTTGTTGTTATGCGGAAGTGTAGTGGCAGCTTGCGAAAAAGAAAAGGCGGTACCGTTGCAGGCGTTGGAGCTGGACAAAAACAGTATCGAAATACTGGAAAGTTACACGTCAACGGTAGAAGTTATAAGTGGTAACGGAGACTATACCGTTTCGGAGACGTCGTTGGTTGAGGTAGAGATCGTCGGGAATACAATTACATTTACAGCAACGGAAAACTATGGTGAGGAACGACTTTTCATCATGGATGGAACAGGGAGAAAAGCAGCGGTGGATGTCAAAGTGATTCCGGCCGTACTTAGCGCAGACGATCCCCGGTTTTATTGGGATGGTCTTATTGCTTTGGAGCAAGCTAACCAATGGAGTACAACGATTATGGGAAATAAGGTTGCGATGACAAATGTCACCGAAAAGAAGCAATTTGTGCTGTCATGGAATGGTGAATTTGCTGTTGGCGTAAAACCAAGAGCAACACTTCGTATTATTGGCGAAGAGAATAAACAAGAGATATCGTTGACAAAATTGGAAATATTGACCATTGACCGGAGTAAAAACCTGTGTACAATAGTGTTCTACAAAGAAAAACAGAAAGGAGAATTGGTGTTTGTGCTGCCATAGATAGGATTCGGCAAAATAGTGAAAGGTTTTTCTTTATCATTTCTGTTATAAGAAGTGAAGAGGAAAGACCTATGTTTGCTTTTAGTCGACTTTTTACTGAAATCGCACAAAAATTAGCGTACATAATAAAATTTTGTATATTTAGCTTTGAATTGCAACTAACTTACTGACTTTTTTAAATTGTAAGCGACTTGTCCATGAAAGCTACAGATCAAGATAGGCTCATTTTCAAAAAGCATTACCGTGCATTATGCTATTTTGCCTGGCAAATGGTGCAGGATGAGAAAACTGCGGAAGATTTGGCGCAGGACGCGTTCGTTTCTTACTTAAACAACAAAACGGAACTGCCAGATGATGAAAATGCGATAAAATCTTTTCTGTATAGTTCGATCAAACATGCTGTATTCAATCTGAGCCGTCATAACAAAGTCGTGCGAAAATTCTGGGAACGTACGGTGTTTACAGAATCGGACGACATCGATTACGAACATCAGATTATTCGGGCAGAGTTTATGACAGCAATTTATGACGCTTTGGAAAAACTTCCCGAAGGGTGCAGAAAGATTATGGTCATGAGTTATGTGGATGGCTACTCTAATGAAGAAATCGCCCAAGAATTAGAGATCAGTATTAATACCATAAAAACACAAAAGCGCCGAGGGCTTAGTGTCTTGCGCGAAAAACTGAATTTCAATTACTTCTGGATGTTTTTGCTGGCACTTAGTACATTGTGAGAATTGCACAATTCCCTCCTTAACATGAAATGCCACATATAAAATTTTGAAATATGTAGGAATACTATGTATGCAATATCCCCTCATTCAAAATTTTAAAGTGGCGAGATTTTGTTTATTTTTTTATGGAAAAAAAAGAAAAGCAGATTTCTTGTCACCCCAAATCCTGATTTAGGTTTCTTAACTTAAATTATGGATACCAACCCATTCAATATCGCACATATAATTACCAAGCGTTTCAGAAATGAACCGCTCGATAGCTACGAACAGCACGTATTGGATGCATGGATACAGGCCCATCCCAATAACAAAGAGTTGTTTGATGAACTAATGACAAAAGACGTGTCCATGAAACTCGATTGGCTCGACAACCTGGATGAGGAATCTGCATGGCAACGTATTGAAAGGAAACAAGAAAAAAAATACCGTAATCATTTTTTGTGGCGTGTGGCGGCAACTATTGCACTCATTTGCTCTTTAAGTTTATCTGTATGGTTTCTTAGGACGGGTATCAACGATGAAAAAAAGGCCGCTGCTCCAGCGCTCAGTATAGCGGCAGATGATGTGCGTCCAGCTCTTTTAGGAGCCAAAATCATCCTCGCAAATGGTAAAGAGGTGAAAGTAGATGATACGCTTAATATCGCTTCGAGTTCATCTATTATAGAGAATGAATTAGACTTTTCTAATGAGTCTGTTACACGTGAACTCATTTTCCATACGTTAGTCGTTCCTGCAGCCAATTTCTTTAAGATAACCTTATCAGATGGAACAGCCGTGTGGGTCAATGCCGCGAGTGAACTCCGGTTTCCGGAGCATTTCGGAGATACTGAACGACGTGTATATCTAAAAGGCGAGGCCTATTTTGAAGTGGCAAAAGATACGGAAAGACCATTCTTTGTGGAAACGGAAGAAGTGGATATTCGTGTGTTGGGAACACATTTTAATGTATCCGCTTATGGGAAAAATGTCAGAACTTCATTGGCGGAAGGTAGTGTGAAGGTAATTAATGAGGCACAATCGGTGGTCATCGTACCCGGACAAAGTGCGGAGTGGAGCGATGGAGATTTAAAGGTGAGAACAACGAACTTACAAAGGGATCTTGCCTGGAAAAATAACGTATTCTATTTCAGGAATGATCATATTGTCCATATTGCCAACCAACTGAAACGCTGGTATAATATAGATATTTCTTTAGCACAGGATGTACCGTTGCATAATACTTATTCCGGTGAAATCGGGCGGGACGTCAATCTATCTGAAGTATTAACCATGTTGGCATTTGTCAGCGATTTAAAATTTACACTAAACTCTAATAAATTATTAATCACTAAACAAGAACGAATGAAGAAATAGAAATTTACAACAACAAACGAAACAATTGTATTTAACAAGAAACAGGGATGTTGCAGCACCCCTGTTGAAATCAAGTTAAATAAAGCAATGAACCTTACACATTAACTCAATTACTCAAATGTATGAATTACTTCTTATTTGACAAAAGACGAAAAGAAGCATGGAAGCCGCCTATTGTCTTAATTCTCCGAACGATGAAAATTACAACATTTCTCCTGCTGGTTTTCATGACCTGTGCCTATGCAGAAGGAACTGCACAGAAAGTATCACTCTCATTAAAGAATGTGAAGCTGGAAGATGCTTTCCAGCAGATTAGCAGACAAACCAGTCTGAAATTTTTGTACAATGATGATGTGATAGCGAAGTCATCGCGTATTAGCCTTAATATACGTGAAACGGATGTAAAAGATGCACTGCACATGATGTTGCCGACTCAGAATTACTCGTTTAAGATCATTGCGGGTACTGTTACGGTAAATTATAGGGAGATGACACCCAACGCCGCCACTATCGCAGTTGATGTACAAAGCCCCATCACAGGCCGGGTGACTTCGATGAACGGAGAGCCTCTTGCCGGTGTATCTATTGGTGTAAAAGGAACCTCACAAGGTACCACAACCAATGAAAGTGGTAATTTCTCGATTAATGTTCCCAGCGGCAGTACTTTAACGTTTCGCTACGTAGGTTATTTGACGAAAGATATACCTGTAAGCAATCAACGGACGTTGAATGTACAGCTGATGGCGGAAGACCAAGCGATCGAAGAAGTGGTCGTCACGGGGATGGGCCAACGGGTAGACCGTCGTTTGTTTACCGGTGCAACTTCACAGATTTCGGGTGAAGCTGCACAGATTGGTGGACAGATTGACCCCAGCCGTGGACTGGAAGGTCGTGTAGCCGGAGTCTCTGTGCAAAACGTAACGGGGACGTTTGGTACAGCGCCGAAAATCCGCGTGCGCGGTGCTACATCTATTTACGGTGCCTCAAAGCCGTTGTGGGTTATCGATGGCGTTATTGTAGAAGACGTCGCAGATGTTAATGCAGATGCACTTTCTTCTGGAGATGCCCTGACGTTAATCAGTTCTGCCGTAGCCGGTTTGAACATGCATGATATCGAATCGTTCCAGATTTTGAAAGACGGTTCAGCAACCTCGATATATGGTGCCCGTGCGATGGCGGGGGTTATTGTCATCACGACAAAAAAAGGAACGGCCGGACGTAGCTCGTTAAACTATACGGGTGAATACACTATTCGTGCTATACCACGATATTCCGAATTCAATATCATGAACTCGCAGGAGCAGATGTCAGTTTATCAAGATGTTTATCCGAAACAAGATATCCGCTTAGGAGATCTGTTGACAGAAGCCAACAGTGGTGTGTATGGCGATTTGTATCGTCGTATACAGACTGGTGAGGTTGTGAACGATTTGTTTACTAACAGGCATCATGTCAACAACTTCCTGCGAGAAGCAGAATACCGTAACACGGATTGGTTTAGCCAATTGTTTCAGCCGAGTGTACAACACAACCATTCGGTGAGCATGTCGTCCGGTACCGAAAAATCACAGTATTATTCGTCCATCAGTGCCTTGGTAGATCCGGGGTGGACCAAGCGAAGTGGGGTTAACCGCTACACAGGTAATTTGAATGCCAACTATAATATCTCGGATAATCTTCGCTTAAATATCATCACGAATGGCTCTTATCGTCAGCAACAAGCGCCCGGAACGTTAGGGCAGACGACAGACGTGGTTTTCGGGGAAGTAAAACGTGATTTTGATATCAACCCCTATGCCTATGCGATGAACAGCTCGCGTACACTTGATCCGAACGTCTTCTATACCCGCAACTATGCGCCGTTCAATATTCTGCACGAGTTGGAAAACAATTATATGGACGTGAATGTGACCGATCTCCGTTTCCAAGGAGACTTGAAATGGAAGGTTGTTCCGGAATTGGAATTAGGTGCTTTTGGTTCGGTACGTTATCAGTCCACCGCACAGCACCATTATGTAAAAGATTTGTCCAATCAAGCACAGGCGTATAGAGCAGGTATTGATTTTGGAACCACTGTGATACGAGATAAAAACCCATTCTTATATACCGATCCCGACAATCCGTATGCACAGCCCATCTCCGTATTGCCGGAAGGCGGTATCTACAACCGTACGGATTATACTATGTTCGAACAATTGTTCCGTTTCACAGCACAGTATAATAAAACCTTCAATTACAATCATATCGTAAGTGCCTTTGCTGGTTCTGAATTGACGGCATCCGACCGGAATAATACGTGGTTCCGTGGTTGGGGGCTGCAATATGAATTGGGTGAAAGCCCATTTACAGATTATCGCGTGTTTAAAAGAGGTCAGGAAGAAAATACCCCCTATTTTCATGTAAACCGGAACAAGGACAACGACCCGACGAACACCAAGTATAAGCAAGCGGCATTTTTTACCAACCTGACTTATTCGTATGCGGGTAAATATATTTTGAATGGTACCTTCCGTTATGAAGGGTCCAACAAGCTAGGAGAAGCTATCTCGGCTAGATGGATGCCTAGTTTTAACGTGGCGGGTGCATGGAATGCGCACGAAGAGGACTTTTTCACAGATCTTTTCCCGGCGTTATCCCATTTGACGTTGAAAGCTTCCTATAGCTTGACAGGGGATAGAGGGCCGGCAGATGTCACTAACTCGCATGCGATTTATGCCTCGTATAACCCATGGAGGCCGACAGCGAGTGATACGGAATCGGGTTTGCAGATTATGGATCCGGCAAACTCGGAACTGACGTATGAGAAAAAACATGAGCTCAATATCGGAACATCGATAGGTCTTGTAGACAACCGCATTAATATTGAATTTGACTGGTTCAAACGGAATAACTTCGACTTAATTGGCGTGGTGAATACACAGGGAATGACTGGTGTAATCTCCAAAATGGGGAATGTCGCCGACATGAAATCGAGTGGAGCGGAATTGAGCTTAACCGGACATATTTTCCGGGATGGCCAGTTTAAATGGCAATCTAATTTGATTTATTCTCATGTGAAAACAGAAGTTACCCGTCTGGATACGCGCAGTCAAGTCATTGATTTGATCACAGGTACGGGCTTTGCTCAAGAAGGCGGGCCGTCAAGAGGATTGTACTCTATTCCTTTTGTTCGTTTGAACAACGAAGGTTTGCCTGTTTTCTTAGGTCCGGATAATGAAGAAACCACAACGGATATATACTTCCAAGAGCGGGATAGAATCGATTATCTAAAATATGAAGGACCGACCGATCCGATCCATACTGGAGGCTGGGGCAACCAGTTCAATTACAAAAACTTTGGCTTGAATGTGTTTATGACATATTCTTTTGGAAACGTCGTTCGTTTAAATCCAGTATTTAAGCACGAGTACGATGATTTGACGGCATCTACTAAAGAGTTTGCAGACCGCTGGATGGTGCCGGGAGACGAAGCCTATACGAATGTGCCGCTTGTTTCTTCCAAAGGGCAGAACAGAGCATATAACAACGACCTTCAGTATACGTTTAATGCCTACAATTATTCCTCCGTACGTACTGCGAAAGGTGATTTTATTCGCTTAAAAGATGTTTCCTTATCCTACGAATTGCCCAAAAATTGGGTAAATGCATGGAAGGTAAATTCATTAGGTTTACGTTTCAACGCGACCAACCTATTCCTGATTTATGCGGATAAGAAGCTGAATGGGCAGGATCCGGAGTTTGTCAACGCGGGAGGTGTAGCTGCACCGATGGCTAGACAGTATACATTGACATTACGTTTGGGATTGTAATGGAAACTTTAAGAAAGGATTGAAATGAAAAGAAAGAACAAATTATATTTAGCGATAGCCTTAATCTGTGGGTTGGGCTTCTTCTCCTGTGATAAATTTTTGGATGAGATGCCCGACAACCGCGCAAAACTGGATACCGAGGCTAAAATTGATAAAGTTTTGGTGTCGGCTTATCCTGCAACAGCTTATTTGGTGTCAGCCGAGTTTTCATCGGATAATATAGATGATTATGGAATAAGCAATCCGTATAACGAACGGGATCTGGAACAATTGTTTCGTTGGAACGATGTGACCGAAAATACGGACGACAGCCCCAAAGAAGTTTGGGAAGCTTGTTATAAAGCTATCTCCAGTGCGAATGCGGCGTTGGGCGCGATCGAGGAAATGGGAAATCCGGCAAGCTTAAATGCGCAGCGTGGAGAGGCTTTGGCAGCGAGGGCATATTCTCACTTTATTTTGGTTAACCTATTTGCACAGCATTATCATAAAGATCATGCAGCGACAGATTTAGGTATCACCTACATGTTAGAAACCGAAGACGAGCTGAATCCACAATACGAGCGCAACACGGTGCAAGAAGTGTACGATTATATCGTACGTGATTTGGAAGAAGCATTACCGCTGATTGATGACGCGTCCTACGGTGAAACACCAAAATACCACATGAACTCCAGGGCGGCCAATGCACTGGCGGCACGCATTGCCTTGTATATGCAGGATTGGGAAAAAGCAATTAGTTATGCTACTGCCGCTATTGGCTCCAATCCTTCACCTTTATTGCGGGATAACCGTACTATCGCCGCGAGTGCAGTAGAAGTTACACCGGCTGCCATTGCCTACAATCGAAGTTCCATAAAAGCTAATTTAATGTTAGCGACGGCGGGAACGAGCCACGGTTTATACTTTGGAAATTATTATACTGGTGCTCGGTTTGCCCATGGAGCGTTTATCAGTAACACAGAGACCATGCTCGCAGAAGCTCCTTATGGTAAACGGACGGCCACCGGATATATTCCGCAGGTGTTTGTGTATTCGGGAACGAATCTGGATAAACATCTATTTCCCCGAGTTTCCTATCAGTTTGAATATACCGACGTTGTCGCCGGTATTGGTTATAGCAGAGGGGCCTATGCACCCTTTACCACAGAAGAAACGATGTTGGTCCGTGCGGAAGCATTGATCCACTTGAAACGCTATGAAGAAGCAGTAGTCGATATGAAGCGTTGGGTAGATAATACCTTAGCGAATCCACCGGCAACGTTTACCGTAGAAAGTATCAACGAATGGGCGGATGGTTTGGAATATTATGAGCCAGACGAACCTACGCCAAAAAAGAGACTGAGTCCGGAGATGGTTCCGTTTGAGGCGGGTACGCAGGAAAATATGCTCCATGCCTTATTGTATATCCGCCGGATAGAGACCATGCACATGGGGTTGCGTTGGTTTGATGTGAAGCGTTATGGTATTGAAGTTGCACGACGGCTGATTACGACAGGTACCACAGTCTCTGTCGTAGAAAACGACACTAAACTGGTTGCGCGCGATAACAGAGCGGCATTACAGATCCCATTGGATGTAATTTCTGCAGGTTTAACTCCTAATCCTAGATAATGATGAACATGATAAAGAAACTAAATATTTTGTTGTTATCTTCTTTGTTACTTTTTTCCTGCAAAGAAGAACGTTTAGATCCAACGAGTGTTTTCCAGGATCTCGAAGTGGCGACAAACGAACTGGATAACTATATTGAACACCAGTTTACAAAAGATTATAATATTGCCATCGTGTATAAGTTTGTTGAAGCGGAGTCGGATTTGGACTATAACCTCAGTCCGGCGAGTTACGAGAGTTCGGTACGCATGACTAAGCTATTGTATTATCTCGGTATCGCACCGTATGATGAGATTACGGGCAGTAAGGACTTTATACGGTCGTATTTTCCCAAGTTACTGAACTACATCGGTTCGGCGGGGTATCGGAATAACGGAACGTTTGTATTGGGTACAGCTGAAGGAGGCGTTAAGATTTCGCTCTATCTATTAAATAATCTCACGGAGGAAACGGGTATGGATGCGGATTTTTTGAACTATTACTATTTCCATACGATGCATCACGAATTTGCGCATATTCTGCACCAGACGAGAGATTACCCGGCTTCATTTAAGGAGATTACCGGCGCCGGTTATGTGGCGGATGCGTGGAGCGACATCTATACCGGCTCCTCAGCGGACGCTTTAGCCGCTGCAGACGGATTTGTTTCTCCTTATGCTTCCAAAGAAGCTAACGAGGATTTTGTCGAAACATATTCGTATTATATCACGCTATCCCCGGCGCAATGGGAACAGCGTATCAGTCAAGGAGGTGAAGAGGGTAAGATAATCATAAAGACGAAATTGGACATTGTACGAACGTACTTCCAAACGGTTTGGGATATCGATCTGGATGTGTTAAGAGACGAAATTTTAGCCAGACAGGCAGATTTGCCCAATTTTGATCAAACATCTTTAAACTAAAAAATTATGAAGTTAAAACACATCATATTTACGTTTTTGCTTCCGGTTTTACTGATAACGTCATGTAAACGCGAGCAGGACCGTATCTTCGAGGAGAATGCCTCGGTGCGGATGACGGAAGCGATTGCCAATGCATACGGAGTCCTCCAGGGCAATGAAGCGGGCTGGGTAATGACGTATTACCCGAGCGACAATCAAGAGTTTGGTGGTTACACCATTTTTACGAAGTTTATTTCCAACGCACAGGTGACGATGGTTTCGGATGCGATTGAAAGCTCGGAGACGAGTACCTATTCTGTGATTCATGACACTGGTCCCGTTTTATCTTTCAATGGCTATAATAAAGCTATCCATTGGTTTTCCGAACCTGGAATGGACAATGGAAGGATTGGTGCCGATGATACTGGAATGAAGGGTGATTTTGAATTTATCGTGCTGAAAGCAACAGCAGATTCGGTTGTTCTTAAAGGCAAGAAAAGTGGTACGGAAGTCGTGATGCTGCCGTTAAGCGGCGACGAGTTTGAGCAACAAGGGGAGGCTTATCAAGAAGCTGCGGCTCAATTTGGTGAATTTGGCGTTTTTAAACTGGAAGATGCCTCGGGAGATTTGTTGGATATGCCTTATTCCTCACCGATCCGAGTTTTTCGTAACCCGAAGGATGCCAGTGGCAACGAAATGTCTTTTCGTGTGATACCGGGCGGACTGGAGTTTTATGCCGAACAGGAAATGGAAGGCGTAACATTTAAGACCTTAAAATTCGTAGAACCAACGACTGCTTATCCTTATGGATACTATACAAATGACAATGCAACTTTTAAGATTGTGCCAGATATTACACCGTTGAATGTATGGTTCAGAACTAATACATGGGCAATGCGGTATAGCGGCTTAGGTGCTGAAGGGCAATATTGGTGGAGTCAGGGACGAACCCGATTTCAAAATTTCGGTTATACGCTTAATTATGTAGATATCGGTGATTTCAGTACACAAATTGCACCAGGTTTCACCGGCTTTGCTCCTTTCCTTTCCGTGAATGGACAATCTTCAGCAGCATATTTTGGTTATAATATGGTTCCGGTGAATGGTACAGTAGACGAGATTAGTTTTGCCTTTACAGGTTCTTATTATTCTACTGCTGCTTTTGATATAGCATATTGGAGCAATGCTATTGTGTACTTGGTGCAAATGTTGAATAATAGAACATTTGTTATCACATCGGATCAATTGGAGAAACCATCCGTAATGTTATTAACAGATAAGGAAGATCCAACAAATACGATAGAGCTCATACTCAATGGTGATATCTATGATCCTTTGAATAATTAATTGGTTATTTTTTAAACATAGGAGAGTTGTCATGACTCTCCCTATGTTTACTCAACACAGAAAGTATGTTGCCCTATCTTATGGAATGATTTTACATGGGGCTATTTAAACCTAAAAGCACGGTTTTATATTTTACATCATAGCGTAATTCAAAGCAAAAATCTTCCACATTACTGGGGATATAGCCTTAAACTCCGCGTTAGATTAAAATCTTATTCCCGTCCTATTATGATATTTAAGGATTATAATCCTGCAAAAATTATGGTATTTATGTTTAATTCCAATAGCTCTATAGATTTTTCCTTTCTAAATCGATGATAAGTCCCCCATTTTGTAAATATACATAGCTCCGCCGTACGTGTACATAGCGTTTACCGCAATGTAGTTAACGTCTATGTACAGTGACATAATCAATAAGTTACTGTAGTTGTCGGCTATGTCACGTTACACAACGTAATTGTTGCGTGACATAACCGAAATGTCACCTTACAAAATGGACTTGTTGCGTGCATGCATTGCGAAGGCACAGTAGTTAGCCCAATATGCAGGGAACATACGCGTAATCTATCCTGACAGAATGAACAATGCGCCGAACATCGCCGCTTTGTCAAGGCACAAAATCTAATTGTTCCGTGCGGGCATTCGCATGTACATGTACATAATCGCAAAGAAATATCTTTTTGATGTTTTCCCGTCCGCCGAAGTGGTGTCGTCGTACGGCTTGAACAGTTCGTCAGGCGACGACATAATGTCGTCGCACGGAAATGTGGCCAATCCGTTCGGAGAAGTGATAAAGATGGTCTTTCCGCTTATTTCTCTGTGCAGGAAAACTTATTCTTCCATGCATTGATAGATACTTTCGTCCTTCTTGCGAATGTCCCCATACGCCAGGAAGCAACTTCTGTACATCAAAACGTTCACGGTATACGGCAATACATACATGTTGGGCACCGGAATGGTCATCCCGTACACCGATGCAAACAAGATGGCCGGAAGTTCCATCAGGAAGGGCAACGAAACGATGTCGACGGACGACGACGTGACACTTCCGTCCGCCGATGCTGCACATCCATGCGCCGACGTCGCATTTCCGTCCGGGTTGCGCCAAAAACTTTTGATACGATAGATAACACAGTTGTATACTCTTAAAAATATTCGTATTATAGCGTAACAATCACATAAACGATGTCATATAGATTTTATTTGCCACATCAAGAAGATGGTTCCCGAAACGGGAAGAAGATTTTGGCGGTCGATATAGGAGGAACTAAAACGAGTTTTGGTGTTTTTGAAGTAAAAGGTAATGCGCTCTCCTTGATCCGGGAAGAAACATTTGGGTCTCGTTCGATGGGTACCTTTGAAGAGATTTTACAAAAATTTCTGGCAACGGATAAGGACGGCAGACCGGATGTGTTGTCGATTGGCGTGGCTGGGCCTGTATTGGAGAACAAGGTAACATTAACCAATCTCTCTTGGGAATTGGATGCGGCCTCGTTAAAGACTGAATTTGATATCGAACAAGTATCCATTATCAATGATTTAGAGGCAACGGCATATGGTTTGGTGGGGTTAAGTGTGGAAGACACGGTGCCTTTGTTTGAAAGTTCCGACACAAGCCATGGTAATATGGCGGTATTAGCGCCAGGGACAGGATTGGGCGAGGCAGGAATATTTTGGGATGGAACGTATCATCGTCCGTTTGCAACCGAAGGTGGGCATAGTGAATTTGCGCCACGAACCGATCTTGACGTCGAATTATTGAAATATTTACAACAAGAAGATGAAATTATCAGTTGGGAGCATGTTGTATCCGGACCGGGGATATACAGGATATATAAATTCCTACGGGATGCCAAAGGATATAACGAACCCGCTTGGTTGAAAGAAAATTTCAAAAACAACGATAACCCGGCGGCGGTAATCAGCCATGCCGCTATGCGGGAGTTAGATACTACCTGTAGTTTAACGATGGACCTTTTCGTAAGCTACATGGCACGTGAGTCTGCCAGTTTGGTCCTGAAACATAAAGCGGTAGGGGGCTTATGGCTGGGGGGAGGTATTCCGCCGAGGATATTTCCATTGCTGAAAAAAGATCTTTTCCGGGAACAGTTCATCCAAAATGCACATATGACGCATCTGTTGGAAAAAGTATCTATCCGCGTTATTTTAAATAGTCAGGCCGCATTGATCGGCGCTGGTTATTACGGCGCTTTTGGTGCTTAACCCCCCACTTTATTTGCCAATATGCTCAATTCCTGCGCAGTGCGGCCGGCAATCTCTTTATAAGCATGGGCAACAGGTTCGTCTTCATCCAAAAGAACCGGGAAGCCATTGTCACCCGCATCGGCGACTGCTTTTACCAATGGTATTTCACCTAAAAAAGGAACGTTGTTGTTTTCTGCCAGACGTTTCCCACCGTCTTTGCCAAAAATATAATACTTGTTGTCCGGTAATTCAGCTGGTGTAAAATACGACATATTCTCTACGATACCAATAATAGGTATATTGATGCCTTCCATGCGGAACATAGCCATTCCTTTCATCGTATCGGCTAAGGCAACCTGTTGTGGTGTGGTCACGATAACCGCACCGGAGATAGGATATGACTGTGCCACCGTAATATGTATATCACCTGTTCCGGGAGGCATATCGACAACGAGATAATCCAGTTCACCCCAGTGGGCGTCGCCAAAGAGTTGCTTGATAGCGGATGTTGCCATAGGTCCCCGCCACGGTATGGGCTGGTTGGGATCTGTGAAGAAACCAATGGATAGTAGTTTCAATCCAAATTTCTCTACGGGGGCTATTTTCTGTTTCCCATTAATTTGGATGGATGCTGGACGTGTACCTTCTAACCCGAACATCAACGGTAACGAAGGGCCATAAATATCAGCATCCAGTAAGCCTGTTTTTGCCCCGCTTTCTGCCAATGCTAATGCCAAGTTACTTGCTACGGTTGATTTACCCACACCGCCTTTGCCTGACGAAACCAAAATAATGTTTTTAATGCCATCCAATTGTGCCGCATCTACGCCAACCACCCTAGATGTCATATTGATGTCGACTTCCACCTCCTTGCTTACAAAAAGACCAATAGCGTTCCGGCAGGCATGTTCGATATGCCCTTTCAAAGGGCAGGCGGGGGTGGTTAACACCACATCAAACTTAATCTTATCGGGTAGAATTTCTACATTTTGAATCATGTTCAACGTCACTAGATCTTTTTTTAGATCGGGCTCTTCTACGTGACTCAAAGCATGTAATATTTGTTCTTTTGTAATCATGACCATGGTTTGTTACGTTACAAATTTACACATTGAAAGAGACAATCTTGTCATCGATTTGTTGTTAAGCTAAATTGTCATCTGAAGGGATTTTGTTATCTTCGTCTACCATGCTAACGATATAGCCGGATACGAATGAGTAGATATATATTTCTTCTTTCAATTTTCCTTTTGATTTTTTGTGGGAAAGCCGATGCGCAACGCACGATTGCGATGCCACAGATCATAAACTATTCTAGTAAAGTATACCAGGGAGGTATACAAAACTGGGGTATAACACAGGATAATCAGGGTATTATGTATTTCGGAAATAACGAGGGGTTATTATCCTTCGATGGACGGTATTGGCATATTTATCCCTTGCCTAATGCTACCATTGTGCGTTCGGTTTGTTTTGATGGGAAGGAAAGAATTTATGTGGGCGGACAAGATGAAATAGGATATTTCGAAGCTGATGAGAAGGGTACATTGGTTTATCATTCCCTCGTGGAAAAGATCCCCGCCGGCGAGCGCCAGTTTGCGGATGTGTGGCATATTGAAATACTTGGTGAACATGTGTTTTTCCAAGGTAATAACCATATTTTTCATTATTATCAAGATAAGATCAACGTGGATAAGCCACACAGCAGTTGGCAGTATATGGCCGCTGTAGACGGGATATTATATGCACAGGAGATGGAGAAGGGGATAATGCGTTATGAAAATGGCGTATGGAAAGCGCTCGTGGAACACAACCCTTTGAAAAAAGGAACCACCATTACAGGTATAACTCGTTACAGCGCAGATACGGTGTTCGTGGCAACGATGAAAGACGGTCTTTTCTACCTTACAAATGGGGGGATATTCCCTAAACCAATGTCTACTGCATCTCCATTGGCGACAGCTCGAATATCTGGTGTCCGGTTTTTGGGGAATGACCTATTTGCGTTGGGTACGCACCCTGGAGGTATGTTGATTATGGATAAAAAGGGGCAGGTCGTACAGCGGTATAGTTATAGTGAGGGTTTACAAACAAATAATGTGCGGGATATATTTAAGGATCGAAACGGTAATTTATGGTTGGCCTTAGACGATGGGATTGATTATGTTGCGATCAATAGTGCTATAAAATATATCTATCCTGATCAGCATACGAAGCTGGGAACTTATAGTATGCGTATTTTTGGAGATAAACTATATATCGGAACATCCAATGGTTTATACATGACACCATATGTAGGCAATCTGCTGGACAATATTGGCATGTCGGAAGCACGGTTTGAAAAAGTTCACGGCAGTGAGGGCCAGGTCTGGTCTGTCCAGGAGGTGAATGGGCGCTTGCTAATTGGACATGAAGAGGGAAGTTTTGAAGTGGTAGATCAGGAGGTAAGGCCGATTCATACTGCTACGGGAATCTGGACATATCAGGCGGCTTCCCGAGTTTTCCCATCTCGGAATGTGGTGGTGGGTTCTTACCTAGGATTACGACATCTTTTATTCGACGGTCAGAATTTTGTGGATAATGGGCATATCAGCGGTTCGGACGAAACGTTAAGATTTGTGTACTATGATGATAAAAACCACGTGGTGTGGGTGTCACACCCTTATCGAGGTGTTTTTAGGCTATCCTTGTCGGCAGACTTTAAGAAAATCATCCAGCACAAGCGTTATGAGGTCGAGGACGGGCTACCTGCTATATTGCACAATTATGTCTTTCATATTCGAAATGATATTCTTGTTTCGACGCCTAAGGGCGTGTATACATATGATGCCGAACACGATAACTTTATGCTGGCGAAACAATATCAGGCACTTGTTAATATTCCTATTCAATACATGACGGAGGATAAGATGGGAAATGTATGGTTTGCGAGCAATAAAAGACTGGGCTTACTAGATTTTTCCCGCCCGCTGGAAGAATCGCCGTATACAGTTTCTTATTTTCCAGAGTTAAATGGTGAAATATTAGGCGGATTTGAGTCGGTTTATGTACATGATGCAGAAAATGTATTTATAAGTGGACAAAAGGGTGGTATTTTACTGAACTATAAAGCTTATCAGGCACATGCATCGAAACCAAATATGTTGCTCCGGGCGGTGAAAGCGTTTGATAGTGACAAACAAGAACTGTTGCTGTTGGGCGGTTATCACCATATAGATGTACCAGACAAGGAGCTGCGCTATGCCTTTAATTCTCTTCAATTTAACTTTAGTTCGACCATGTATGATCAACAGGAGCAAGTGGAGTTCAGTTATATGTTGGAGGGGCTGGAAACAAAATGGTCGGCCTGGAGCAATAGGAGCGAAAAAGAATATACTAATCTGCCGGCAGGAACCTATGTTTTTAAAGTGAAATCTAGAAACGGGATGGGGAATGAATCAGAGGAACAGCGATTTTCGTTTCGTGTTGCACCTCCTTGGTATGCGCATCCGATTAGTTATATGTTGTACGTTGGGCTGCTACTCGTATTTATTTTCTGGCTGCTAGGGTTACAGCGTAAAAAACTAAAAGAAAGATATCGAGATGAACTTCATGTACGACAATTGGAAATTGAGAAAAAGGAAAATGAAGTTATCAAACTCCGTAATGAAAAACTGGAAGCGGAACTTGGATTCAAGGATAAGGAACTGGCAAATTTAACCATGAATATCATTCAGCGTGGCGAAGTGCTGCGTAAAATTAAGGATAATGTTAGCCAAACTATGAATCGACTGGAAGATAAGGAGGGGCAACAAAACTTCCGGCAATTGATTCGGCTTATCCGCTCTGCAGAAAGGACAAATGATGACTGGGATAAATTTAATGCGCATATCCACCATGCGAATGAAAATTTCTTCTTTAAGCTTAAAAAACAACACCCTGATCTGACAGCAAATGAATTGAAACTATGTGCTTTGTTACGGATGAATCTGCTTTCCAAAGAAATTGCCCAACTCATGCATGTCACGGTCAAGGCGGTGGAAGTAAGCCGCTATCGCCTACGAAAAAAATTAAAGATCGATTCGGAAATCAACCTGTACGATTATTTGATGCAATATGCCAAGAGTGATGAATAATACGTCTATTCATTGCTCAATGCTTACTAGTTGTTAATTATTGGTTTGTTTTGTAGTGTATTGATAATAAGTATCTTGCCTTTATAATGTAGGGTGTTTGTAGTGGCATTTTATGCATTTTTTCTTCTAATATGATCTTTTGTAGTGGTAATTGTAGTCTCGGAAAAAATATACTTTACCAATTACCACCCTATTTTTGAATCATGTTCTTTGCAATCACAAAGAATTGGAGTGAACCAAAATTTTTATAAACCATGTTAAACAAATTCAACTTATGAGGATTAGAATTTTACATGCATTCATGTTACTGGGTATGTGCTTTTCGGTTGCGCAACTTGCTGCACAGACTATGCAGGTACGGGGGCGGGTTACGTCGGCCGTTACCCAAGAGCCTTTATCGGGTGTGACTGTCGCTATTCAGGGAAGTACACAGGCAACTAGTACGGATGGATCTGGACAGTATTCCATTCAGGTAACAGGTAATAGGGCTACCTTAATATTTACCCAACTGGGCATGCTGTCTGCCCGGGCCACGGTGACCCATGCGGGCGTTTATGACATCCAGCTACAGGAAGGTGTGGATGAACTGGAAGAGGTCGTTGTCGTCGGTTACGGAACGCAAAAGAAAAGTGTGGTTACCGGAGCAATTAGCAGCGTCAAGGCGAGCGATTTGGAGACAATGCCGGTAACGCGTATTGAACAATCTTTACAGGGGCGAACGTCCGGTTTAACCATTGCCACGAATTCCGGTCAACCCGGTTCGGCAGCTACTATCCGTGTGAGGGGTTTTACCACCTTTGGGAACAATAACCCTCTTTGGGTCGTCGATGGTGTTGTTATCGACGCTGGAGGGATCAGTTATCTGAACCAATCGGATATCGAATCCATAGAAGTGCTGAAAGATGCGTCTTCGCAGGCAATTTATGGGGCTCGGGCCGCAGCAGGCGTTATTTTGGTTACGACCAAAAAAGGAGCTGCCGGGGCTATGCGTGTAAACTACAACACTTTTGTTGGAACTTCTGCCCCGGCACGAAAACTCAGTTTGCTTAATGCTACAGAATACGCAACCTTGAGAAATGAAGCTGCCTTCGCTGCCGGAAATGCAATGCCATTTGCTGATCCCAGATCATTTGGTGAAGGAACAGACTGGCAGGAGGAGATTTTCAATAAAAATGCATTCCGGCAGAACCATGAGTTGAGCGTAAGTGGTGGTAATGATGTGTCGACCTTTTATACTTCTTTTGGGTATCTTTCGCAAGACGGGGTCATTGCCTCTGATATATCCAATTACAAGCGAGTCAATATCCGTTTAAATTCTGACCATAAGGTCACAAAATGGCTTAAATTGGGACAAAACTTAGGATATTCTCATGAGAGAAGTCAGGGTGTTGGAAATACAAATAGCGAATACGGTGGTCCATTGTCTTCGGCTATTAACCTTGATCCGATAACTCCTGTTATAGAGACTGATCCCGATATTATCAACAGCCCGAATAGACCTTACCAAAGTCAGGCCGTGGTTCGTGATGCGTTTGGCAATCCGTACGGCATTTCACCTTATGTAGTGCAGGAAATGTCAAACCCGTTGGCGTATATGCAGACTCGCCTGGGAAACCACGGATGGTCGGACAACTTTGTCGGAAATGTTTATGGTGAAATTGAATTACTAGAGGGATTGAAGATCCGTTCTACGTTAGGAACGAAATTGTCTTTTTGGGGAAATGAAAGTTTTACACCCGTTCATTATTTAAATGCCATTGTACAACGTTCACAAAATGATTTTACAAGAGCAACGCATCGAGGTTTTGACTGGAATCTGGAAAACACAATTTCCTATGAACGCGCTATAGAGGATCACAACTTCACGGTGCTGTTGGGGCAAGGGGCTTATTATGATAACCGTGCACGCGGTTTATCGGTTACATACTTTGGTCTACCGGTAAATAATTACGATGATGCCTCTCTGAATTATAATATACCTGCGGATCAGAAGAACTCCTCGGGGTACGAAAATGTGGGGCATACGGTCTCCTCATTGTTCGCTAGGCTCAACTATAATTATCAAGAGAAATATATGATCGAAGGTTTGATACGAAGGGATGGCTCTTCCCGTTTCGGATCAAATAACAAATATGGCGTCTTTCCTTCGTTTTCATTGGGTTGGCTTGCCAGTCGAGAGGACTTTTTGGCCGATAACCCGTACATCAATATGCTAAAGATCCGGGGCGGATACGGTGTGGTAGGTAACGATAATATTGGTGATTTTGCTTATTTGTCCACCATTGGGGGAGGACGTAATTACACCATTGGGCTTACCGATATGTATACCATTGGATACAGCCCCAATGCGCCATCAAATCCAGATTTACGCTGGGAGCAGACCAGCCAAACGAACATCGGTTTGGAAATGACGTTTTTAAATAACTTCAATTTAACGTTTGACTGGTTTAACAAGGTAACGACGGGTATTCTTCAAAATCCGCGGATTCCGGGTTTTGTAGGAGCTATAGGCAATCCCGCAGCCAACGTGGCGGATATGAAAAATACTGGAGTGGAGCTTGAGCTTGGCTACCGTAATAAAATTGGAGAATTGGGTTTTGCTGTCAACGGGAATGCCTCTTATCTTAGAAACGAGGTTACGGACATCGGTGCAGGTGTAAGCTTTTTGAACGGGGCTGCTTTTCAGGCGTCTACCTATAATATTACCCGAACAATGGTAGGCCATGCGTTCAATTCCTTTTATGGTTTCCAGACCATGGGTATATTCCAGAACGAGGCGGAAGTGAACGCTTATACCAATGCAGAGGGGAATCTTATACAGCCCAACGCTCGTCCGGGTGATTTTAGATGGGCAGATATGGATGGAAATGGCGTTATTGATGCCAATGACCGTACATTTATCGGCGATCCAACACCAAATTGGTCTTACGGTTTTACCTTGAATTTGGATTGGAAGAATTTCGATGCCTTGATATTCGGGCAAGGGGTAGCGGGAAATAAAATATTCCAAGGTCTACGCCGGTTGGATATCAACAACGCTAATTATTCTACCCGGGCATTGGGAAGATGGACGGGTGATGGTTCGTCCAATGACTTTCCGCGCCTGACAGATGCAGATAATAATAACAATTTTACGAATCCTTCTGATTTTTATCTGGAAGATGGCAGCTATTTCCGTTTCAAGACGGTACAGTTAGGCTATACGCTGCCCGGTGACATATCCAAGCGAGTAGGTCTGCAGAAAGCGAGATTGTACGTCATGGCAGAAAACCTGTGGACATCCACTAAATATTCTGGCTTTGATCCGGAAATTGGTGGAGATATTATGAGTATAGACCGTGGTGTGTATCCACAGGCTCGGTCATTCATGGTGGGACTTAATGTTGCATTTTAAATTAGAAATCGTGATGAAAAGATATATTAAATTATCCCTGATGCTTTGTGCTTTATCCATTATGGGATTGCAGTCGTGTTCCGATAGCTTTTTGGAATTAAAGCCTCGGGGCACAGACTTGGAAGAGAATTATTATAGAAATCGTCAGGAGGCATACAATGGTTTGGTGGCAATTTATGATGTTGTGGGATTCCAAAGTTCAGGATACACGACAAAAATATTAAGCACTTCCGCTGCTTCCGATGACCATTTCGCAGGCGGTGGTGGATCTTCAGACTTGCCACACATCCAGGCGTGGTCCGATTATTCGTTAGAACCGGCGGTGGGCCCGCAGGAAGATCTTTGGAGACGGGGCTATATGGGGATCATGCGTGCAAACGTATTGTTGCAAAAACTACCAGACGTTCCGATGTCTGAACAGGAAAAAGCGAGATTTGAGGCAGAGGCAAAATTTCTAAGAGCGTACTTTTATTTTGACTTGATCCGTTACTTCCGGAATATCCCGTTGATTACGAGTCCGCTGGAAGGAGATGCCATTTATGAAGTAATCCAAGCTGCTCCAGAAGATGTATATACCGCCATGGAAAACGATCTGTTGGAGGCAATGCCGGGTTTACCAATAGTGGTAAACGCGACCTCAGAAGCAGGTAGAGCCTCGCAAGGTACTGCAAGAGCGCTGCTGGGCAAGGTTTATCTACAGCAGGAAAAATTTACGCAGGCGGCGGCACAATTAAACGAGGTAAACGGTGAGCCTGGTCAAACCAGCCAATACGGATATAGTTTGTTAAATAATTTTTCCGAACTGTTCAATGTGGATAATAAATTCAACAGCGAATCCATCTTTGAAATTTCATTTACGAATACATCGGTGGGTGACTGGGGCTGTATAGACTGTACCGAAGGGAACATCCTCAACATTATGATTGGTCCCCGGGGCTATGCACCGGGCTCTGGAGCACCGGACTATGTTGCAGGTTGGGGATTCCTTCCGCTGACGACGGAATTGGTGGATGTGTTACAGGGAGATCCGCGATATTCTTCTACCGTCATAGACATGCATCAATTGGCAGGAAATGGGTCGTCGTACACACCCGGTTATATGGACAGTGGATATTTTCTAGAAAAATATGCTGGAAGGGAATCCAACCGCTGGACAGGTGCCGGATCGTTTGAACTCAACTTTCCACAGAATATCTATGATATTAGACTCGCCGACACCTATCTGTTGGAAGCGGAAGCTCTTGTCAGAGGGGGCGGAAATGCTACACGCGCTGCTGCACTATTGAATGCGGTTAGGGAACGGGTAGGCTTAGGGCCGGTAGCGGCTACTTTTGAAAATATCAAACGCGAACGTAGATTGGAACTGGCAGGCGAAGGACACCGCTGGTTTGATCTCGTACGCTGGGGTGACGCCGCAGCGGCTCTTGGAGACAGGGGGTTTGTGGCTGGAAAACACGAAGTATTACCTATTCCTTTGTTAGAATTGGATAATACCCTTTTGGAGCAGAATAAAGAATACGGTGGAACCAAATAAAAAAAATATTATGATAATCGATTATAAAATATTCGTGAAAATGAAGATGTGGGGAGTTGTACTTCTACTATTCTTTATGCAATCCTGTCAGATAGAGGGCGAAAATCTATCATTGAATGAATTGCCACAACCTGATTTTGAGGCGGTAGAGACCGGGCCAGGACGTGTACAGCTAACAAATAGAACCAATACGCCCACCATTGCCAAATGGACCGTATTGAGCAGTGGGCAAACGCTGGAAGGGGATGTCGTAGAGGCAAATTTGATTTTTGAAGGCTTGTATGATATCCAATTGAACGTCGTTGGACAAGGGGGGATGGCAAGCATAACCAAATCAGTCACCATTTCGGAAAATGATCCCGAAGCATGTGCTAGCGATAGGGCCTTAGGTTTCCTTGCGAGCTGTGATCAGAAAAAATGGAAATTGAATCCGGAGGCAGGTGCTTTCAAGGTAGGTCCTGGGCCGGATAACGGTGAATGGTGGAGCAGCGGTGTCGCAGACGTCACCGCGAGGGCATGCGAATTTAACGATGAGTTTGTTTTCTCTTTCAACGCTGAAGGCACTTTTGCATACGACAACAAAGGTGACTTTTTTGCAGATGGTTATCTGGGGAACGGCACATCGGGTTGTGAACCAGCTGCAAATCTAACCGGCGAACAAGCCCTGTGGAATTCCGGAACCTTCCGGTTTTCCGTGACCGAAGGTACGGGTGTAAACCGGCTTGGCCAACTCCGATTAGTAGGCCGAGGTGCTCATATTGGTGTCAAAAAAGCACACAATGGCGGCGAAACAGTATCGGGGCCCGTTAATGATTTCGTATTGTATGACATTTTGGAAATGAAAAGCAATGTAAATGGTCAGGGTTATGATATCCTGAAAATTGGCGTTAGAATCTCGGAAATAGCTCCTGACGGAAGTGCTTCTTGGTGGACATTCACTTTACGGTCTTTTGAATAGAACCCCATCTAAATTTATAAAATGAATAAAATGAAAAAAAATATGAGTCTTTGGATATTTCCTTTAGTTGTTATGCTGTCTTGTTCTGAAAAATCAAACGAGAACTACATTGTTATTCCCGAACCTCCTGAACCTAAAACGTATAACTTTGCGACAACACCCTCGTGGGCAGATGAATTTGATGTGGACGGTCTTCCGGATGTCCAGAAATGGAGTTATGATGTCGGCTCCCAAAACAATGGTTGGGGCAACAATGAACTGCAGTATTATACGGAAGCTAGACCAGAAAATGTACATATAGCCGACGGCGTATTGCATATTACCGCTATAAAAGAAGAATATGAAGGGTTCGGATATACATCGGCAAGGTTGGTGAGCAGAGATAAGGGAGATTTTCTTTACGGTCGGTTTGTGGTAAATGCCAAAGTGCCTCCTGGAAAAGGGAATTGGGCTGCCGCTTGGATGTTGCCTACGGATAGAGTTTATGGAGACTGGCCTCGCTCCGGTGAAATCGATATCCTGGAACACGTTGGTTATGATCAGGACGTGGTGCATATTACAGTGCACACAGAAGATTATAATCACTCCATTGATACCCAGGTCGGATCCAACAGGAAAATTGAGAATGCTACGACAGCGTTTCATGAATACCGTGTGGACTGGACACCAGAATATATTCGTGGTTTTGTAGACAATATACAGATATTCAATTTCCCGAATGAAGGAACAGGCAGCGGCGTGTGGCCTTTCGATCAGAAATTTCACTGTCTGTTGAATCTAGCTGTCGGTGGTGATTGGGGAGGGCAGCAAGGGATAGATGACGAAGCTTTTCCGGCACAGCTGCAAATAGACTATGTTAGAGTATATGATTTACTAAATCCGTAAGCAACTTGTACAAAAAAAATTTAGATGATGAGGGTGGCATAAAGGCCGCCCTCTTTATGTTATTTACTTTCAGAAAAATATTCTATTTTTAAACCGAAATAGATTGGTATGAGGATATTCGAAAAGCTGCCTTCGTTAACACGAAAACAAAAGAAAATCACCCTAATAACTGGCGGTATTTTCCTTTTACTGTTGATGTTAGGATTTACAGTAGCGCTGTCGGTTCGTACACGAATGCTAGATGAGGCAATGGTGAAAGTAGAAAATACCTTGCGTGAGCGGTATCATATCGATTTTAATGTACAGGAATATTCGTTTACGGGGCTGGCCACTGTTACTTTCCGGGACATCGAAGTTATACCGCAACAGCGGGATACTTTGGCGAAAATCGAGCGAATGGCCGTGTCGGTTCGTTTGTTTCCGTTACTATTTGGTGATGTGAAAATTGGAAATTTAGCTTTACAAAATGCAGATGTAACTCTTTTAAAGCGCGATACGATCAGTAATTATGATTTTCTATTTCAAAAGCAAGCAAAAGATACCACGGTTAGGGTAGAAGAAGATGTAGAAAGTAATTATGCTTCTTTGATTGATGGTGTGATAAAGCAGGTATTCTTTAAGATTCCACGAAATATGGAATTAGAAAATTTTCAGCTTTCTTATCAAGATGATAGTGTCCATCAACAGATTCGATTGCCGGAAGCGGTGATGGACGACGGAGATTTCGAGACCAGCCTTTTTTTGAATGACCATGATGCCCAGTGGAACTTGAGTGGACGTGTAAATCCTGATAAACAGCAACTACGGGTTGAAGTTTCGTCCGAGGAAGAAAATGTCGAACTCCCTTTTCTACGTCGGAAATTTGGTCTGCGGGTAAGTTTCGATAAGATAATGTTTGACTTGGCACAAGTGAAACGCATCACAGCAGATTCTTTAACGCTTGCCGGTAAATGGTCCTTCGATAATCTGCGTGTGAATCATCGCCGTCTGTCGGAAGATGAGGTTGTACTTCCTGAAGCTATTGGAGAAGGACAGCTTAATATAGGCAAAGCCGCTATTGAAATTGATCCAGCGAGTAAAATCCGAGTGAAGGAATTTGAATTTCAACCTTATATTAAGTTTATTCCGAAGCCGGATAAAGTGGTTAGTTTATCTGTTCATACGGGCAAGTTCGAAGCACAAAAATTATTTGATGCTATTCCGCAGGGATTATTTGAAACACTGGACGGTATTCAAGTAGAAGGAAATATCGCATATGATCTCGATTTTTTGATCAATTTTGCGGAGCCGGATAGTCTGGCATTTCATTCTAAAATCGATGATAAGGAATTAAAAATCATCAAGTGGGGAAAAGCCAATATCGGCCAATTAAACAATGCATTTACTTATAAAGCATATGAGGATACCGTCCTCATGCGGGAGATCGTGGTAGGTGCGCAGAATCCAACATTCACACCGTTAAATCAAGTGGCATCTATCTTGAAGAAAACAGTGCTGAACACCGAAGACCCTTATTTCTATCAACATAATGGATTTGAAGAAGAGGCGTTTAAGCTCTCTATCGCTACCAATGTCAAGGAACGGGCGTTCAAACGTGGAGCAAGTACCATCTCGATGCAGTTGGTGAAAAATGTTTTTTTGAACCGCAACAAAACCATGATGCGAAAATTTGAAGAGATTTTGTTGGTTTGGCTCATGGAGACCTCGGAACAAGTGAGCAAAGACCGGATGTTTGAGGTATATTTAAATGTGATTGAATGGGGTAAAAACGTATATGGTATCCAGGAGGCATCTTCCTATTATTTTGGCAAAACACCTGCTCAGCTAAACATCGGGGAGAGTTTATTTCTCTCCAGTATTATTCCTCGCCCGAAGACTGGACTTTCTTCTTTTGACTATACTGGACATCTAAAACCTTGGGTACAGCGGCATTTTAATACGTATGGTTATATTATGAGTAAGCTTGGGCAGCTGCAGGATGAACAGGTGCCGGAAGCCTATGGTTTTTACGGTGTTATTTTGGAACCGGGATTACGGCCGCCGAGACCAAAAGGATTGATAGATACCACTTTCAGAGAGGTTGATCCGGAACAAGAGGCTATTATGAAAGAGATGGAACGCGACGAAGCCCGACGTAGAAGTCTATTGGAAAGGCTGTTTGGCAAAGAAGCGGAGAATGTAGAGTAATCACTCCTCTGCATCTTCCACTGCATTTCGATAAAATAATGTATAGGGGTCTGACGGGTAGACCTTACTCTCGGGAGAATGCTTAAACGGGATATCGGGATTAAAAATCTCTTCCAAGGTACTGCGTAGAAAAGGGATGAAGGCTTCTTTAGCAAGTGCAAGGGTTTCTGCTTCCAATACCTCTTTGCTATAAAACAATGTTCCGTCTTCCCGCATACGCCGTGCAACGTATAGGTGCGGTTCTAATTGTGCCCGTCCTGTCACCTGCTCAAATACGTAGCTGTAGAATAAGGTTTGTACCAGCGCTTTGTTTTCCGTGTTGGCGGCTAATACCTTTTCCAGACTCTTAAATTCTACCTGGTCGCCTCCAGTTTTGTAGTCGACTATGCGGGTTTTTACTTGGTTTTCGTGTGTAAGGACTTCATCTACACGGTCAATGATACCGAACAGCCGGATGCTTTCTTCTTTTCCGTTGATAAGGATCGGGAAATCGATGCTGTAATCCTCATCATTTTCCAGTTCTATGATGCGAAAGGCTTTGTAATGGGCGATGTCGTATTCAATATAGACCGCGACATAGGCGGAAGCGATTTTATGCATAATACGTTGCATGCTATTTAAGTCGTCGATCGTTAATAATTCGTTGTGGTATTGTGTGCCGATCTCGCGAACTACTAAGCTGTCCAACTGATCTAAGGTAGATGCGAGTTGTTTCGTAGGTGTAAAATCAGACAATCCTTTGTAGGGCTTCAAGATCGTCTCCATCACATTGTGGATAACCGTGCCTAACCGATTCATTTCAAACTCCTGTGAAATGGTGGGAGGTTCCTTGATCTCGGCAACGTACTTCAGGAAAAACTGTAGTGGCGATTGCAGGTAGCTGGTTAAGGCGGTAGCCGATAAGCTTTTCTTTCGTACGACGAACATCTCCCATAATTGCTTCCATACGACACCCGTTTTAGGGATAACTAATTCATCAGGAGTGTCTTGGAAACGAATTGGTTGCTGTTGGGTGTATATCTTGAAATGAAAATTACTCTCGAACTGCAGCTGTTTTATAAAACGGCTTTCTTCGCCGGTGCTACTCTCGTCGACTAAACTATTGTAAAATACATGAAGACCATCGCTATATTGAAAATGTCGATAGAAAAGATACGCCGAAAGTGCGTCTTGGTTCTCTAAGATTGGGAGTTGGTAAGCTCGTCGTAAACTATTGGGCAAAAAAGTCGGGGAGCTAGATGTTTGGGGAAGGATGCCTTCGTTTGCACCGAGTATGTACACTTGGTCAAAGTTGAGACAGCGGCTTTCCAATAAACCCATAATCTGTAGTCCGTTTAGCGGATCTCCCTCGATGGCTGCATTGATTGGATTGATGGCTTTTCGAATTAAGCCGAGCTGAAAGGCTATTGATGTGGAGCCTAAGTTTGATAAGCCTTGATGCAACTGGTTGAGCACTTTCTTGGTCTCGATGATAAGGTTGCTGTCAATCTGGCCCACACGGTCCTGCGCTGTCAGCGAAACGAGCAAACTGTCTAGCAACTGAATGAGGGTCGGAATGAGTAGAGCGGAAGTCGATAATGGTTTAAAGAACGACGTAAACACCGTGCTCGTCAAGCTGATGCTATCCACATCGATTTCAAACTGCTGCTTATCGGTGATGTCTTTGAATAGGGTCTCCCGTTCTTTTGCGGAAACGCCGGTTAATGGATGATTCACAAAAGTTTCTACATATTGGAAAGCGATCTTGCGCCTTTTGTAGTGCGAAATTTCTTCCTGTACATCCATCCATAAGTCTAGCAAGCCATATATTGGCGATTGTGTTAGCGGGTAGCCTGTTGTAATGTTTGGTTTTACATCCGGCAAGCTTTGCAGCAAGGGTACCAGTAAGCTTTCATCCGCAAGCAAGATAGCTGCACTTTTCGCGGACGACGCTGAAGCTAGCAATATATCGTGTAAAAGCTTGGTCTGGCTGTTTTTACCGCTGCAGGCATAGAGATGGACGGTACGCTGTCTATGGCCTAATATCGCTTGGCTTTCTCCCAGGGCGTTGACTAACCCATAGCTTTTTATGTTGCGACGGATAAACAGACCAGCTTCTTGTTCTTTATCATCCAGGTAATAGGTGTCGGCATCAAAATAGAACAGGGCTTCATCTTCCGCTTGCCATCTTTGGAAAAGATGAACCTCTGCTTTGCTGAGGGCATTAAACCCCACAAACAATATCTTTTTGTATGCTTTTGTAAAATGAGGATGGGTTACGTTACCTTCTACAAGCTGCCGGTATAGACTGGGATAATGCAGCTGTTTTTCTTGTGTTAGCTTTTGTTTGAATGCTTTATACAATATCGGAAGCCGTCGCCAAAGTTTCAGGAAGCGCTGTTGCAGTCCGCTATGGCCTGCAACAGAGAACGATTGCCAAAATTGCCGGATAAAATGCTGCTGTTCGACCGTGAAATGTTGAAAGGCAATGTCAATTTTTGTCGTGTCATAGAGTTCCATATATATCTGGTCGACATCGACAAGCTCATAGTCCAGTTGTCCGAAATCGCGTAATATGATTTCTGCAATTGGATAAAAATCTTCCAATGTTTCCGGTTCAGAACCCTCTGCAATTAGCAGTTCGTTGTGTAGCTCGAAAAGATAGAAGAATTGACTGAGGGGAGATGCTTCCGAGGCATCCGTAGACTGTTTAAAAAATGATTGGATCGTGAAAAACTGGGGTGACCAGATCGCTTTGCCATAAACCTCTGCTAAGTGTTTCTTGAGGTAAGTGATCGGACGCTTGTTGTTGAATACGATGGCGATGTCGGACAGATCGTTTCCAAAACGACGGTATATATCTTCTGCAACAGTATATAAGAAAGGTTTGTTCATTATTTGTTCACGATTATTCAACTTCAACTAATTCATTAATCTTCGCGTAATATAGGTAACCCCTTATATGGCTGTAGCCTAAGTTACGCAATGCTTTTTTATAGCTATCTATTTGCCATTGATGGTCGGCATAATCGCCTTTTGTAAACTTAAAATCGAGTACTATTGTTTCTTGGTCGCTGGTAAAAACCTTATCCGGACGGATGGTCTCTCCATTCTCCAAAATGATGCTTGCTTCATTCCATATTTTGTAGTTCCCGGTAAGCCAGCGGTTAATCACCGGATGATGCCATATCTGATGAATTTCCTGAAGAATAAACGGACGATCTTCTGCTGTTAGGATGCCGTTCTCGATATAATCATCGACCAATGCGTCAATTTCTCGTTCCGTAGAGATTTCAGACATGATTTCATGCGCCAGTATGCCATATTGCGCAGCTTTTTCGAGCATCAATATATTATTGATACTCCGTTTGTGGGATTTATCGAAAGCATTTTGCAGTTCGGATGAAATAGGATAAGAAGATAAAGCAATTATCGTTTCACCATCTTGCTGGGATAGCGCATCGTCTTTGGCGGGCTGAGGAAGAGGGTGATCCATCAGCAGCTGATTGTTTTGAAGCGGAAACGGCGAGTTGGTATCTGATAAAACTTGATGGAGCATATCGCTGATGTATTCGCTTTTGATATCGAATCCGAGTATTTCTCCCGTTTTCTTATCCACCGCTTCCTTAAAAGCCGGAGCCAGAATGTATAGATGCTGTATAGCGCGTGTGCTGGCTACATAAAAAGTATTCAGGGCGTCCATATAGTTAAATAGCATCTCCTCATAATATTGCTTATAAAAGATAGAGTGCCCTACGCTACCGTTATATTTAATAGGAATTTTTCCGAATACCTCAAAAGGAGAATCTGCGGTATCGATCCAGAAATCACCGTTCACCATTCCATCTAGATCCCAAGAACAGAATGGAAGCATCACAACGTCATAGGCCAGACCTTTTGATTTATGTATAGTCGTTACCTCAATGGCGTCTACTTTGCCATTGGCGGGCAAGGAAGCATGGCTACCATCTTCCTCCCAATATTGTAAAAACTGGCTGATGCCTCGCTCGCCCCGGGCAGAGAATGCCGAAACGATATCCTTGAACGCCAAGATATAAGGAAGGTGGATGTTGTCGGTTTCATGTAAGCCATATATCTCTATAAGCTGTTCGATGAGATGTATGAGGGGGAATTGCTGAAGTTTTGCCCATTGCGCTACCAAAGACGAGGGAAGAATTGCTGCTAGCTCCTGGATATCGTTGTTTTTAAATGCCAACCAAAAATCAGGATCAAATGTGCCTTGTTTGCGGATAGTTTGATATAGGTAAGCCATCCTTGCCCGGTACACGATGTGTTTATCGGAAGTATATACCAAGGCTTTCAACGTTTCGATGATTAATGAAATGGCATCGTTGGAGGATAAGGACAGCGCGTCGCCTGATATGATATCGAAGTCAAGACCTTCTTTATTTTTGTAGTGCATTAATGATTCGATCACCAAACGTGCCTGCGTGTTGCTTCTAACCAGGATGCCTATTTGTTTGGAAGTATAACGACCAGAAGAAATCCAGCTATTGATTTTCTCACAAACAAGCTGAAGTGCGTCTTCTATTACCTGATTCCGTCTATAACGGCCATCTTGTACCGGCAAATATTGAATCTCAATGGAACCCGCTTTTTCGGGTGAGTTTTGCCGGTTTGGAGGCACCTGCTGTGTGCTGTTTTCATAGGCTTTGACGAGCATATGCGCATTTCCCGATGCCGCCCACCAATGCTGCCCATCCTCATCTAGTTCTTCTCGTACTTTTTCGTTCAGCACGGTCTGTAGTTTTTGGGGTATGCTACCAAAAAGGTAATTATTTAGCGCTATGATATGGGGATAGCTCCGGAAATTCGTCTCCAGAGAACCGTTTTCGATAAAATCGGATCGTTGTTTTTCGGACAAGTGGAAGGCCTGTGCTACCTGATCTTCTACCTGTTGCAATAATATACGCCAATCGCCGTTGCGCCAACGATAGATACTCTGTTTCACGTCACCAACAATCAGATGTTCATTGAATTGCTGTTTTGAGTGTCCGAGTGCATTGATAAGCAGTGGGCTATAGTTTTTCCATTGAATACGGGAAGTATCTTGGAATTCGTCAAACAGAAAGTAGTTGTATCGGTTACCGATCTTTTCCCAGATAAAGGTGGGATCATTTTGTTCGTCTAAGCCAAGTCGATTGAGTAGGATTTGGGCGTCAGAAATGAGTTGGGCACCATTTTCCTTTCTCCATTGACTTAATAGATCGCTCATTTCCTTTAATAAGCGTAGATAATATAGGTTATTCTGCACTGCTTGATAACCGATATAGCTAGGAAATAGACGATAGAGTTCTACAAATTGCTCGAGAATAGGTTGCAAAGCCTGTTTAATGTCCTGACGAAAACGCTTATCAGATGAGGTATAAGCATCGTCATCATCTACCACAGCTAAAAATCGAGTAAAAAGCTTTTGGAGTTCGGTAGTCGATGTTTTATGAACATTGATACTGATTCTACTAGCTGTATATAACTTATTGCGTGTTTTCCCTTTTAATTCATCGGCCGTGATACCTAATGAACGGAATGTCGTGGAGAATGTCCGGATGGTCTGGCTTAACGTGTCTAGAAAAAAGGCAGTTTTCTCTTGTACATCTCTATTCAATAGCGTGAAAACATCTTCTACTGGTGCAGATGCCAGATGAGCATTAAACTCCTGAAAATTCTCTGTAAAAATCAAGCTAGCCAAATTTACCAGCTGTTGCCGGTAGTTCCAGTTTTCATTGTTGGCGATTTTCTGCTCGGCAAATGCGATAATCCAGGTGAGCAGATCTGGACGCTCGTCCAACAGCTGGTTGAGCATCACCGATAAATCGTGCTTAACCTTCGCGGTATTCATCTCGATTTTATAGGCCGCATCGAGATTAAGTTCATACGTAAAACTCCGGATTACCTTTTGTGAAAATCCGTCGATTGTGCTGATGGTAAAATGACTGTAATCGTGTAATATTTTTCGGTATATAGTATGCGCTTTTTGTTGCAATTGTGATTCATCCCATTCCACGAATTGTTCGAGTAATAACTGTCTGAAATCCTCAGTTTTTTGACGCTTATCAGCTATTGCCAACCCGTGTAGGACGCCCAGTATGCGTTCTTTCATTTCTGCCGTGGCTTTATTCGTAAACGTCACCGCTAGAATTTCCCGGTAGCTGTTTTCATTGGATAACAGTAAGGTAAGGTAGTGGAGTGTCAGACTAAAGGTCTTCCCCGAGCCGGCAGAGGCTTTCAATATCTTTAAAGGCGCAACAGTCTTCATGCTACAAAGTAACTATTTTCCCCCTTCTTTTATATATGTATCGCAATTATAATGCAGATAAAAGTGAATTACTCTTCATTATTTTACCTTTTTAGCATTATGCTTTTTGTTTCTTTATAGAAGCATGCATAAATTCATTTAAAATTCAATTCGTAAATGCTAAGCATTTTATGTAAGTTTGTGTATTACGGTAACTACTAGTTAATTAACATTGTGAAAAAAGTACTGTACATCCTACTGGTTTGCGTTTTATTAACAGCCTGTGCCTCTGATGATATGGAAGCTCCCATGACGGATAGGGTTTCCAGCTTGGAGATCAGCACGGTGGGTGGTTATGGAGCCTCTCCAGCAGAATTGACTTACACCTTTGAATATGATGCCGCCGGACGTTTAAATAAAGTTAATGATAAGGCGTTCTACTATGGTGCTAACGGACGTGTAGAATATTCCCGAGTCGAACGAAAAGCTGAAGATGAATATCGGAATGAAGAGTATATAGAGCGCTTAAGCTATCATTGGGATACACAAGGTAGATTAAATGAGGTTCGGGTGGACAGTCTTTATCAGCGATATAAATACTTTTCGGAGCAAGGGGCTGTAAGTTCTGATGAAGGTGGTATGGTCGCCGATATAGTATTGGCGACGTATAATTACGAGGGAACGAACCGTAAACCGTCTTCGATCAGTTACCGGGAGATAAGCAAGACACCTTCCTCTTCTATGTTTTATATAGGAGTGGAAGAAGAGGTGAAATATGCTTATGACGGTGCAAATGTTGTCGGTAGTCAACTCATGAGTTATCTGCAGCTTCCGCTATCCTCTACGGGAGATATTTCTTATATACCGCATCCTTTTAAAAAGAATAGTTCCTATACCTATTTAATAAACCCTCATCATTTAGCAAAGATTTATGCCCAGTTAGGATTCCATCCTTATCATCTGCGTGAAGTGATAAGTGCCCAGGCGATGGCGACAAGTAAGGTTGAGGTAGACATGGAAGGGGGGGATGATAGATGGACCCCGCCGGAGAATGGAGATATTCGTTGGACAGATCTCTACCCTGATGGAGAGGTGGGGATTAATTCGCCCGTATTTAATGGAAAAACCACATACAGTTATCGTTTCAATGCATTGGAATTGCCGACGGAAATTGTTGGAGAAGGTGATGGAATCATGCAGCGTACAGTTATTACGTATGAGTAGTTTTTAAGCAAGCGATTACTATAGATAAATTTTAATTATCTTCGATCAACTCATAAGCTCTATTTTTTCTTTTTTTAGTTTTTAATTGCTATCTTTGCATCCCCTCTTGCGCTAAGTACGGGGGATATGTTGAATACATAAAAAATTAAAAAAGAATGGCAACTAAAATCAGATTGCAAAGACACGGTAAAAAAGGAAAACCTTTTTACCACGTAGTAGTAGCAGATTCACGTGCTCCACGTGATGGTAAATTCATTGAGCGTTTAGGTTCTTACAACCCGAACACAAACCCGGCAACTATCGTTTTGGATTTCGACAGAGCATTGTACTGGATGAATGTAGGTGCACAACCTACGGATACAGCTCGTGCGATCCTTTCTTACAAAGGTGTTCTTTACAAAAAACACTTAGAAGGTGGTGTGAAGAAAGGTGCTTTTGACGAAACTCAATTGGAAGAGAAATTCGCTAAATGGTTAGAAGAAAAAGACGCGAAGATTGAAGGTAAGAAAACAGGTTTAGTTCAATCGAAAGAGGACGCTAAAAAAGCTGCTCTTGCTGCAGAAGCAAAGAAAAATGCGGAAAAAGCGGCCGCTCTTGCTGCTAAAAATGCACCAGCTGAAGAAGAAACTGAAGCTACAGAAGAAGAAGTGGAGGCGGAAGCTCCCGCTGAGGCTCCTGAAGCAACAGCAGAAGATGCTGCAAACACAGAAGAAACTGAAGGATAATTATTATTCATACAGATTCAAGAAAGCCGAGTTTATGAAAATTCGGCTTTTTTACTTTTTTTCCCTCAAAAAAAGTAAACAAAAAAACTCGTCGCTTCGGATATTTGAGAAATGGGATAGTACTAAGGATGAGTTTCTACATACCTCAAATGTCCGGATGCGACATTGACGTGTTAAGGAGGGGAGGTGCAATTGCGTAAATGAGCGCGGTCATTGATTGATTGCGATTACGTGGACTAAGACGACATCGTCTTTTTTTGCGGCCATTTTTATGAAGATTATTCCGTTAAAAACAGAATGCTGTTTGAGCGCAGCGAGTTTCATTCTGTTTAGGAATAGGCGAATAAAAATAGCAAAAGCAGACAAGTCTTGATTTTTTGTCTCCTTTTTTATCAAGAAAAAAGGAGATTAAATACAATATTATGAACATCAACGACGCATTCTATATTGGTTATATCACGAAAACACGTGGGTTAAAGGGCGAAATGCAGCTGTTTTTCGAGTTTGAAGATTATGGAGAACTGGATTTGGATGTGCTCTTTTTGGAATTGGACAAAAAATTGGTGCCCTATTTTGTGGATAGCATAAAGTTGCATAACAATAGTACGGCCTATCTAAACCTAGAAGACGTAGATCATGTGGACAAAGCAAAAGAGCTTATAAAAAAGAAGGTATATCTGCCAAACGATAAAATGCCGGAAAGAGATCCGGACGATTTTCGCTACACCGATTTAGTGGGTTATCTCGTTATTGATGAGCACGAAGGTGAAATTGGTGAAATAACCGCGGTACAGGAATTTCCGCAGCAATTTATCGCTACGGTTGATTTTGATGGAAAGGAATTAATGTTTCCCTTAAGTGAAGATCTTATTTTGGGAATTGATGAGGAGGAACAAGTAATAGAAGTAGAATTGCCGGACGGATTGGTGGAAATGTATCGATAGTGATAACAGGAGTTGCATAACTTCTATAACTTCCATATCTTTCGTAACTTTTATATAAAAATGAAGATCGTAGACCATATAAAAAACGCAAACGGAAAAACCTTATTTTCATTCGAGTTATTACCTCCCGCAAAGGGACAGGGCATTCAGAGTATTTTTAAGACAATGGATGAGCTTATGGAGTTCAAACCTCCGTTCATTGATGTCACTTATCACCGGGAGGACTACCTCTATAAACAACATGTTAGCGGACTCTTAGAACGTGTCGCGTATCGAAAACGACCCGGTACGGTCGCTATCTGTGCCGCCATTATGAACAAATACAAAGTCGATGCTGTGCCGCATTTGATTTGTGGAGGATTTACGAAAGAAGAGACGGAAAATGCACTTATCGATTTAAACTTTTTGGGTATCGATAATGTGTTGGTGCTTCGGGGTGATGCCAGAAAGGGTGATCCCGATTTTGTCCCCACCCCGGGTGGCCACGCTTATGCGACCGAATTGCTTCAACAGGTGGTTGATATGAATAGTGGAAAATATCTACATGAAGATATTGAAAGCTCGGCAAAAACAGATTTTTGTATTGGCGTAGCAGGTTATCCGGAAAAACATTTCGAAGCACCTAATTTCAATACGGATTTTAAATGGCTCAAGAAGAAAGTGGAGATGGGAGCGGAGTTTATCGTAACACAAATGTTTTTCAATGTGGAGAAATATAAAGAGTTTGTGACAAAATGTAGAGATCATGGTATTCATGTGCCTATTATTCCAGGACTCAAACCATTGACGACTAAAAGGCAATTGATTACATTGCCTAAGATTTTTCATTTGGATATCCCGGAAGAATTAAGTGAAGCGGTTGAGAATTGTACAACCAATGCGGATGTGCGTCAGGTAGGAGAGGAATGGCTGGTAGAACAATGTAAAGAGCTTATCAAGTTTGGTGCACCTGTATTACATTTTTATACGATGAGTAATCCCGGACCGACAAAGAAAATTGTGGAACGACTGGCTTAGGAATAGATTAAGTAATAAAAGAGACCGTCTCATAAGTCAATTATGAGGCGGTCTCTTTTTTATCATCCTTTCTTAACCTCTTTAGCCCAGCTATCTTTTAGCGTAACGGTGCGGTTAAACACGAGCTGCTCTGCTGTAGATTTAGTGTCTAGGGTGAAATAACCCAATCTGATAAACTGATACCCTTTACCCGCTTCTGCTGTCGATAAATCGGGTTCTATATACGCCTTATTAATAATTTGTAAACTATTTGGATTAATAGAGGCTTTGAAATCTTCTGCAGCAGCAGGGTTTTCTTCATTAAACAAACGATCATACAACCTAACCTCGGCTTCTTTAGCATGTGCTGCTGATACCCAATGGATAGTTCCTTTTACTTTTAATCCCGAAGTGTCTTCTCCTGATTTCGAATCAGGTACATATGTACAATGTATTTCTGTTATGTTCCCGTTTTCATCTTTTTTGAAATCGTGACATTGAACGATGTATGCATGCTTTAAGCGTACGGAAAGGCCAGGACCCAAACGGAAAAATTTCTTCGGAGGTTCTTCCATGAAATCATCCCGTTCTATCCAAAGTTCGTTGGAAAATGGAAGAATACGTGAACCTTCGCCACCCTCTACCTCCGGATTATTTTCCCCGATTAATTCCTCCGTTTTCCCATCTGGATAATTGGTGATAACCAGTTTAATTGGGTTTAATACGGCCATTCGGCGCCAAGCGGTGGCGTTGAGATCTTCCCGGATACAGAATTCCAGTAAGCCGGCATCAATCATATTCTCTCGTTTTTGAACACCGATGCGCTCACAGAAGTTACGTATAGAGGCTGGCGTATAGCCACGACGCCTTAGTCCCGAAATAGTTGGCATACGGGGATCATCCCAGCTTTCTACAAATTTCTCGTTAACCAGTTGTAATAATTTACGTTTGCTCATCACGGTATAAGTCATATTTAAACGAGCAAATTCGTATTGTTTGGACGGAAATATTTCTAGTTTTTCAATAAGCCAATCATATAACGGGCGATGTGGAATAAACTCCAGCGTACAAATAGAATGTGTGATTTTTTCGATGGAATCTGATTGACCATGTGCAAAATCATACATCGGATAAATACACCATTTATCTCCTGTGCGGTGATGATGAGCGTGTTTTATACGATATAACAAGGGATCACGTAAATGCATGTTCGGGCTTGCCAAATCTATCTTTGCACGGAGCACCTTTTCACCGTCTTTATATTTGCCCTCACGCATTTCCGTAAAAAGCGTAAGATTTTCTTCCACACTACGGTTGCGATAAGGCGTAGGAATACCCGGTTCGGTTGGCGTACCCTTAGCAGCAGCAATTTCCGTAGAGCTGCTATCGTCTACATATGCCAATCCTTTTTTAATTAAATCTACTGCATATGTATAGAGCGTCTCAAAATAATCCGACGTATATAATTCTTCTACCCATTGAAAACCTAACCACTGGATGTCCTGTTTAATACTCTCCACATACTCGGTATCTTCCGTGACCGGGTTTGTATCGTCAAAACGTAGGTTGGTCGCTCCATTGTATTTCTGGGCAAGCCCGAAGTTCAAACAAATGGACTTGGCATGACCGATATGGAGATAACCATTCGGCTCCGGCGGAAAACGTGTCAGAACACGCCCGTCATGGGTGCCTTTGCGGAGATCCTCTTCGATAATCTCCTCAATAAAATTTAGTGGTTTTTCTTCGTTTAACATAACTACAAAGTTACTTTTTTTTACCTCAAAAAAAAGTAACCAAAAAAAACTCGTCGCTTCGGATATTTGAGATAATGGATAGTACTAAGAATGAATTTCTACATACCTCAAACATCCGGATGCGACATTAAGCGTTAAGGATGGGATAGGGCAAAGTGACCACATAGCGGCAGCTAACGCGATCAATAATGACTAGCGGTGATGCGGACTAAATCGGCCTCGCATTGTTCCGCGGCCAGCTTTACGCAGACTATTCCGTTAAAAACAGAAAGTTGTTTGAGCCGCCGATGGGCGGTGAGTTTCTTTCTGTTTAGGAATAGGCGGGTAAAGGTAGCGGAACCTTGCAAGCCTAGATCTTTTGCTTCTTTTCCATCAATGGGAAAAGAAGAAGAAAATTCTGTATTTTCGAATATGAAACATCTCATAAACAATATCTTTCTTTTATTATTGATCGTTCCACAACCCTGTTTTGGGCAAAAAGCAAAGAAACCCCAAGTTCTCGTATACGGGTCGGATCTGTTAGCTTTTTCGGCGGCTGTGCAGAGTGCTAAATCGAGTGTTCCGACAATATGGTTGGTGGATGGAGAACAACTGATGCCTGAATTTTCTGGTGGACAGGTACAGATAGAGAGCATGACGCATACAGATGGTGGGATTTGGATGGAGATCTTGATGGAAATGGCACTTGCGAAATCCCCGGATGATTCACTGGCGACAGTTGTCAAACGAGAAATGAATCCTCGGTTATTTCAGAATGCGGTAGATAAAATAGTAAGAAAGCTACCTCAATTAACGGTAATAAGGGGAGAAGATGTATTGTCAATCAAGCGACGGAAGCGCGATTGGGAGATACAGGTATCCAGTAAACACAAGCATCTGATAAGGTGTATAGTAGATGCATCCCGACAGCAAGCGCTATACAAATTAGCGGCTATATCTTGGGATAATAATATCAGACCAATGCAACCGCTCGGCACATTATCTTTGGCCCAAGTACGTACATTAGTGGCCGCAGGAGAAATCGGTGGTAGTTTATATGGTATACAATTGGAAAATATTTTTGCAGGAGAAAAAGAAGGTTTTTTTGATTTTAGAGGAGTAACGGAGTTGCTCCAGGACGATCTTGCGTTAAGCCCTTTTCGTGCTGCCGTGGGACAAGCTGTTGGCGCGACGGCAGCTTACTTAGCATTTTTTAAAACTTCTGCGGATAAGGTGGACGTTCGAAAATTGCAAACGGAATTAATGACATATAAAGGCCGTATTTTACCCTATCAAGATGTACCGATCAGCGATATACATTTTTATGCGTTACAACGCTTTGGATTAGCAAGTGTACTGCCAAATCTACATAAAGATGAAGGTTTTCGTTTCCAAAAAGATGAACATGTTAGTTTTAAAGAAGTAGAACCTATTTTCGATAGATTATACTCCCGTAGTCAATTGTGGTTTTTAGATAATAAGGGTGACTATTTCCAATGGAAAGATTTTCTGTCATTAATTAAATTCGTAGGGCTCCGAGGAGACGAAATAAGCCAGCAGATAGAGAAGGAATGGTCGGCAAGGTTAAAATTTGAAGGCAGTTTTGACGAAGAAGCTTTTGTTAGCCGCTATCAATTTGCTATTATTATGGATAAGTATGCTAACCCTTATGTAAAAGCAGTAAATCAACAAGGAGATTTTATTAATTGATCTTTTTGTACTTTTTTACCTCAAAAAAGTACGCAAAAAACTCGTCGCTGCGGATATTTGAGAGGAGTGGATAGAGCTAAGGATGAGTTTCTACATACCTCAAACATCCGGATGCGACCATAAAGGTTAAAGAATGGATACTGCAAATGCGTAAATCAAAGTGGACAATAATAAATAGCGGTGATGCGGATTAAATCGGCCTCGCATTGTTCAGCGGCCAGCTTTACGTAGGATATTCCGTTAAAAACAGAATATTGTCTGAGCGACAGCGAGTTCCATTCTGTTTAGGAATAGACGAGTAAAGGTAGCGGAACCTTGCAAGTCTTGACTTTTTTTTTCTTTTTTTGTTAAGAAAAAAAGAAAAACTAAATCTCTTCTTTTTTTGGAAACATCAATGAAGCCACTATACTAATTACCAGAATCGATATAATAATAATCAAGGAGTGAACTGTTTGGAAACCGAACTCCTCCAGCCAGCTGTGCAGTAGCATTTTTGCTCCAATGAAAATCAATAGAAATGCCAACCCAACTTTTAGGTAATGGAATTTATCAATAATATTCACCAAAAGGAAGAACATCGAACGCAATCCCAAGACGGCGAAGATATTGGAGAAGAATACAATATAAGGATCTTTTGTTACAGAAAAGATAGCCGGTATAGAGTCCACCGCAAAAATTAAATCGGTAAATTCGATCACCAATAATACTAAAAACAAAGGCGTCATGTATCTCACACCGTTTTCTATATGGAAAAAACGACCGCCGTCCATACGGGAAGTTACTTTAAAGTACTTGGACATGAATTTTACGACAGGGTGATTTTGAGGATCGACTTCTTCCTCCTTATTTCGGTTGAGATACATCATAATCCCTGTATAGACCAGAAATGCACCGAAAACATAGAGAATCCACCCGAACTTAGCAATTAGGGCTGCTCCAACAAAGATGAATATACAACGTAATATAATAGCACCAATAATTCCCCAGACCAAGACCTTATGGTAGTATTTCTCTGGTATACCAAAAGACGAAAATAGAAGTACCATAACGAAGATATTGTCCACCGACAAGGCATATTCCACTACATAACCCGTAAGGTATTCTAAACTTAGTGTCTTATTGTAGAGTTGAATACTGGCGGCCAAATCGTTTTCATTGATACGAATGTTGTGATAATGCTTCGCAATGACTTCTTTCAGTCGAGCGAAATCATGGACATTGTGTAGCTCATTCCCCCAGATGTATAGTATTAAACCGAATGCCAGGGCAAAGAAAACCCAAACGGCACTCATAATAGCCGCTGCTTTAAATGATACGGGCTTGTCACTCTTAGAGAACAATCCTAAATCAATGGCGAGCATGAGGACAATGAATACAATAAACCCTCCAAAAAATAACAGTTCGTGACTCATATGATGTAGATTCTATTTATTTCTTTCTGTAGTAAACCTAACTAATTGTTCCAGTGCTACTTTGTAGATATTATCTGGAAATGCAGACAATATAGCAAAGGCTTCCTGTTGGTACTGCAACATTTTTTCCCGTGCATAGTCCATGCCCCCGCTACTTCGTACAAAGGTAATAACCTCCGCGACCTTATCTTTGTTTTCACTGTGGTTTTTTACCAAATTGATAATACGCCTTTTCTCCGAGGAGCTGGTGTTTTTGAGGGCGTAGATAAGCGGTAGGGTCATCTTTTTTTCTTTAATGTCATTCCCTACAGGTTTTCCAACATCGTCTAGGCCGAAATCAAAAAGGTCATCTTTTATTTGAAAGGCTATACCTACTTTTTCTCCAAACAGACGCAGGCGATCGACAGTCTCTTGCGGTGCCTTTGCAGATGAAGCACCACAAGCGCAACATGCAGCTATGAGAGACGCTGTTTTCTTACGGATAATTTCAAAATATACTTCTTCCTGAATATCAAGTTTACGTGCTTTTTCTATTTGTAGCAACTCACCCTCGCTCATTTCCTCTACTGCGTCAGACATGACCTTTAACAGGTCTAGTTCATTATGTTTAACAGAAAGGGACATGCCTTTTGAAAGCAAGAAATCACCTAACAATACGGCTATTTTGTTCTTCCATAAAGCATTGACCGAAAAGAACCCGCGACGTTCATTTGCGTTATCCACCACATCGTCGTGTATTAGGGACGCCGTATGTAATAGTTCAACCAATGAAGCTGCCCGATAGCTAGAATCGTTGATGTTCCCACATAATCCGGCCGAAAGAAAAACAAACATAGGACGCATCTGTTTTCCTTTTTGTTTCAAAACATATTGCGTAATGCGGTTTAATAACGGGACAGCGCTATGCATCGATTCTTTAAACCGACTTTCAAATTCTTTTAGCTCCTGTGCTATCGGGGTTTGTATATCTTTTAATTTCAGCATGAAAAATGGCTAAATCACCATGGCTTTTTAAGCAGTTAAAATTGCAATAAATATAAGAAATATCCACGTAGCATGAACACAAACACGAATGAAAATAATAAATAGCTTATAAAGTGTCGATAGCTAATTCTAATTCCTTGTACCATTCTTCGCCATATTCACGAATGAGGGGTTCTTTGAGAAACTTGTATACGGGAACGCCCAATTCTTTGCCGAATGTACATGCATCACTACAGATATGCCAACGATCGTAATGCAAAACATCAAACGCGGGATAACGTGTGGTACGAATAGGGTAGAGGTGGCAAGAAATAGGCTTTTTCCAATTCACTTCACCTTGTTCGTATGCCTTTTCGATAGCACATTTTGTTATGCCATTATCCCAAGTGACATAAGCACATTCCTTATTGCCATCCACACAGGTAGTCGTTAGATCACCGTCCATATCAATAACATGGGTTCCTTGTTCTTCGATAGCCTGAATGCCCTTTTCGGTCATATAGGGCTTAACTTTTGGGTAGATTTCCCGTAGAATATCGGTTTCGTTTTCGTTCAAGGGTGCTCCTGCGTCACCCTCTACGCAACAGATGCCTTTACATTTGTTTAAATTACAAACAAAGTCATTCTTAATGATATCCTCATGCACTAATACGTTGCCTACTTCAATCATATTGTTTATTTTGAATAACTGACGCGTTTTCCAAGTGTATGTTTTAATCCACTTGCATCCACTAATTCCATCGTCACGGTGCCCACTAAAATCTCTACCTGTGCCTTTACCGGAATCCGGTTGCCGTCGTTGGTAACCCATAAGAAAAGCTGGCTATCTTTTCGGAATATCCGACCTGGTGTAATCTCGGGACTAAATTTAATACATTCCAATTCCCCCAACGATGTTTTGATTTTTTCAATACCGATATATTTGATGCCCAACTGTGCGACTTCATCGTTTAAGAAGTACGTAAGTTTAAATGAATCTCCTTTTTTGAGAGAGGAAAGATCCAAATTACGGGAAAAATAATAAGCGGATAGTAAATCGAAAAATTGTGAGGTCGGGCTGGTGAATGTACCTTTCTTCCCCGAAACTTTTTTATTTCGATGGTCAAAAGTAGCATATTCCTCACGCGTATAACTGCCTTCGTGTATATCTTCTATATATAGATAGGGCAGGTAATTATCACCGTCTATATAGGAATCGTATTTGTTTCTTACTTTATAAACAGCAAATAATCCGGATGTCTGGCCGAAGGCGGATAGGTGAAAAGCGTTAGGATTGCTGAAGCGCAATTTAGATTTCTCCACCTTTAACGTACCCGTCGCAACAGACAATATCCCATACTTTAATTTATAGGTCAAGTTTTCACCAGCTTGGTAGGTAGGTTGTGCCAAGTATGGTAAAGTCTGTCCGATGGTCAAGCCTATGCTGCAAATGAAAAACGCGATAAACGTGTAAATTTTTCTCATATAGTAATGGACAAAGATAGTCGACAATAGTTTAACTTTTGCGCTTATACACCGGTACGGTAGAGCAGGGCTCGCCATACATAATGCTCTTGACAACTTTGCTTAAACCAAGTGTAAATTTAATAAAGGCAGATTCTGGTATATAAATATCTCCACATCCTTTTACCACGATACGTTCATCCTGATAGATGCTGAAGTCGATCTCGTCCAATGCTTGGCTAAATAAATTGTCCACTACTGTTTCTTTATTGCCGAAATGTACAGAAAGCACGTAAGGCTCTAGCTTATTTGCGAGGAGCATGTATGCCCAGGTTGGGACGATAGCATCTGTTGAACAGATAATACCGATATGCTTGTTTTGATATTGGCTCCAATCGTGTTCCTTAATAAACGCTCGAAAATCTTTTTCCTTTAATATAAGCCCGTGAAATAAATTGTCCTTGATGTCATATATCAAAATTTCTTCTTTGGGTGCATAATGCGCCAAGTCAATGGTAATTAGGCCACTTTGGGCTACTTTATTAACGATGTTTTCTTGAATGTCCATGATACAAAACAAAAAGCCGGACAAAAATATGTCCGGCTATAAAGTTACTTATTATATCCTAATAGAATCTAATGCGATTGTCATGAATATCGGCTTTGTGTTGGAGCGCTTGATAAATAGCTCCCCAGGAACGCTGTGCTTTTGACGTTTGCATTTGTTGCTTTTGATTATTCATATCACTGGCTACAAGTTCTGCAGGGTTAACAAAACCAGTCACTTGCACTGCAAAAACGCCTTGCTCACCTTTTATTGCTTTGGACAGCTTATTCGGTTGCAAGCCAAATGCGGTTCCTACAACCGCTGGTTCCATTGCAATACCTGGAAGCACTGGGTTGGCCATAACGATATTCTCGATATCGACCGCTGTTTTCTCTAGTTTTTGAGCTACTTGATCTATAGAGGATGCACCATTTAAAGCGTTATTTAGCTTTTCAGTAAGCATTTTTGCTTTTACTTCATTGCGTACGCGCGCTTCAATTTGTGGTTTTACCGCATCTAATGAGTGTGTGCCTTTTGGTTGTATATTGGCCACTCGCGCAATGATGAAATTATCTTCGGTATCAAATATCCGCTCGGAAACTTCTCCTTCTTTAGCTTCAAAAGCCCAACGCACAAGTTCTCTCGGAACTTCCACCCCGTTAAATGTATTGTCCATTGGTACTACGCGCTCTGCTTTATGTACTGTGGTACTTTGTTTATTGGCAACTTCTGCAAAATTTTTACTATTTACGTCGCCAAAGAAGTTGTTTGCTTTTGCATATGCAGCATCTGTTGTGGCTTTACCACTATTGATTACCTTGTCTACAATAGCTGCTTTAACAATTTTCGAATTGCCGATTTGTTTTTCGATACGAATAATGTGTGTTCCGAAACGGCTATTAACGATAACGACATCGCCAGCCTTTCCCGAAAATACCGCCTCGTCAAATTCGGGAACCATCTGTCCGCGCGGAAAAGTACCGAGATCACCTCCGTTTATTTTGCTGCCTTCATCCAAACTGAATTGTATAGCAAGAGCGGAGAAGCTTTCTCCTTGCTGAATCAATCTTTTGATAGAATCCGCTTTCGCTTGTGCTTTATCAATACCGCCTTCTGCGGTTGTATTCAATAGAATATGCGAAGCTTTTACAGAGTCTGGACTAAATTTCGCATCCACAACTTTAGCAATTTCAAATCTATCTTGAGACAAGAACGGTCCCACTGTTGTACCAACAGATGCATTGAAAATCACAGAATCCAACGCTGGACTCACTTGCCCTTTGCGGATATAAGCAAACGGATATTTTGTGTCGGAATTGATTGCAGCAAATAGAGAATCTGTAGTAGAATTTATCAACTCTGATTTTAATTGTTCGATAACTGATTTAGTTGCTGCTGTATCGTTAGCAGTAGCTCTGGCATCAATCAATACATATTCGATCGTTCTAGTTTCCTCTGGATTGTCAAATGTATTTTTATGTGCGTCATAATAAGCTTTGTAATCTGAATCAGTTAATTTGATTTCAGAATCTTTTACCGAAGAATAATCCAGCATCAAATATTTAAAGTTGGCCAATTTATTGCGTTGGATATACTCTTCTTGTGCTTCCAACGACGTAACATATACACTGTTGGTCAATAAGTTCGAGTATTTTTCATTCAAACGCTCATTGCGGATGTTTTCTAAAAGCATTTCCCATTGCTGACGCATTTCCGGTGTTCCCTGACTGTTGATTTGTGAAAGGAACGTATTCAACTGTGTTTTATCAAATACACCTGTTTGTGGATTGGTAAATGCTTGTACAATTTGTGGAGAAGGATTGGTACCAGATACCAAGCTGTTTAACTCATCCCGTCCGACGGAAAGACCTATTTTCTCAATCTCTTGCTTTAAAAGCTCTTGTGAGATAAATTGATTCCAAACTTGCTGTACCGCATAATTACGCATTTGAGGAGATGAAGTCCCCCCCATCTGTTGTTGATACATGGCAGTTGTTTGATCAACCTGTGCGTTAAATACTTGATAGTCGATGGATTCTCCATTGACGCTACCCACTTGATTTTGATTCTTCATCCAAAAGGGAGTCCCATAGCTGATGATATCTCCCAATAAAAACGCAATAATTGCTAAACCAATGACAGTTACTACCAGCCCCGCTCGGTTCCGCAAATAGCTCATTAATCCCATAGTCTATATACTCTGTTTATTCAGTTACTTAATTGACCTTTATTAAAAACAAGGCGCAAGATACAACTTTTATGAAAAAAAAAGTAAAAAATTGTTTGAGACATCTTAATTACCGAACGAAGGAAGTTGTTGGCCGCTTGATGGAATATAAAAACCAGTCATATTCTGTCCATCAATTTTTTTAAAATCCGTGTCGGAAATGAATGAGGTGGCTTGTAAGCTGCCTCGTTCGTCCTTGAAGTCGAAGGTTATAGGGACAGTATTATAATAGATGCTTTTTTTTTGGTCGAGAAAAAGCTCTTCCGTTTTGATTATTGAGCCGTCTACCATATTGACCACCACGTTTTTGCGGAATTCAATTAATTCCTCATTTACTTTTTGGACGGCATAATCCGAACGTATGCGCTGCGACTCCTTACCTTCTTCATCAAAGAAACGAATCAATACACCTTTTTGAAATTCGTACATCGCGATACTATCCGGGTATTCCCGCAGTTCAGGAGAAGTCAATTCTGCTTTTACTTTCGAAGAATCACTATATACTACTGTTACATCTTTCGAGATATTTACATTTTCTTCTTGCTGTATATTCGCAATTTTCTCGACGTCACGAAGGTCATTTTCACAAGCCATACATAAAACTGCCCCTAATAATATAGATAAGGGAGCGGATAGTTTTTTAGTATGGAGCGGAAGAAAACGCATCGTTAATCTAAACTTCGGCGGATAAACCAAGAGTCGTTAATCGTGAAACCAAAATTAATATTAATATACCGTTCCCGTACCAGATTGTGGTTGAGTGAACCTTGTTGTCCGAACTCAGCTGAAATATTGATTTGGGAAAATGTACGTCCGAAGTTTGTTTCCGGTAGCGGTAGGCCTACCCCTACGCTAACAGCCATGTCGTTAATTCGTTGGTTTCTATATACAACGGGCGTTTGGTTATAACGGAACCCCAATCGGTAATCGACCTGGTTCCAATAACGTACCGAAGTTGGATCCGGTTTGATTTGCCCCCCTACCGCAAAACCGTAACTTTTTTCCAATTTGTTCTGACCCTCCAGTACTTCAAAATTCGACCAATCGGCATATTTAAAATCAGCACCTATCAGCCAGTTGTACCCTTTTGATAAGGTGAAGCCGACATTATGTTTTAAAGGAAGTTGGATTTTTCTGGTAGGAAAAGTTCCTGTACTGATGGTGTCTAATGGCGGTGCAATATATTCGTCGTCAAAATTATTTTCCGATATGGTGATGAACCTGCTTGGTCTCGCGTTGATGGTGTTGTTTAATGTTCCTGTGTAACCCAATGTTAGATTATATTTCCTGTTTATAGATTTACTGTACTGAATACCATAATCAACAGTCACACCACGTATATTGCGTGTTTCCTTTAGTTCTGCCGGATAAGCAGAAAGATCGCTTAGAAACTTGACCTGCGTAATATCATAAAGATTTCCAAAAAGAAAACCGGCATTGGCACCTATACTTAACCCTTTGATAGGCGATACACCGTAACCTAGATAAGCTTTGTTGATCCCACCCTCTCCGAATATCTGCTTTTCATAAACCAAGTCGTCGATAGATTCTACGTTTCTTGAGGAATATCCCACGTCCGAAAAAGGAAGTAATCCAAAGGAAAAGCCACCGTATTTTTGCAATGGGATACCAATGGCAAGGTGTCCGAAGGCAAAATCAGCGGTATTGTCGCTCATATTATCTCTTGACAGCTGCGTAAAATTACCGTACATACCGGCTTCCAAGACAGTACGATTTAGTCCCGAATAAGAAGCAGGATTGGCAATATTCAATGTCGGCAGCCCTGTGAGATACCGCACACCGGTAGAAATCCCACCCATAGCACGGGTTTGTGGTAATAAGTCGTTCCGCATCTGCCCCAATCCAAATTGTGAATAAGGAGAATGGGAGGTGGATCGTTGTGCATATCCTTGCTGGATGCCAAATAAACCTAATCCTAACAAGAACTGCAATGCTATTTTGGTGAAACTTTCAATCGAACGTCTGTGCATGGTCAAAATTTGCTACAAAACTATCTATTTTTTAACTATTCCGTTAGTTCTATTTGTTAAAAAAGGTTAATCGGTTGATGCGTAGTATTTTACATCCTTATTTTTTAGATGCCGCCGTTTTAATATTAAACAAACTGGAAATAAATAATGGCTGCTACGATAACAAGATAAAGGGTTTCGTATATCCATTTCGACTTGGAATTGGTAAAATAAAACGCCAGATAAATAGCAATGGGTGGTGCGCAGAGTAAGAAGTGATTAATGGTAATATGATCATTAAGGTAGAAGGAGCCTAAAGTCAGCAATATCATAAAAAACAAAAGCTGAAAAGATTTGCGCAGATGGACAACGCTCTTGAAGAAATGCTCTTTTAATACCACCAGAAAAAACAGTAAAGTAATCGCTACGGGAATGATCACAAGATAATCATACATATTAAGGGATAACTCGGTCGGGAAAGCATAACCAAGAGGGCTGAAAATCGCGAAAAAATCCTGTAAACGTCCTGTCCAGTAATAAATGACACCTAAAAGGAAATATATCGTCGAAAAGCCTAATAGAGGCGTTATCCATTCTCTCCAATTAAAAGGGCGGAAAATCAATAGGCTTATCCACAGCAATATCATCATCACCATAAAGGGGAAATAAATCAGGCTCCCGATCGCCACAATCATCCCTAAATCAAGCATTAATCCTTTTATATCGTGTTGCTTATAGATATTAAACAGCTTGCCTAGCATCCATATCGTAATAAAATTACAGATAAGGGGAGGGGAAAGTACCAAAAATGGGGTGAACAAACTTACCAACGTCATATACATCAACGCCGGAGTGAAATTAGGTTTACCTAAAAGATTGAAGTTGTTGACAATCCGGTTTAGGAAAAATCCCTGCAACAGTGTAAGAATTAATGTAATCATCACATTTGCACCTGGCGAAAGGCCGGTGCCTATACGTATCCCGATGAGGTTATTAATAGCAGGCTCAAATAGGATAGGTGTGATATGATCCGGCAGACTGAGAAAAATGCCTAAGCACAGAACCAAACCGATAGCCGAGACGAATACAATATTGACCGGCGAAAACTTTCGATGTTGGTTTATGATCATGCTTGACTACTTCTCTAGCTTCTTAATACGTCTATCCAGCATAAATAAGAATATACCCAAAACGATAAAAATGGTCAATAGTACAAGTACCACGACGTATATCTTTCCAGAGCTACGAAGCGCTGTGGCCATTTCGATTTGACTTTGGGCAAATGTATAACTACTGGTTAGAAAAAAAAGTAGTAAAATTGTAATTATCTTCTTCATGATGATCATGGGCTATGAGATTAATCGATGACGTTTCTTTTGTTTTCTACTAGGCGTACACGATAACGTAAAGTACATATCCAAACACCTATGAGTATCCAGCCGATAATCGCTGTGTAGAACACGGGACGCATTTGATTGTCCATATCGAGATCGCCAAATGTTCCATTGCCGCCGCTTCCAGGATGTAAAGAGTCTGTCATTTTGGGCATAATGTACATCAATACGATCATAATAGGAAACGCAAAAATATTGTAGATGGCAGATATTTTACCTCTTTTCTGTTCTTCTTCTAGAGCATTTCGTAGAACGAGGTAAGCTAGATACATAAGCGTCGCTATTGCTGAACCATTTGTTTTAGCATCGTTAGGCCAAGCCATTCCCCAAGTAATATTAGCCCATTGCATGCCGGTTAGCAAACCTATGATACAGAAAACGATACCGGTATTGACAGCCTCAACGGCAATTAAATCGTCGTTGATACGTCCGCTGTTCAGATAACGTATGCTATAAATAACGGAAATAAGGTAAAGGGCAAACATAGCGAACCACATCGGTACATGGAAATACACATTACGGATGGTTTCGTGTAAAAGGAACAAAGCGGGAACCGGGCCCAGAAAGCCCACCACAATACTAGCAGCCACCATCACCAGTCCCAAAATTTTCCACCAAGGTTTTCTCATGATTCGAAAGAATTAATCACGCCAAAGATAAGGAAATAACAATAAAGAAATGGTAATCGTAATTACATTAATTGCCAGTAAGACGAGTATTTCATTGGTACTTTCATCTCTTGGAATCCCTGTTAGGGCATTTTGGGATAAGGTAATTAAGACGATGAGTAACGGTATAATAACCGGAAAGCTTAATATAGCCATAAGGGTACTATTGTTGCCTGCTTTCGCACTAATACCAGATACCATTGTAAAAACGGAAGCAAAGCTCATGCTCCCCAACAATACGGAGACTGTATACAAAAAGGGATCGCCGACAGGGTTACTAAATGTGATACTATAGGCAATATATGCGATCACTGACAAGAGTATCATGACCAGCGTATTGTAAATTATTTTTGATAATATAATCGCCCGGGGGCTAATCAAGGTATAATAATAAAGCTGTCTGCTTTGGTTTTCTTGGACGAAGCTGCGGCTGATGGCGTTAACACTGGCAAACAACATAATAATCCAGAACAGCGCGTTCCAAACAAGTGTATCTACAGATTGGAATGCTTGATAGCAAACAAATACTGTAGATACAACATATAATAAGATACCATTTATTGCGTATTTTGAACGCCATTCCAAAACGATATCTTTATAAACTAAAGTCCTTACTTGCTGGAGTGTATTCATGTACGCAGCAAAGATACAAATACTTGTCTTCGAAACCGCGTCAACTCCACAAAATAAGCGCTAGGCTTTGTCTAATTCTGATTTTGCTTTAGCAACTATCTCTTCCGCTTTGTCCTCTGCACTATGCACGGCTTGTGACGCTTTATCCGCTAATTTATGAGCCTTTTCAGCAGCAGCATCTACTGCTCGTACTCCGGCATCTTTCGCTTTGGTTTTCAAGTTGTTCAATTCCGCTTTCGTAGACTTTGCTATTTTAGCAGCACGTTTTGCTTCTTTTTTAGAGAGTTCTTTAATTGATTTTGTCAGGTCTTTCACACCCTCGTTTGCACGTTCCAATTGGCGTTTGCCATCATCTGTCCCTAGTAAGTAATAAGCAGCTGCTCCAGCAGCTAGACCAAGAAGCGCGAATGCAATGAATCCATTTTTATTTTCCATAATATCCTGTTGTTTTTGTCGTTTCTAAAAAAATAATCATCCTTTCTTAAATCTAACAAAAAAATCTGGAAAAAGTTTTCATGTCGGTGTTTTTTATGGGCAAAAAGGATTTTTTAATCCCGTGTGACATGTTGGATGGATTGTAAGGAATAAAGGTGGTGGTAGAGTCCGCTGCCTTTGGACATTAGATCCACATGATTTCCGATATCCGATACTTCTCCGTTTTCAATTACTACAATTTGATCAGCATCTTTAATCGTACTTAACCGATGTGCAATGATGACAGATGTGCGGTTGCGCATAAGTTCTTCTAAAGCCAGTTGTACCAATCTCTCGGATTCTGAGTCTAAAGAGGAGGTTGCTTCATCCAGAATAAGAATGGCGGGGTCTTTCAGTAGTGCGCGTGCGATAGCGATACGTTGACGCTGTCCGCCCGATAGTTTTACGCCTCGTTCTCCTACTAGCGTGTCATAACCTTGTGGGAAAGCCATAATAAATTCGTGTGCGTTAGCCCGTTTTGCGGCTTCTATGATGTCTTCCGCGTTGGCATCTAGACGGCCATATCCAATGTTTTCACGGATAGTGCCTCCGAATAATAGCACATCTTGCGGGACAATAGCTACCTGATTACGAATGTCTGTTAGGGAATATGCTGTACTGTCCTTACCGTCGTAAGCAATGGTCCCTGACGTAGGCATATAAAATTGTAAAATAAGCGAGGCAATGGTTGATTTTCCTGTGCCACTTGGTCCAACTAACGCTAATTTTTTTCCGGCCTCTACATGAAACGAAATATCTTTTAGGATAGGGATGTCCGGACGAGAAGGATAGGTGAATCCGACGTGATTAAAGGTAAGTGCGCCCTGCATGGACATCTCGATATCATTATTGTTTTCCGCTATCGCTATCGGTTCCGGTTCTTCATCCAATATGTCTAAAACCCGTTCGCTTGCACCGATAGAACGTTGTATATTGGCGTATAATTCAGGAAAGCTACCCATGGATCCGGCTACAAAAAAGGAGTATAAGATGTAGGTTGTTAAGTCGCCTACGGAGATTTCACCGGCAGATACCAGCGATGCGCCGTACCAGATCACAACGATGACAGCACCGAAAATACAGAAAATAATAAAGGATGCAAAGATACCACGGTATGTTGCTCCTTTGACCGCCAGCTTGACTACAGCATCGAGTTTATGGGCGTAGCGATTTGCTTCGTAGTATTCGTTAACAAATGCTTTAACGTTACTGATGCCGGAGAGGGTTTCTTGTACAATGGTGTTGGAATCTGCTAGTTGATCTTGTGCTTGCCGAGATAAGTTACGTATAAAGCGTCCGAAAATAATGGCGATGACGATGATAATAGGCAGAATCGATAAATTCATTAATGCAAGCTTCGGAGAAACGAATACCAAGAGACATACGCCTAATGCCAGACTAATTGTCTGTCTTAATATTTCGGCCAATGTCGTTGTTAACGTATCTTGAATCTGGGCCAAATCCGTAGAAAGGCGGCTATTTAATTCTCCTACCCGCCTATTGGCAAAAAATTCAATCGGTAGTGTGATGAGCTTATGATACGTATCCTTACGGATATTGGCGAGGGCTTTCTCCGCTATTTCTACAAATAGCCGTATTCTGGCAAAAGATACAATCGATAGAAACAAGAGTAATACCATCGAAATTGCGCCGATGCTGATTATACTGGCAGGCAACCAAGGATAGCTTTGTTGCCCTTGCGCTGCGTCAATCATCGCCCCCACCAGAGCCGGGAGAGTCAGCATAGTCAAGCTCGATAAGATAAGAAAAAGCATACCCAATATAAATTTTCCTCTATATGGTTTCAAATAGGTGAAAATTTTTAACGCTTTCTTGAGTAACTCTTTACTAAGCCTGGGTTTGGGTAAGTCTTCCGACTGTGTATTGCCACTATTCAAACGCGATCTCGCCATTCTTCAACTCGAATTATTAGAGAGCAAAAATACAGTATTATTTATGTGCCCTTATCACTCTTGCGTCAAATTTTTCGGCTTATGCGGCTTCATACGCAGATATAATGTAAAGCTTAACGCTAAAATGATAATGACGAGCAGGAGGATGGTTTGGTGCCTATTTCGTTGTTTGCTTTCTAGATCGTTGATTTGGTTGCGCAGTTTTTCGTTTTCCGCTTGGAGCTTCGTAATCGTGTGCATGTAGCCGGAGATCTGCTCGTCGTATGCGGAAGCTAAGTTTTCTTTTCGGTCACTTTCGTTTTCCTTGATGTCGAGTAGTTTCTTTGTTTCCAAAAAGATGTCGTTATCTGTTAAGACGATTTCCCGAAGGATGTCAATCGACTTCTGCATATCTTTTTTTCTTTTGAAAATACCAAATACACCCGTCTTTTGCCGCAGACTATGGTCAAACTCTCCAAAACGTTTACTACGCTGTTCCAATAAATTGTTGACATGCTCTCGCTGCTGTTCGAAATTGATGGAATCTATATCGATATGGCTTTGGGACTTTCCCATATAGAGCAAACCCATGAAAAAAACAAGAAATAAAGAAAGGGGTTTCATGTTAGCTATCTAAAAATTCTACCATAACAACCTCATCTTGCTGTAAGCCCAACAGCCGGCTCGCATGCCCTTTGTTGATCGCTATTTCCAGAAAATTGCTAATCCCAAATAAACAGAGCTTTTCGCCTTCTGGGACCTCATTATAATGCCAGCTCAGCTTATTTATAGTTTCATTTCTTTTAAAATGCAGCTTGAAACTCCGGCCTTTTTGTATTTCGTTAAAAAGTTCTTTGCTGATATTACTGATGACATTCCCGAAAGCGTCAATATAAGATACATGGCCTTTTATTGCATTAGAGGTAACCAACGGCTGTACAAGTACTTTTTTAAGCGGTTTGTCGATCGGTTGCCCAATGGCGGACAGCGGTTCCCCTTTCGCAATATGACAGGCAGCTTTAGATAATATATCGGCAAGTGGAAAGTGTAGATAGCGCAAGTCCTGCATGATGTCAATTTCATACAGCTCTTGCGGATCATTTTCTCCAAGGATAATGCTGAAAATGCCGTTGTCTGCGCCCACGAAAAAGTGATCGTCATATTTCATCATGGCATAATGCGAATCCTCTTGAAAAACCGTGTCGATACCGATAAGATGAACGGTGCCATTCGGAAAGTAACGGAAGGCGTTACGAAGTACCACAGCGGCACGCTGTATATCAAAAGAAGGAATTTCATGCGTAATATCTACTAGACGGACATCCGGCAATTGCGATATGATGCTGCCCTTCAATGCCGCCTGATAAAAATCACGATGCCCCAAATCTGTTGTAAGCGTTATTACTCCCATACACTATGTACCCCTTTAAAGATACTAAAAACGTTAAAATACGATGCTGCCCTCTTCTTAAAAGAACTACAAAAGTAATAAAAGAAAGTGCAATATTAATTGCTGCAAAGCTAAATTTCCATTTTTTGTTATGTAGATACAAATAGATGATTATAGTTTGTATTTTTGATTTATCTTTATTACGTAAAAAATAAAATAGACAATTTGAACGAAATACGTATACCATTAGACGACGTTAATTTAGTGACGTTATGGGGCGCTCAAAACGAGCATTTTGAGTGGATAAAAAGAGGGTTTCCGAAACTGCGGTTGGTGGCACGTGGAAATGAATTGAAGGTGTTGGGAGAGGAATCCGAACAACAACGGTTTAAACAAGTTTTTGAGGGTATATTGCGACATATTGAACAATTCCAAAACTTGGATTCCAATGCACTGGAGGATTTGGTGGGGATAAATGGTGCAACTGAAAGGTCGGCGGAAAAGAAAATCGGAGAACCCGCTGTTTTTAAAGGGGAGCCGATCGTATACGGGCCTAATGGACTGATTGTTCGTGCCCGTACACCAAATCAGCTTAAAATGGTGGAGAGTATAGCCAAAAATGACATTCTGTTTGCCATTGGCCCCGCAGGTACGGGCAAAACCTATACAGCGGTCGCGTTGGCGGTTCGGGCATTGCGAAATAAAGAGATAAAACGTATTATCTTGACGCGTCCTGCCGTCGAAGCGGGGGAAAATCTAGGTTTCCTACCGGGTGATCTCAAAGAAAAAGTGGATCCCTATTTACGTCCGCTTTATGATGCATTGGATGATATGATTCCCGCTGATAAGCTGAAAGATTATTTGGAACGCCGCGTAATAGAAGTGGCTCCATTAGCATTTATGCGAGGACGCACATTGGACAACTGTTTTGTTATCCTAGATGAAGCGCAGAATGCCACGGATATGCAGTTAAAAATGTTCCTTACCCGGATGGGACCAACGGCGAAGTTTATCGTTACGGGTGACCTTACGCAAATTGACTTACCGAAGAAAAACCAGTCCGGATTGGCAACAGCGGTGAAGTTGTTGGAAAACATCAATGGTATTGATATTATTCATTTAAGCGGATCAGATGTCGTTCGGCATAAATTGGTGAGACGTATTTTGGAGGCTTATGGAGATATATAAGATTTGATACAATGAACGCAATAAAAGAAACAACATTTAATTTTGATAAACAAACGGCCTTTTATAAAGGGAAGGTGCGTGATGTATATACCATAGCCGATGAATATCTGGTGATGGTGGCCTCAGATAGAATTTCTGCTTTTGACGTCGTTTTGCCGCGCCCTATTCCTTATAAAGGACAGGTGCTTAACCAGATTGCAGAGAAATTCCTCTCTTCCACAAAAGATATTATTCCAAATTGGGTCATTACCGTGCCAGACCCGAATGCTACCATAGGGTACAAATGCGAACCATTTAAGGTGGAGATGGTGATTAGAGGATATTTGGCTGGGCATTTATGGCGTACTTACCGCGACGGAGGCAGAACGCTGTGTGGAGTAACCCTACCGGAAGGATTGAAAGAGAACGATAAACTTCCAGAACCTATTATAACACCGACAACGAAAGCCGATGTGGGACATGACGAAGATATTTCACGGGAAGATATTATAGCTAAGGGTATTGTACTTGAAGAAGACTATATACAGCTGGAGAAATTTGCCCATGCATTATATCAGCGAGGTACGGAAATGGCACGGGAGCGAGGGTTGATATTGGTGGATACGAAATATGAATTTGGCAAAAAAGATGATCAAATATACTTGATGGATGAAATCCATACGCCAGATTCGTCTCGTTATTTTTATGCTGATGGCTATGAAGAACGGCAGGCGAATGGTGAGCCGCAACGGCAGTTGTCTAAAGAATTTGTACGAGAATGGTTAATGGATAACGGTTTTCAAGGAAAGGACGGGCAGACCGTGCCTGAAATGACCGACGATATTGTTCAATCCATATCCGAACGCTATATTGAACTGTATGAACATATAGCGGGTGAAAAATTTCAATATCCGGCAGATGAAGATACCATTTCGCGGGTAGAGCGAAATATAATGGAAGCTTTAAACAAATTATTGTAGATTAGAGACGAAAAGATAAAAATATACTGATGAAATTTACGGTTGACAAGCATGAACGCTATGTGGTTATTGAACCATTGACAGATTTCCTAGATGGAGGAGCGGCGGCGAAATTGAAAGGTGAGTTTATGTTGCGCAATACAGGTGGGCAACGTAATATTGTATTAAATCTTTGTCATGTGGCGGATGCGGATGAAGATGGTTTACGCATGGGATTATTGGCACGCCGGCTATGTAAAGCCTCTGGCGGACTCTTTATTCTTACCGGATTAAACGACCGACTCTTGACCCTACTTAAAATGGCCAATATGGAGGGTTATTTCAAAACTGCACCGACGGTTTCTGCTGCCGAAGATATGATTTTTGGCAATGAGATTCGATTAGATTTAAGAACGGGCCAACATGACGAGGTTTGAGGTTTTGATATTGGGGAATAGTTCGGCGACACCTATGTATGGTCGTCATCCGACGTCCCAAGTTCTAAACTTTAACGAACAGTTCTTCCTCATAGATTGTGGGGAAGGTACACAGATGCAGTTGCTCCGCTATGGAATTAAAGGTAGCCGGATAAGTCATATTTTTATCAGCCATTTGCATGGAGATCATTATTTGGGGCTTGTTGGGCTACTTTCTTCGCAACATTTGGTAGGGCGCCAGAGCGAACTACACCTTTATGGTCCTTCCGCGTTGAAGGAGATATTAGATTTACAATTTAAACACTCTGATACGCGGTTACGTTATCCATTGATTTTTCACCCGACGAATGCGTATCGTCAAGAAGTGATATTCGAAAATACACAACTCCAGGTGACCAGCTTCCCATTACAACACCGTATTGCGTGTACTGGTTTTCGATTTGATGAAAAGCCACGGTCGGCGTCATTGAAGAAAGAAGAAGTAGAGCGGTTGAATATACCTGTTCCCTATAGGCGCCTTTTGAAAAGAGGCATCGATTATGTTGCAGACGATGGTACTGTTTATTCGGCCAAAGATTTAACCTATGCGCCACCACAGCCTAGAAGTTATGCTTATTGTTCTGACACGGTGATGAATGCGGATTATTTAGGCGCTATTCGGGGCGTAGATTTATTATATCACGAGGCGACATTCCTGCACGACCGTATAGAACGGGCTAAGGAAACCTTTCATACCACCAGTTTGGAGGCAGCGCAGGTAGCACAAGCCGTAAATGCCAAGAAACTTTTGCTCGGACATTTCTCCGCCCGTTATAAAGATTTGCAACCTCTTTTGGACGAATCTCGAACAATTTTTCCCCACACAGAGTTGTCTGAAGAAGGTAAGTGGTTTTTAGTATAGGCTTTTTGTAGATTTTTCCCCATCTTTACACGCTCAATTGAAACCTGCATGAGCTGCCGCTAAGAAAAGGATATGAATAACTTAGCTCATGCAAGCTTCATTGCCATAAAGAATACATTATTCTAATGAAAAATATGAAGACGTCTTTTAGCCTTAACCTGTTGCTGAGGGATAACATAAAAAAATTAGTACCTTATTCATCGGCAAGAGATGAATTTAAGGGAGAGGCCTCTATTTTATTAGATGCAAACGAAAATGCATTTGGTTCACCTTATGCTAGAAATTATAATCGCTATCCAGACCCGCTTCAGCATCGGGTGAAGGAAAAGTTGCATCGTATTAAAGGTGTTCCGGTAGAAAATATCTTTTTAGGTAATGGTAGCGATGAAGCTATCGATATCCTTTTTCGCGCATTTTGTGAACCGGGAAGGGATAATGTTATTTTGGTGCCGCCTACCTATGGTATGTATGAAGTTTCGGCGAACATCAACAATGTAGCCTATAAAAAGGTAAACTTAACGATCGATTACCAGCTAGATTTAGACGGAATCGCAGAGGCGATTGATGCGCATACGAAGCTGATTTTTATCTGCTCACCAAATAACCCTACCGGAAATAGTATCCGTCGGCAAGATATCGAAACGATCTTGGTCAATTTTGATGGGATTGTAGTGGTAGATGAAGCGTATATCAATTTTTCAAAACAACCATCCTTTACCACAGATTTGGTAGAGTTTCCGAATTTAGTTGTGTTACAAACGCTATCGAAGGCATGGGGGCTAGCGGCATTGCGGTTAGGAATGGCTTTTGCCAATAAAGAAATTATTGAGATATTTAACAAGATAAAACCACCTTATAATATTAATCAGGCCACCCAAGACATTGTTTTGGAGGCGTTGGAAGGTGTGGAGATTGTAAACGAATGGATTAAGGAAGTCGTTGGCGAACGGGAGAAGTTGTCTGCAGCTTTACAGGTATTACCTCAAGTTGCACACGTAACACCGTCGGATGCCAATTTTATACTGGTCAAATTGGAAGAACCTCGAGCTCTCTACAATTTTTTGGTAGATAAGGGAATTATTGTACGAGACCGCTCCAAAGTAGAGTTGTGCGAAGGATGTTTACGTCTGACTATCGGCACACCAGCGGAAAACAATACGCTGTTGAAAGAAGTGAAGAGATTTTATAATGGATAAATGAAAAGAGTATTATTTATAGATCGCGATGGTACATTGATATTGGAGCCCGAGGACGAACAAATAGATTCGTTTGCCAAGCTCAAATTTTACCCAGGAGCGTTGCAATATCTCCCGCGTATCGCGAAAGAACTTGATTTTGAATTGGTGTTGGTGTCTAACCAAGATGGATTGGGAACTTCTTCTCATCCAGAGGAGAACTTTTGGCCCGTACATCATTTTATCGTCGACACATTTTCCGGAGAAGGTGTTCGTTTTGTGAAAGAACACATCGATCGCACATTCCCGCACGAAAATGCGCTGACACGTAAGCCCGGTATTGGTATGTTGCATGAATATTTTGATGCCGTACAATATAATTTAACCGAATCTTTTGTGATCGGGGATCGTGTCAATGATGTGAAATTAGCAGAGAATTTAGGTGCTAAGGCTATCTGGTTGCGTAATAATGATGCATTAGGTCAGGCCGAAAGCCTACGTATAAAAAGCGATTCCATTGCGTTGGAGACAACTGATTGGAGATCTATATATGAGTTTTTAAAATTAGGTACACGTACCGGGGAGCACCATCGTAAAACGAATGAAACAGATATCTTTGTCCAATTGAATCTTGATGGTTCCGGAAAATCGGATATAGATACCGGATTACCATTTTTCGATCATATGCTCGACCAAATTGCTCGACACGGTGCAATCGATCTTACGGTAAAAGCTAAGGGTGATTTGCATATCGATGAGCACCACACCATTGAAGATACGGGTATCGCATTGGGTGAAATTTTTCTGAAGGTATTGGGTGATAAACGGGGTATCGAACGTTATGCTTACACATTGCCTATGGACGACTGTTTGGCGCAGGTAGCCATTGATTTTGGGGGCAGGAATTGGATTGTATGGGATGCGGCTTTCAACAGGGAAAAAATAGGAGATATGCCGACCGAAATGTTTTTCCATTTCTTTAAATCGTTCTCCGATGCTTCGAAATCGAACTTGAATATCAAAGCAGAGGGCGATAATGAGCATCATAAAATTGAAGCTATCTTCAAAGCCTTTGCGAAATCGATAAAGAAAGCCGTACGACGAGATGCAGAAAATATGCAGTTACCGAGTACTAAAGGAGTTTTGTAGATTGTAAAAAATGATTGGAATAGTAAATTACGGAGCAGGGAATATCTTTTCGTTGACAGCGGCATTGGATCGCGTGGGGATAAGCTATGGCATGATCGATAAATTGGATGAATTTAATGATTATGACCGTATTATTATTCCGGGTGTGGGACATGCCGGCGCTGCCATGCACAAGCTGGAGGAAACAGGTCTGGTTCAGCATATAATATCCTTGAAGAAACCCGTATTGGGAATTTGCGTAGGTATGCAATTGCTAACTTCCTTTTCGGAAGAGGGGAATGCCGAGCTTTTGGACATCGTGCCATTGAAGACGTTACATTTTGATAAACGTATTGGCAAAAAAGTTCCGCACATGGGCTGGAATGGTGTGTCGCCGAAAAAGGATTGTCCTCTTTTTGAGAATATTGCAGATAATAGCTATTTTTATTTTGTACACTCCTATTTTATTGAAGCTGATGAGCAGTATACCAGTGCGTTTTGCACGTATGATGTTGTTTTTTCTGCAGCAATAAAAAAGGGTAATTTTTATGGCGTGCAGTTTCATCCTGAGAAATCTGGAAAGGTTGGCGAGCAGATATTGCTTAATTTTTCCAGATTATAGGTAGATATTGCTTATAATTGTTGATTAATAATTGACGACTTTACAAGTTTTGACTTTTAACTTATTACTTTAAAATATGTATATCATTCCTGCTATTGATGTTTTGGATAAAAAGGTTGTCCGTCTGAGAGAGGGCAATTACGATGACGTCACGACGTATGACATATCAT
>PJTZ01000117.1_pt1 | contig 68819 bp, 63 predicted proteins | sample 1512131 | NCBI WGS metagenome assembly PJTZ01 (sample SAMN08177679, study PRJNA422409) | Soil metagenome, whole genome shotgun sequencing project. | reverse complement strand
TCATGAAATTTTTGAATTTCCACAATATTCCAGTCTTTGATTTCCATGGTCGTCTCAATGTCATGGAAACGTATCCTTTCATTGTCTATCGAAATATTTCTTGATAAACCGTATTGTCGAGATTCTAGAAATTCTGTTAGTTTCATTGTGTTTGCTAAATTACACATAACGTTTACGGACTTTGCGTTCGGGCGGGTTTCGGAGCACTAAATCGTCAACCTGCACCACACTTGAAAAGAAGTACAAAGCTTCAAGTTTGCACGTCAGCCCGCCTGACTCAAAACCGGTGTTACAAGTAGAAATGGAAGATACTGAAATGTCATAACCCAGTAGTGTAAACTGAACTCAATCTAGAAAAATCATTTCCCTTTTATCTTCTTTCTATGCTTTATTCCAAAATCAATTAAAGCATTGACAACTGTTTCAGTTTCTTTGGCGTGTGCGGTAAGAGCGTAAGAAACGGTAACAGGTTTGGTGTTATTAACCGTTCGAGTAATCAGCAAATTATCTTCCAGTTTCTGCAACTCTTTGGATAGCACTTTGGGAGATATTCCCAGAGCCATTTCTTGCAAATCTTTAAACCTCATTGTGCCATAGTTCTGTAAATTGTGCAGGATACAAAATTTCCATTTGCCACTCAACAATTCAATGCCATCTTTTAACGCCAATATGCTCTCTTTATTGATGTTACTTTTTTTATCTTCCATAAAATAGTTACTTTCCAAAAGGTAATGAATGGTAAATATAAATCGAATATCTGATATTTTTGTAATCAGAAATTATAAAAAATAATTCATTATGAAAGTAACAGTAATCGCAAACATTTCGGCTAATGGAAGAATTTTAATAGCTGATAACCCTCATCATCAGTTACCACCAGAAGCTATGGAATTTTACGTGCAATTTGTAAGAGAGGTTGGTAACGTTGTGATAGGATTGAAAACGTTTGAAAATTTTCTAAAATTCCCAAAAGAAGTAAAAGAGCTTTTTAACGGGGTAGAAATCATCATATTGTCTGATAAACCTTATACAGTTGATGGATACAAGACCGTAAGTAGTCCAGAAGAGGCTATTGAATATATGTCTAGAAGAGGTGTGCAGGAAGTTGCCGTTGGAGGTGGAGCAAGTGCTTTCAATGCCTTTATAGACAAAGATCTGGTTACAGATATTTATTTTAACATCAATCCAATAATCACTGGAGCTGGAGCTATTTTAGGAAACAACAACGAGTTAAATTCAAAATTTAAGTATAAAGAACAGAAACTTAAAGACGGTTTTGTTCAACTACATCTAGCTAAAGAAGGAATAGAAACGAACCTATAGCCCTGGAAAACAGGAGCAGACTACCGATCTTGTCCCTTCTGGCAGAAGGTATTGGTTGGGCAGGGCTAAAATATTTTAGAGAACCTTTGAATAAGCACGTTAACTTCTACGAGCTAGGTTATCGGTTTAAGAGAAAACATTGGGGCAAAGGTTTTGCGACCGAAGCATCAACTGCAATATTGGACTACGGGTTTAAAAACCTCAATGCGGATAAAATTTATGCAATAACTGATCCTTAAAATGTAAATTCAAAAAGGGTCTTAACTAAATTAGGCTTTGACTTGCAAGAAACTTTTGACTATAGGGGTGCCCCCACAGATTGGTTTGTACTGAAAAGATCAAGCTGGCACTAGCGCCACCTGAGGATTAGATCCGTACGGATAAAGCCACCCGTTAGAGTGGCTTTAGATTAGAAGTTCTTTTCGATTATTTCTATCCAACAGTTGAACAGCTTTCACCCAGAATTACCTTCCCAGCGCCTTTCTCCGCTCAATCTCAGCCTGTAAGCTTTGAAACCAAGCCTGATAAACCTGAGGCTCGTAAATCATCTGTTCCTTTGTGTCCTTATTCACCTGGCCCCAGTAACCACTGCGGCTGGACTCAGCACCCTCATACAACGTAATCTTTACCTCCGTTACCGCCTCATTTATACCCTCCACATAAAACATCGCTTTGGACGTATTCGCGTCTTTCGAACTGCCCCATAACGCCCGTTGCATATTGGCATTTTTGTTCTCTATACGTTTGCTCGCGTTGATCAATCCCGTTTCCTTGTCGGCACGGTCTACGATGTAGCTCTCGGACTGCAGTAAGCTGATAGCGGATTTGAATACCAAATCTTGGTCAGATTCAAACTGTTTGGTCGTCATCATCTTCACCTCAGCAGGCGATTTGGTGATCATTTGCGTAGCACAAGAGCTTAATAGCGCTACAGCACATAAACATGTAATAATTTTCTTCATTTTGGTATATAAACTAAGGTTAATAAGCAGTAGATACGACAGAATAATCGGCAACAACATCGTTATCATCGAAAGTGATGATCAGATCAAAAGATTTACTACTGGTACTTTGGCTGGCACGCTGCCCCGCAAAAAAATCAGTTGAACCAGCCTTATTCTCGACAGACATCTTGTTGTAACTCCATACCTCGCGGTTTGATTTATTCTTCGACACCAGGTTAGGCGAGCCGAACAGTTTAAGGATTTCATCCTGCGTTGTCTCGCCTTTGACAACTTTGCTTTTGACCACCCCCATGGTCAGATTGCTTTTTTCAGCAGATCCCTCGGTGCCGTATTTATAACTGTTGCAAGCAGTGAGAGATAAAATTAATAATCCGGAAAGTAGTGTTTTATACATAGTTTAAAAAATTTCACAAACATATTTAGTTCATTCGACCCAACCATACGGGTTCCCGTAAGGAAAGTTATGGCTGAATGATTAAACTTGTCACAAAGTAAAATACACAGTATGCACTGTACGTACACAGGTTGATGATTAACTGTGCACATACAGTACACACAAAAGACGTATATTCGTATGTAGACCAACAAAATTGATCAATGGCCACCAACAAGCACGCAATTATCCGCTACGAAGCACTGGACAGATGTTTCTCCAATAAAGGGCGGAAATTCTTTATCAACGATCTAATCGCTTACGTTTCAGAAGCGATAAAAGATTATACCGGAAGCGAGGCGTCGATTTCCAGAAGACAGATTTTCAAGGATATGGATTTCATGCGCAGTGAGGCAGGCTTCCGCGCCCCGATAGGATCCTATAAAGATGGAAAAAAGACCTACTACCACTATTCGGATAGAAGCTACTCGCTTGCCCTGCAGCAGATCAATCCCATCGAAGCCGACCTGCTAAAAACAACATTAGATATGCTGGGGAGATTTAAAGGGTTGCCGCAGTTTGACTTTGTCCAGGAGCTAGCTTTAAAACTAAAAAAGAGTTTTCAACTGGAAGATCTAAACGAATGCATATTCTTTGATCAAAATGAATACCTCAAAAACCTCCATCTTTTAGGCGATTTGCTTAAATTCATACAACATAAGCAAGTGCTGAATGTACAGTACAAATCCTTCAACCAAGATAAAGAAGAGGATTTTGTTATCCACCCGTACTTTTTGAAACAGTACAACAAGCGATGGTTTTTGTTTGGCCAGTGTGACGGATTCGATACCTGGACAAACCTAGCTCTTGATCGTATCGTAAACGTTCATGCCGCGGAAGGCGTGCCTTTTATTGCATCGACCGCGACGCACGAGGCTTACTTCGAAGACGTCATGGGTGTGAGCAAGCCCACCGATGCTGCATGTCAGTTCATCAAGATAAAAATTAATAAATCGCTGTGGCCATATATAGAGTCAAAACCTTTGCACCCGTCTCAAACCGTGATAGAACGCATAGATGATTACGTTACGATTCAGCTGGAAGTTATCCCGAATTACGAGTTTTACGCACAGATACTTGGGTTCGGACCGTCGGTAGAAATAATAGAGCCACAGGAAATACGTGATGTCGTTCGGCAAAAACTCGAAGCGTGTTTTAATAAATATGTCGATTGATTTAATCTGTGCACATTGGATGCACACATCATTAGAATCTTTGTGTCAATATGTCAAATGTAAAATTCGAAGTATTTGTGAGTTCTAGGAATTCGCAATACTATTTCAGGTTAAAGTCTGGTAACGGTGAGATTATTCTGGCAAGTGAAGGCTACGTATCCCGGCAAGGGTGCTTAAATGGAATTGCCTCTGTTAAAGCCAATGCACCTTACGACAGCCGGTATGAAAGAAAGGATGGTTTTCAGAACTATACGTTCAATTTAACAGCTGTTAATGGCGAGATTATCGGGCGTAGTGAAAATTACACATCTTCGGCAGGCAGAGAAAATGGGATCTCGGCGGTTAAACGTGATGCGCCTGCAGCTAGAATCGTCGAATTAACTTAAATCTTCTCTGATACTTTCTTCGTTTCCTCGCTTCGGTGAGGAAGCGAATTTCAGAATAAAAAAACAACGCAATGAGTAAGAAAATAACAGTATCACTATTATGTGCAACGTGTGGCCAAGGGGATTTTGACCACAATGAAGATAAATCCTGGGTGAAGTGTAATAACTGCGATAGAGAATATCCAGGGGGAATTAATGAATTGGCAGAGTTTAATCAAAGTAACATCCAAGAATCGGTAGATGAGTTTGGTCAAAGCTTAGTGGATGATTCTGCTAAAAAGATGGAATCAAAGTTCAAGAAAAACAAATACATAAAATTTAAACGAAGATGAATATAAACTGGCAAGACCCTTCCTTTCTCCTCTCCGTGGTAGCTATTATTGGAACAATCTTTACCTACCTTAAGCATGATAGAAAAATAAAAGCGCAGGAGAAACTTATTAATGATTATCAACTTGGCAAAATTGAGGAAGAGAAAATTCAAAAAAGACAAGCGGTAGTACGTGCCTCACTTATCGCTGGCACCAAAGGACACCGTATTTTAAGAGTTTACAATAAGGGCAAAGCTACTGCGCGGAATGTTAGGTTAATTATAAAAGATGAGCCAGATGACCTTTACTCAACGAATCCATTTCCTTTTCGTGCGCTAAATGAGAGCGAAAATGTTGATCTAAATATAGAACTGCATAAAGGATTACCTGACGATATGTCTTTCGAAATCATGTGGGATGACGAGTACAACTCAGATAATTCGCATGAGCAAACAGTACAGCTTATCTAAAAATTATGTCAACCACCAACATCATACAAGCAATCAAGCGTCTTAATAATCAAATCGCAACGTTGTCAACCAAGCAGACAGACGCCTACAAAAAGGAGGTTGATAAAGAGAAGCAAATAAATGCTTTGTCAAAAAGACTCTCAACGAGTAAGTCACCAAGCACAATCCAATCAATTCGGAACCAGATTGCTGCTAAACAAAAAGAATTAACTCGCGCAAGAGATGAGAAGGTAAAAATAGACAAACAAATATCGCGGCTTAAGACACAACTTTTCAACGAACAGGACAAGCTGTCCAAAACGCAGCAGCAGGAAAATGACAAGGTCCAAAAAAAGGAATTGCAGTTCTTGAAACAAAAAGATCGACTAAATGCACGTGAACTCTTGCATATCCGTCAATTAAACAATGAACTATCCTATCAACAAACCTTATTTGAGGATTATATGGTGCCTCAGGGAGAACAAGCGCCTCAGGATGAGGTATTTTCGCTGGATGAACTTGTCAGGTTGCATAAGCGAATCGATTCAATACTGGAGCAGTTGACAAGATTAGGCTTCGGACAACAAATTATATTTGATGAGATCGAAGCTTTAAAGAATAAAGCGCAGAAAGTCAGTAAGAAAGATCTTGGTTTAATACTTATAGGACAATTGGTGAGCTATGGTTCTGGTTTAATCGATAATGAATTGGCTGCCGAAATATATCAGAAAGTGACTGACGTTAATTTACAGAAAGCCATAGAATAATGCGTCTAACCCTTTGCCAGTTACATAGAGCATATAATTTTCTGTATCTTTAGGCCTTCAAAATGGCGGTTTGAATAACCCAGACGACATCCGTTTTTTAATTTTGACTTTTAACTTTATCAAATGATCACCGGAGAAATAAAATCCCAAATCGACAAAATATGGAATGACTTCTGGACAGGAGGAATTTCCAATCCATTAACCGTAATCGAACAGTTCTCCTACTTGATATTTCTCAAGCAGTTGGACGATAAGCAAACCATTATTGACAAAGAGAAAGCCTTGTTGGGCAAGTCCAATAAAAAGGATTTTTATACGCCAGAACAACATCCTTTGCGGTGGTCTTATTTCAAAGATCTCGATCCAGAAAGGATGATGGATGTTTTCCGCATACCACAAACCGACCTCGGTAATCTTACAGCATTTGATTTTATGCGCACGCTGGGTGCCGAAGGCGGAAAGTTTTCGCAATACATGAAGGGGGCGACCTTTATGATCGAAAGCCCGAACCTGTTGGATAAAGTTGTCCAACAGATCGATAAATTGCCTTTGAGCAACCGAGACACTAAAGGAGACCTCTACGAATACATGCTCAGCAAGATTGCTGAAGCCGGTACCAATGGACAGTTCCGTACTCCACGTCACGTTATCCGTATGATGGTAGAACTCATGCAGCCGCAACAAGACGATATCATTTGCGACCCGGCGATGGGCACCGCCGGATTTCTGGTCAATGCAGCCGAATACATCCAAGAAATGCACGAAGACTGGTTGCTAGAAAAAGGTTTCAGAGATCATTATTACGGCGCAATGTTCAACGGTATGGAGATTGACACGTCAATGCTCCGTATTGCTTCGATGAATCTACAACTGCACGGTATTGAAAATCCAACTTTGGTATCCGGTTCGGCATTAGCAGAACGCAACGATATTAGCAGCCGCTATTCGCTCATCTTGGCTAACCCGCCTTTTAAGGGCGCACTGGATAGTAATGAGGTTGAAAGTTCCTTGCTGAAAATGACCAATACTAAGAAAACAGAAATTCTATTTTTAAGTTTGATGTTACGTATGTTGTCCTTGGGTGGGCGCGCAGCCGTGATTGTACCAGATGGTGTATTGTTTGGCTCTTCCGGGGCGCATAAAGCTATCCGCAAAGAACTAGTCGACAACCAACAACTCCAAGCCGTGATCTCCATGCCTTCGGGGGTATTCAAACCCTATGCAGGGGTAAGCACCGCGATACTGATCTTTACCAAAACTAATTCAGGCGGTACGGACAAGGTTTGGTACTACGATATGAAAGCGGATGGATATAGTTTGGACGATAAGCGTGCGCCAATCACTACCAACGATATTCCGGAAATTATCGCACGGTATAAGAATTTGGCGAAAGAAACAGATCGTGCCCGCACAGAACCTTCTTTCTTAGTGCCGGCAGATGAAATTCGTGACAACGGCTATGACCTGAGCATCAATCGGTATAAAGAGGTGGTGTACGAGGAGGTGGTGTACGAAAAACCTTCGGTTATCCTAGAACAGATTGCGCAGATCGATCAAGAGAGACACGTATTGTTGAATAAATTAAAGGAGATGTTATGAGTTGGGAGAAGGTGCGGTTAAGTGAAATTTGTGAAATTAACATAGGTAAAACGCCATCGAGAAACATATCTAGTTATTGGGGCGGAAATAATAAGTGGATTTCAATCTCTGATTTAAAAGGGAAGAGATATATCCAGGACACTAAAGAGAACATTACTGAGCAAGCTGTAAAAGAAAGTGGAATCAAGGCTATTCCTCCGAATTCTTTACTGTATAGTTTTAAATTAAGCATTGGCAAAATAGCCATTACGAAAGATTATATTTATTCTAATGAGGCGATAGCGTCTTTGCCAATATTAGATAAAACCAAAGTATCATTAGACTACCTTTATTGGGCTATGCAAACTTTGCAACTCGATGGTGTTGGTGATAAAGCGGTTATGGGTATAACCTTGAACAAAGCGAAATTAAAAAACCTCGAAATCCCCCTTCCACCACTTCCTATTCAAGAAAAGATAGCCGCTATTTTGGACAATGCGGATGCCTTGCGTCGAAAGGATCAGGAACTGCTAAAAAAATACGATGAACTTGCGCAAGCTATCTTTATCGATATGTTTGGTGATCCTGTGAGGAATGAGAAGGGGTGGGAGGTAAAAAGTGTTGATCAATTGGTAACCAAGGAAAGGCATTCTATTAAAAGGGGGCCTTTCGGAGGTGCATTAAAGAAAGAAATATTTGTACCGTCTGGATATCTTGTTTATGAACAATATCATGCGTTAAACAATGATTTCTCGAAAGAGAGATATTTTGTAGATGAACACAAATACAAAGAATTGATCGCTTTCAAAGTCCTTCCTAAAGATATTATTATTAGTTGTTCTGGAGTTTATTTGGGGAAATTGGCTGTCGTTCCCGAAAATGCAAAAGCAGGAATAATAAATCAAGCACTTTTAAAAATAACACTAAATGAAAACATAATGAAGAATGATTTTTTTGTTTTTCATTTTAGCCAACAAAATTTTAAGGAAAAGTATTTTGATGCTAATAGAGGAGCCGGCATTCCAAATTTCCCTCCAATGAGCGAGTTCAAAAGATTTCCGTTTATTTGTCCCCCCATCCAACTCCAAGAAACCTTTGCTAAAAAAATAGAGCTCATTAATCAACTTAAAGGCCATACCAACGCAGAGAAATCAGAGGAGCTGTTTCAATCCTTGTTGCAACGGGCTTTTAAGGGAGAAATATAATGAATATAGAGCGTCAATTTAAAATTCTGCTGTCAGAGTTGGCACAGTATAGATTTGCCGTCAGTAGGATTGAGCTCCTGATTAATGAAGATCTAAAGCAATTGAAAAACGGTGGCGACTTTTTAAACTTATCTATATTACAAATTCGCGATTGGAGCAATCACTCTGATACAGAATGGTTTGTTGACACACGACGAATGTCGTTTTATAGCAAAGGTGAGTATATCAAAGATATCGAAGATTTTAAAGCAGTGCTGTATAAACATTATCTGATTGAGATTTATGAAAGGTTATTCCACTTCGTGGCCTCGGTATATCAGATACCCTGTGATCGACCAAAAATATATGACGTCACAAAAGTAATAGATAAGAAGCTGCATAATACTCTTACGCCTTTTGAGTTTACGCCAATCACTTTTCTGATTTGTTTCAACAAAATTCGCAATTCATTTACACATAGCCAAAGTGTTTTAAATCGTAACGAATTTGATCAAAAAGAATATTTAAATGGGTTTCTAACTGATCGACAATCTTGCGAAACGTTCTCACGAAAATATTTCAACGCAATATTGATAAATGATAATGAATTCCAACTATCCGCAACTGCTGGGATTGTGTATAAAATAATAGAGTTTACACAGTCGTACGCCTTTGAGAATTATAAGCATCTGTGTATCCAAGAAGATGAAAGATGGTTGTTTGGAGATCAGCGAGAGCGTTTAGATATTAAAACAGAATTACCGCTAACAATAGACCAAAAAGAGTTCTTGAAAAAATCTCTTCAGAATGAAAATTAGTTCCGCCGATATTACTAATAGTTACAGAAATCCATTCGGCATAGATCTTCAAAAATATCACGAGAGCATATGTGGAATAACGGATTACGAGGGAGGTTTGATAGATGCAATTAATGAAAGCGGCCGAGTTATTTTTGAAGATGGCGTAAGTTCGGATTTCCGAATCGTCATGCACAACAATTTATTATATCTTTTAGGTGAAAAAAGTTGTTATCCCTGTTCACATGTTGTGGAAAGTGCCTATGGAGCGGACTTAAATTGGGTTACATGTGTGGTGATGCCAGGCAAAGTCAAAATTAATGGGGAAACCGATATCCGAAAAAGTGGGATAATTGTTTCTTTATTCTCAGACCTAGTTCCACAGATCTCTAACATTTCTCTTTTTCACAATTTATAGAGAACTTGGAATTCACCTTTGGAAGTTGTAAATGGTTCAAACGCATTTATTCGTTATCCATGTACATCAAACTGGTTAGGTTTTGGAACTATAAGGAAAAAATTCTCAAGCTTTTCGAATTAGGCCTTCTTTACCCGTTAGAACTCGCCTTATATTCGATATATAAGGGTATTGAAATAAAAAATGATCAGATTCTAAAATACTTTATTGCTTCACTTGCAGAAAGTACTAATAAGATCCTCCAGCGGGAAGAGATTAACCAGTTTCTTCAAAAATTGTCGCTTCAGGAAATCGAAGACATATTGGCCATAGACCTCATAAAAAAATGTGCATCTGGAGCTATTAAATGACGATACCTTTGCTGATCTTTTGGAATTAGATGGAACCGACAGGCACGGAACATTTGTCAATGATGTGTATTATCTATATCACATGCGTCAACAATTATCGACTATTTTTGTGACCATCGACTTCAAAAAAACTTATCTAAAGATTCTGAATAAGAACTTCAGAGCATTAGAGAATCGGATGCGTAGTGATAAAGGCTTCGATCATGTAGGTTCCTATTATATGGAAAAACTATTGCTAAACAGGTTGCAAGTGGAATTTCCGGATCATACGATTGTCTCCCAGTACTCACCGATTTGGTTGCGGCCCCAAAGACTAGACATCTTTGTTCAAGAATGTAATATTGCTGTAGAATACCATGGTGCACAGCATTTTTTACCCATTGACTTCTTTGGAGGTAAAGAGGGACTTCGATTGCGACAGGAACTAGACCTGCTTAAAAAGCAGAAATGTGAATCGAACGGTGTCCGATTAATAGAAATAAGCTACGAAGAGGATTTTGATTTTGCCTTTGATCAGTTACGCGATCTAATATTAAATTTTTAATCCACCAAAGTCTTTCGAAATTTATCTGAGTTTTAGTTAACACGCGGGCGATAATTAAAGATTTTCATTATCTTTAGTCCAAACCACAGTATTGACAAGTAAATGGCTTCAAATTTTGAGTTTCTAGCAGACGAATTTCCGCAACTATATCAGGAAATCAAACTTGCCGAGCAAAACACCTTTACCGCGCCGCGCTACGCGGCGATGCTTTGCCGGTCTACGTTGGAAATGACGCTCTTCTGGCTCTATGAAAATGATCCAGATTTTGAGATGCCATACGACAAGTCAATCAACAGTTTACTAAATACCGATTCCTTTCACGAGAATATTCGCGCTTCGGTCCGCGAAGAACTAAACGCCATCCGCCTGCTGGGCAATCTAGCCGCTCACGCAGGAAAAGGGAATTCGGTCAAAACCATCAAAGATACCGAAGCATTACAGGTACTAAAATACAGTTATAACTTTCTACACTGGATTGCTAAGCTATACGCACGTCGTTTCCCGGGCGGTTTCCAGTTTGACGAGAGCCTGATTCCACGGGGTGAGGTCTCCGACATCAATGCCAAGCGCGTTAAAGAACTCAACAAGGCCTATGAACAAGCCCAGCAGCAAGCAGAAGAAGCCTACAAAGAACAGGAAAGAGCTTTACTTCTCAATGCAGAACTTCGCCGACAACTGGAAGATGCTCAGACACTGCTCGCCAATCGAAAAGAGGAACGCGAGCAAGAGATTGTGCATCTCCCAATGCCTCCTTCGCTGGTATCTGAGCTAGAAACACGTCGTTTCCTGATCGATCTATACCTACGCGAAGCCGGTTGGGATAATCTGCAGAGGCCTCGTGATGTAGAGTATGAGGTACGGAATATGCCGCTATCGACCAATCCGTCGGGTAGGGGCTATATCGACTATGTGTTGTGGGATGATGATGCTAAACCTTTAGCCGTCATCGAAGCAAAAAGCACGTTGCATGATCCGATGAAGGGACAGCATCAAGCCTCACTCTATGCCGACTGTCTGGAAAAGAGTACCGGCCAGCGGCCGATTATTTTTTATACCAACGGATACGACACCTTTATCTGGGATGACCGGTTTTATCCGCCGCGGCAGATATACGGATTTTATACCAAGGATGAACTGCAGACCCTGATCAAACGGAGGGAAACACGTAAGGACCTGCGCCAGTTTGAAGTGAATACCGCGATCGCAGGGCGTCCTTACCAACTAGAAGCGATACAACGTTTGTCCGAGCATTTTGTTACTACGAAAGACAATAATCTACGGGGGAAACACCGTCGGGCTTTGCTTGTTATGGCCACCGGATCAGGAAAGACTCGAACAGCCGCGGCTATTGTCGATATGTTGACCAAATGCAACTGGGCAAAACGTGTCCTTTTTCTAGCGGACCGGAATGCCTTAGTCACACAAGCAAAGAATGCGTTTAAAGAATATTTGCCGCAGTTGTCCGCCGTAGACCTAACAAAAGAAAAGGAGACGGGCTATACCAGACTAGTCTTTTCGACCTATCCCACGATGATGAACTGTATCAACAATCAACTGGAAGGCGATACTCGTTTGTATGGAGTCGGTCACTTTGATGCTATTATTATTGACGAAGCACACCGATCGATCTATCAAAAATATCAGGCGATATTCGATTATTTTGATGGTCTACTGATTGGTCTCACAGCTACGCCGAAGAAAGATCTCGATAAAAATACATATTCCTTTTTCCAATTGGAGGACGACGTTCCAACACTAGCTTACGAACTAAACACAGCGGTAGACGACGGTTATCTCGTCCCGCCCCGATCTTACTCTGTGCCCATCCAAATGGTGCGAAGCGGAGTCAAATACAGTGAACTGAGCGCCGAAGATAAAAAAGAGCTAGAGGAAAAATTAGGGTTGTCAGAAATAGCAAACGCAGAGCTGGACGAGTTGGAAATCGGTTCGTCGCAGATCAATTCGTTCTTGTTCAACAAAGATACGGTGGATCTCGTGCTGGAACACCTTATGCTCCACGGCTTAAAGGTAGCTGGTGGCGATAAGATTGGTAAAACCATTATTTTCGCACGGAATCATCGGCACGCCGTCTTTATAGAAGAACGCTTCAATGCAAACTACCCGGAATATGGCGGGCATTTCTGTCGTGTTATCGATAACTACAACGATAAAGCGCAGGATCTGCTCGAGAAGTTCTGCTACGATAAAGAAGAATTGGAGCCCCAGATCGCGATATCGGTGGATATGATGGATACAGGTGTGGATGCGCCACGTGTCCTGAATCTCGTGTTTTTTAAACCGGTTAAGTCGTATGCCAAGTTTTGGCAGATGGTGGGGCGTGGTACACGCTTAAGACCGGATATTTTTGGTCCGGGGAAAGACAAGGAATACTTTGTCATCTTTGATTATTGCCGGAACTTAGAGTTTTTCGAGGAGAACCCGGACGGTTACCAAGGTAGCCCACAACGCTCCTTATCACAGCTTCTGTTTTTAGAACAAATATATGTTGTAGATCTCATACAACAAAATGCCGAAGCAACAACGGAAGATATAGAACTTGCCAATATTTATCTAAATGAACTCTACCAGAAAGTTGCGTCACTTGATACTAGCCGATATGAAGTTCGAAAGCACCTAGCGGTGGTACATCGTTTTTCGGATAGATCCGTATGGGATAACATATCCAAATCGGATATGTTACTGCTGGAAACGGAAATTGCACACCTGATCCCCTATACTGACGACACGGATGAAATGGCAAAACGATTTGATCTGAACAGCTATAAGCTTCAAACATCTATCCTGGAGCAACTACCAAGGCAAATCAGGATTGTACAAAATATTATGGATATCGGACAACGGTTGCTCCGGAAGCGGAATGTTCCTGTTGTCGCCGCTAAAGAGCAGACGCTACGCGAAGTTTGCGATGTGGAATTTTGGGAAACAATCACGCTTACTCAGGTTGAGAGAATAAGACAGGAAATGCGGGGATTGGTTCATCTGTTACGTGAAGAAAATAATATAAAGCCTATATATACCGATCTGCAAGACACACTTTTGCATGAAGAAATTGCGGAATACGACATCGTAGAAAATTTCCAGAACCTTCAAAGCTACAAAGATCGCGTAGAAGCCTTTATCCGTAAAAACAAAAACCATTTGGTGATCGATAAACTTTATCGGAATCTTCCGATCAATGCTTTCGAGTTGCGGCAATTAGAGCAGTACCTTATCGCGGAGGCATTGGATAGTAAAGAGCGGTTTGTGCAAGAATATGGGGAGCAGCCCTTGGGAACATTTATCCGTAAGATTATTGGATTGGATCAAGACGCTATTCTCCAGTATTTTGCAAAATTTATCAACGAGGCAAGCCTTTCTGCTAAGCAGATTAAATTTGTCGATACGGTCGTTCGTTATTTCAGTAAAAACGGTTATCTGGAGCCATCAAGCTTAATGGAGCCACCTTTCACAGAGTTAGACGATAGCGGTGTTATCGGAATGTTTGAAGATAACCGCGCTTTGCAGTTAATTGATCTTGTAAAAGGAGTAAATAGTAATGCTGATATAGGGGCCTGAGTATTTCAATCGCTGAAAGCAAGTTGGATTTGAAGTAGGTGAACGAAACATTGGTAGATGTCGAAAAAGGATAAAAGAGGCTATGGATAAACATAAAGTTCTTTTGAAGGAATTGGATTTGCCGCTGATTTTGTAGAACGCTCATAGCTAATATATTCTTAGTTTTTTTGTATTTTTAATAACTAAGTGGTACTTATTATGACAATAAAAGATGTTTTCAGTTATTATCCATTTAAAATAGTAGCTCCAGTCGGTTACTCACTGGATAATATTCCTAAAGGGACCATATTAACACGAGAACTTCAGAACTTTAAAGCTGATTCAATTTATTTAGCAAATAAAGTTAGAGAAGTTTTTCCTGAGATAGATGACGATTATAAGGCAGTTGAAAGGTTCGTCATTGACCAAATCTCATGCTGTTATGATATTATCGATAACGGTTTGTTTTTAACTGTTGGTAACATTAGACCATCTGAAGAGAGAGAACGTCGGTTAAAGCTTTTTTGGGAACAATATGATTTAAGGTGATGCAGTGTTAACATCTCCTGCCACTATGTTATGTGTTTACCAATGCATCTGTAACTAACTAGTAATATATCTTCGCAGTAGAGAATTCTCATTATGAATGAAAACTTGGAAATATTTGATTTAAAATTCGAGTGATTGTTATGCTAATAAACCAGCCTAAAATATTTATCAGCAGTACCGTTGTAGATTTACCTAACGAGCGGAAAGCTGCGTATTCCGCTGTGGAAAAAGTGGGCGGGTTTCCCGTGATGTCTGAATTTACAATGGAAGCCCAAAGCACGGATTCGCTTACGGCTTGCTTGAGCAAGGTGATGGAATCTGATATTTATGTATTGATATTGGGGGGGCGTTATGGATGGCAGCCAAAAGAAAAAGAATCCATTACGGAAATGGAATACCAGACTGCTCGAAGCAAAGGGATTCCCATTTTAATATTCAACACCACTTATCCAAAGGATGAATTGCAACAAGGATTTGAAAGCAGGGTCAAACCTGATTATTTTGTAAAAACGGTTCAGGATGCCTTTGAATTGCAAAGAGAGATAGAAATTTCTTTGAGAGCGGAGATAGATAAGAAGCAAAATGAATATTTCAACAAAACAGAACTCGTTTATTCCAATCTGGTAAAAATCGAATTCCCATCGCACCTTTACATTGCGGATTTAGACATTGACAAAAAAGCCGTAAAAGCATACAATAAGGAGAAAAAAAGACCTTTCTTTAAACCTACCCTTCAAGATTACGCTATTTCGGCACTGTATATGAATGACATTTCTTTTCCACACGATTGGGTTGTATGGGATGGTAAGCTTATTACTTTTCATAATTTGCAAGACGACAATATAGGATTGACCAAAATAATTGATCAAGGAACAGTAGAACAATTTGCCTGCGACGAGTTTTATGAAACCTCTCAAGACCAGTTATCTCAGTTCAAATACCTCTTAAAAAAGTGTCTCGAATCAAAACTGCATAAACTTAAGATTAAATGGATCAGAGAAGTAAAAATGTTTGCTTTTATCCCTAATCAAAAAGATGATTCAGGGCAATGGAGGCCAAGATCAGCCGAATGGACGAAAACCACCAAAAGAGCTACAAGAAAGGTTGTAGATATAAAATTTAACTCGAAAGATAAAAGTAAGGTCTTCAATATGCGATGTCTTGCATTTCGAACTGGTTTTGAAAACTTTGATAGAGATTGGTATTTATCTATAAAACCCGATTGGGTATTCCTTAAAAACAGTTTGAAAGTCTGTTCATTCGGATTTAAAAACATTCAATGGCTAAAGAAAACAGAGCGGAATATGCACGTTTTTAATCATTTTAATTTTATTCTAAGGTTTTTGCAGCCCTCTGCAACTGAATCTTTATTTATGGAGTATCGGGATTATCCATTTCTAACAATTGGAAATATAGAAGCTTTTGATTTTGCTCCAATTGTACCGGACTCGGTTTGGAGTAATTTAGAAGACCCTTTCTTGCAGAAAAAATTAACAGACAAAGATGGAAACGTTGATTTATTTAGAATATGAAAGCAGAATATATACAAGAGCCATTTTTGTTTTTTGGAAAGGGTAAAAGTATCTGCCCAAGAGATGGCATTGCCGGTTTAAACGTATACGATACCGTTCAGGAAGCAAGAAAAAATCAGTTGCTGGTTGGAATCGTTGGGATCGAAGCCGACGTTGAGAATTTAAAAGTTTGGCTAAAGCGTTTTGAAAACTACATACCTGCAAATCCCAAAGGGAAACAGAAAGGTTTATTCAAATCCTTTCCCGGCTTTGGTTCTGAAAGCGGTTTTTGCGCCAAAATGCTTTATGGTACAAATTATGAAAGGATTATTTCGCCAAATGAAACTAAGACCATCCTTAATGATCCAGACAGAGACAAGAGAGTTTTAGGGGCAGTTGACTTATTTGGAGAAAATATCGGCTTTCTTTCTGATATAAAGAATTGTGACGTCATCATTTGTATCATTCCGAAAAGTTTCGAAGGAAAAATCGTAAAAGAAAACAAAGATGAGGAACCCGTAGAAACCGATGCAGAAGATAGCGAAGAGCCAGGATTGGAATTTAATTTCAGAAGAGCATTGAAAGCTCGTGCAATGCAATTTAATACGCCAATTCAATTAATCAGAGAATATGTTTTGCACGACACCAATAAATCGCAGGATGCGGCAACCAAGGCTTGGAACTTCTGTACGGCACTTTATTATAAAGGCTTACAGACCATTCCTTGGAAACTGGAAGTTGATGAAAACAGGCCCAAAGTCTGTTACGTAGGGATTGGTTTTTATAGAAGCAGGGATAAGAAAACAATTCAAACGAGTTTAGCACAAATATTCAATGAGAATGGTAAAGGGGTTATTTTACGCGGTACCCCCGTAATTGAAGATAAAGATGACAGGAAGCCCCATTTGACTTACGAGCAGTCTCACTCATTATTAAGGGACGCACTGATCAAGTATAAATTTGCCACAGGCACTATGCCTGGACGATTAGTCCTTCATAAAACATCTAAATATTATGAAGACGAATTGGATGGATTTATTCAGGCAATGCAAGAATTAGGAATAACGGAATATGATGTAGTAACGATTATGGAAACGGATTTGCGTTTTTTTAGAAATAGTTTGTATCCTCCAGTAAGAGGTTCTTTGTTTTCATTATCGGAGGAAAGGCATATTCTTTATACGAGAGGATCTGTTCATCGATATCAAACCTATCCGGGAATGTACATACCTGCTCCTTTAGAAATCAGAATTGTCGATGCAGTATCGTCACCAAAAACTGTTTGTAAAGAAATTTTAGGGCTAACGAAAATGAACTGGAACAATACCCAGTTTGACAATAAATATCCTATTACTATTGGTTGTGCAAGGCGTGTTGGAGAGATTATGAAATACCTTGGAGAAAATGAACACCCCAAAGAATCTTATGCTTTTTATATGTGAAAGATGTAAACAAAAACTGTGCATTGTTATTTCCCGATTACAGGACGTGCTACGGAAAACGTATTTTAAACGCACTACTTTAATTACCGATTCATTTTTTCGAGTATATACTTTCTACATTCGTCAACGATAAAATTAGGTATTAGTTCGTACTCATCTGGATCAAGTTGGCAAATTAATTCATTTTCTATATGATATGACTCATTGATGAATTTTCTCAGAACGCTCGACAGGCCCTGCAATTGGTCATCATACATCAAGCGAAATATATTGAGTTTGATATAATTGTTTTCCGCGTTTTCAAAAATGTTATTTAAGTAAATATCATCTTGAATTTTTTGAAGAATCTCATCGTAATCAAAATCTGGGAGGGAAGTCTTAATAGAGTTTACACCATCTCCAAAATCTGGCATTTCCATAAGATCATTTCCTATTTCTTTACGTGTGTCTTTTAAGTCATTTCTACTTCTTTTGTGTAATAAGTTTGAAAGAACTTGATACTCATTTGCCAAATCGTCTATTATTTCGTGATGACGACGCAGATAGATTAGCTTAATTATATCGTCGATATTTGATGTGATAGCCTTTTGGCAAATTTGCGCAAAAGTCAGAAGATTATTCTTTTTTATTTCTTTTTCTTCAAGCACGCCAGATCTAATATAAATAAATTTTGATTCAGAAATGCCTGAAAATTCTTTAAGAACTTTGACTGTGTCTATTACCGGATCTAAGTCATGTGTCAGCATCATTACATTCTTGTTTTTTAGACAAGAAGAACTTTCATTTCTAAATAACATGTGCATTATTGCATACTTTTTATTTTTATCAAAAGATGAAATTGGATCATCTAAGATAATTAAATCAGGCTTTCTAAAAAGAGCTTCATACATAAAAAGAACAAGCGCGAAAGCATTTTTTTCACCAAAACTTAAATGTTGTTTCCCGCCATTTAAAGGTGAGTTCGCATCAATATGCTGTAATAATAATTTATAATCGTCACCTTGACTAGGCAGTTCTACTTTATATCTATATCCTGCATTTTGTAAAAATGAATTGATACTCTTTTTATGTTGTTCGATTAATTTTTGGACTAAATTACGTTGTTTGTTAATTTCGCCTTGCAAAATCCCTACTTTCTCTAAGACTATATCAAGAGACGAATTTAAGGTTTCAATAATTTCAATTGTTTTTTCAGATTTAAATCTATCAAAAAGATCCATGTTTATTTTTAGATTTTCCAAGATTTCATTAACCCTATTGTTTTCCGTAAAGCTTTTCTGAGAAATATCTTTCAGGGATTTTAATTTGGACAGTAAATTATCTATTTGATTTTTGACCTCAACGACATAATCCTCTTCGGCTTTTTCCAGTCCAGTTTGCTTTTCTGTTATCGATTTTAAGGTTTGATTAGCATCTTCCGAAAAATAAGCGCCCAAATTTTCTAGTGCTGTTAGGATAATGTTGAAATTCTTTACGACATTTTTGTCATAAACTTTAGATACATTTTGAATAATTTCTTTTTTGTCTTCTGTTGGAGATGTACAATATGGACAGTCTTCAGAAATTTCTAAAAATTGCTCACCTTTAATTTGCCAATCTAGCCAACTAACACAATTTTTGTCTTTTATAAGTTTAGAATAACCTTTTAGATTTTCAGGAACATGTTCCAACTTGTTACCTTCTTTTAGGCCTTTATACAACGGGGATGATTTAGATAGCCCCGTTTGGGTAGTAGAAAAGCTTTTTGAGAGATTTTCAAAGTCTGATATGATTTGGTTGAGACGTTCGTTATCGGTAAAAATTTGTTTTATATCGACCAGCAAACTCTCAATTTGAGCAGTATAATTTTCAAACTCTGGAGTTTTTATGAATATTTCGTAGCTGTTCGCTATGAGTTCATCCTCTTTAAACAAAAATTGATTCAGATATTCTTCGTTAAAAATCAGCACACTATTCACGCCATCTGGTAGAATAACTTCAGGTTTTAAATCCGTATCAGCACCAATTAATTTAAATGGCGTTAATTGATTTAGCTTTTCAGGATCTTCCATGCCTAATTTTATAGCTCTGGTAATAGTACTTTTTCCAGTACCATTTATCCCAAATTTTATGTTGAGTTTATTAGGTGTGATACTGATGGTTGCATCGTCGATATTATTGCAGTTTTTTATAATGAATTCCATAATACATATATTTAATAGATGAATGTTCTTACCGTTGGCTATAATCCAATTAAACATATAAAAGTACTACAAGCTTTTATTCTAATATTTAATAGGCGGGCTATTACCTTGTCTGATGGCCTTCTGCCGTCCTTGTGCTTTGTGCTGTCTACTGAAAAATTACGTACTTCTTTTCCTGCTTTTGTTAAACGATCCTTTAGTGATTGGACATGTCTATCATCTTTTTCATAGTGAGAAATAAAGATATTGTAGGACTTTTTTGGCATAGTTGGTTTTTAATTAATCGAGAATGCTTTTTTATATTTAACGGCTGTTCAGTGCATCTTCAATCCAAATTTCAAGATTATTCTTTATATCATTATAAGCATCATAAGGTTTTGGATTGTAGCATTTAACTACGCTTGATAGAAGTTTGCCATTACCCTTTAGCGTGAAAGCGTCAAATGGATTAGGCCCTTTGCTGCATGTTCCGCTCCGGGGGCATTTTAAATTATGGATGTAAATCCCTAATACCGGTTTGCCATCACTCCAAGCCTTTTTAATTTCATACTTTACCCACTTTCTATTGGCTGTTTCACTTCCAATAAGAACTACTAAGCAGCTCTTATGCTTTAAATTTTCATCAATCCATTTCTTTATTGATGCTTCACCACCTCTTTTTACGGTTTCCCATTCGTTTGCAGAAACAGGTTTATTTTCTTCTAATGCACCAATATTCCGAATTTGTTGAACTCTGAATACATCATTATCATAGTGGAAACTATAAAATATCTGCCTCCTTGCCATAATCAATTAATTTTATCCATTAAATATTTTTGAAATAAAGACATGTATCCATAGTCTTTTACGAAACGTTCATTTTTCTGCTCATCAGGTAATAGGGTGTCATATACAATTTTAGCAGCCGCACCTGTACTTGCTATTGGCAACAATAAAGCTTCTGGGTGATATTGTTTAAACATAGTATACTCAACTTCTATTCCATCCATTCCACCAATGAATACAGCGGCATCAAACTGATTTTCGGACAACATTCTTTTTCTCATGTGAAATAAAGATTTGTCTCTATCATTTTCGATAATATCAGTTAATATCACATTGTTAAATTTATTGTTATCTTCATGAAAGTATTTTTCAAATAATCTCGATTGATATAATGTAACATGATCTTGAATGTTCAGATCTAGCTTTTGCATGACGTAATATATCAACGGAGTTATCGAAGGATGACCTCCCCAAATAATACGATGATGAGGCAAAACTGTTGTTACTAATGTGATTACAGCATCTCTAATAGCTATTATATCTGCTGTCTCAATATATTTGGAATCTCTTTCAGGCAACGGGATACTCGCTGAAAGAAATATATTTTTTACATCGTTTTTTGTAGCCATGATTTGAAGTCTTGTTTTTTTAATGTTAAAATATCTTTTTTAAAATTATCGTTCAACCAGTCGAGATGTTTTAGCCATTTATCTCGGATTCTTAGATCATCGTATATTAGACGTATAGATACATTATTGTGATTATACAACTCTTTTTTTATTTCAGCTGATTGACAACTAGTCGACTGAGGAATTCCAATTGTTGGTATGTAAATGTTTCTTTTCCCTGATAGTAAGTCTTCCGTCAAAAATTTTTCAGGTTGTAACGTTACTTTTCTACCGCATTCTGCGGCAATATTTCTGAAGTCAGTTATTAAACTGTCTTGTCGTGAAGCTAGATTTCTGGCACGAACGGACTCTACCTTTTGAATTATTTCTTCAACAATAATCTCAACTAATTTAGACCTATCTTTGTTGTTGTATATGTTATCAACAAAATCAGACGCTTTCAGTTGAATTGGAAAGCTAATATGAGAACCAGAATCTATTTTTTCTATTGTATGATTGGGCCAAACCAGTTGAACTAAGCCTATTTGTTTTGTTCCAGCTTCTGCAAATTCTTCCTTGCACCAATGACTCTCTAAAAATTTGGGAGTGTTAAGTAGAATAATTACATCACAATCAGTCATTCTATGCCATAGTTCATCCTGAAAAGGTTCGCCTTTTCCTATGGAATGGGTATCTAGAAAGACATCATAGTTATACGATTCGAGCGCTTCATATAGCTGAATCGCTATAGAAGTCGATTCATTTCTTCGGTAGCTTATAAATATCTTTCTGGTACTTCTTAACAACTCAAACGATTCTAATATAATATTAGCGATTCTATCCAGTTCAGTGTCTTTAAATTCAATTCCATTTTGGTTAGACAAAATGCATGGAATTTCTTTTGAAAAAGCTTCTAGTTCAGCATTGCCAAAGAAAATTGGTAGAATCATCGTCCCGTCTTTCAATAAACTATCAGTAATGTCCAAGTTTTTATGGTTTCCGTCGCTATCTCCAAAATATAAACCAAATGCAGGTTGATTCCCTAAGTAATCATTAGGGATATTACTAGGCTCAATTATTTTTAGAACTGAATTTGGTAAACCTAGATCTTTAAGTTTGTCCAATAATTTTGATAATATAAGATGTTTTTGGGGAACATCAGATCCTAGTAGGAGTAGTTGATATTTATATTTCATATTAAAGATTTTTACTTTCTGAAATTTGTAGAATGCCTGCTTGGTAGACTATACAAACGGTCTAGTACGTGTTCTTTGTGATTTGGACTATATTTGTTGCCTGTAAATTTCCAATCATCTACCCATCTAGCTAAGTCATCAATGTTCAGCGAAGCGAGATGATTGATATCAACCTTGTATTCAAAATCAAGACCTTTTTTAATTTCTGTTCCTTCTGAATACATTTCCGTCAGGACTGGCATTCTATATTCCGTCAGAGGCTTTTTTCGGATTAATCTTGAAGTAGTTAATTCTGAGTATATCCAAGGAGACTCTGTTTTATTTATTACACTATTAGAACTTATAGAATTTGGCGTGTTCAAAAAGAAAATGCACTCGCATTTATCGATCATCATTGTCAACGCTGTAGATAGCATCATGTGAACGTGGCTTGTAGAATAGTTTCGTTTTGAATAATTATATGACCTTTCATCGCTGTTTAAGCAATATGTATTATCTATGATTTTAAGAAGGTCCTCTGAATATCCCCAGATATAGGAATCTATAAATACATTCAATCCAAAATTTTGATACAGACATTCTGATAACGCAATAGCCAGATCTTTATCCCGATGCGAATGCGAAAGAAAAATGTCTGACTGTAAATTAGGAAACCAATCCTCTTGCAATTTAGAACCGTCTATTTTTCCTGATGTTGGATGGAGAAAGTTTTTTAAACTTTCTTCTGTTTTTGCTTTTTGCCTATCATAGCGTTTTAGGCCATGTTTAAGCAACCCTTGATATTCCTGGTAGATAAGCTCGTCAATTGATAATTTTAATTGAAAACCTCTGTGCATGACATCGTTAAAAGGTTAAATAGTCATTGTTAATTTTTAAATTTCTGTTCCTGGCAAACCTACCCAATCCCCTTCAATCCTCTCTACGGTTTTCCGTAAAAGCGTAAGCTTCTACCAATAATAATATACGCATGATAAAGGTTGGGCAACTTATAATCTCGTCTTAAGTCGCATTTTGCAGCCACACGATCGTAGTTAGGATTCCTCCGCCGTCCGAACAGAATGGAGAAAGTGGTTAGTGATACAATATTGCAGTTTGTTTTCTTTCATAACCTAGGTCTTTATTTTAATTTTTGTTAAAATTTTATTTGTCTTATAAAGATAATAAACATCTTATTGTAAAACAATACTCGCTGCCAGTTTTTATAATTTCAGGTTCAAAGATTTTAGGCAGAGTCATGACGGGGGAGAGCAGGAGGGGATTGAGAATAATAGTAGATTCTCGATACCGCATCTACGGCATAAATTAGGATAACCTAAAAAGTGAATTTAAAGGGAATATTATCAGCAAAACTCATACAGCTCCTGACTATCACTTAGCTCATGATTAATTAGTTTTGTGGATATAATGTTGAAATTTCCTCGGTTGTCCGAAGATTTTGACCAAGAGTAACGGTTATCTGTTTTTAAAACCTTTATACTCGACCATCTATTGTAGGTGGCTTTTTTATTGTATAACTTTGGAGAACAAACAAATGTTAACAAATGAATGATATCTTAAAATCTATTAACCTACGGCTTAACAATCCGTTTATCCTATCTTTTTGTATTTCCTGGATATTTTGGAATTGGCCTATAGTAATTGGATTGATTTGGTATAATTCTTCGACTATCCGAAGTCTAGGATACGAAAACTATAAGGACCTAATTCACCAAAATGCAAACCCTCTGAGAAACTATTTTTGGCCGGCAATATTTGCAATCGCATATCCATTCGTCAAATGGTTTTTTAACTGGATACAAACTTGGGTTGGCACAAAAGAAGAAAAAACAATAAAAGTGGTTTCTGGTAAAGGATACGTACCCACTTCTAAATATTTAAGAATTATTGAGCAGTATGACGAAGATGTGCTAAAGCTTTCGAAAATTCTTGAAGACGAAGGAACTCTGGTTGCTGAGAACGCCAACCTTAAGACAACGTTAGTTGAAAAAAATGAATCAATTGTAAAGGCCAGTAATCACTTAACAACACTAGAAGAAAAAACAGAAGTTAGGGTGTTCAATGGCGATTGGGAAATCACCCTGAAAGACAGTAGTTTTAGTACAGTATTCAACAAAAAATACCACATACAAGATGGATCGGGGTATGATTATGAGGACAGAACTAAATCAGGTGTTATTAAAACATCCATTGAGATTGATAATTACATTATGAATCCTTTCAACTATAGTTTTACACTTGTTTTAAAATTGGGCTCTGATGAGTTTGTTTTTGTTAATTGTCAATGGAAGGATGACTTTAGTCACTTAGAGGGAGGTAATAAATACTACACTCCATACATATACCTTACTATGACCAAGGTAAACTAACTTTGATTCGACAGCATATATTTCTTGTTATCAGCTACTTTTTACCGTATTTCCTAAATGAAGCTACGAATTGGTAAATGAAGAAGCCGACAACCAATTTTCCAGCATAATCCACAAAAAAAGACCAACCTGTCAATTCGCTCTTGTCTACCAGAAAATCGTTCCGGTGAGTTATATCCACGAATCCGAAAAATTTGCCGAATAAAGTCCAATCAATATCGGTATTATTGAAAATCCGACCCAAACTCAATAGGTATAGAATATACAGGGGAATCGAAAATAAAAAGAATCCCAGAAATGGGCGTAAAACAGATAATCCATGTTCGTTCGAAAAATTGTTCACGCAAAGTATCACTTTGTCCTGGCAAGATAAACCTTTCACACGACGTAACGCCTCATGGGAAATTGCTTGCATTTTTTGAGACTCATAATAGTTGCCGGTATTATCCAGCGCTTTTTTCAGCGAGAGGAATATTTCATACTGCGCTTTATCATGATTTTTTTGTCTATCATTCGGGTAATGAACATTTTTTATCGGAAGAAAGTTAGAGAATGTACTATAATTCTCTGGAAAATCACATGAAGTGAAAATAGCTTTGGAAAACTTCGTGCTGAAAAACGAAATGATAGGATAGCGGTCAAATGACACGTTGTCGAATTCAACTTGATCTAAAACTGCTCGATGAATACCGATCTTTACATCCATCGCTGTGTCTGAAATCGGCTCAATGTCATGAAATGTGACTTGTCCTTTTGGATAAAAATGATATATAAACCAACTATTTATTCGAACGTTCTCAAGGGTTATGCTCCCTTCTGGATTTCCTGATATCATAAGGGATGGGATTGAAATTGATGAAATTAATACTTCCGCTGGAGACCCTTCTTGGGAAAAGCGCAAATCAATTTCTGGCATAAATCGATCTCGATCTTTATCGGGAAAATTTGAAGTGCACAAGAATCGGGTAGCGTTAATAATAGAATATCTTATTGGAGACGCAATAGTCGCGTCTATATTTTTAATCCCTAGTGTTTGGAACAAATCTTGCCAATGATCGTTGTCAAAATTCTCCATTGTATAGGTTATTCTCACCGTCGGCACATCGGTAAAGAAAAGACTTTGTGATAAACAATTGCTAGCCTCAGCAGCTAATAAGTTATGACTTTTAATTTTTCCGCTGACAACCGATCCATGAAAGTGTAAGGAGATGTTTTTAGATTCAATTTCTTCTATTTTTAGGTCAGAAATAAAACAATCATGAAAAAAAATAGTTACTTCGGGATAATTGATGATTTCCTTATTCCTGATTTCAAGACCGATTATTCTACAATTGAAAAATGTAAGCACAGTGGAGCCTTCCCGATAGGTGCTTTTTTGGAAATCTAGATCCTTTAAGTCCAGTAATGCTGCCTGGGCGTCTAAATTATTCGTGGAACGATACGGTGTTACAGGAATTAGTTGAGGTATGCTCATATTGGTTTAGTATTTTAAATAAAGACTGTGTCTTGCAGCTTTAAATTCTGATTTTATAAAAGACGATTACCGCTCTTGGTGTAACTAAATGCATTATTGTACCCGATCTTATGAGTCGGTTCATATATATATATCGTGATCTCAAACCGCCTCTCTGGAATAGTTACATTGCTCTCATTTTTGAAATGTACGTTTAATTTATTTCAACTGGAAGCCCTAAATAAGAGGATGAGCTACTTGTTAAGATTTTTTGTTCATATTTATATCCATGTATATCTTGGAATGATACTAAAATTTTCACCTCCACCGTTGACAGGTCGAAAGGTTTTTCGTTGATATGCCAACAAATGTTAAAATCTGTTTTGCCAGGCAATAGATCATGTTTCAGGTTTATCTCTTCATTAGTTGTTACTTTCAGTGAATGTAAGAAAGTGAAGGTGAATTCTACCTCTCTTGCTATGTTGTCATTTAATGCAATCTCGAAATACATGTCTTTTTCCTCGAACCGAGGCTTGATACTGAAAACAGGCATTACTCTAGTTTTCTCGCGCTGTAATTCGATCTTCAGGAGATTAGCTTGAAGTTCTTGTGTCCCCTGTTGACTTCGTAGTGTCTTATAAAGAAAGACTGCCGTAACTAACGTTATGAAGATTATCATCCAGTCACTCACCGTTCCCCATATCTCGGGGTTGAATTGATAACGAGTTGGAATTACATTGTTGCCAACATTTATCAACACGCTTAAACCTAATAATATGAGTAATCCGGTCTTTACCAATTTGAAATTTTCATTCTTCATAATTTGTACCTTATAAAAGAATGGAAAACTCTTCTCTTCTTTTTGCAAACATTAATTTTGTTTCGTTAAGTGAGGTTCAATTTTAATATTTGGATGTTTCCTCAGCCCACTCTGAAAAAATGCACCCAATATTTCCCATTCCATGTCATCAAAATATGCAACTATTTTGTTAAGCTCCCTAAGTGATTATATTATAACTCACCCCGAACTTCCAACTCCCTTTTAATCTCCTTGATCTTTTTCAGATAAACAAATACGATAGGAGATAGGGCAATTGGTATTGCAATTGCAGATGGATAACCTTCGGTTGCCCAGGCGTGTATTGACTGGCCAAACAAGATGATGAGGACAGCTGCTAGAGATCCGGTTATAATGCCAGTTGTTCTTTTCTTCTTGATGAGTTCTTCGGTACTCAATTCCGTTAATGGCATGCTCTTCATAACTTAAGCCGATTTGTATGTAAATAGTTATTACTGTTACCCTAAAAATAGAGAATGTCCGCTTGATTAACAACACTAATTATTTTTTTAATAAAAGGTTTATTCCTTAATGGCCTATTCGTATTCCGCCAAAATAGCCATTTTGTACATGTACATAGCGTCTACTGCAATGTAGTTAACGTGTATGTACAGTGACATAATCAACAAGTCAATGTAGTTGTCGGCTATGTCACGTTACATAACGTATTTGTTGCGTGACATAACCGACATGTCGCTGTACAAAATAGACTTGTTGCGTGCATGCATTGCAAAGGCACGGTACTTAGCCGAATACGCAGGGAACATACGCGCAATCTACCCTGACAAAATGAACAACGCACCGAACATAGCCGCTTTGTCAAGGAACAAAATCTAATTGTCCCGTGCGGGCAGCCACATGTACATGTACATAGCCACAAAGCAATGACAAAATGAACAGCATCTACACAAGTGAAACATGCCGTCCGCTTCAGTGGCGGTGTCTGTAGTTGACGGCAAAGGCACGGAACAGATTTAACAACTCAATTGACAAGACGATTTTGCTCCGTTATAAAGAGGAAACGTTCCGTGCGCGCATCAACATGTGCACAGACATAACCGCTGAGGTTTTGTTCCGACGCTTCTTTAGGGTAATATAATCGAGCATAATTATACAGGGCGAGAACTTTTATGGTTGAACCATTTGTGAGCGTAGCTATTTTTAAGGAAGATTACAGTGATAGCAACATCTGGATATTGAAAAAGGAATAATCATAGCTTTTTCATATAATTGTATGATCTTTTAAGTGGTACGGTTTGACCGAAATCACTGGCATCATTACTCCGAAATACACAGGTGGATAGAAAGGAAGCATTGTATTCAAATCTCGGAATATTCCTTATCCAACAATCAGTTAGAGAATTGGATATCAGATAAAAAAGGCCACCCATTAGAGTGGCTGATGTTTGTCATAGTAGTCCCAGATCTTACCGAAGTTTTCTTCGCCATTTACTTGTGTATCAATCCTTGGATCTATATAGATAATGTTGCTCATGTCTTTTTCGAATTTTATTACGAACTTCATCATACTACCATCCGAGAGAAATGCATTTACGTCGGCTACTTTCCTGTCGTGATCAGTTAAATACATGTTAGTAATTTCTCTTATTTCCATGATTTTATAAATTTTAAATCAAAGGAAACTACTAAATATGTTAAAACCAAATAGGGTGCCTGAACATGCAATTAGGGCATATTCGCCTAATTAAAACCCCTATATTCGGGGGGAGTTCCTCCTCTTAAACCCAGGAGATATACTACAAAGGGTTGGCTGTAATAGACAGAATGAATAATAATTCTTTTGGAATCATATGTCGCATATCCATCTATTTTAACGATAAGTACATGCAGTTATCTTTCCCATTTTGGTTTTAGATAGTTATTTTCGGTAGCCCACTCTTCAAGCATTAACACTCTATTTTTGGTTTTATCGGGTAAATCTTCAATCGATTCTGATTGATATAACAGGAGTTGGCGCCTTTTGTAATCCTCGATACCTTGATTTTCAATCATACTTTTGTCCGCATCAACTATCTGTTTTTCGATATCTTCTTCTGTTAGATCTGGATGTGATTCAATCCAGTCGATGAAAGATTTTGTTTCATTATCATTTTTTGAGATTGATTTAAGTTTTTCAAAGTAATTATGTTGAAACATTTTTTTTAACCTCTCTCTCGGTAATTGCTGCAAATGCGGAAAAGAAGGTATGTGAATTCCAAATTTCTTGCTATAGTCGTATTCAACTAAGGACATCGGATATTTTAGGATGTGAAGTGTGGCAATTAATACTAAAACTTCTTGTAGTGTTTCTGACCATAATTTGAGACCTTTGGTTTCAAAAGTTTGAAAATTTGACTTCATTTGTCCTAGATTGTTAGAGTATTTATGGCCTTTAGTGTGGACATAGTTGTGTAGATAGCCAAGGTCAAAAAATCGCTGTCTTAGATCGAAAGATTTTTGAAACTCTGCGATATTTTCGTTTGCTGAAATTATTTTCCAAACTTCTTGCGCTCTTGGAGTGTTGGCTTCTTTCGAATCGTGAGAGCTAAGCCACTTTTGTACCGTTTTATGGCCTTCATCATTAATATTATAATATACTGAAAGAAGTCCGAGTTCTAATCCACTTCTTAATGATCCCATAGCTTGTTTGTATAAACCAAAACAAACTAGATTGTATGAAATTTGAATTTCTTCCCATGACTCTAACATAGGGAAATAATGTCCCGACCAAAGATTGGTAGTTGTTTGAGGAATTATGTCAGTAAGTGCGTGGTACGTCCAAAGTAACTCGTATATTTCTTCATATATTGCGGGGTTGTCCTCAAGATGCCTTTGTGTTAGTTTATAGACTTCGTAGCTTTTTTCGGGATCAAATGTTATTGGTAGCATATCGTATTTTTATGAACAATGTCGGCTTCCCGTAAAATCAAAAAAAGCCTCCCTTGGGTGGCTTTTTGCACATTCTCGCTTTAATTAGCCAAATCGCCCTAGACCTTCTTCAATCTCGCCAATTCAGCTTTCAGCTCTTCAACTTGCTTTTTCAATTCTACAATTCTTTCATGTCTTTCTTCAAGCAAATCATCTTTGGTCCGTAAATGATCCTCATATATAGACTTTAATAACTCGATATCACTCTCGTTATAGGTTTGTGGACTGACTATCTGATTACCTTCTCCGGAATTGGTATTGTGATTAAAAATTTTTGTTTCAAAAAAATATTCGGGGTCAACCTCAAATTGCTGTGCAAGTTTCTGTGCAAGCTCCCAGGACAATTTTGTTTGATCAGACTCAATCTTGGATAAAGCAGGTTGTGAGATCCCGATTTTTTTAGCTAAATAGCTCTGATCCCAGCCTTTTTGTTCCCTTAATAAGCGTATTTTGGTTCCCGACGTCATATTATAACCATTTATAATCAAATATAATTTTAAGTTATGTTTATATAACCTAAGTCTATTTGATTGTATTGCTGAATTTTAAATATTTGTAAAGTCAATAACCAAATATACAAAAAAATGCATAATAGATAGAATTGTAAAAGAAGTTAAAATATAATAGATTTGCGACATCTTATAGGTGATCGCGCTTATGAGTCTTGAGGACGAAACCTGAGAATTTTCGAAAAGCCAAGACGATGAGCGGGTATTACGCCTGCACCAATGGTGCGGCGTCCGCTTGTTGGCTTTTGGGCTTCTCAGGGCCCCGTCTTCAGCAAGTTGGATTCCGCACCATTGCTGTTCCTGACCTGTTAACAGGCTCGTTGTAAACGATGGGTTATGATAAAAAAACAAGTTCTGAAAAACAAAATTTCGGCCCCCGAGTAGCTCGGCCGTTACAGCCATTTAGGCTTCTCTAAAGAGTGCGACAACGCAAACCGTATCATACCAATATCCAGACTGTATAGTCCGCATTCTCATTCAAACATTTTACTAACAATGTGGTCTAAGCCCAGCTTAGGCACAAAGGAGGACTAGCAAAGAATCTCACTCAGCCAGCGTCTTGGGCCACACCCTAAAAACCTCGAAAAATGAACAATTTTTACAAGGGTGGGAGAGGACTGGCCTTTAGCCAAGGCGGAGAAGGAACCCGTTCCCGAAAAGAAAAACCACCTAGATTATCAAAAATCTTAACCAATCAAGTAAGAGAGGGGGGCGTTGCCTTGCCTTCGGCAACCGTTCGAGAGGTGTTCGACGTTTCTTCGGAATATCCTCGGGATTTGTTCGACACTGGTTCGGGCGCTGTTCGGGAAGTGTTCGACTGCTGTTCGGGTGGCAGCCGAAGAACAACCGAAGTTCACCCGAAGCAATACCGAAGTTGTCCCGAACCAGTCCCGAAGCGGACTCGAAGCGCTCCCGAAGGAGACCCGAACAGCACCCGAAGAAACAGGTGGGGTTTTTACCGTTTTTTTGATGTGTTTAAAGCGAAGGTCAAGTATAGATGCAGTAAGGATGTAGTACCTTTTACGCAACGTTTGCGTAAAATGGCTGAGGTACCGTTAATGTACCGCGAGTGTACTGTTAGTGTACGGGGAGTGTACCGAAAAGGTACTGGAGATCTACTAAGAAGCTACTGGAGATCTACTACTGACCTACTAAACGCATGTACCTCTGGCGTAGGTCAGCGGTACAGTAACCGTAGAGGAATAGTAGGGGTAGAGGCAATGACGAACAAAGTAACCCTTTGTCTGGCAGGGTTACTTTGTTTTTCAAGGAGATTATTTTCTTTAATGGCATTGAAGAACATAAGAATCCTTTGGTTGGGATTCTTATGTTTCATGTTGTTTAATCTATCAGACGCCTGGGCGCAGTCCGCGGAACCGCGGACTGCCGAAGGGCAAATTGAGACTAAGCCGCTCAAGATAGGGGATACCATATCGGAGGAGATTTGGGATATGCCGTTGCAGACTGTAAAACATGGTCGCGAAACGAAAGAAATTCGACTGGCCGATTACCGTGGGAAAGTTATAATCTTTGATTATTGGGCAACCTGGTGTAAAAGTTGTATTAATGCAATGCCTAGAATGCATGAGCTGGCACAGGCATACCCATATGATGTGGTGCTGCTACCTGTCACGCACGAAAGTGCTTCCTTAATTACAGCTTATCTGCCAAAGACACGTTCAGAACAGATACGCACGTTGCTGCATTCATTTGAAACCATCGTCGATGGACAGCCTTTAAAAGATCTGATACCCCATCAGACAATTCCGCATATTGCCATCATAAACAGCGATGGAATTTTAGAACAGACGACTATGCCCCATCTCCTCAATGAGGACGTGATCGGGAAGATAGTTCGAGGCGAGGATTACGATATCCCGGTTTATCGGGGAGAAATGGAATCCACTGTACTTTCGCCAACCTATGAGGATGTCAAATTGGTAAAGCCTTATTATTACAGTACACTTACAGGATACCTTAATGGTTTTCAAAATGATTTCAGAGAGTGGGTTGACTCTACAAATATGGTCAAGCGCGGGCATTATATAAATAAGCCTCTGATTACGCTTTTCTTGGCTGCACTACAACCCGAATTTAATATTCTGATGCCCAACAGGCGTATCATGTTGATGGATGATCCCAAAGCGGTAGATTACTTCCATGAACGGAATCCGGAGTATTTAAGGAGCGAAAGTAACGTGTGCTACGAATATGCGTTACCGGATACATGGACTGAAGCGCAGATTCGAAATCGCATGCTGTCGGATCTACAGGACTTAACGGGATTCCATGCGAGAATCGTATCAGTAGAGGTTCCTTGTACCATCTTAAAGCCTTCCGGTAAGCTGATAACACAAAAGCAGAAGACACAATCATCGGGTATAGTCGTGGACGAGATCTTAGTGTCTGCGCGAGTACCAGAACATGTCGGTCCGACAGAAGGTGGAGCAAAAAATTATCTGAGATCGACAGGTATTGACGGATTTGTATACTACATGAATACAGCCAAGAAAGGAGCTGTACCTTTTATGATCAACGAAACGGAGATTGGATATCCTATTGATCTTGATCTGCCAGATAATCTATATGATATCGACAAAATGAAATATACCCTTTCTGAGCAGGGGATAGAAGTTGTTAAGGAGATAAGAAAATTAGATATGTTTGTTATGGCGGAGGGACCGATTGAAAAACTGCCCGCGATAGCAGATCTCAAATTAGGTAAATTCGGCTATGTGGTTAGAAAGGAGGGTAACGATGATTAACCTCCGGTTTTTCGCCATTCTCTTTGCCGGACTGTTATGCTTCTTAGTAAGAGTACCAGCCCAGAACAGTATCGCAGTCATAAACGGTTCGGTACGCGCCGTCAAAGATGATAAAGTTGTCGCCAACGCTACGTTCGTGGTGGAAGGGACTGGAAAAGTGTTTCAGAGCGATCCAGAAGGAAGATTTGTATTGATGCTCCCCAATGATGGGAAGATATACAATATACAGATAAGCAAAGTAGGTTTTGTTACGGACACTGTTTCAGTACGTGCGGTTACTTCCGCCGATTTACTGTTCCGTCTGGAAGAATCAGAGAATTTTATTGAGGAAGTTGTTGTTAGTACAGGCTATCAGCGCCTGCCAAAAGAACGCATGACGGGTTCCTTTGAAGTGGTTGACGAAAAACTTTACAACAGGCAGGTCGGTACGGATGTGCTGAGCCGATTGGATGGGATAATGCCCAGTCTCTTTTTTGATAAGCGGGGAGGTAGTGAAACGAATATGCTTGTTCGGGGCGTAGCCTCGCTAGGGTTGACCGAAGGAAAGCCGCTAATAATACTTGATAATTTTCCGTTCGAAGGTGATATCAATAGTATCAACCCCAACGACATTGAAAGCGTAACGTTATTGAAAGATGCTGCCGCAGCCAGTATATGGGGGGCCATGGCAGGCAACGGTGTCCTGGTTCTGACGACCAAAAAAGGCAGACTCGGAGAAGCATGGACAGCGGGGCTGACGGCTAACGCTACTTTTGTCGAACGCCCAGATCTTTATTATTTGCCCCAAATGTCTTCCACCGAATTTATTGATGTAGAAAAGCTCCTGTTCGAACAAGGTGCTTACAATTCTTCACTAAATAATATGGTAAGTCGGCCTCCGGTGACACCGGTGGTAGAATGGTTGGACAAGCATCGAAAGGGAGAGGTTACAGACACGCAATTGCAATATATGCTGGCGGATTTCGGAAGCAGTGATGTACGCGATGATCTAACGAAACATTTTTATCGTACTGGCTTTAATCAGCAATATGCTTTTAATATGCGAGGTGGCGGTGCAAAAAGCAGCACGCTCTTTTCTTTAGGTTTTGATCGAAATCTGAGTTCGTCGGTTGGAAATTCCATGAACCGTGTCAGCGTCAATCTGCAGAATACTTTTCAGCCGCTTCCTAAACTGGAAGTTACGGTAGGTGCACGGTACGCAACGCTACGAAGGGCCGACAATCATGTCGGGAATATTCAGATGGTTCCCGGCCGCGAGATATACCCTTATGCAGATTTGGTAGACGATCAGGGGAATGCCTTGGTGGTTGAGCGAGATTATCGTGCGCCCTATCTCCACGGAATAGCGGAGACAGGGCAGCTATTGGATTGGCACTACCGGCCTTATGATGAAATTTTCCTTGCCGATAACGAGTCACGTTCGCAAAATATGTTGTTCACTGGCGTAATAAAATATAAACTGACGACAGATTTAAACGTCGAGCTATCCTATCAGTACGAGTATCAACCGGTAAACGGGAGACAGCATTTTAGTCAGGAGACATATTACACCAGAAATCTTATCAACAGGTTTACGCAGGTTAACGGCGAGGAGATAATACGACCGGTTCCATTGGGCGGTATCCTGGACCGCGACTATCAGGAAACGAGTGCGCACGCTGGCCGTGGACAGCTCAATTACGCTAAAAGCTGGACGAAGCACGAGGTCTCGGCATTAGCGGGCGTAGAGCTGCGTGATGCGACGAATAGCGGAAATAACAATCGCCTATATGGCTATGACGACAACCTTTTAGTGAATAATGCGGTCAATTTTGTTGAGCGTTTTCCCATCTATGATAATCTTGCGTTTCCAGGCTCCATTCTGTATCCGAATCGTGAATATGGCGGGGTGCAACGTTTTGTTTCCTTTTTTGGAAATGCCTCCTATACATATAACGCAAGATATACGGTGTCCGCCAGCGCCAGAAGGGACGCTTCAAACCTTTTCGGTGTAGAGACGAATGACAAATGGAAGCCTTTATGGTCTATCGGTGGGTCTTGGGATGTCCATAATGAATCTTTCTTCAAAACAAATGCGTTATCGCAGCTAAGACTTAGGGCGACTTATGGATACAGTGGCAACGTGGCAACCGGCCACCCTGCGGTGACGACGCTGGAATACCGCGGTCTGAGCCGTACTGGTTTGCAGCCTTATGCCATTGTACGGAATGCACCTAACCCCCTTCTGAGATGGGAAAAGATAGGTACGCTAAATCTTGGGCTAGATTTTACTTTTAAAGGACACTTTCTATCGGGTAGTTTAGAGTATTATCGAAAAGATGCTTCGGATTTATTGAGCGCGGTCGATGCCGATCCGACAACCGGATTTACATCTTTGGCGATGAACAGTGCGGTAGCCCGCAACACAGGAATCGATCTCAACCTTACGGGAAGGGCAAATTTATTTTCCATGATGAAGTGGACTGGAAACTTCATGATGTCTGTCAATAAAAATAGGATATTGAACTATTTACGGGAAGTAAACCGACCTACCGAATATATTGGTAACGGAATATCCATTTCGCCAATCGTAGGCCAACCCGCCTATCCGGTCGTGAGCTATAAATGGGGTGGATTGGATGGAGAAAATGGAGATCCGATAGGGGTATTGGACGGCGCTCCCTCAAAAGATTACCTGAAGATTACCCAAGAATCTACGTTGGAGGAACTGGTATTCCATGGATCCGCTTTACCAGAATACTATGGCGCTTTTCGCAACACCTTTGACTGGCGTTCCCTATCGGTTTCTGCTAATATAAGTTATCGGGCAGGCTACTTTTTCAGGCGGGAAACAATTGATTACGCCACTTTACTGCGTGTGAATACGGTGGTGGGGCATGGTGATTATCGTGATCGGTGGCAACAACCCGGAGACGAGCAGTATACCGATGTACCTTCAATAGTGTATCCGTTGGATAGCCGCCGAAATGAATTCTATCGAGCGTCCGAAGTAACAGTGGAACGCGGCGACCACATCCGGGTTCAAGATGTTAGCGTTGCTTATACACTTGCTGAAAGGGGAGCTAAGCGCTTCTTTAAGAATCTCCGTGCTACATTCTACGCACGTAATCTCGGAATTATCTGGCGGTCGAACAAACATGGTCTGGATCCTGATGTCAGAGGGATGCCGTTGCCAAAGTCGTGGTCGCTGGGATTAAATGCTAATTTTTAAAAAGATGAGAACTATACTATTTTTAACTGTGTTAATAGGTGTGTCGTTATATAGCTGTACCGATTTTCTCGACAGCAAGCCGAACCGGTCGCTGGCGATTCCAGATAATGTAAAGGATTTGCAGGCACTTTTGGATTACGAAGACCGGATGAACCTATATTACCCCGCTGCGGGGGATATTGCTGCTGATTTCTATTACCTAGAGGAACAGGATTTGCAATCCCGCAACATCAGTGCCCGCGAAACATACGTGTGGGATGCCGAGGCACAGAATGATGGAGATTGGTCGCTCGCCTACGAACGTATATTCTTTGCAAACGTGGTGCTGGACGAAATCGACCAAGCCAAACTTCGGGCAAATACAGAAGTGGACAGGCGGAATGTTAAAGGACAGGCCTATTTTATCCGCGGGTATACTTTTTATTGCCTCGCACAGCTATTCTGCCCGTACTACTCGGTAGGGTCAGACGATAATGGGTATGGGCTCCCGTTAAAGCGGTCGGCAGATATTAACGAAGTTGTATACCGCTCTTCCCTAAAAGAGACCTATGACCAGATTATAGAGGATCTGAAGCAGTCGGTGCAACTTTTGCCAACCGAACAGATTATGGCATTGCGGCCTGCTAAAGCTGCTGCGTACGCAGCATTGGCCAGGGTGCACCTAACCATACAGGATTACCAGCAGGCGGTTGCGTATGCCGATTCATGTCTGGTTATCCGAAGCGAACTTATCGATTATAATACGATTGATTCTACATTAGCTTTACCTTTTCCGGTTTTGAACCAAGAGGTTTTGTTTCATGCCATTATTTCCACGAGTTCAGCTGTTCACAACCAATCGAGGGCCTATGTCGACTCGTTGGCGATAGCGACGTATGAGACCAATGATCTTCGCGCTTCGCTTTATCTCCAAAAAGACGCTGGTGAGGGATACCGTTTCAAAGGATCTTACAGCGGTAGCCGCAACTCGTTGTTCGGAGGGATTGCATTAGATGAGGTGTATTTGATAAAGGCTGAGAGTGCTGCTAGGCTGGGGTTCGCAGAACAGGCGCTTGACGCCTTGGGAACGCTACTTAAAAATAGATGGAAGGATGGTGAATATGAATTGCCTGTAACGTCCGGAAACCATGAGCTTGTCCATCTGATACTTAAAGAAAGAGAAAAGGGGTTATTATTCAGAGGTGGTTTACGTTGGTCCGATCTGAGAAGGTTAAACACGGTGGGGGAAACCGCTAAAATGATTGAGCGGAACCTCGGAGGAAATTCATTTTCGCTTCCTCCAAACGATTTAAGATACACTTTTCTAATACCGTGGACCGTCATTCAGCATAGCGGAATGATACAAAACCCGAGGTAAAATAAAAACAGGCGTAAAAATACTTTACGCCTGTTACATTAGTATGTAATCCCTTTATTACGGATTATACGGACCTCTAATAATGTTTGGATGTTCTGCACCTGAGCTTAACGCACTTTCTAGATCAAGAACCGCGGCGAAGTTAGGTTTTCCCTCTGCGTCCGCGGGAGCAAGTACGATACATACAGTTTCGTCATCACGTTCACAATCATTTTGTGTTCCCGGAGGAGCTTGTACGTAGTTCTCTGGATTTGTCGGATTGGTATCGTTCAACATCCATTCCTGTTCCGTCTGCACCTTCTCCGCTTCAAGCGCTTTCATTTTTGCGTTTACGGTGTAAACGCCAAGTCCTAGTAATAGTGCCATCATCGGCACGAGTTTAATGAGCTTTTTCATCTTTTTAAATTTAATGGTATTAAAATGGTTGGCCAGAGATGGTAAAGCTGGGCAGAACGTTTCGGCAACTTGCCTGATCTAAAGTTTTTCCCTGTGGATATCGATATCTGAATTGTCGCAATCCCAAAAGGTTCTGCCTTTGCTTTCCGATCGTCAGACCGTTTGCTGGCTTTCCGTCGAAAGCCACTATGCATAGTTTCTTTTATTCTTTCTTTTTTGTTGCTTTTAATGTTTTGCTTTTATAGGCGAAATAGAATCCTGTCAAGGCCACCAAAGTATGTTTTCCGTTAAAATAGAAATGCTCGCGCCAGCCCATGTCTTCGAATACTTTGCCGCAAGCACAGATGACATAGCCGTATACTTCGCGATAAGCCAAATAAGCATATATCGTGTAGGCAAACATTAGGGCCGTAGCAATCAGCAATCCCCAAACGCGCGTTCTCGTGAAGCAGAGTAGAAAAACTGTTGTCCATTCGATAATCGGTAAGGCATATACCAATACAGGCTTAGACCAGCTGGGCAATGGTTGCTTGCTCATCTGTATGCTGAATATCTGGTGGTACACAACTTTGCTCAACGCAGTCTGTGCAAAGAGGAAAATTAATACACCAGCACAGAGAACAGCACCGGTGTCGAGATAGGTTATCCTATGTCGATTGAAATGTGTGGTGATATGTGGTGCTAGTGTTTTCATTCTTCTTTGTTTTTTAATTTATGCAGGAGATCATGTAATAGGTTTCTCTCCCGTAGCTAAAACAAAGATAGTAGCAGTTGCTTGGCTTGTGTTCGCAGCATCCGAGGTACTGTGTTCACCGGTTACGAGGATAAGCTTTGGGGTGATTGCCTGATGAATTCACAAGAGATAATCTTCTATCTCCGGCGGATAGCCACGTGGCCATCGTTTGTATACGTCAAAATAAGCAAGGACTTCTCTCGGTGGCATCTCCTGCTGGGCTTCTTTAAATTCCTTCGCTAAGAATAGTTCACCGTTCTGGTAGAATTCAGGACTAATAGCGAAGCCGGATTCATCGATAATATCGTCAAGCTTCTCAGGTCGGTATTGCTGAATCTGGTAAAAGCTTGTAAGGTTAGCTAACCACGAATCAAAGTAATGCCAATCGAAAGAGATTTCAAGTAGCGCATTAAACAGCGCGCGCATGATGCTGTCGAGATCAACTTCTGATAGCATAGGTTCTTTTGCATCTAGGATATCTACAAGTTTTCCCTTATATGGTGGTATTGCTTTTCGAAGAATCGCTGCATTAACGCGTTCAATTCTTGCTGCAGATAATGTATAATGCTGAGACGGATCCGCTAGTGCATAAAATTTTCCCGAGTACTTTAAATGGTTTAAGCAATAACAAGTTAATGTCATCAGTTCAACTTCTGGTCGTGGTGGATTCGGAAAGGATTGATCGACCAGTGACCGAATTACTTTACGTACGGATGCCGGTACAGCTTGTTGAACTGGCTTACCGATGCGTTCATAAAATGCTTTCCAAGATATCTCCATAAGGGCAAAAAAGGCATCCTGCTCTTCGGGGGTTTCATAGAAAAGAAAGTGATAAACACTTTTTTCCCAATCTTTTCCTTGGGTTAGTTCAGCAATAATGCTGCCTGCTTGTGCATGTACCTTGGTAAGAAGTCGGCGGATAATGGCCTCTGGTAATATTGCTTCGGTATCCATAATTAATCTCCTTTAAATTAGGTTACAGTTTCGTCAATTGAATTTTTTGTGTTGCTCAGAAACTCACTTGGCGACTTTCCTGTTTGCTGGCGAAAGAATCGCGTAAAGGCCCCCACCGAATTATACCCGCAATCGTAGGCACAGGCGCTGATGGACGGTGAGATGGGCAATAGCTTCTTTGCTTTCGTGATTAATGCTTTTTCTTTTAGTGCTTTCAAAGAGCAGCCATAATAAAGTTTGTGGATTTGGTTGAGATAATCGGCATGGCGATCGAGTACACGGGCGAGTTCTTGTAAGCTGCACTCCTGGCCCCGATGTTCGACAGTTTGCAAGAGAAGTTCGTGCACCTTGGTAGCCAATTTTTTGTCTGCGCGCTCGGCCTGATATTCATCGAATACCTTTTCTTTGGATAGTTTGATCAGGGCAATGAGATGTGTGAGTATGGTACCCTCGTTGTCTAGATCAATATGGGTTAGATTATCACACAGTTGTTCGATATAGGCATGGGTTCTTTCTGCTATGGTAAAATCAATGCTGCATAGCGGCGTAGGAGACTGCTGGCGGTGCGCACGCAATACCGGTAGGAGAAAGTCGAATTGCAGCTCATAATTTCTACGGAATAGCAGCGCGTCAAAATAGAAGCCGAAGAGTAAGCTTTTGCCTTTGGGCAATATAAGCGTATACACTCCCTTTGAAAGATAAATATAGCGTGCCCGCTGTTGGGCCAAAAGGATGCTATTGCCGCTTTCGTCTTTTGGAAATAACGCCACCTCTCGGCCCTGCATTAGGTACAACACGTGTAAATCATTTTTCCTTATCCTGATCGTGATAGGCTTTTGTTGCTGCAGGCTTACCTCATAACAGTATAAATACCCATACCTACCGTCAAACTCTTGGATAATCGCCCAATCGGATAATTTATAGAAATACTGTTTTTCCGCGTGGCGGATATAAAGTCGTGGTTTTGCTATGCAGGCTTCAAAGTCTCGTGTAGGTTGCCCAAAGTGGGCGCGGAAGTTGATATGTAGGCTTTTTTTCATGATTTGGTAGTGTAGATGTCTTACAAATGAAAAAGACATTTTAATACGCGTCAAGTGACAAGGGTGACATCCGCCAATAGGAAATCATAAGCGCTTTTGGCCACCGGTTGGCCAATATTGGAATCGACCGGGGTGACATCGGGATCAAAAAAAATAAAAAAATTATGGGAGGAGCCGATTTACGTCAAATTTAGCAATTCACCGTGAAAAAAAAAACGAGGAGAAGCCCGTTTATGTAAAGTAGAAACCAAAGATGTTAATTTTTTGGAAATTCAAACAACTTCACTTTATGTTTGAGGTAGATCTAACGAATTTTTTTGGGTACCCAAAAGTAAGTTTTAACCAAAAAAAAGAAAAACATGAAGCAGAAAACAACAACAAAAGGGAGCACGGTCGTACGGGATATTTTGAAAAGCGCAACAAAGCGGAATCCGTATGTATGGGCGGAAATTAACAAACTGGCGGCAGGTGATATGCGTTTGGCGAAGAACTGCGATATTGTGTTGCCAGGTATGGGATTGGTGTAATGGAAGCGCTCAATACCTATACTTTTCTCAGTGCAAACTTACAGAATTTCATGCCCACGATACCACCGGATCAGCATGCTGCGTTATTCGAGCAGTTCCAATTGGCGCAGCATCTCAATGGTATAGATACCACGTATTTTGTAGATCAATACCCGCTGCCTATTCAGGGCTGGGATAGCTTCTTAACGGAGCTGCAGCGACATCCCGGTATCGTGTGTAGCTACCATTTTGGGGCGTATCAGCTGATCAACTATTTATTGATCAAAGCGAAAATGCGGTTTGCGCTCTTGGTGGCCGGAGAGGTGAAGGCAAAGTGGCAAAGCCGGTTTCCGCATTTACTGACGGCCTTGCGAAAAGCAGAGGAGGATGGTTATTTTGAGCTACTAGATGCCAACGATAGATCGTCTTTACGGAAGTTGTATACACGCATGAAGGAGGGGTTTCTGCTACTGATATATGTCGATGGATTGGAAGGTATCAGCACACGCAGGAGGGAGAACTTGCAATCGGTATCGTTTTTGGGGCAACACATTGTTGTCCCCAATGGTGCCGCGCAATTATCGTATACGCTGGATCTGCCTATCCATCCGATGCTGGCATTGCGGCGAAAGGAGCGTATAGACTTGATCACCGGCGAACGGATAGAACCAGAAGAAGGTGTCCTTAAGAAGTTGTATATACAGGAAACGACACACCGATTATTCCACTTCATGGAGCCTTACCTGCACCATTGGCCGGAGCAATGGACGAATTGGCCGCATATCCACACTATGCTTGCGGAGGTAGGTGCGCTTTTGCATGCCGACCAATGGGAGGGTGATCCGCCGGAAGATAGCACGGCGTATGGTATATATGGCTTGAAAAATCGTTATTTCCTACTGCGGAAACACGACTATGTGTCTTTTGCCCTCGAAAAGGAGGATTTTGAAACGTTGTTAGATCGTTGGTATGGGAAGCATTGCCTAGAGAAAAAATAAAAAATGGTATATTGTAGGCCGTTTTACATCGACCTAGCACTATGCCTAAACATTTTTTCTTTACAGAAGCTTTTAAGATTCAGCTTTTTATATGGCCTATTTACTGGCCGATGACACTCATCCTGAACTATCACCTCCATCCGGAAAGGACGGTATCGGAGCAGTTGATCGCCTTGGGCATGTTTATCATCATATTTAATGCCTGCACAGCGCTGTTTTTTTTACTGTTTGTGAGAGGACGAAAATGGTTGGTGTGGCTCGGTCTGGTCGTGCTCTTTGCCTTATCTTCCAGCGGAGTGTATCATGTGGTTTATCGCGTTATGCCCAAGTATGGGATGGCTATGATAGAACCGGATCGTTTAAGTAATGGTAATAAGTTTTTTTGGGAAATGCTTAATAACTACCTTACCTTAATTTTAGCGGCAGGTGCGCTGGTTTTGCATATTCGATCCAAGAAAAATCTGATACGTAAAGAAAGAGAAACGCAAGCAAGGCTTGAGAAAGAGAAAGAGGCAAATGCGAGCCTGTCAGCCATGTTGGGCGCACAGGTTGATCCACATTTTGTATTCAATATACTGGTGGATGTACAGGCGCAATGTGAAGAAAAATTGCCTTCCGCGGCACGTACCATAGGTTTACTGACGGATATGTGGCATGATGCGCAGGCGCATGCTGATAAACGGATAGTCATTATCGAAAAAGAGATTGATGCGGTGCAGCGTTATCTTGAATTGGAATGTGCACGTTTTGCACATTGCTATGTCAACTTCGAGATAGAAGGGGAAGCCTGTGGGCAGAAGATCCCGCCTGGTATTTTGAGAACCTGCTTGGAAAATGCCTTCAAATATGGATATCGGAGTGTACCGGATAAACCGATCGAAGCGAAATTGACACTGATGGACGATGGCTTTCGTTTTGTATGCCGTAATTGGATAAATCCTAATCGGAAACATATGCGATCGACAGGTTTAGGGCTAAATAATACGCGCCGCAGGTTGGAGCTGCTATTCCCAGCTACGCACGAGATGAACGTATCAGAGACGGCAGACGGAATTTTTACAGTCGAAATAACAATTTTGGAAAATGAAGGAGACACTGGAAGTTTTGAAAGTGGTGGTGCTGGATGATGAGCGGGCACCCATACTAAAGATGCAGCAGCTAATTAAGTCAAGGGCGGAACTTGTATTGGTCAAGAGCTCGACAGATCCTTCGCGTATTTTGGAGCTAATTGAGGTGGCGGATATACAGATTCTGTTTGTGGATATGGAGATGGAAGCCATGCACGGCCTGGAAGTGATCAGGCGGGCAAAGAGCAAGGTCCATGTGATATGCTGTACCGCATACAACAATTTTGCCGCTGAAATTATGGAGTTAGGTGTTGATCACTATTTGCTAAAGCCTATTTCCGTGGAGAAATTTAATCAGGCAGTAGATCGCGTATTGGTAAATATCGGTAGGAAGAAAGCACTGGAACCGGATAGACGTAATGTGTCGTTGGATCTCTTGGAGATAATCAGCTTGCGGATGCCAGGTAAAGGTAGGTTCTTGTATGTGGCATTGGGAGATATGGAGTATTTAGAATCTGACGATAGAACAAGTAAGGTCTATCATACCGATAATGGATCGGATCAAGAAGATGGTGGTTTTACAAGCATCGCTTATACGATAACTGAAATGGAGCAGATACTCCCTGCAAGATATTTTATTAGGGTGCATAGTAGCTTTATCGTGTCCGTCAATCGGATACGGACATACACAGTTTCGGATGGAATCCTCCTCAGAGGATCTTCGCGGAAAAAAGAGATTCCGGTAGGAAACAAGTATAAAACAGGACTTGAAAACAGGTTGCGATTGCTGGAGCGGTTTAAAAAGCAATATACGGATGAATAGTTTTGCAGCACAATTCCGAATGATCGTGAGGGACTATGAGCGGCTGAAAGTAAAGGAGCTGGAAGCGATCGATTGCTGGCATGAGATGGAACGCTTACACCAGCGGATCGAAAAACTTTTGGAGGAAGTAAGGCATTGGAGTGCAGTTATGGAACACGAATTACAAGGACGATGGGATTTGCAACAGTTGGTGCGGAAGACGGACTTGAACGGGGATGCGTTAAAGCTATTTTGGAACGATCAGCTAGTGTTCTACGAGAACTGGTTAAGTAAATGGATAGAACAAATGGACGTAGACAGCCGGCGGTGTGTGGTCAATATGTCTATGCGAAAAGTGTTGATGCTGCTCCGCTTAGCGCGAGATGTAGATATAGTTCCGAATGCTCCACTTAAGTATGCCTTCGTGTTTATCACGAAACATCTCCGAACAGTGCACCAGGAGCAGATATCCTACGAAAGCATACGGAAAAAATACAGCCAGTTGGATGAAGCAACGATAAGCGAGGTCGAAATTTTGCTCCATGCTTGTTTAGACAAAATAGCTATATATAAAAAGGACTTACATATAAAATAAAGGAGGTAACCATGACATAATTGATCTTCAACTACTGGAAAATTAGAATTAATGCTCCGTGTTCATTTTATAACGACACGATAATACTAACCTTATAACACCATGTATAATGAACAATGATCCTTGTGGCCGTGGGCCACGTAAATGCGTACAATGTGCTATTCTACTAGCCATCTTGAAAGCACTACATATTGATGTGGAGTTACCGCAAAACTGCAGGGCGGCTCCCAAACCGCATGAAATGCACTTGCTATTAACCCGAAAAGAAGTGATGGGCAAACTGAATATCAAAGACAGTACCTATACCCGCTGGGTAGACCGTGGCATCTTGGTGCCGCGGGTTATGGGAACGCGTCATTTTTATACCGAAGATGACCTGAGCCGCGCTTTTAAGGAAAGCAAGCGCAAGGGCAAGCGCTGACTTGCAACAAGCATTTTAGGCTTTAATCGCGCAAGGGGAGGTACATCAGTCATGGTGCTTCCCCTTTGTTTTTCCGTGCGCCGACGGCTTGACGGCGTACGACTTGAAACATTTGCCGGGCAAGGATGCGGTTCTTTTGTGTGGGAAACGAACTGCGGCACACACCGGCACGATGAAGATGGGCTTCTTGTTCCTATCTCCATGCAGGGAAGCCACTATGCCGTTTGCCGAGGTGATACTGTTGCCCGCCAGAACCAATCTTCCGTCTTTCTACGTAATTGCCTTGCCCAACGAAAATAAACTGCTGTGCAGTAAAGTGATTTCGGCATGCAGGGAGATGTTTGCTCTGGGCAACGGATTTGTTTATCCATACGCCGACGCGAAAAAGATGACCGGAAGTTGCATCAGGTTGGGCAACGAAATGATGTCGGCGGACGACGACGTTACGCTCCTGCCCATCGACAGGATACTTCCGTCCGCCGTAGCGACACTTCCGTCCGCCAAGATAGTACTTCCGTCCGGGTTGCTGACGCCGTTGTCGTCGTCATTAGAACCCATTAGTGCCCAAATGTGCCCTTCTGTCGTCGTTTTCCGTTAAAATCTTCCTACCCAGACCACTTTTGTTTCACAGCGAGGGAATGGGCCCTGCTGCTAAAACAATATGTGATGAACATAAAACAACAAGCATTGGGCGGTTTCACCAAGGACAGCGATGAAACCGTATTGGTCAAAGGAAAAACGGTGCTGCTTGCCATGACAGGCAACACTAACTTTGAAACGCCGGAACCGTCTTTGGAAACGGTGACGGAAGTTTTAAACGATTATGAACAAAAGCTCTCGATGGCGAAGCGGCGTGGCAGTCCGGAGGATACGGCTGCCAAGAACCAGGCTAGGAAAGCGACAGAGCAAATGCTGAAGCGTTTGGCATTCTACGTGACGCAAACCGCCGATGGTAATCTACCGAAACTATTGAGTTCAGGGTTTGCGGTATCCAGCTTACCGCAGAAGGACGATGTGCCGTTGCCAGTGACAGGGATTACCTTAATTGACGGACGGCAGCAGGGACAGATGCGATTGGATTTCGACAAAAACCAGTCCGCCAAATTGTACGAATACCAATTGTGCCAGATCGACGCACATGGCATGCCGGATGAATGGAGTGAACCGTATACCACGTCTTCGTCGAGGCAGAACGTTGTTGCGCCTTTGACACCCTATCAACGCTACGGCGTGCGGGTGCGGGCGGTAAACGGCTACGGTCGCTCGGACTGGTCGGAAATGGTGACACACGTGGTGCGTTAAATAGTGGAGATCCATGTAAAACGCAGCAGGCAGGGGAATAACAGTACCCTGTCTGTTCTCTACATCGACGGGGAGCAGATTTGCTATGTGTTGGAGGATTCAGTCCGGGATGAGAAGATCAAAGGGAGCACCGCCATTCCGGCCGGTCGCTACAAATTGGCATTCCGACGTTATGGTGGCATGCACGCGCGGTACCACCGGTTATTTCCTGATTTTCATAAGGGGATGATACAGCTGATGGATGTGCCGAACTTCTCCTACATCTATATCCACATGGGCAATAATTTCTCCGACACGGCGGGGTGTCTTTTAGTTGGAAAAACCAAAAAATATTTCAAGAAAAGTCATGAATTTGAAATTCGGCAATCCAAAAAAGCGTACATCCCGCTCTACAAGCGGCTTGCAGCCATGATGGAAAAAGGAGATGTGTTTATAAAAATGCACGAACTAAGTTCATGCAGAATGAATTTAGTTCATCCAAAATGAATTTAATTCATGCAAAATGAACTTTTAAATAGCATAAAATGAGACAGTTAATCAAAAAAATAAGCCAAGCGGTGCAGGTGGTACTGCTGGCACCCATAAAATTGCCGGCGAAGGCATTGAATGTACTGAAATACATCGCGGTAGGGTTAGGTATTATCGAACAGGTGATACAGGAGGATACCGACAAACCAAAAACGGAAGGAAAGGAGGGAAGCGATGAGGCCACTGAGTAATGTGCAGCTGGGTACCCTGGGCGGTACGATCTGCTCAGTCTGGAACAGCTTCGATTGGAGCAACCTCGCACACACAGCCTTGATGGCCGTGATCGGTGCAGCGGTGAGTTATGTAACCAGCCGGTTACTGCAGGGTAGAAGGAGACGACGTTAATCTACGTTCTATCGCTCCATAAGGAAACCACCTGTAGCGTTGCTACGGGTGGTTTTATGGAAAACCAGTAACGCACGGGTATGGACATAGGCTTCAATCACCTGTACGAGTTTAGCTACTAATAGCTGGAGATTGTTTGATGTATGTGCTGTCTGTGACCTGTTGCAGCAGAAAGTCGGCCATATCTGCGCGAGAAGTAGTAAAACTAAGCCTGCCCTGACCTAAATATCCTGACTTGACATGGTTAGACCGGGCGTTATTATTCAAACCTGCAACTCTGACGAGCGTCCAATCCAAATCCGAATTTCGAACAATTTCGGCGATCTTACGGAGTTCTGAAACGGCGTTGCGGTACTGACGGTTGAATAATCCCAAGAGTTTCAATACGCCTCTTGTCATACCTAGGAGTAGCGCAAATTTTTTATCAGGCAAGTCTTTACTGTCTTTTGCATTTGAAGTGGAAACCACAATGAGACGTTTCACCTTAAACTTTTTCATAGCCTGAATGATAAGTTTTGTCCCTTCGCTTACACAGCCTACTGTCTCTATGACCACATCACTCCCTTCTACGGCCTCTTCTATTGCTGTTTTATCAAGCATCGTGCCCTTTATAAGGGTTAAGTTAGGGTGTTGAATAGTCATTTTCGAAGGTGTCCGGGCATAACCGATTACCTTGTGTCCTGTGTCAAGAGCTTGTTGCACTAATAGATGTTGCATGCGTCCTGTGGCTCCAAAAATTGTAATTGTCATTTTATTTGTTTTTTTAAAGGTCATGAATTTTTAGTGTAAATTTGTCATGGATTAACTACTGGTAACTAGGTGAAATATTGTAATCTTATAAATAATGAAGGTTAAATCAAGAAGGAATGTGTCTACCGAACAATGTAATGAAGCCATGTTGGCTTTAAGAGATAGTGTTGAAATTTGGGGCGGAAAATGGAAACTGATGATTTTGCTTTACCTGACCATAAAAGTGAAAGAGAAAAATTGCTTTATGGAGATTGTCAGAGGAATTCCCGGCATTTCGGGTAAAATGCTATCTAAAGAGTTGAAGGATTTGGAAATGAATAAACTTGTCGAACGTATTGTGCATACTACCGCACCTATAACGGTAGAATATACTATTACGGAATACGGTAAGTCTTTTGTTCCTGTTGCTGAACAATTATTGCAGTGGGGAATGTCTCACCGAGAACTCATCAAGGCAAAATAAGTTTCGTGTCGCCAATGCTATCGCTATGTTTTATACAACAGGGGAGCTTAGCTGTTTGTTGTCGTCGTTGTTAGTGTTCCAATTACTTATTTATCTTCGTTTAAAACCTTTTCTACTTGGTTGTAGATAGAGATGAGCTTCTCGTACTGGGTATTTTTTCATGAAACATCATAGACGTGTATAGGATTTGAGGAGATGTTAAATGTATATCAACTTTTATAATGTTGTCGAGCTTTATAATATCCTCTTGATACTTGGAGTATTTATACCATCGGCTAAAAATTTCATGGCGTATTTTTGATTTTTGGTCGTCATCCGAGCATATGTAAATAAGGGAGTTTTCTGTTTGTTGAAAGAATCTCTGAATGATATTTTGGATAGTTCTAGAAACTTTTGCATCAAAAGGCTCAAGTTCTTCACTTGCTTTTTCCACTATTAATTGATAGACATTTTGTATCTCTTCGCCAGAGATAGACGAAAAAGATTCGTCCACGACGAAAGCAACTCTATATAAAATGCTGTTTTTGGTTACGAAATTGTACGTACTGGTAATGTCGTCAAAAACGTAGTTATAATGGCTTTGAAAACTTAATACCTTTTTTATTCAGTTCTTTAAGAGAGGTTTTTCCCTTCATGTATGAACGCACGGATTCCTTATCAGCAATCATTTTAGATACTGATTTGACGATTGTTTCTTTTTTGATCTCTTGCTTTTTCATACCGATACAAATATAACAAATTATTTTCAACTAATTATTGTCGTCGTCGTTAGTGCCCTTTTGGGCCCATTAGTGCTTTTTTGTCGTCGTTTTCCGTTAAAATTTTCCGACTCCGACCATTTTTTGCCATGACGAGTGAACGGGCCCTAAGGTTATGATACAGCTGATGGGTGTGCCAAATTTCTCTTATATCTATATCCACATGGGCAATAATTTCGCCGACACGGCTGGGGGTCTTTTAGTTGGAAAAACCAAAAAATATTTCAAGAAAAGTCATGAACTTGAAATCTGACGGCTCAGGAAAAGCGTATATTCCGTTCTGGACGCGGCTTTCAGCCTTTTCGGAAAACACGAAGTGATTTAAAAAAAATGCATGAACTTAGTTCATGATCCGTGAACTTACTTCATGCAGAACGAACTTAGTTCGTGTAAAATGAACTTTTAAATAGCATAAAATGAGACAGGCGCTTCAGTGAGTTACTTCACCAGCCGCTTACTGCAAGGTAGAAGGCGAAAGCGCTAATAAAAGAAGAGGCTGTCCACAATGACAGCCTCTTTCTTTATTAGCGGAGATGATTATTTATTGCCCCATCCATTCTTCCATAAGCTCAGCATTGTAAAATTCGATATTATCGATGTAGACTACGTCATTTTCGCTCGTACCAGATCCATCATTTAAGCGTAGGTTCATGGATGTAAGTGCATCCATCTGGTTTGATGTCAAAGCAATATCTACGTAAGACCAAACGCCTAACGCCGGCTGCGGCGCAATATTAAGTATCGGGTCTAGTCCATTATATTTCCATGCAACGGATCTTCCGGAAGCTACCGGATTGTAATACATAAAGCGCACCCGATCGAAATTCTTACCCCAAACCTCACCAGATATGTCTACCGTTGGATTGCTGGCCCGTTTAATGTAAACGTTTAATTGCTGGCTTGCAAAGCTCTTCGTGACCTTGAGCACTTTATTACTTGTATTTAAGCCCGACTTCAGCGGGTTGTCCACCACGTCTACAACGGCGGCATCGTTTCCTCCTCTAAACTTGATATCCTTGACCCCGCTTTCGAAATTATCGAGGATAAAGGTGTGTGGCTTCACTTTTCCTATAACGTCATCGGTATTCCGGATATCCAATCTGATATTAGCGCCTTCGCTTCGTATAATACCAATAAGGTTGTCTACCTGTTCGGGATAATCAGTTCCGGCAAAGGTTGCGTATTGCTTTACCATGGATGGAATGGAACCGCTGAGGTCAGTATAGGCCAACATCCCGCTATACTTCCCATTTCCCCCTGAAAAACTGCCGCTACCTAATTTCACGAGTGTACCCGTCCAATCTTTTTTGTAGGCGAGTAGCTGATCGACAGTGGTTTCATTCGGTATAATGGTTTTATCTCCTAGTTTTTGAATATGATCTGACGGAATATCTGTTATCGTAAATTCATCATATACCTTTGCTAGCGTACGTTGTGATACAATCACTTCTACTTCATCTCCCACATGCAGATAGGCTTCTCCCGTGATTTCTATAAAAAGCCCCCCTTTGTTGTTGTCTTCTTGCAATATCACAGTTTTAGCATCGATATTTCTACTTTTAGTATCCGAGATGACAACGCCTTTGATTTTAATATCATCAGGTAAGATAATATATTCTTGTGATGACAAGTTGGCTTTCAATTGTTCAAATGTAATTAGACTGGGCGTCCGTTTTACGGTGACCGGTAGCTGGGCACTGCTTCCGTCTTCTCCGGTGATGGTGATGTTCGTTGTCCCTTCTGTTACACCCGTTATGATAAGTTTAGTGCCCTTAACAACGGCCGTAGCAGTAGCCGGATTGGAATTTTCGCTTATAACATAGGGGGACATACCTCCTGAAATAGCGATTTCTACTTGAGCGTCGGCAAATAAATTAGCCGATGTTTGGTGAAGTGAAACGGGTACCATTGGATCGCCTTTTCGGTAAATTCCCTGTAAAATTCCTCGATAAGCTGATTTCCGTTGATAGTTGCTATCGAAAACCAATGGCCAATCGGGATTATCTCTCATGAAAGAGTTGTCGTCAGACACTCCCCAAAATGTAATGCCGAACTGCTGCTCTTCGGGCAGATCCAGCATAGCCTGGGCTACTGCGCGATAACTCTCCTGTTGCCGGGCGGCTAATGCCTCTGTATACGTTGCGTTAGGATTTTGATCTGGGTTTACAGCAACATCGAGCTCTGACACATGTACCATAAGTTTGGTTGTGGCCGCGGCCATGATGGCATACCGCAGGTCGTCGATCGACCGGTTGGTGTTGGTATGCATTTGCAATCCGATGCCGTGGATAGGGACGCCGGCATTCACCAAGCTGTCTGCCAATTGTTTAGTTGCTAACCGACGGTTGTGGCTGTATTCATGTCCATAATCATTATAGAAAAGGAGTGCATTAGGATCAGCCTCGTGCGCAAATTTGAAAGCCAAACCGATATACTCCAGGCCAATGTTGGTCAGCCAAACTGACGGGCGTAGGGTGCCATCATCTAGGATTATTTCATTAAGGACGTCCCAGGAAGCAATTTTCCCTCGATAGCGACCCACCACCGCTTGAATATATTCGCGCATAATGGCTACCCACTCTTCTTTGGTGCCCGAAAATCCGCTTACCCAATCAGGGGTATGACGGTACCATAGTAGCGTGTGGCCATGTACCCGGAGATTGTTTTGTGCGGCAAAATCAACCAAATAGTCGGCATCTTCCCAGAAGTATTCCCCACGGCCGGTGCTGATGAAATTCATCTTCATCGCATTTTCGGCCGTGATGCTGCTCATTTCCTGGATGACCGTTTGGCGGTATGCTTCGCTATTGCGTAGCGGCCCTATCGAAATGGCTGCACCTATGGGATATGGAGCCTCACGCAGCGTTTCTATAGCTGCTTCGGGATAACCTTGGATGCGGTTGTCTGATTCAAATTTTTCGCCTTTGCATGTGGTAAAGGCGATTAAAATGGATATTAAATTTAGTATCGTTTTCATCGTATTGGTTTCTATTAGTTATACCCAGGATTCTGTTTCAATGGATGCCCGGTATTGGCGTCAATAATCCGTTGTGGAAACGGTAAAAGTGTATGGAATGGCTGAATGCCCGCCCCACCGTTCCGTTCACCGGATGCAATGGGGTTGTATCGCCGTGTCCGTTCGATCAATTTACCTGTACGCATAAGCGTTTCCCTGCGTGGTTCTTCCGTTACAAGCTCGCGGGCTCTTTCATCGAGAATATAATCCAGTGTAACCTCGCCTGCCGACACAGGTGTCGCATGGGCACGTTGGCGTACTTGATTGATGTAAAATGCGGCACCATTGCTCTCACTGTTGTTTCCTTGCATGTGTAATGCTTCCGCAAGCAGTAGATAGGTGTCTGCCAGTCGCAGATAGGTCTGGTCTGCATAAGAATAACTTTCTCCATAGCGAGAAGGATTATCGTACGTCCAATCCCATTTGCGCGTACTGGCCCAGATATGGTTATTGGTGGTCATTTGAGATGCAGACATTTGGCACATGATCGTATTCCCATCTCGATCTACGTAGCTTTTTCGAATAGCGTGTTCGCTAAATCGATCGTCCGATGATTCGTATAGGGAGAATACCCAGGCCGTGATTGCGGCACGCCCGATACCCCGGCCACCGTATTCGGGCGAATAAGCTATATTTCGGTTGTTATACGCCGACACCCAGGTACGACGCATCGTATTGCTGTACGCTCCTAGGATATTGTCGACATCTGAATTTGGAAATACCCATAGCGCTTCAGTATTGCCTTGGCTGGGGAGTATGTTGCCGTCATAGAATTGATCCATAAACGCGCATCCTGGTTCATTTCTACGGACACCGTATCGCTCGGTAATGAGTTGGTAGTTCGGATTATCAATCACTGCCTTGGCCTTGGCTTCTGCCTGATCGGGTTTGTTTTGCCAAAGGTACAGTTCAGCTAGGTAATGCTGCGCGATTGCCTTTGATAAACGGGTGACATCGTTGGATTTATCTGGCAACCATTGTTCTGCAAAAAGCAGATCTTCCTCAATAAGGGCCTGGATACTTTCTACTGGATCCCGTTGCCAATCGTCGCGGTAGTTCTCCCCGGTAATTTCCGTCGTGTTGAGCGGTACCGCACCAAAGGTCATGACGAGGTGGCGATAGGCCCATGCACGGATAAGCTTAGCGTGAGCGACCATTTCATTCTTATTTATTTCATCGTCCGCTTCATTGCCGCCCTGCCAATCGACATCCGGATCGCCCGAACGGGCAATGAGCAAATTGGCGGAGCTGATGCATCTGTATAAGATCAGGAATATGCCTGGTCTTCCTTCGGTGTCACCATTTAAAAATTGCATCATTCCGTTTAAGTCGGCTGTTGTATATTGGTTGAGACCCCTCGTTCACGAGAGTTCTGTATTGGCCCAGCCAACGTCGGTACCGATCTTCCAGATCATACCGAGTTCGGCGGATTGAATGGGCTCCATTCGTTCCTGCCTGGGGAAATGGAGTAGCGCATTTTTAGCCAGGCGGAAGCCGTTCAGATCGGTATAGAGGTTATCGGCATAAGTCTCGTCTTTTGCAATTTCGTCGAGAAAGCTGTCGCTGCAACCGGCCGTCATGACGGTCAGCGTGAGGAGTATGAATAGCTTGTAGGCGTATGTTTTCATGATTGGATGTAATTGAAATGGTTAAAATCCGATTCGCGCACCGAAAAGAAAGCTTCGTATTTGCGGAATGCCGAAGTCCGATTCGTATTCGGGATCCAGCCCTATGAATCGGGTTAACGTTAGCACATTTTTCACGTTGGTAAAAAGTTCTAGACGATCTATGTTTACTTTATTGGTAATCGATTGGGGTATTTTATACGCCAGCGAAATATCGCTTAAGCGAATAAAGGATGCGTCGTTTGTCTTTCCAAAATAATTGAGTGAATAAGGATTGGAATCATCTCGATTGGCGGGGTAGGTGTCGGTTTTATTTTCCGGTGTCCACCATTCCCGTTGCCGGATAGTTGTTGACCCATTGAAATAGGTGTTCATGTGCTCGGTAAAACGTGTCGCTCCTTGTGATGCATATATAAAGAAGCTTAGGGATAGATCCTTGTAGGCGAACGTATTGTTGAGACCTACGGTGTATTTCGGGAAGTTCTGGCCAATGATATGCCGGTCATCAACCGTGATGACACCGTCGTTATTGTGATCCTTGATCCGTACATCGCCTGGCCTTGCGGTGGACATATGAGAATGGAGTATGTCGTCGGTTTCTTGCCAAATCCCATCAAATCCATAGGTATAGATGACGCCAATGGGCCTGCCAATAAACCAGCTGCTGGCTACATTGTCCAACGGGTTTCCATCGTCGTCAAACAATCCAACATCTACAATTTCATTTTTGGCGTATGTAAAATTAGCGTTCGTTTGCCAGGAGAAGTTATCGCTCTGCACATTGATGGACGATAGTGCCACCTCAATACCGCTGCTCTTTGTCCGACCAATATTCTGCCGGATGGTGGTCACGCCGTTGATCTGGGGGATCTGTTTGTTCAACAGCAGGGCCCGGGTGTTGGAAAAATAGGCGTCGACCGTTCCGGATAGTCGGTTTTTGAGTAGCGAGAAATCCCATCCGATATTGAGCTGGCGGGTGGTTTCCCAACTAAGGGTAGGATCGGCTAGCTGGTTGGGATAGAAGCCAATCAACGGATCGCCTGCGTTATCCAGATAATATTGATTGGCCATGGTCGGCATCGACGAATAGGCACCGATGGCCTGGTTGCCACTTTCGCCCAATGATAGCCGCAATTTCGAGCGATCTAGCCAGGTGAGGGATTGCATAAAAGGTTCCCGCTCCATATTCCATCCAACAGCCGCAGAAGGGAACACACTGTATTTATTGTTCGCTCCAAAAGCGGAAAAGCCATCACGCCGCACCGTGAAGGTAAACAAATACCTGCTGTCGTAGCTGTAATTCGCTCGAAACATTTGTGATAAGGAAGATTCCTTGATATATTGATCGGATGGGGTTAGCGTGGTAGCCAACCTGAATTGATAGTAGGACATGTGGTCGCCCGGAAACCCTACACCGGTATTGTCATGAAATTTCGTTTCGTAAGCGCGGGCGGTATACACCCCCGTTAGGAAGACATTATGGCGTCCGAAATCTCGGGTATAACTCAGAATATTTTCTATAGACCATTCTTCTCGGTTTTGATTGTTGACCGTCGCTGATCCACCTACCTGACTGCCCCGTAACGTGTTGGAGGACGAACTGTACTGTTCGATCAGTCGTGCGCGGTAGTTGTAACCAGTTAAGGTCTTGAACGAAAGCCCTTCCACAAATGGGAAATCGACCTGAATGTAGTTGTTGGTCAATATCCGTCTGGCTACATCTTCTTTTTGGATGTTTAATCCTTCCAATGGATTTACAATGTTCAGATCGTCTGGATTGGGTTGGAAATTCAATTTTCCGTCTTCGTCATAGGGTGCTGTCAACGGATTCATTCGGGTGGCGTTGCTGATGTTGGCTCCCTCGCCGGGACGATCATAGTAGCCGATGGTAGAGGCGGTACCGAACGTTAGCCAAGGGGTGATCTCGGTGTCCATATTGATCCGCAGCGCGTACCGATTGTATACGTCGTTTCGTGCTACACCATCGGTTCGCGAAGCATTTCCTGCTATAAAAAACTTTGTTTTTTCTGCGCCGCCTGAAATGGATAGGTTATGATCCTGCTTAAACCCGGTTTGTGTGGCGTAGTCCAGCCAATCGGTATTGACGCCGTTCTGGTATTGCTGTTCCTCAAATGAACTGACGAATCCCATGCGTCGTTGTTTAAAATTATAAAACTGGGTGGCATCCATCATATCTGGCCGATTGATGATGTTGCTGGTACTAAGCATGGATTCCAGGGCCAGACGAGTTTTGCCCTTAACACCTCGCTTGGTGGTGATCAGCATAACGCCATTCGCTCCGCGTGCTCCATAAATCGCGGCAGAAGAAGCGTCCTTCAGTACTTCGATCGATTCGATATCGTTCGGACTGATTTCTGAAAGAAATCCTTCGAACTGGATGCCGTCTAATATGATCAATGGCCCGGCATCGGCGTTGATTGAATTCTGTGCGCGAACCCGCAGCCGGGTATCTCCTTCGGCACTGGTTCCGGTGTTGGTGATGTTCACCCCAGGAAGTTTGCCCTGTAACGACTGTACGACATTGGAATAGGGGGTGTTTTCTAACTCTTGTGGTCTGATGGAAACGATAGCCCCTGTTACGTCGCTTCTCTTCTGGGTGCCGTAGCCCACTACGACAACTTCATCCAAGCTGGCGTCCTGCATCTTTAAGACCACATTTATTTCCTGTCGCCCGGCAATGGATATTTCTTCGGGAGAATAGCCGATATAGGTGAAGACTAAATTTGTGCTGTTTTCGATAACTCCGATGTCGTACTGTCCGTCGGTGTTTGTCTTTGTTCCGGTTGACGTCCCTTTGAACTGCACTGTAACATCCGACATCGGCTCGCCGTTTTCGTTCGTAACGCGCCCTCGAATGATTTCCTGTTTATGTTGTATAACAGAGGATACGGGCTTTTGACCAGGAGCTTTCTTTTCTTTGATAATAATAATCCGATCGCGTATTTCGTAGGTAAGCTGCTGCTCGGCAAACAATAATTGCAATGAGGTTTCCAATGTTTCATTATGCAACGATATATTTACTGGTTTGGCATTTTTTAAGATTCTGTCATTATACGAAAAGTCGTATTTGGTCTGTTTACCTATTTGTTCCAATGCATTGGAAAGCGCTGCATTTTTTAGCGTCAGGCTTATGGTTTGTGCTGATACCTTTGCCGTAGCCTGAAAACTAAGTGCCAGTATCAATAATACAATAGTTTTTATCACGATAAGGGTTTTTAATATGTGTTTATCAAGGTGAAAAGATGACCTTATTACATAGCTTCTTTTCTCCTTGCAAACAAAGCGAATATTCATAACTTTGTTGTTTATAGGGTTATATTATTCTGTTAGCGATAAATAATTAGAATGTTAGCTCCTTACTAGCCAAGGTATTCCACTACCTTGGCTATTCTTTTGAAGAGGATGCCAAACAACGTAAACTTTATTATTTCATAAGTTGTAGCCTCCTCCCTTTGATCGTAAATTTGACATTGCTTATCTCTTCCAGTGCATATAGTACACTGGACAGGTTTTTATCTCTTTGTATAGATGCGTGTACTTTAATATCATCTGGTATATGTGTATAATCCACATCCAAGTCATACCATCGTTCGATCTGACGTATAGCTTCGGGCAATGGTGTGGCCTTGAACCTGAACTCTCCGTCTTTCCAAGCAACATATGGTGCTACATCTACAGTGGAAATTTCATACCCTTTTTGTCCTAAAACCGCTTGCTGTTCGGGTTTAAGTATTTGTAATGCATGACTTTTCATACTATTTAGCTCCACACTACCGCTGATTAAGGTGGTGACGGTGTGAAGTTCATCGGGATAGTCATGGACGTTGAATGTTGTGCCTAGTACTTTCAGGTACTGTGATTCGGTCTTCACAATAAAGGGCTGTTTTGGTTTATGGGTTACTTCAAAATAGGCTTCCCCTTTCAATTCTACAACTCGTTCATTACCCGTGAAGGCAGTCGGGTATCGTATCGAAGATTCTGCATTAAGCCATACATTGGTACCATCGGGCAATACGATCTGATATTGTCCTTTGCGTGGCGTGGATAGCGTGGCATATTGCGTTGCCGTATTTTGTGTAATTTGAGAGCCATCGGTATATGCAAATCCATTTTCGCCTATAGCAATTCCGGTTTTATTTTCATTTAGAACGATAGATTGACCATTTTCTAGTGTAAGGGTGGCACGGTTGCCACCCGGTCCTATTTCTATATTGTGCTGTTCGGCAAGCTCGACTTGCTCGTTAGGTTGACGGTCAAAATAATAAAATGTCCATGTCGAGACGAGCAGTATGGATGCTGCTATGGATACACCAATAAGCAATTTTTTGATCTTATCTTTTTTGCTTCTGGTTTGTATCTTTTCCAGCAGAGCGGAGCGATTTTGTTCCACCATTTCAAGAAGTGGTTTGGACAATGCCTGGTCTTGCTCCATATGAAGAAGTTCTTGCTCCACTAGAGACTCCAGATCGTCCGAATATTCGTCTAGCTCAAAATACCGTAACAGGATGCTGAGCTCCTCTTCGGTACAGGAGTTATTTAAATAGCGTTTAAATATATCGTCGATATAAGTCATGGCAAGCCTCGTTTAATTATATAGACGAACCAAATGAAATTGTTCTCGGCTTCAGTTTAAAAAAAAAACGAAATTATTTTAAAATAATATAGCTCGCTATGGTAAATAGAAGGTGTGGATAGTTCTCAGATAGCTTCCCCTTGAGAAAATCGGAAGATTTTGCCATGTGATCTTTTATTGTACTTATCGAAACACCAAAGTAAACAGACGCTTCTTCGTAGGATTTGCCTTCGAGTTTGATCAGTCTGAAAACCTTTTGTCTTTGTGGAGGTAAAAGTGAAATTAATTGCTCTAATATAGTTGATGTTTCTTTATAGCTTAGCAAGGGCTCTATATGATCGTAAGATAAATTGATATGGACTGCGAGTTGTTTTTCCAACTCTTTGTCTTTTGAAGCTTTACGATAGAAATCTATCGACAGGTTTTGGGCAATGGTAAAGAGATATGCTTTTAGATTCGTTCCTTCTGTTAAACTCTTCCTGCTATTCCATAATCTCAAAAAGCTGTCCTGGTGCAGTTCTTCAACAACAGCCTGGATCTTAATTAACTTATGTATTTTATATGCCAATGGCCCTGCATATAAATTGTATACCTGTTCAAATGCCGACGAATCTCCATCCCGCAGCTTTTGCAACAGTTCCCTCTCATCAGTAAAAGGCAGCTTACACATTGAACTAGGTTTGTATAAATTAATTAACAGGCCAAATCTAAAGAAAATATTTTGTAAAGAAAAAACGGCTGGTATCTGAGAACTTTTCATGCCAAGTCCAAGTGAATAAAACATCGATTATGTGCTGTCTGTGACCTGTTGCAGCAGAAAGTCGGCCATATCTGCGCGAGAAGTAGTAAAACTAAGCCTGCCCTGGCCTAAATATCCTAACTTGACATCGTTAGATCTGGCCTTATTATTCAAACCTGCAACTCTGACGAGCGTCCAATCAAATCCGAATTTCGAACAATTTCGGCGATCTACGAAGTTCTGAAACGGCGTTTCTGTATCGGGGGTTGTCATACCCAGCAGCAGCTCAAATTTTTTATCAGGCAGGTCTTTGCTGTCTTTTGCATTTGATGTTTTATCAAGCATGCTGCCCTTTATAAGGGTTAAGTTAGGGTGTTGCGGGTCTGGGCTCGTGCTTTTATGTCATCCATACGTAACAATCTTGTAAATAATATTTAATTAAATTGTTTGTCGTACATTTATATACGTTAATGTAATGTTTTGGATATTTAATTAATTTGAAAATTCAAACACCATTTCCGAAAGATGGTGATCTCCATAAAAGTTGAGCGTTGCCGATCGTTACGGTACGTGTTCCACGATCACTCTCCGTTTAATGCAGTGCAAGGGAACCGCACTTACTATCCGTACTTAATGTTCTTTGCCTACTTATTTATGCAACGTCCTAACTGCCCGTACTTTGCGGGATAAGGACGCCGGTGCGCGAAGATTTCACATCTATTCAAAAACATATATGACACCAAGAACAAAACGGGAAATAGTATTCCTGTCCACTTTTCCGCCACGTGCCTGTGGCATAGCAGCATATACTACAGATCTGATGACGGCAATTTCTGATCAGTTTCTACAGGCCTATTCCCACGTCCCTATACCAATAGAAAATGACGATGAAAGGCTTTCATATGATTTCATGAGTGATCACGTGCTCAATATATCCGATGACGACTCTTTCGGGATCTTGCTGGCCTATCTTAACCGGTCCGATAAAATTGACCTGGTCTTCATTCAGCATGAATTCGGACTCTTCCGAAGCCAAAGCGAGAGATTTCAGGAATGGCTCTCCCAGATAGAAAAGCAGGTCATCGTAACCTTCCATACTGTATTGCCGTGTCCTGATAAAAAACTCTTTAAGGAGGTAAACGCTATAGCGGAGGCGTGCGCTAAGCTCGTCGTAATGACCTACCATTCCGCGGATATTCTTACTAGCGACTATCAGATCAATCCCGATAAGGTCATTGTCATCCAGCATGGTACGCACCTGACCCCGGCGACGGACAAGAATGAGATACGCGAGCGATTTGACCTTAAAGGAAGAAAGGTACTTAGCACCTTCGGCCTGTTAGGTCCTGGCAAAAGCATCGAAACAACCCTGGAAGCGTTGCCCAAAATTGTAGAAAAGGCGCCAGAGGTCATTTTTCTTATTTTAGGGGTGACACATCCAACCTTATTTCAATCCGAAGGCGAACGGTACCGTCTCGTACTTGAAGAATTGGTCGATACCTATGGGATTGCAGAGAATGTACGGTTCGTCAATCATTTTCTATCAACGGAGGATCTACTTTCTTACCTTTTGGTGACAGATGTCTACCTTTTTACCTCCAAAGATCCATTACAAGCCGTAAGCGGTACATTTGCCTATGCATTGAGCTCTGGATGCCCGATCGTGTCGACACCGATACCACATGTATGTGAAGTGTTAAAGGAAGATATGGGGATTATAATAGATTTTAACGCACCCCTGCAACTGGCCAGCGCAGTCAATCAGATACTGGACGACACAGTACGCTTGGACAGGATCCGGCATATCAATATACAAAAAACCGTGGCCACCTCGTGGCCTAATGTTGCCATAGCGCATATGGAACTATTTGAAGATCTTATCGGAGGAGGGAGGAAGGTTATTTATTCCCTGCCACCGGTTAACCTTGACCATGTTCTCCGCATGACGACAGACATCGGGATGGTACAGTTTGCTGATATAAGTTCGCCAGATCTGGAAAGCGGTTACGCACTCGATGACAACGCGCGAGCACTAATAGCGATACTGCACCATTATAAATCCTATCAGGCAGATGAAGACCTTGCCTTGATCCAAACATATCTGTATTTCATTGCCCGATGCCTGCAGGAAGATGGTACCTTTCTAAACTATGTGGATAAGCAGGGGCGTTTTACCGAACAGAACGAACAGGAAAATCTGGAAGATGCTAATGGTCGCGCCATTTGGGCTTTGGGTGAGCTGTTGGGGATGGCGCAGCTACTGCCGGAAGCGTTCACCAAGATTGCCGGCGATCTGATGGAACGCGCCTCGGTGAATTTTTTACGCTACTACTCAACAAGATCCATGGCTTTTATAATGAAAGGGTTGAGCTGTGTAGCGGATCGGAGCTATCATGCCCAACTGGATATACTGGCCGCTCGACTGGCTGCGATGTTCGGACACGAAAGCAGGGACGGGTGGCATTGGTATGAGCCTTACCTAACCTATGGCAACAGCTGCATTCCCGAGGCGATGCTCTGTGCCTATGAAGTTACAGGAAAGCCGGAATATAAGGTCATTGCCTATAAGTCGTTCGAGTTTCTGTTAGGCCAGGTGATGGCAGATGACGAAATACATGTTGTTACAAACAAGGGGTGGGCACATCGAGGAAAACCCCGAAATGATTGCAGGGGAGGGGAGCAGCCCATAGATGTCGCATACACCATTATAGCGCTTGATCGTTTTTACCGGATAGACCACGATAACCGATATCAGGAAATGCTGGTCACATCATTCGAGTGGTTCCTTGGTAGGAATCATATCAGGCAGCACGTCTATAATCCGGTTACAGGTGGGTGCTTCGACGGTCTGGAAGAAAAGGTTGTCAATATCAATCAGGGGGCGGAATCGACACTTAGTTACTTAATGGCCAGATTAATTATGGACGGATACATTCAAAAGAAAAAGACTTCCGAAACTTTCTAGCTTTAATCCTTTGAATATCAACTATTATTCGTATCTTTAAAAATAAAGATTCGCATTAATTTAAATCCCTTTCGCGAATCCGATATGAAAATAAAACATACTGTTTTATCCTGAAAATTTTGTCGGTTTACCGGCAAGCAACCTTCTCTTTAAAGCACGTAATATCTCTAGATTAAATAAACAGGCAACATGGCGCCGATTGGATGCCTTCATGTCTATCGTCGAGCAAGCACGCCGGGCGAGTTAACATAATAACGTTCTAAACTAAAAAATATACATCATGAGCAAAGATCAAAAAAAGACTAAAAGCACAAAAGAGAAGACACAGTCTTCCTACCAACAAGAAAAAGACAGCCCGTCCAAGGACACCGTTGTTAATGTCTTCAGTAAAAAAAAGAAATAACAGGTTGACGGCATAGCCGTCAACCGTTTTTTAATAACATTACAGCATATGAAAACAACAACAAAATTTAACAATGTAAATACACTATTTTCAAAATCGCTTAAAATGCGGATCAACACGTATTTCGGCGCGCAGGGGAAGCTACGGACGGGGGATTGGAGGATCATACTGAAGGCTGTTATTCTCTTGGTTTCATTGTCGATAATATATACGTTATTGGTGGTCGTGCAACTACACTGGGCTGTCGGCACACTCTTGTGTGTAATCCTGGGAATAAATTTGGCAGCAATTGGATTTAACATTATGCACGATGCCGGACATAACTCGTTCTCTCGCAGCAAGAAAGTGAATACCCTTCTTTCATATACCTTGAACCTGGTAGGAGGCAATATTTATTTCTGGAAACTGAAACACAATATCGCACACCATACCTACACCAATATCGACGGGGAGGACCACGATATCGAGATCAAATTCATGCGTATCCACCATGATCAGCAGCTACGTAAACATCATAAATATCAGCAATTCTATTTTATTATGCTGTATGGCCTGTCCTATCTGGCCTGGATTTTCTTTCAGGATTATGAAAAGTATTTCCGCCAGAGACTCGGTAGGGATTCCGATAAATTCCCTTTTCCGCTAAGGGAAAAATTTATTTTTTGGGTAAGTAAGGCCTTTCATTTAGTAATATTCGTTGTCGTGCCTGTGATGGTGATAGGGTGGTTACCGACATTGGTAGGTCTGCTGGTTGCCGGAATGGTGTGCGGCGTTTGTTTAGCGACCGTTTTTCAGCTAGCACATGTTGTGTCAGAAACGGAATTTAAAACCATTGAAGCCGATAAGGTAGAAGAAGAATGGATGATCCATCAACTCCAATCGACGGCAAATTTTGCCACGAAAAACAGGATACTTACTTGGCTGCTGGGTGGGTTGAATTTTCAGGTCGAGCATCACCTTTTTCCAAAGATAAGCCATGTTCATTATCCAGCTATCAATAAGATTGTGCAACAAACCTGCGACGAATTCCAGGTGAAATATCTCGAATTTCAATCTTTCAGGCAGGCATTTAAATCACACGTGCTCGTGCTGAAGCAAATGTCCGGGCCGGTTAGCTAGGCGTCCGAAGGTTACTTATGAGCTTGCCGGTGCTGAAGAGCTCTGAAACTTGCTTGTAACCTTCTGCGATAGATCCATAAGCTCTGACAAACTGTTTTCCAGATTTTTTTTGGTGGGTATACGAACGCCGTGTAGGATATCGTTACGTAGTTTTCTCGACCGTTCGAGTGCGGCCATTTCTCCCCTGGTTAAACGGCCCTGGTGTTGTATTACTTTAAGAACATCGAACGCCCTCTTCTTACGTTCTGTTTCTTCAGGGAAATATAGTCCCGCTACATTGTTCTCCAGCTTTACCCAGCACAAAATATATGCTTCGCAACTGGATATTTTACTGTCGGCAATGCCAAGGTTTTTAAAGTAACTCCTAAGACCCACCCGGTAATGAAACAATAGCATATTCAATAACTGGTCGGTCGCCGAATCTTTAGAACTGACATCGATATCATTGATGAACTCAATGAATTGATCAGTGTCTAGCTTTTTTATGGTACTCAAATAATTGTTCAGCAGCGAGGTGTCGCCGATTTTGATTTTATTTTTATGCTCTTTGTCAAATGCACTGACCAGGAAATTGGTTAACTCGTACTTGTTGGTAATGTCACTCTTCCGTTTCGTACGTTCCGCCATGGCAGACTGCAACCTTTCCAAGGCAATTTCCCCGCTCAATACCATACCATTTATCTCATCCAATATAGATAACTCTTCCTTTGATAGATTGCCAGAATAGGGTTTATAGACCAGATCGTGTTCAACTTCTGCCCACGCATGCATTAAAACCGAAGCAACTTGGATTTCTGCGATGATGTCCCTGTTTTGTTCTTCCCTGTTTTCCCCAGAAAACCTGATCCTATAGTGGGTCGCCCAATAACCTGAAAATCGCTTCGCGTGTTTGGGGGTATGCGCTTCCGTTGGAAATATTTTTTTCTTTTCAACGTTGAATATATCGGTGATTATTTCGTCGATGATGTTCCGTTCCGAAGGAAAATACAAGGACACACGTACACCCGCCAAGTCAACGACATCTTCTAGGATATCCCCCTTAGAGTAATAATGTCTATCAGCGTTTCGCTTGATCAGTTTATCTCTTAGCCTGTCTTTTTTTTTTGCCCTAAAGGTAACGATTGCTTTGATTCCCCTCCTAAAAAGTTGATCTTCAATTTGCTCGGCGATAGCTTGCGATTGCCGTTGGTAATAGTCAGGGTCGTAATATCTTATAAAATCATCGATCAGTTTCATAGTGGGCGCATCATGGGTCGTGACCTATACAAGGACGCAGCAAACATAAGCGGCGCCTGCCAATAACGGCAAAGCTTGATTTTAAGCCTTTTGCTTAAAGGAACAAGTACAGCGAAGAATAGTTTTAGAGGGCATAAAAGTGAGCTACATTTTCTAAGAAGCTCTTTTCTTACGTTACTATTACCGTTTTACCCATAATTTGACTTCCGCATGATCGTGGCATAAACCTCGTCCATAAATAACAAAGTCTGGAGGTTCTTGTTGTATTTCCTTTCTTCGAACAAAAGGCTGTAAAGCCCATCGGTTTTTATGGAAGTAAAAATAAATTTTGAAAGTTGCAACCACGAGGGCTTGGGTGGTTCACATTTAACTTGACACTTGATAATGTAGCAATCATGTAGTTCTTCCTCGCTATAGTTGACCGTTAGTTCCTTTGCTTGTGCATTGGGAAACTGTAAAATGATGTGTTTATCCAAAGTTGAAATAGAGATAATGAAAAGTAGAGGCTGTTGATGCCCAAAATAACGATCAAATAGACATATGCCCTGATAGTAGACAAGTTACAAATTATAATTGATAAAACCTAAGGAATACCGTGCATATATCTCAGACTGAGGGCTATTGCATCTTTTATTCAGTTCTTTTCAATTCAACTAATTATCGTTGTCGTCATAGCGCCCATTTGTGCCCATCTGTCGTCGTTTTCCGTTAAAATCTTCCTGCTCACACCACTTTTGTTTCACAGCGAGGGAATAGGCTCTGCTGTTAAAACAATATGTGATAAACATAAAACAACAAGCATTGGGTGGTTTCACCAAGGACAGCGGGGAGTATTTTAGTTGGAAAAACAAAGAAATATTTCAAAAAAAGTCATGAATTTAAAATCCGGCAATCCAAAAAAGCGTACATCCCGCTCTACAAGCGGTTTGCAGCCATGATGGAAAAAGGAGAAGTTTTTATTAAAATGCACGAACTAAGTTCATCCAAAATGAATTTAATTCACGCAAAATGAACTTTTAAATATCAGAAAATGAGGTAGATAATCAATAAAATAAGCCGCGCGTTACAAGTGGTACTGCTGGCGCCGATAAAATTGCCGTTTTAAAACATAAGAAATTCTATTATCCATTTTTCATTCTTAAAGTAACTTCCCCAATATTGTAAGCGTAAACAGAAGAAGGAACAAATGTGAAGTTGATTTCACTAACAACTTTGGTATCTTGTTTATCATCTACTTTATTTTCTTATTTAGTCAAAAAAAGTAAAAATAAACCATTTAAAACATGTCTATTTGTACATTTTTTGACCATATAGATATTTTTTGAAAAATTAGAGAGTTTATTTTTATTGTTTTTTGTAACGTTCCATTTTATAATCTTAAGTATCTTTATGAAATAATAGCAAGTTATGATCATTAAATTAATCGCGCCGCTCATCGTATTGATCTTATGGTTTCAAAACACGAATGGACAAATTTTAACAAAAAAGGACATCAAGCTAATCACCGATCAAATCGAAAATCTGATCAATGAACATTATGTCTTTCAGGAAAGTAAAGGAAGAATTGTATCAGAATTTGAGCAGAAAGTAAAAAGTGGCAAATATGATGCAATAACGAATCCCGATAGTCTCGCTGGGATACTTTCGCACGATTTGAAATCGATCAGTAATGATGGGCATTTATATGTACGCTATTTAAGCACTAACGATACGGTTAAAAAAGATGTAAAAGATTGGGACAAACAGGAATTGGAGCGGGAAATCCGTTCGAACTATGGCTTTCGGGAAGTGCAGATATTAGAAAATAATGTAGGTTTTATAAAAATCACGGAGTTTATGCATCCGCAGCGTGCCATGCAAACGGCTGTAGCTGCAATGAAACTCGTAGAAAATACAGATGCACTTATTATCGACTTGCGGGGAAATGGTGGTGGTTATCCAGGCATTATGGAATACATTCTGAATCATTATTTCGATGGGCCACCCACATTGCTGTCAACAACTTTTTTCGGTGATAGTACCTTGCATCCCGCTCCGAACTACACCTCCGACCTCGTGTACGGGAAGCTCAGGTTAGGTACGCCGTTATACATCCTTATCGATAACAAGACAGCTTCTGCAGCAGAATATTTTACCTATACCTTACAAGCCCATAAAAAGGCCGTGGTAGTAGGAGAGACATCAGCGGGAGCTGCCAATATGAATTCGTTTTTTCCACTGCCCCATAATCTTCGCATTTCGATCTCTACTGCCTCTCCTGTCAATGAAATTACAAAGACCAACTGGGAACAAAGAGGCGTTCAACCTGATTATCCAACGAATGCCGAAGATGCGAAAGATAAAAGTGTGGAAATAATCCAATCTAATTAATACAAGATAGACGCAGCACAACCCCGATCAACAAAACGCATGCTACAAGTGGTAAGTTTATTGTTGTATATTTGTTGTCAGATCCTCGATTATTTCTTTAGCAGCTATCACTTAAATCATTATAACATGGAATTTAGCGCAAATAACCCAGTGGTTAAGCTCTGTATGCAGGGTATGCATCTGGAGGAGACAGATAATTACGAAGATGCACTTGCCCTTTTTCTGCAAGCTTGGGAGGAAGCAACGGACGATGCTGAAAAATTTACGTCGGCGCACCATATTGCCCGTCGGCAAAACAAGCTGGAGGACAAATTAAAGTGGCTCCACACGGGATTGCAGCTGGCACAGAAAATAAATGATGAGGTGGTTAAACCAGCACTACCGCTATTATACGCCCAATTGGCACAATGCTATGAGGAGCTGGGCGAGATGGATAACGCCGAAAAATATGCTAAGCTAGCAAAACTGCTACCTGACGCACCATCGACCAAAGGACCGTTTTTTCACGGAACAAGGGCAGATTTACAGATAGGCGATCTACTGACCGCTGGCGGAAAATCGAATTACGAAGCCAACCTAATTATGAACCACATTTACTTCACTGCCTTGATAAATGGAGCAGGACTCGCTGCTGCTTTGGCGAAAGGCGAGGGAGCGGAACGCGTTTACATCATAGAACCAACAGGGGATTTTGAAAACGATCCGAACGTAACGAATAAAAAGTTTGCGGGTAACCCGACAGGTTCGTATCGCAGTCTGGAACCACTAAAAGTGATCGGTGAGATTAAAAATTGGACACAAATAACGGCTGAAGAGCGAAGTAAGTGGCAGGAAAGACTGGCCAATAACGATGGTGAAATTATAAACTGATATACTGCCGCAAGCTTTCTGCTGTAATAGAAATACGATCTTTCAACAAGTCTGAAATATTTCCAGAAAACACAACCTCACCACCATATTTACCTGCTCCTGGCCCGATATCTATTATCCAATCGGCTTGAGCAATTACATCGAGATTATGCTCAATAACGATGAGTGTATTATTGTTGTCAACCAGACAATCCATAAAATTTAATAGCTTTTCGGTGTCGCTTGGATGTAAACCTGTGCTTGGTTCATCAAGAACGATTATTTTATTGGAGTTCTTCAGTTCTTTGGTTAATTTCAATCGTTGTCTT
>PJTZ01000116.1_pt1 | contig 69271 bp, 57 predicted proteins | sample 1512131 | NCBI WGS metagenome assembly PJTZ01 (sample SAMN08177679, study PRJNA422409) | Soil metagenome, whole genome shotgun sequencing project. | reverse complement strand
GAGATTGATGCGTTGAACAAACGCTATCAAAATGCGCTATTGAAAAATGCGGATGGAGAAATGGCAGATGACGATTTCCAAGAAGTAAAGAAATTGACCAAAGGAAAGATGGAGGTTTTGGAACGTAGATTAAACGACTTGGCCACTGGGATTGGCTCAGCCCCGCAAGGCTCCAACTCTTCCCTGAGCCTTCAAGAATCGAACCCTTGGGTCCTCATCCCAGCTATAACAAAAAAAGCAACCCTTTTTGAGTTGCTTTTTGTTTGTGATCCCGCTGGGATTCGAACCCAGGACCCATACATTAAAAGTGTATTGCTCTACCAGCTGAGCTACGGAATCTTACTTCTTATTCTGAAGCATCGCTTCGTCGTTTGAAGTGATGCAAAAGTAGGAATTTCGATTTAAAATGCAAACATTCTTTACCTCTTTTTTTCAGAAAAACAAAAACCCGTTCATATTGAGGGGGATAAATTTAATGCGTCACTATACAAATAGCGTACTTCATCCCGCAAATTGTAGCGCGAGGCCATAACTTCGCCATACGCACCTGCTGTACGGATAGCTATCAAGTCCCCTCTTTCCGATTTCGGTAAAGGTACTTCTTTCCCAAAACAGTCCGAGCTTTCACAAATCGGCCCTACAACATCATACTGAATAGTCGGTTCGTCATCTATATCCACACGCTCTATTTTATGGTATGCTTGATACAGTGCCGGTCTCATCAGCTCTGTCATCCCCGCATCAACTACTAGAAAGTGTTTCTTTACACCACTTTTAGTATACAATACCTTCGTGATAAGCGATCCAGATTGCGCCACTAATGCACGTCCTAATTCAAAATGTACCTCTTGATGCGCATTCCGTTCCAAAAACCTGTCGAATATATCAAAATACGTCTCGAAATCTGGAATCGGGTTTTCGTCCGGGTGCTGATAATCTACCCCCAATCCACCACCGACATTCAACACTTTGATTTGCGTTCCACGTTCTTCAAACCAATTTTTCCATTCGTTTACTTTTACACATAAACTTTTGAAAACATTCATATCGGTAATCTGGGAACCAACATGGAAGTGCAAGCCCACCAGCTCTACATACTGTGCCTGCCGGATAACCGACGCGGCGCTTTCCAGTTCAGAGGTCGGGACACCAAACTTATTTTCGTCGAGTCCCGTGGTGATATAATGATGTGTGTTTGCATCGATGTTCGGATTAATCCTTAACGACACATTAGCGGTAACACCCAACTTACCAGCCAACTCATTGATGACTTCCATCTCTTGAATCGATTCCACGTTAAAAGCAAAGATACCATGCTGCAACGACATGATAATTTCTTTGTCCGATTTACCAACCCCTGCAAATGTAATTTTATCAGCTGCGAAGCCCAGATCAATCGCCTTTTGCACTTCATTTCCGCTCACACAATCTGCTCCGAATCCTTTCGATTGGATCACAGACAACAAACGGTCGTTAAAATTGGCTTTCAGCGCATAGTGCACATGAAAACCCCGTTTATCCGCCGCACGTTTCGCTTGGTCCAATGTCTCTTCCAACAGATTTAGATCGTAGTAGTAGAACGGCGTTTCTAATTCTTTAATTCTTTCTCGCTGACTGTTATTAAACAACATATAATCTTTATTACAATCTAAAATAACCTATTATGCAAGGAACGAAGCGCTTCTGTTTTATGGCTGGTATCCAAAAGGATAGATACGTTATAATCCGATCCTCCATAGGAAATCATCCGCAAAGGAAGATGTTTGATTGCATCCAATACTTTAGCAGCATAACCATGTGTATTGGCACTAAAATCACCTACCACACAGACGATGGTCTGATCGCGATCTATGTGTACAGAACCGAAGTCTTCCACTTCCTTGATGATATCTTCCAGATTTCTGGTGTCATCTACAGTTAGCGAAACAGCCACCTCCGATGTTGTAATCATATCGATAGGTGTTTTATAGCGTTCAAATATCTCAAATATCTTACGTAAAAAGCCATAAGCTAACAACATCCGGGAAGAATGGATATGGATGGCTGTAATTCCATCTTTTGCTGCAATCGCCCTAATTTGTCCTTTGCTCCCACCCTCTTTGCTTATTAGCGTGCCGGCAGCCTGTGGATCCATCGTATTCAATAAACGTACGGGTACATTATATCGCTGCGCAGGAAAAACACTCTGCGGGTGCAAAATCTTTGCACCGAAATAAGCTAACTCCGCTGCTTCATCAAAACTAAGATTTGCTATCGGATGCGTTCCTTTTACGATACGTGGATCGTTATTGTGCATCCCATCAATGTCCGTCCAAATCTGGACTTCATTTGCTTGGATAGCTGCGCCAATAAGCGAAGCCGTATAATCAGATCCCCCACGACGTAGGTTGTCGATTTCACCAAACGAATTACGACAGATGTAACCTTGTGTAATAAATAAGGAATTATCAGGATATTCTGCCAATAAAGCAGAAAGCTTCTCGCCAATATAGGGTACCATGGGTTCGTTGTCTTCATCTATTTTCATAAAATCCAACGCAGGCAACAACACCGATGGAACACCAATTTCTTCTAAATGAAAATGAAACAACGTGGTCGACAACAACTCTCCTTGTGCCAAAATTATCTTTTCTTCGACGGGTGTAAACATCTCATTACCCAAGGAAGCGATATAATTGAAGTGATAGTCGATTAAATTCTTTCCCTTTCCGAGTCCTTGCTCTGTCGTGAAAAGCTCCTTAATTAACTCCTCGTACTTAGCTTTATGTTGTTTGATTAGATCTAATGCCTCCTCTGTTTTTCCAGCTAAAAAAGCATGTCCTATCTCTACCAAAGCATTGGTTGTACCGGCCACCGCCGACAGAACGACAATCTGGCGCTCCGTAGGGTCTATAATCTCCAACAACCCTTTAATACGTTGGGCACTTCCCACCGATGTGCCACCAAATTTTAAAATTTTCATTATAATGATTATCTATGAGTGTTAAGTCATCAATTTGTATAGATGAGCTCGTTACACTCGGTTTGTTTTTTTAAGGGCAATAAAGCTTGCATAAATTCCTGTTCTTCCGTTTATGGTAATTTATGCAGGTTTCATTAGAATAAATTGTGTTTTAAAAACTTGTAAATGTAATTATTTTACACAAAAAAGCGGCACAAATGCTTTTCATTGCTTTTGTGCCGCATATATTTTATGCGGAAGAATTACTTCTTCAATGCATCTATAAGCAGCGTCGCCAACTCGATACCGATTCGCTCCTGTGCTTCATTTGTTGCCGCTCCGATATGCGGTGTCAAAGAAATCCGAGGATGGCTCAAAATCTCTTGTCTCGGCGTTGGTTCATTGTCAAACACATCTAATGCCGCAAAAGATACTTTGCCAGAATCAAGTGCTTTGATTAACTCTAACTCATCTATTACACCACCACGAGCAGCATTTACCAATCCTACTCCATCTTTTAACAAAGCAAACTCTTCTTTTCCAATAGCAGGTTTATCCAAGAAAGGAACATGAAGTGTAATGAAATCAGATTGTTTTAATACTTCTTCGAAAGCCACTTGTTTCACAGGTAGGTCTGCTTGTACTCCACCGGTGAACGTCAGCGATAAGGATGACGGTCCGTCGAATAAATCGGTGTAGATAACGTCCATTCCCAATCCGAGAGCTACCTTGGCAGTCTCCCGACCAATCCTTCCAAATCCGACAACACCCAATGTTTTCCCTCTTAATTCCACACCTTTAGCGTAGGCTTTTTTAAGTCCCGCGAAGTTCGTGTTCCCTTCTACGGGCATCTTGCGATTGGAGTCGTACAAAAAGCGCACACCATTTAAAAGGTGGGCAAACACAAGTTCTCCTACAGATAACGATGAAGCGGCAGGCGTATTGATTACGGCAATACCTTTCGATCGTGCATAATCGACATCAATATTATCCATTCCTACACCACCGCGACCAATAGCTTTAATGTTCGGACACACATCAAGCAATGCTTGACGAACTTTAGTGGCACTGCGTACTGTAATGGCATCATAGGCCTGTAACTTTTCTGCAAGCTCTTCTTGCGGAATATGATTCGTATCTACCTCAAATCCGGCGTCTTCCAACAGTTTCTTACCCGCTGCATCAATACCGTCGTTTGCTAATATCTTCATTAATAAATTGTTTATTCTATTTATTACTCAATTCTTCAAATTCTTTCATTACATCCACCAAAGCATTGATAGAACTAATACCCAATGCATTATAAATCGACGCTCTGAAACCTCCTACCGAACGATGCCCTTTAATGCCCACCATTCCACGCTCCTGTGCAAGCTTCAAGAAAGCGGCTTCCTGCTCTGGTGTATCCATAACGAATGTCACGTTCATCCGAGAGCGATCCTCTTCATTTGCTGTCCCTTTAAAATAGGGATTCCGTTCTATCTCGTCGTATAATGCACGTGATTTAATGATATTTTCTTGTTCAATTACGGATATACCACCTTTCTCCTTCAACCAACGCAGGTTCAACATCGATACATAAATAGAGAATACCGGAGGGGTATTATAAAGTGATTCAGCTTTTGCATGTGCTTGATAATCAAATATGGATGGCATGATACGTCCGGTTTTCCCTAAAATATCATTCTTGACAAGAACCAACGTAACGCCCGCAGGTCCCATATTTTTTTGCGCACCAGCATATATCAAATCATAGTCAGCCACGTTGATTACACGGCTCAAGATATCCGATGACATATCAACTACGGTCGGCAAATTAACATTGGGTTTTTCAAAAACCTCCGTACCGTAAATCGTATTATTTGATGTGTAATGGAAATAAGCAGCATCTGCAGGTACCGAAAACTCCTTAGGAATATAAGTATAGTTTTTATCGGATGAGGATGCCACAATCTCTACTTGCCCTATTTTCGACGCTTCCTTTGCAGCTTTTGTCGCCCAAACACCAGTATCCAAATAGGCCGCTTTTCCCCCTTCGGGCAATAGATTCATCGGAACCATGGCAAATTGCTGACTTGCTCCTCCTTGTAAAAACAAGACAGAATAGTCAGACGGAACATCCATAAGCTCACGTACCAAAGCCTCTGCCTCTTGAATCACTTGCTCAAATTCTTTGGAACGGTGCGATATTTCAAGAATAGAAAGCCCAGTATTATTGAAATCAATTACAGCTTGCGAAGCTTCTTGAAATACTTCCTGTGGAAGTATGCATGGTCCTGCCCCAAAATTGTGTTTCATCATGAATTTATTTTATGTGAATAAATGAACCGCAAAAATAGCACATTTTTTAATTTTCTTTATATTTCACAAACTTTTATTGACAAATAAATAAACATTTCTTTTGTTTTATAAAAAAATGACATATAATAAACGAAAATTACATGAAGTTTGTCGATACCTGTACTTTACTCACTGCTTCGTACCAGCATATATTTTAGACACTTGAACGCTCCATGATTATCAAAAAAAATCGTAACTTCGCATGCGATGTGTGAATATTTTTTGGGGACACATTAGTTTTATTGAAACCACATAAATATGGCTGAAGAAACAGAAAACGAAAACAATCTAGTACCTGCAAACGACAGAATCATTCCAATCAATATCGAGGATCAAATGAAATCTGCCTACATAGATTATTCTATGTCGGTCATCGTTTCTCGTGCTCTACCCGATGCAAGAGACGGTTTGAAACCTGTGCACAGACGTGTATTATACGGGATGTTAGACCTAGGTGTAACGAGTGGCAAACCTTATAAGAAATCTGCTCGTATCGTTGGAGATGTGTTGGGTAAGTATCACCCACATGGTGACTCTTCAGTATATGATGCCATGGTTCGCTTGGCGCAAGACTGGAGTATGCGCTACCCATTGGTAGATGGGCAAGGTAACTACGGTTCTATCGATGGCGACCCTCCTGCGGCCATGCGTTATACAGAAGCACGTCTAAAGAAATTGTCGGAAGAAATGCTTTCCGACATTAACAAGGACACAGTAGACTTCCAATTAAACTTTGACGATTCTCTACAAGAGCCTACTGTATTACCTACCCGTATTCCTAACCTTCTGGTAAACGGAGCTTCGGGGATTGCTGTGGGTATGGCTACAAACATGGCTCCTCATAACCTAACCGAAGTGGTGGATGGTACCATTGCCTACATCGAGAACCGCGAGATCGAAATCTCAGAATTGATGCAGCACATCAAAGGGCCGGATTTTCCGACCGGTGGCATTATATATGGCTATAATGGCGTAAAAGATGCTTGTGAAACTGGTAGAGGCCGTATCGTCATGCGCGCTAAAGCGGAAATAGAAACGCTTAAAAACGGGCGGGAATGCATTATCGTGACCGAAATTCCGTATCAAGTGAACAAAGCCAACATGATTGAGCGGACGGCGGAACTAGTCAATGATAAAAAAATCGAGGGTATTTCCACCATCCGTGATGAATCCGATAGAGAAGGTTTCCGGATTGTATATGAAATCAAACGTGAAGCAAATGCGAATGTTGTTTTAAACAACCTTTATAAATACACTGCTTTGCAAACTTCATTTTCGGTCAATAACATTGCCTTAGTAAAAGGACGTCCGATGTTGTTGAACTTGAAGGACATGATCCATGAATTTGTGGAGCATAGACATGAGGTGGTGATTCGCCGTACCAAATTTGAATTAGCGGAGGCGGAAAAAAGAGCGCATATATTAGAGGGATACCTTATTGCGCTTGATCATCTTGATGAAGTCATTAAACTTATCCGTAACTCCGATACACCGGAGGATGCACGCGTAGGTTTGATGAGCAGATTTGGCCTGACTGATATTCAAGCACGTGCTATCTTAGACATGACGCTTCGTCGTTTAACAGGACTAGAGCGTGATAAGATCAAGGAAGAATATGCCGAGCTCATGAAAACAATTGACTATTTGAAGTCAGTACTTGCAGACGAAGATCTGCGCATGGAGATAATCAAAAAAGAGCTTATCGAAATAAAAGAAAAATATGGTGATGAGCGTCGCTCCACCATTGTACACTCTGCCGAGGATATGCGCATGGAAGACTTCATCGATGATGAGGAGATTGTGATTACTATTTCACATAATTCATACGTAAAACGCACACCACTGACAGAATATCGCCGTCAGGGACGTGGTGGTAAAGGTTCTATCGGTTCTACAACACGTGACGAAGATTTTACCGAACACATCATTACGGCCTCGGCACACAATTACTTATTGTTGTTCACCGACCACGGCCGTTGCTTCTGGTTGCGTGCTTTTGAAATTCCGGAAGGTAGCCGCACATCCCGTGGACGTGCGCTACAGAATATCATCAACGTGCCAAAAGAAGAAAAGATCAGGGCCTTTATCAAGGTTACTAATCTTAAAGATCAAGAATATCTTGAGAACAACTTCATTATCATGTGTACGAAAAAAGGTACAATCAAAAAAACGTCTTTAGAGGCGTATTCAAGGCCTCGTGCAAATGGTATAAACGCGATCAATATCAATGACGGCGACGAGTTATTGGAAGCATGTCTGACCACAGGAAACAGTGAGATTGTCATGGCGCTGCGCTCGGGACGGGCAATACGTTTCAACGAATCTACTGTACGTCCGATGGGAAGAACAGCCACTGGGGTGCGTGGTATTACGCTGGCTAATGACAAGGACGAAGTAGTTGGCATGATTGCTGTGGATAATTCTGAAACGACAGTACTTGTTGTTTCAGAAAAAGGTTACGGCAAACGTACTGATATTGAAGATTATCGCGTAACAAACCGAGGAGGTAAAGGGGTGAAGACTATTAATGTTACGGATAAAACAGGTGAACTGGTTGCCATTAAAGGGGTTACCGATGAAGACGACTTGATGATCATCAACAAGTCAGGCATCGTGATCCGTATCGGTGTCGACACTCTACGAGTGATGGGACGCGCAACACAGGGTGTGCGTCTGATTACACTGAAAGATACCGACGCGATAGCTTCAATTACGAAAGTAGAACGTGAGGAAGAAGAGGAAGTGGAAAGCAGTGATGATAATGCAGATGAAAATGGCGTATCAAATGACACAACAGATGCTGAAGAAAACGAAGAATAAAATGGGGTTAAGCCTACCCGCAATCGTTTCGGGTCTGCTATTATTAGGATCTGTGCAAACTTTTGCTCAATCCAACTATAAGGAAAGTAGTAATAGTTTTGCACGCTATACCAAATCCGGTGATATAAAAAACCTGGAGAGCGCAAAAAAATTCATAGACGAAACCTACAAAAACCGTCGTGACTCTAATAGCGCGCGCGTAAACGTCCTTCGTGCTATGATATATAGTTCCATGGCATATGCGGATTCTACACGTAGTATTAAAAATCCGAGCGACCCTATTGATATTGCTTACGAGTCAGTAAACAAAATCAGAAAACGGGATTGGGAAAACTATCCTGCCGAGTTTAATTACATCAAGCAGAATTTAGCCGCGTCACATATTTATAAGGCAAAAAAAGCGTTGGAAAAAGAGGACTACGCCGGCGCCTATGAAAGCTACCTAAAAGTACGGGATCTCAACATCCAAAATTATGATGTCACTTATAATCTTGCACTTTTAGCAGCACAAACCGAACAATATGCCGCAGCAACTGCCTACTACAATAATTTATTAAAGAGAGGCGATGCGCCTGTCGAATATTATCTGGAGCTAGCAGAGGTTCACAAAAAAAACGGAGACAATCAGGCTGTGCTGAATACTTTACACGATGCGCGCACGAAGTTTCCGGAAAACAAGCAGGTATTGATGAACTTGATCCAACTGTTTGCTCAGAACAATGAGTACAAGGCAATCGCTCCGATTATTGACGAGGCAATAACCCATGAACCGGAGGACATCGATTTGAATTATCTCGCGGGATATGCAAACGAAACCGTGGGAAATACGGAGATTGCAAAAAGGTATTATGGTAAGGTTTTACAACTGGATCCGAATAATTATGAAGCAAATCTCGCTTTAGGACTTATTTTTCTTAATAGTTTCCTGCAAGACACTGATAATGTAGAGGCACAATACCAAGCGCAAAATTTGTTATTAAAAGCAAACGAAATCCGTCCTTACGACGTTAATGCTTTAAAGTCTCTTTCGTTATATTATGAAAAATCAGGAGATCTCGCACAATTAGATCGTGTAAAATTATTATTGAATCAACTATCAAACAATTAGATATGAATATAAAAAAAGCAATATTATTTTCTTTATTGGTGGTAGCAGGAACTACTGCTTTCGCTCAGAGCGGCAACTTGCGAAAAGCAAAAGCAGGATTGCAAAAATTTCAAGAGTTACAAGGTGCCGGTTCACCAGAATTAGGCAAAAGTAGCTTAGAAAGCGCAAAAGAAGCGATAGACCAAGCTATTACGCATGACAAAACAAAAGATGACGCCGAAACTTGGACGATCTACGCTTTGGTTAACGCTAATTTAGCCACTTTAGAAAAGTCAGCGGAAGCAGCACAAGCAGCTGAAGAAGGTATTAAAAAGGCAACAGAGTTGGACAGTGACGAAAAAAACAAAGAAAATATCACGGTCGCCGGTCAACTTTTAGGACAGTTTAATTTTGGACAAGGCGCGGATGCGTTTAATAGCCAAAAATACGAAGAAGCTTATGCAGCTTTTGATCAAGCACTGCATTATCTTCCAGGAGATACGACGTTACTCTACTACTCGGGTTTGTCTGCTATTCAAAAGCAAGACTATCCAAACGCCATTAAAAGATATGAGGAATTGATCCCGCAAAAGGAGTTTTCTCAACATAAGTCGGTGATGATAGACTTACCTAAACTATACTTATCCGCCAAGGATACTACTAATGCATTGGAATATGCTGCTAAAGCAGCGGCTGAATATCCAGAAGACAACGACGCTTCTGTCCAAAATATCGAATTAAACCTTATGACCGGTAATGAGGATAAAATAATCAGCGATATCGAAAATCAAATAGCAAAAGATGCAAATAATAAAGCGTTGCACTACTATTTAGGTATTGCATATTCAGCATCAGATAATAATGACAAGGCCATCGAAGCGTATAAAAAAGCTGTAGAAATCGATCCAAATTACGTGGAAGCCAATAAAAATGCTTCAGCAACCATCATCAACGGTGTAAGGGATCAATTAAATGCCCTTAATGAGGACAAGACGTTATCTAATAACGATTACAGCAAAAGAGTAGAAGAACTTAAGGAGCAGATTAAAGAAGCCTTACCTTATCTTGAAAAGGTAGTGGAATTGGATTCGAACGATATAGATGCATTAAGAAGTTTGAAGGGCTATTATGACTTCCAACAAGACGAGGCAAAATCAGCCGAAACACAAGCTAAAATTGAAGCTTTACAACAGTAGTCTATCTATTGAAATAAAAAAAGAGCGTTTTTCAACGCTCTTTTTTTATGCCTAATTCTTTAAGCTAATTTCCCTTAATAAATGTTCATCTACAAAGTCGTCAACCGAACGCCCCATACGTTGCCAAGTCATATATGAGTTAACAAATACGCCGTTGGAAAGGATAGGTTCAGTAGATTTAAGGTAAAGCACGTCGCCCTCGAAATCTATCTTCCGATGCTGCATCTGATTTTTCCAATTCGGGAATAATGAGCTTTCTATGCTATACGTAACAACAGCATTATTGTTATCTATTTTATATTTTCCAGAAAAGGCTATATATCCCTGTAAGGAAGAAGCCATTTCTTCCTGTGTAGCCATCATCTTATCGTTACTTTTATAGAGTAACCGTCCTTCTTTGGATATCTGTACGGCCATGTAGCCATCAGAAGAATACATAAGTATTCCATAAGGGTTCTTTCCCATTGGGAAAAGTGAATCGTCACCTTCTATAGGGACTTCAATATAGGATAAGAGTTTCCAAGTTCCTATTAGTTCGTTTTTTATTGATGTCATAATAGATGCTGTAGCACTAGTTTTTAATAGTAACGCTTTTCTTCTCAACTTAGTTTACATGAAGATGATGTATGATGAAATTTTGACATTTTTTTTGTTACTTTTAAACCATAAAAAAGAGCTATGATCCTATCGGAGATTGATATTGTGGACGATATAAGCAAGGAAGTGTTTTTGGAAAAATACTTCAAGGCTCAAAAACCCGTTCTTATTAAGGGGTTTGCAAAAAAATGGGAAGCATATGAAAAGTGGAATTTAGATTATATATATGACCAGGCGGGGGAACAAGTTGTGGGGCTTTATGACAACAAGCCAGCCGACCCCAATAAAGCCACAGATGAACCTGTTACCCACATGAAGATGCGAGATTACATCCGTCTCATCAAAACGCAACCTTCTGATCTACGGATTTTCTTCTATATCATCACGGATAAATTACCTGAATTACTCAAGAATTTTTCTTATCCTGATTTAGGCTTTAAATATTTCAAACGCATTCCGACACTATTTTTTGGAGGTAGTGAAGCGCGTGTGCTTATGCATTATGATGTCGATCTGGGAGATTTATTGCATTTTCAATTCGAAGGCAAGAAAAGGGTTTTATTGTTTCCCCCAGAAGAAGCTGCTTTTCTATACAAAGTTCCCCTTTCTGTACATACCATTTATAACGTCGACTATGAACGTCCGGACTATACGCAGTTTCCAGCATTACGCTATGCAAAAGGGTATGAAATTTTCATGGAACATGGCGATGCGCTCTTTATGCCGAGTGGTTACTGGCACTTTAATCGCTATCTAGAAGCGGGCTTCTCTATTACGTTACGCTCCTTCCCCAGTTCGTCCAAAAGGCTTTTAAACATGCTGAATGAAGTGTTCTTTATCCGATACACAGATAAACTTATGCGTAAGCTCTTCAAACAAAAATGGGTGAATTACAAACAACGAAAAGCTTTTGAACGAAGTCAAAAGGCTTTAAATGCTTATTTGAAACAATCAAATCCGTAAAATGTATCACGATGCATTTCTTTTTCTTTTCACTTTATCAAATAATTAGTTATCTTTGCACACTCGTAAAAAGTACGAGTATTAATTAAATTAAAACAAATTTATTAAACACAATGCAACAGTACGAATCTGTCATTATTCTTACCCCGTTGCTTTCAGAGGACGTAGCGAAAGAAGCAATCGCTAAATTCAAAAGCATCCTTACTGAAGGCGGAGCCGAAATTGTCGCTGAAGACAATTGGGGTTTGAAAAAATTAGCGTATCCAATCCAGAAGAAAACTACTGGATTCTATCACCTAACTGAATTCAAGGCTCCGGGTGAATTAATTCAAAAACTAGAGCTTGAATACAAACGTGACGAGCGCGTGATGCGTTTCTTAACTATTGCTTTAGACAAACATGCAATAGCTTACAACGAGAAAAAACGTAGCGGTGCATTCAACAAAAAAGCTGAAACTAAAACGGAGGAGGTAGCAAACTAATGGCAAACGAAAATATCCAATACGTAACTGCTCCTAAAGTAGAGGACAACCGTAAAAAATACTGTCGTTTTAAAAAGAACGGTATCAAATATATCGACTATAAAGACGCAAACTTTTTATTGAAATTTGTAAACGATCAAGGTAAAATCTTACCTCGTCGTCTAACGGGTACATCATTGAAATTCCAACGTAAAGTAGCTCAAGCGGTTAAACGTGCACGTATCGTCGGACTATTACCTTACGTAGCAGATTCATTAAAATAAGGAGGAAACGACATGGAAGTTATATTAAAACAAGATATTAAACACCTTGGCGAGAAAGATGATATCGTAACGGTAAAACCAGGTTACGGTCGCAACTATTTAATTCCTCAAGGATTTGCCAACTTAGCGACACCGTCTGCTAAGAAGGTATTGGCTGAGAATATTAAACAAGCTCAGTTCAAACAAGAAAAAATCAAGAAAGACGCAACAGAATTAGCAGATAAATTGGAAAGTATCAAACTTACTATTGGCGCTAAAGCTGGTGAATCCGGAAAAATCTTTGGTAAAGTAAATAGCATCCAAATTGCGGAAGCTTTGAAAACACAAGGATATGACGTTGACCGTCGTCGCATCACTTTTGAAACTGAACCTAAAACAGTTGGTGAATATATCGCTAACTTAAACTTGCACAAAGAAGTTAAAGTTCAGATTCCTTTTGAAGTAGTAGCTGAGTAATCTCTCAGACAATCAAATAAAAAATAAAGGGCTCGTAATCGAGCCCTTTATTTTTTATTTGATGATTTCTTCTATTTCGCGGATAATCTTCTGTGCGATAGCATCCGCAGCTTCTGATGTTGGTCCTTCCGAATAAATACGAATAATAGGCTCTGTATTCGATTTCCTAAGGTGTACCCATTCGTTTTTAAAGTCTATTTTCAGACCATCGATCGTCGTATATTGCTCCTCCTTGTATTTTTCTTCCATTTTTTGCAGTAGGGCATCGATATCCAAATCCGGCGTTAATGTAATCTTATTCTTCGACATAAAATATTGCGGCAAGTCTGCGCGATATGCAGAAGCCGTTTTCTTTAACTTAGCCAGATGGCTTAAAAATAGCGCTACTCCTACCAAAGCGTCACGACCATAATGTGAATCTGGATAAATTACTCCTCCATTGCCTTCGCCACCAATCACAGCGTTTACCTCCTTCATTTTCGTCACCACGTTAACCTCTCCTACAGCCGCCGCAAAATATTCCCCCCCGTGTTTAACCGTCACATCACGTAAAGCACGTGTAGAAGAAAGATTGGAGACGGTATTACCTTTGGTATACTCGAGAATATAATCCGCTACAGCAACCAATGTATATTCCTCACCAAATAGTTCTCCATCCTCCATCATAAATACCAAACGATCCACATCGGGGTCTACTGCAATACCCAAATCCGCCTTATTGCTCAATACAGCCTGAGAAAGATCTGTCAAATGCTCCTTTAAAGGCTCGGGATTATGTGGGAACTTTCCATTAGGTTCGCAATGTATCTTATAGACGGTATCCACACCCAATGCATTTAACAACGCGGGAATAAAGATCCCTCCTGTACTGTTCACTGCATCTACCGCTACCTTAAATTCTGCTTGACGAATCGCTTCTTTATCCACTAGCGGAAGTGCTAAAACGGCATCGATATGTTTTTGTAAATAGCTATCATCTTTTGTTTCCTTGCCCAATGCACCTACTTCCGCAAAATCAAAATCCAGACTCTCACCCAACGCCAGAACCTCTTTTCCTTCTTGATCACTAATGAACTCTCCCTTGCTGTTTAGTAGCTTCAAGGCATTCCATTGTCCAGGATTGTGAGATGCTGTTAAGATAATACCACCCGCAGCATGCTCCAAGGGCACAGCGATCTCTACGGTAGGTGTGGTCGACAATCCTAGATTGACTACATCTGCCCCTATCCCCTGCAGTGCTCCTACCACTAGATTACTAACCATTTCGCCAGATAAACGTGCATCACGTCCAACAACGATCTTTTTATTACCTGTTTTCTGCAAAAGGATTTTACCAAATGCCGACGTAAATTTAACAACGTCGATCGGCGTAAGCGCCTCTCCCGGCTTACCTCCAATTGTACCTCTGATACCTGATATTGATTTTATAAGTGTCATATTTCAAATTTAAAAAAGCTAATATATAAGCTCGGTGCTGTAAGCAGTCGTAAAAATAAGTTTATATCTTAAAATTTCATATAAAACTTTCAAAATTAAAAACGAAAGCTTACTTTTGTTGCAACATTGTATCATTTGATTAAAAGGCGATAATGTTGCTAATTATTCTTTACTTTTGAAGGATAATTTAAATAAGCACAAATCTATGTTGAATCAACTCATTCATTTTGACCAGGAGATATTCTTGGCCATTAATCAAGGATTAAGTAATCCTTTTTTTGATTGGTTGCTACCTATTCTGCGAAATCCATACACATGGGCGCCTTTATATCTTTTTCTGATTATCTTCTTCATCAAGCATTACGGTAAAATGGGCATATTAATCGTTGCTTTTACATTGGCCAATTTCGGTATTTCAGATGCGCTGTCGTCTCACGTCATCAAAAAAAATGTAAAGCGTGTGCGCCCTTGCAATGATTTGGTTTTTAAAGAAGAAGCCAATGTACGTGTACGTTGTGGTTCAGGATTTAGTTTTACTTCTTCTCACGCCACCAACCACTTTGCCATGGCTTTCTTTTGGATAGTACTATTCCGCAGGCGATGGAAACATACGCTATGGCTGTGTATAACATGGGCTGCACTAATAAGTTTTTCTCAAATATATGTAGGAGTTCATTATCCTTTCGATATTCTCTGCGGAGCTATTCTCGGCATCTTAATTGGGACTGGAACCGGCTATCTTTTTAAACGCTTTTTTCCAGACTTTTTCAAAATAAACCATACTACAGAAACAGCAACAACATGAGTTCGTCATTAATCGTCAGCATTCTATTTATTTCGGCTTTTTTAAGCGGATTGTCGGTATTCTTTGTCAAGAGGGACAACACAAGTTTACTTAAACTTATTCTCTCATTTAGCGGTGCTTATTTATTTAGTATTACCGTATTGCACTTAATACCCCATGTTTACATCAGTCAAAACACCAGTCCGGAAATAATTGGTTTGTATATATTGGGCGGTTTTCTCTTCCAGCTCGTATTGGAACAATTTTCTCAAGGTATTGAGCATGGTCATATCCACCATAGTGCACATAATGCTTTTCCGTTGGGCATTATGATAAGTTTGTGTTTACATGCTTTTCTAGAAGGAATGCCACTAGCCGCTGGCCATCAGGCAGAATTGGTTTTTGGTATTGCGATACACCATGTACCTGCCGCGTTTGCTTTGGGAAGCTTGTTACTTAATACACGACTTTCCAAAACCAAAATAACTACCTTTCTCCTCCTATTTGCCGTTATGACACCATTAGGTTTTTTGACAAGCAAAGGTATAAGTGAGGGCGAAATAGGCAATATAACACAGTATTTTGATAAGATCATGGCGATTGTTATCGGTATATTTCTTCATATTTCCACTACTATTTTATTTGAATCGGGTTCGGCAGACCACCATAAATTCAACCGGAAGAAAATGATTGCTGTTATACTGGGCGTATTAGTATCGTTAGCTAATTTCCTATTTGACGGACATGACCATCACCATCACGGGCCAGGTCATGATCACCACCACGATCATGAACATCATCACGATCACGACCATGATCATTAATTAATAGTTTTAACAAATACAGCCTTTTAGACCTTAAAATCAGTCTAAATTAACTAACTTTGGTGCACGCGTCAGATATTCCGGGAATAGGGATATAATTATATAATTTTTTAATACGATAAAATGCATAAAAGTTTCAGCCTTGATCTGTTGGAAGTGGGAGAACAAGCGACTATACGGCAGCTTGATTCGTCGGAATTGCCTTCTAAATTTTACGAAATGGGACTCCTTCCCGGAGCCGTTGTGAAAATTAAACATAAAGCACCATTTAATGGACCAATAGGTCTTCAAATATCAAGCTCCAACACATTAATTGCTATACGTAAATCTGAAGCTTTACACATTTTCGTCGAAAAATAATATGAAGAATCCAATAATAGCTTTTTTAGGAAACCCGAATGTAGGGAAAACTTCGCTATTTAACCGCATCACGAAATTACACCAACATGTAGGGAACTATCCGGGTATTACCGTAGAAAAGAGAGAAGGCTCTGTGAAAGCTAACGGTAAAACATATCGCATCATCGATTTGCCAGGTACTTATACACTTTTCCCTACGTCAATGGATGAGGAAATTGTATACAATGTTTTAGCAGATAAGAAGAATCCAGCGCATCCCGACTTAGTTGTTGTCGTTGCGGAGCCTAACAATATCAAGCGTTCTATCGTATTATATCAACAGGCTCGCGAATTAGGGGTTCCGGCTATTTTCGTTGTCAATATGATTGATGAAGTAAATGCCAAAGGAATGGATATTGACTATCAAAAACTTGAAGCTTATCTTCATACAAAAGTCTATACCACCGATGCCCGAAACGGAAAAGGAATAGCGCAGCTTATCCGCGCCTTTGACGAACGCCCCGGATATTCCCCCGGCAAATTTGAAGTTGGCAATGCTTACAAAGCTGCGCTGGAAGAGGCGAAAAAAGCTTTTCCACTACATACAGAGTATCAAACTTGGCAATTTATTGCGCAAGAGAATATCTCTTTTTTGACAAAAGAACAACAGCAGACTTTAGCTGGTATCAGAGAAAAACATCAACTCTCTTCCAATGCACTTCAACAAGCTGAGGCTATTGAACGTAATATAAAGATTGAAGAGGATTTAAAAGCTATTATTCTTCAAAAGGATAATCATCATCTCCATCGGACGAATAAAATTGATAAAGTTTTGCTCCACCCTATTTGGGGTTATGTTATTTTCTTTTTCCTGCTATTTCTCGTGTTCCAATTGGTGTTCATTTTATCGGAGCCTATCATGGATTGGATCGATGAGAACTTCTCAGCTCTTATCGATTATACCGCTGGCGTACTACCGGAAGGCCCGTTATCAGACCTGTTAACACAGGGCGTGTTAGCCGGAATTGGTGGGATTATTATTTTCGTTCCGCAAATAGCAATTTTATTTTTGCTTATATCCCTTATGGAAGAAACAGGCTATATGAGTCGTGTTGTCTTTCTAATGGATAGGTGGCTTCGTCCTTACGGGTTAAACGGAAAATCGGTCATTCCACTCATGTCGGGTGTAGGCTGTGCTGTTCCGGCAATTATGGCCGCCCGTAACATCGAGAACACCAAAGAACGTTTGGTAACTATGTTGGTTACCCCTTTTATGACCTGTTCGGCACGCCTACCCATTTATGTTGTCTTAATATCCTTGGTTATTCCAAACGAAACATTTTTAGGTTTTGGCTTACAGGGGCTCGCATTGAATATACTTTATATTCTTGGGGTGGTAGCAGCTCTATTATCTGCTGCTATCTTAAATAAAATCATCAAAAACCAACACAAATCGTTCCTTATCTTTGAGCTTCCCTCATATAAGACACCCGATTGGAGAAATGTGGGCATGAATATGTGGGAGAAAACATCGGGCTTTCTATTCCAAGCGGGTAAAATAATCCTAGCGATGGCTATTATCTTATGGGTGCTTGGTAATTTTGGCCCAAATGATAAATTTAGTAATGCTGAAGAATACGTACAGCAAGCTAACCCGGCATTAAGTGAAGAGGAGCTCAATGAAGAAGTAGCCTCTTTTAGATTAGAGCATTCTTTCCTAGGCTATATGGGCATGGGTATCGAGCCTCTTGTAAGACCTTTAGGCTACAATTGGAAAATGGGCATCGGACTTATTTCTTCGTTCGCTGCAAGAGAAGTCTTCGTAGGTACAATGGCAACCGTGTATAGTTTGGGTGAAGAAATTGATCCCGATGATGATGAAGAACGAGAGACTTTGTTGAGCAGAATGCGATCTGAAATCAACAGAAATACTGGACAACCATCTTATAATTTGGCATCGGGGATTTCACTACTTTTGTTTTACGCTTTTGCCATGCAATGTATGAGTACCATCGCGATCATGAAACGTGAAACAGGGTCTTGGAAATGGACATTGATACAGACGGTTATGATGACCGGTATAGCTTATATTGTTGCTTTTATCGCTTATCAACTGTTGAAGTGATTCGGTAATTAACTTTGTCGGGCCCCTCGGGATTCGTGGCTGGTGATTTGTTCTCCGATTTAACTTTTAAATACGACAACAATGGTTCAATATATTATTATAGCTGTCCTTTTTATCATAGCATTGGTTTTTATGGTCAGAAAATTTCTACCTTCAAAAAACAAACAACAGGGTTGCAACAAAGGTTGTGGTTGTTCTATGACAGATGTAGAAAATAATAAGAAGTAGCCTAGGCTACTTCTTATTATTTTAGGTTATTTTTAAATATATTTATGGAATATAACCTTTTAAATCATCTATTTTAAAATGATTCATATTATGTTAAAAAGTACTTTATTGCTTTCCACCGGACTGGTTTTAGCAAACCTATCTTTTGCGCAGAAAGCCATTATACAAAAAGCAGACTTAAAAAACGTAACGGTCTTTACGAATGCTGCAGAATTAAACCACACAGCAAATATAAATCTTCCTTCCGGCAGTAGTGAAGTAGTCTTCACCCACGTGGCAAACAACATAGATGAAAATAGTATACAGATTGGTACTGGCGCCAATGTTACTATTTTATCCGTGCGTCCCGCGTTGAATTACATTGATGCTGATGTCAAGACGGAAGCTTACAGCAAAGTTGAAAATGAGTATAAAAGCGCTTTAACGGTGTTAAAGAAATTACAAAATCAAAAGGCGACGGAAGAAAGCATGCTTAAACTTTTGGAGCAAAACCAAAAAATATCCGGCAACAATACTAGCACGACGGTCGCTGAATTGGCGAAGATGACGGAGTTCTACAAACCAAAATACCTAGAAGTAAAGAATAATATCACTGCGCTCGAGGAAAAGATAACGGAGCAACAAGATATAGTGGATAAAGTGAAAATTCAATTTGATGAAGTCAAAGGACAGACATCGGGTTCGGGCGGACAACTGATTGTACAGGTCATGAACAACCAAACTGGTAATCAGCCGTTTAATATATCTTATTTGACAAGACAAGCGAACTGGAATGCTTCTTACGAATTGCGTGCTGCAAACACAATGTCTCCTTTACAAATTGTATATAAAGCGAATATCTCACAACAGACCGGTGTCGATTGGCAACAGGTCAATTTACGACTTTCTACGTCGAATCCTTCACAAGGCGGTGTAGCACCTACGCTGTCGCCGTGGCTTTTGTATTATTACGACTTTGGAAGACAAAACACATTGGACGAAGTCGTAGTTACAGGTGCAACTACGCGTGCAAAATCTCAAAATATCAGGATAAGAGGAGTTGCTACTAACGCCATAGCTGAGGCTCCCCAAGCATTGGACGATAATGTACAGCAAGTTGAAAATCAGCTCAACACCACCTTCGATATCGATATTCCATATACCATTGCTTCTAATGGGAAACAACATGCTGTCAGTCTCAAAGAATACACACATCCGGCAAGTTATCAATATTACGTTGCTCCGCGTATCAACCAAGATGTATTTTTATTGGCGGAGCTGATAGATTACGAGAAGTTAAATCTCGTTCCGGGACAGGCGAACGTGATGTTTGAAAACATGTTGGTCGGAAAAACATTCATCAATCCAAGTGAAGCCACAGACACGCTGAAATTGAGCATGGGAAGAGACAAGATGATTTCCATAAAACGGGAGAAAATCAATGATCTTTCTTCATCGAGATTGATAGGAAATAGCAGAACACAAACGGCTATTTATGAAATAACCATTAAAAATAATAAGAAGTTGCCTGTTAGCCTAACGCTGCAAGAGCAATATCCACTATCTACAGATAAGGGTATGGACATTACACTCGAAGAATCCAGCGGCGGAGAAGTAAATAAAGATACAGGTATCGTTACATGGAAATTGAATATTCCTGCCGGAGGTACACAAAAACTAAAATTCGGTTATGCTGTTAAACATCCGAAAGACAAACAAGTCAATTTGTTTTAGATTGGATTAAATGTAATAAAACCGCTGTATTATCAGCGGTTTTGTTATTTTTACACGTCTATCGTTCTGAACGTAGTAAAAAGGGTGTTTTAAAAGGACGGTGACAGCTTGCTTTTTAGACTTGAACAATACATATTGAAAACAAATACTCCCGAAGACAATAAACAGCTTAAGCGCGGGCTAAGCAACAGACATATTCAGTTAATAGCCTTAGGCGGTGCCATTGGCACAGGTTTATTTTTAGGTGTCGGACAAGCAGCCGTTCTGGCGGGTCCATCGGTTATACTTGGTTATGCCATTGCAGGGATCATCGCCTTTCTTATCATGCGACAATTAGGTGAAATGGTAGTACATGAACCTGTTTCGGGTAGTTTCAGCTATTTTGCCAATAAATATTGGGGGTCGTTTGCAGGATATGCTTCGGGCTGGAATTATTGGGTTCTTTACCTATTAGTCAGTATGGCCGAGTTGACAGCTATCGGTCATTACGTACAGTTTTGGTGGCCGGAAATTCCATTATGGGTATCTAGTTTGTTTTTCTTCATCGTAATCAACGTGCTCAACCTGGCTTCAGTAAAAGTATACGGTGAAACAGAATTTTGGTTTTCCATTATCAAAGTAGTGGCTATTATCGCCATGATTATTTTTGGATGTTACCTTCTGATAAGTGGAAAAGGTGGAGGACAAGCTACCATAGAAAACTTGACCAATGACGGAGGTTTCTTCCCAAAAGGTTGGTTGTCTAGTAATGAAAGTGGTGCTTATCAGGGACTTTTAGCGGCATTGGTTATGATTATGTTTTCCTTTGGTGGGCTAGAATTGGTCGGCATCACCGCCGCAGAGGCTGAAAATCCCGAAAAGAATATCCCCAAAGCGACAAACCAAGTGTTATGGCGTATACTTATTTTTTACATCGGCTCATTATTGGTATTGTTCTCGCTAATGCCTTGGCGTAATATCACGCCCGAAACAAGTCCGTTTGTAGAGGTCTTTGCCAGTTTAAAAGGTTTACAGTTTGAACTTTTTGGCACGACGTATTATTTTACAAATATCATTGCGAACGCATTAAATGTTATTGTGCTGACAGCGGCACTGTCGGTATATAATAGTTGTGTATACAGTAACTCACGTATGCTCTTTGGCTTAGCCGAACAAGGCAACGCTCCTAAGTTTCTGACGAAACTAAACAAGAACCATTCTCCCGTCAACGCTATCTTAGTTTCTGCAGGACTAGTCGCTATATGTATCGTCATCAATAAGTTGATGCCAGAACGAGCATTGGAGGTATTGATGAGTTTAGTCGTGTCGTCGCTTGTCATCAATTGGATTATGATATCCTTAACGCATATCTTTTTCAAAAGAAAAATAACCGAAAGGTTAGAAACGTCGTCATTTCCCACGCTTTTATACCCTATCAGTAACTATGTATCCCTTTTCTTCTTATCGGGTGTACTGGTTATGATGTGGTTTACCGGATTGAAGATTTCGGTAGAGTTGATACCTATCTGGTTGATATTGCTATATATCACGTATCGATTGGTGCAACGCAATAAGGGTAAGGAAGAATTTTGATAATAAGACCTTAAACCTTTTAGTTTTCACCGGCTTCCTCTCCCCAAGTTTGCAGCTTTTCTTGAAGAATACGTGATATTTTATTGAAATAACGTTTTTGCTTATATCCCATAACCCATTGTACGCCTTGGATTGCATTTGTACAGAAAATCTCATCCGCTTCTTTCATGATTTCCGGACTTATCTGCGCCTCAACAACGGGCATACCCTCATGCTCCGCCATTTCCATAACAACTTTCCGCATGACACCTTCCACACACCCTTCTGTTAAAGCAGGCGTATACAGTGTTTTGTCGTAGTATACAAAGACATTGGATATCAACCCTTCGCATAGATTTCCGTCTTGATTTAGTAGAAATACCTCATCATAGGCAAATTTCTTCTTATACAAACCTGCCATCACGTAGATCAATGCATTATTCGATTTAAGATGCGATAAGTCACTATAAGGTTTTTTAAAATCGGTATACAAATCAACAATGAGCCCTAATTTTTTATCTCGCAATACAGGAGGCATCCGAGATACCTGCAGCACATATACGGGTTTATTGGTCTCTGGCGCGTATGTTCCTCCGCCCGCACGATAAACGACTAAACGTACACGCACCTGCTGTCCAAGCATATTGTTTTTTCTTATCAGTTCTTCTGCTTTGGAACGAATAAAAAAAGCATCAAACTTGGAATATTCATCTAATTGCAACGTTTGCATGCCTTGTTGTAAACGTTTTATATGGAGATCTAGAAACCTAATATCGCCATCTTTCCATAACATGGTTTCAAACAATCCGTCCCCATAACGCAAAGCGCGGTTATCTATTGTCGCGATCTGTTGATTTTCGGCAACAAGCTGCCCGTCAAAGTTGATATATTGTAAAGACATAAAAATTTTTCTATTTAAACTTATCGGTCTGTCGACGCGACATAAGACCGCCATTTTTCCAAAACGGCTTGAAAATCGGAAGGAAGAGGCATTTGAAAGTGCATCGATTCTTTTGTGCGGGGATGGACAAAACCCAACGATTCCGCATGTAATGCTTGCCGAGGCAATAACTCAAAACAGTTATTTACAAACTGCTTATACTTGTTGAATACAGTTCCTTTTAGAATTTTGTCCCCCCCATATGATTCATCCGAAAACAGCGGATGACCTATAGCTTTAAGATGTGCCCGTATTTGATGGGTACGTCCTGTTTCCAACTCACATGCTATCAACGTAACGTATCCCAAACGTTCTAATACTTTATAGTGTGTAACCGACCATTTGCCTTTTTCAGGATCATCATACAATTCCATTATCCGACGATCTTTAGCATTCCTTCCAATATAACCGGACACTGTACCATCCTCTGCTATATCTCCCCAAACTAACGCCAGATATTTTCGATTTATTGTGTGATCAAAGAACTGTTTTGCCAAAAAAGTCATTGCCCATTCATTTTTTGCGATTACCAACAATCCTGATGTGTCCTTATCAATCCGGTGCACCAAACCTGGACGCCCCGTATTACCTGGCATGGTGGGCAATTGGTTTAAATGGTATGTCAAGGCATTAACGAGCGTTCCCGTGTAATTGTTGTAACCGGGATGGACGACCATGCCTGCTTCCTTATTTACCAATAGAAGGTCATCGTCTTCATAAATAATATCAAGCAGTATATTTTCGGGATAAACTTCCGTATCACGAGGGGGGTCTGGCAAGACCATTGTGACGACATCCAATGGTTTTACCTTATAACTCGCTTTAACCAATTTCCCATTTACTAAAACAGTTTCCGCATCAATAGCATTTTGAATACGGCTTCTCGAAGTATTTTCCACCCGGTTCATCAAGAACTTATCAAGCCGTAACAACGCTTGTCCTTTATCCGCTTCAATCCGATAATGTTCAAAAAGCTCCCGTTCGTCCTGTTCGTGAATATCTAATTCTTCTGCCATCACGCAAAAGTATCGAAATCCTTTAAAATCTGCTAACTTTGGCAAAAGTATATGTTGGATTTTGATTTTTACAGTCCCGAAGAAGAGATTGCCCTTCCATTTTATGAAGAGCATCGTGTCCGTGTATTTGTCAAACGAGACGACCTCATACATCCCTATATATCAGGCAATAAGTGGCGAAAACTGAAATACCCTTTACAGCAAGCAAAAAAAGAAGGCAAAAGTCGATTAGTGACTTTTGGAGGAGCATGGTCTAACCATTTACTGGCCACAGCATGTGCAGGAGCGAAATTTGGTTTCCGTACATATGGATTTGTACGTGGAGAAACGATAGACAATCCGGTACTCAAATTATGCCAGCTGTTCGACATGGAATTACATTTTGTGGACCGGGAGAGCTATCGAGATAAAAAAGCATTGTTTGATATACATTTCGCCAATTCGGAGGAAGCGTATTTTATTGACGAAGGTGGTTATGGCCTGCTGGCCGCTCAAGGGTGTACAGAGATAACAAACGAATTGCACCGTACTTATGATCATTGCTTCTGTGCATGCGGCACCGGTACGACGTTGGCAGGTTTAGCTCTGGGCATAAATACCCAACAATGCGGCACAACATTACATGGCGTTCCAGTGCTTAAAGGGGGCGATTTTATCCGCGATGAAATTGTCAAACTCGGTGTATTAAACGCAGTGGATATACGCCTACATCTAGATTATCATTTTGGTGGATACGCAAAGACGAAGCCGGAACTCATCGAATTTATAAAAATGTTTACACGCCAGACATCTATCCTAATAGAACCCACGTATACAGGAAAATTGTTCTATGCAGTACACGATCTAATCGGTCAAAAACAGATTGCAGAGGAATCGACAGTGTTAGTCGTTCACTCTGGTGGGTTAACGGGTCTTTTGGGGATGCTGGATAAGTTTTGACCTCTCGATGATGTATATGATCATCTAGCAGCTAATTATTCAAAAACGAGTTCTCCAAAAAAGTCCGGTAAATGGAAATTTGGCGTAGGATATTCTATTTTATTCCACGAAAGGAAATGTGGGGTCGGTAAACTATCGCCGCATTTAAAGAAGTTGCCATGTGCAGTAACACCCGTTAAGCGCTCTATTTTATCTTCTACAAATACCTCCGTTGGAATTACAAGGATAATATTCCATTTCTTTTTTCCGCCTACATTTACCACCGTTGTTGCCGTTTGAATTTTTACTGTTGTTGCCTGTTCAAGACGTATTCTCTCGTCTTTTACTCGAGAACCAGCACCTATCAGCCCTGCTCCCAGTACATTGAATTCGATATTGTAATAGCTTGCTTTCCCATCAAATGAGACAAAAAATTCCACACAACTGTCTTCCCATACGGCTTCATTAATGCGGACATATTGTGCTTTCACAAACTCTTCTTGAACACTATAATGGATAATTATCCTTTGATTATCATGTGTTATTTGAAAATGGACTGCGGGCTTATATGGAAATTCTTTCCAATTTACATGTGCTATAGGTTGCCATGGCAATGTTTCCATCTGTTGGCTTAAAGCATAATAAGTAAATTTTTCGAGCGCTATATCACTGTAAGGTACTTGTAAACTGGTTATCATTTTTCTCAATTTATACATTAACACTTTCTTCCAAAATGGATGCAAGCTCCTCTTGATGCAATTCCATTTCTTGCACTAATTTAAGCTGTGCTTTCGTTCTAACCAAATTATGTGTAGAATAATGTATTTTATAGTATGTATCGCCGTTTAGATAATCAGTAAGAAATCGAACGGCTTGCATAAAGGGCAGCAAAAATACACCGTGCAGTAAAGATGTAGTTTCCTTCTCCGTCAAAAAATCGCACGCTTCGCTCGTGTATCCTTGCGCATAAGCTTTGAATAAGGGTATATTCAATTTTATCTTCTCGGTATTAGGTTCATCCTCTGCTGCCGAATTGATAATAGTACGAATAGCATCTCCGAAATCGTAAGCTACATAACCCGGCATCACTGTGTCCAAATCAATTACACATTGTACGCGATCATGTTCATCAAGCAAAACATTATTAAATTTCGTATCGTTATGGGTAATACGCAATGGCAAATCCCCGTTGTTTCCCATCAATAAAATGGTGCGCATCCGCTCCTCCCGCTTCAATATATAATCTAATATATCTTGTACTTCGTTGACACGACCTGCGGTGTTATCTTTTATAGCTTTACGCAAGTTAGCCATTCGGAAGTCGATGTTATGAAAATTAGGTAAAATCTCTACCAATTTGCTTGGATCAAGATCGGACAGCTGTTTTTGAAATTCGCCAAATGCCTTTCCTCCTGCATATGCTTGTGCTTCCGTTTCTACTATATCGTAGCTTTTGGTACCTTCCAATAAGATAAACATCCGCCAAAAGCCATCATTTTCATCTTGATAGTACAATTTCCCCTCGTGCGTCGGAATCAATGTTAACGTCGATTTCTCCACCTTTTCTTTTCCGAAATGTGCTAATTTCTTTTTCAGATGATCTAATACGACTTTCGTATTTTCCATTAACCCTGCTACATCAACAAAGATCTGATTGTTAATCCGCTGAAATAGATAGCTTTTAGTATCGGTTTTTACACGATAGGTATCATTGATATGCCCCGATCCAAAACGTTCTACTTGAATGATATCTCCTTCTATATCAAAATGAGATGCAGAGCTTAAAATATTGTTATTCTTTAGTTCAGACATTGGAAAATTTAAAAATTTAACAAAAACTATGTTAAACGGTGGCAATATCTATAAATAAATCAATAAATAAAAGCGCTGAATTAAAGCAAACGTTTGTTCTTTTTCTAATTTGATTTCACCTAAATCTAAGGTGAGAATAAACGATAACTAAGAAATAGCCTCGCTTTAGTTTTTTTAGATTGATGCGCAAGGCTGGAAAAGAATTTGTATTTTAGAGCATAAAATAGGCTTTATGCTGACAGAGATTATTATTATAATAACATTAATTATATTTAATGGAATATTATCTGCTTCCGAGATAGCGATTGTATCAAGTCGAAAGGCACGTCTTCAGGCGGCAGCAGATAAAAACAACAAGTCTGCTCGGATAGCTTTAAATTTAAAGGAGAATCCCAATCAGTTTTTATCTACCATTCAGATTGGCATCACTTTAATCGGTATCCTTACAGGTTTTTTCAGCGGAGGAACCATTTCTTCTTATCTAGCCACTGTATTTAGCCAAGTCTCGTTTCTTGCTCCCTACAGTCAACAGGTAGCTATCATTGTTGTGGTGCTCATTATTACTTATCTTTCTTTAGTCATCGGCGAACTTGTTCCCAAGCGCATCGGAATGGCTATACCGGAGAAATACGCATCATTTGTTGCTACGCCAATGCTGTTTTTGAGTAAATTTGTCAAACCATTCGTCTGGCTATTAAGTGTTTCAACAGACACACTTGTTCGGTTACTGAATATTAAGGTTTCCAAGAACACCGTCACTGAAGAGGAAATCAAAGCGTTAGTTGACGAAGGCGTGATGAGTGGCGTCATTGAGAATTTCGAGCATGATTTTGTGGATCGATTACTTGTCCTTGGGGATAAACGCGCCATCAACCTGATGGTACACCGTTCAGATATCGATTGCTTGGATCTCCAAAATAGTTTCGAAGAAAACAAGAGCATTATCCGACAGTCTGAACACACTGAATTTCCAGTGGTAGATGGTAGTTTCGATCAGGTAAAGGGTATTATCCATGTCAAGACTTTTCTAAAAAAATATATCGACAATAGACCGATCGATTTGAGAGCATTGGTAAAACCTATTCCTTTCGTTAATGAAAACACGTCTGCTTACAACATATTAAACGTCTTAAAAAATGGCAAAGCACAACTAGCCGTCGTTATTGATGAATACGGTATACCACAAGGTGTTGTCTCTATAAAAGATATTGTACGTCAGCTTTTTGGCGATATGAACAATGGAGAAGAACGCTCAGATACCTCTATCCGCAAACGGGAAGATGGCTCGTATATTATTGATGGAAGAACACAGCTCGACGATTTTTTAGAATATTTTCAAATCGAGTTGAGCGAAGGAGAAGAGGATGATATCTCTAATATTACTACGTTAGGCGGATTAGTATTTCTCACGTTGGATCATGTGCCGGAAGAAGGTGAGTTTATTCATTTCAAGGACTATAAATTGGAAGTTATTGATATGGATGGTCATCGAATTGACAAGGTTTTGGTGATCACACCACCCCTTTTTACGAACGACATCAACGAGAACGCGGATTAATAGGGAATTGTCAACTCTTCTAGTGCTTCAATACTTCCTTTAAACATGTTGAGGTCTACATTTCCTTTTATTCCCCGTACATACCCTCGTTCAGAGAATTGCCAGAAATTCCAATGCTTTTTGGGTTTATCTACCCAAAAATTGTAATTCGCTATCCATAATACGTAATTGGAAAACTCTTTTTCCAAAAAATCAGTAAAATAACTATCCCCGGAATAGAGGATGGGTTGGATGCCGTAATGTTCCTCGACTTCGTCCAGCCATCGCTTCAACCCTACCTTCAACGAATCCATAGGTTGTTTGCGTGGACGTTCCTCAATGTCCAGTACCGGGGGTAGATCGCCGGGTTTCAGTTTAACCGTGTTTATAAAATTACGCGCTTGGCAAATGGAGTTTTCATTTGGTCGAAAATAATGATAGGCTCCACGTAATTTGGCTCTACTTTGTGCAGCTTTCCAGTTTACAACGAAGCGTTTGTCCTTTGCCTCCTCTCCCATCGTAGCACGAATAAATACAAAGTCGATTGGCACTTGATCGTATATAGTGTTGATATCTATCCAACTGATATCACCTTGGTACTGGGATATATCGATACCATATACGTAATCATTATGTTTTTCCATCAACTTCATATTTCGCTCTTCGTGTTCGCTCGTGGTGTGCTTATCCGTTGACTCCTCCGGAAAAATCCAGCTTTTTAGGGTATACGAAAAATCCGTTCTAAAATATAGGACAGCAAATACTAATAATATACATAGGGGTACAACCACACTCCAAATCAAATATTTTCTACGTTCTGCATCACTTGCTTTAGTCCCTCTTCTAACGGTTTTCCTTTGTTTTGTCATATCTCGCAGTGAAAATAGTAGATTTATTTTTTATTGGCAAACGGAAAAACACACTTTACAAGTCACCGTTTGGATTGCTTTTTTTGTAGTTGATAAGACATCAAAAAAATAATCCACCTCATTTTCAAAGGGTAATATACAAAGGCGAAAATAAGTTTTGTGAAACGGGTCGGAATTTCTACTTTTGTCGCGGAGAGTTGGCAGAGTGGTCGAATGCGGCGGTCTTGAAAACCGTTAACTGTCACAGGTTCGGGGGTTCGAATCCCTCACTCTCCGCTAAGCTTTAATCAATAGGTTAAAGCTTTTTTTATTCCTACAGTTTAGTGCCATGATTAGTGGAGCCCCTCGATCATAAAACGGTTGATACGGGGCCATAAACGGGAACGGATGTTAATTACTCGATTTCCCTTTTTGTAAAAACGTGTACCCTTTTTCGTCACATGTGTTCACCTTTTCTGAAAGATTATTTACGACTGTAAAGCACGTGTCCCCTTTTGTAAAATACGTGATCCCCTTTGGATGAAAGATGTCCCCGTTTATCTAAAACGTGAACACTTATCGAAGATCCGTGTTCACGCATACCTAAAAGGTATTCATGTATGCCGAAAATGTGATCCCTTTTTTTGGAAATGTGTTCTCTTTTCATGAAAAAGGGAAATCGGAATGCAAAAAAGGGTTCCCGTTTCAAGACCAAAAAAGAGGTAACAACAACAAATTGCTTTTGCCGTTTTAAATCCGTATATTTGCATACATTTCAAAAGGCATCTATCTCTTATCCTTAAGCAATCAGCTTCTTATAAGATTTACACCCTTATTATTTTATAACTTTAACCCCTTTTAATGTCAAGAAATCAACTTACATTCAAGAAAAAAGAACTTGCTAAAAAACAGCAACAGAAAAAAAAAGAAAAACAAGAAAGAAGAGAACTAAACAAATCCTCGAACAACAAAGGTAAAGCATTAGAAGAAATGTTTGCCTATGTAGATGAATTCGGCAATCTTTCCGATACGCCACCAACACAACCTTACAAGTTTAAAGAAGAAGACTTAATTCGTCCTGCAGATACAGAAGACGAATATCTTTATGGTAAAGTTTCTTATTACAACGAAGTTGGCCACTATGGTTTTATTCGTGACAACCTAAGCAAAGAAACAGTTTATTTTAACGATAAGCTGGCTGGTATGGTCTTAGCCGTAAATCAAAAAGTAAAATATAAATATATTCGTACGAAACAGGGAAACCAAGTTTCAGAAATAGAACTACAACCTTAATCTTTAGGGTAAAACAGAAAATGGCGGGCTAAAAAGCCCGCCATTTTTAATATGAAGTAGCCTAACCTCATAGAGTTAGACTATTCCATCATTATCTCGCTACGCGAACGTTCACCGCGTTAAGCCCTTTTTTACCTTGCTCAACATCGAATGTTACGCTATCGTTCTCACGTACGTCACTTACTAAACCTGTTGAATGTACAAAGATGTCCTGACCACCGTTACTTGGTGTAATAAAACCGAAACCCTTGGTAACGTTAAAGAATTTTACTGTTCCTTCTTGCATTGTATTAATTGTTTATTGATAAATTATTATTTCTTTTTTCAGTTATCGGTAATTGAAAACCGATTAATTTTTGAATTTTTAAAAGTGTCGGCTTTTCCTCCTCACTACATAGGGAAAGTGCTTTTCCTTCCTTTCCAGCTCTTCCTGTACGACCGATACGATGTACGTAAGTTTCAGAATCGACAGGCAGATCATAATTGATAACAAATGGAAGCTCTTGGATATCAATTCCTCTAGCCGCAATATCGGTAGCGATTAATATATTGACACCACCGTTTTTGAAAGATGATAACGCCTTCTGTCGAGCTGTTTGTGATTTATTCCCATGAATACTAGCCGCAGCTATTCCCCCTCTACCCAATATTCTGACCAATCGATCCGCACCGTGTTTTGTACGCGTAAAAATCAAAGTCTGTGTCACGTTTCCACCTCGTAGTACCTCCGCCAAAAAAGCCGCCTTATCCTTCTTTTCAACAAATGAAACAGATTGTACAATTTTCTCTGCTGTAGATGATACTGGAGAAACATTGATTTCCGCTGGATTATTTAAGATGGTATTAGCAAATTTTCTGATTTCTTTCGGCATGGTCGCAGAAAAGAATAAAGTCTGACGTTTTTGAGGAATAAATTTTAAAATACGCTTTATATCGTGTACAAAACCCATATCCAGCATACTATCCGCCTCATCCAATATCAGCACTTTAATTTGATTAAGACTCACATGACCCTGGTTAATCAAATCCATCAATCTGCCCGGCGTAGCAACCAGTATATCGACCCCTTTGCGTAATCGTTCCACTTGAGCAACTTGGGAAACACCTCCATAGATTGCCAAGCGATTTATACGGATATTCTTACTATATTGTGCGACACTTTGGTCAATTTGTATAGCCAACTCTCTTGTTGGAACAAGCACCAATGCTCGCGGCGCATTGTATTTCTTAGTATCTAATGTTAATGACTGAAGAACTGGCAAAGCAAAAGCTGCTGTTTTTCCGGTTCCTGTTTGAGCGCAACCGATTATATCTCTGCCCTCCAATATAAGAGGTATAGCTTGTTTTTGTATCTGTGTAGCCGCTGAATAACCGATATCATTGACTGCCCTTATAATAGGATCTATTATCCCGAAGTTATTAAAACTCATTTTTTTTTTTATTATGATTGAATTCCATACATCACTTAAAAGTTTGACGGATTATCAATCGCATATCCCGACAAGGCATTGCGTGTTCTCAGTAGAACAATGCATTTTGTTTGTTAGCAGTAATATATCGAGATGTTCAGATCGGAGGGTTTCAACGCCAATCAGCACGAATGCTGTCTATATTTATGTTAACTTAAATGGCAACTGAAAAAGCTGAAACTGATAACGAAAGTTAAACTAAACGGAATCAGAAAGAGCGTAGGCAGAGCCTTGTGTTGTCAAAGGTAATGCTAATTATTTGTAAATAAAAGACTTTTCGTTATTTTTTGAACTATGGATTATCAATATATACCTGTTGCACTATCAAACTTACTATCTGGACATCGCCTGAATAACCTTGACATGTGACATAAAAGCTTGCCTAAAAGACTTGAATTCGAGATATTGAATATTGTATTCTTTACAGGTTTGCTGCACAATTTTATTGATGGCAGGATAGTGCACATGACTTATCCGGGGAAAAAGGTGATGTTCCACTTGAAAGTTAAGTCCTCCTAATAACCATGTCAACACGTTGTTCTTCGTAGCAAAATTGGCCGTTGATTGAATCTGATGAACCATCCACTCCTCTTCCACCTTCGATTCATCTATCGTCTTGAACTCTGTTCCAGATACAACATGGGCTAATTGAAACACCGTTGCCAAACTGATACCACAGACAGCACCAGCAATCCCCCATCCAATCAATGTAGGTAACCAACCGACATATATAATAGGCACTAGGACAAATGCAGTAAAATGTAATATCTTACTTGTCCAAAAGATCACTCTTTCACGAAGTGGGAAATGAAATTTATCTGAAGTTACTCCCATCCTCTGCCTAAAATACTTTTCATAATCCTGATAAAATATCCAAGCTAAATAGGAAACACCATATAATACGATAAAATAAAACGATTGGTAACGGTGGTGTTTTTTTAATTGCTGGTCGTGGTGAATCCGCATAAATTTCACCTCGATATCGTGGTCTTCACCATCGATATTGGTATAGGTATGATGCGCGATGTTATGTTTAAGCTTCCAGAAATAAATATTGCCTCCCAACAAGTTTAATGTATAGGAAAGCACGGTATTTAATTTTTTGTTATCCGAGAATGAATCGTGACCTGCATCGTGCATAATATTGAAACCAATAGCGGCAAGATTGCCTCCGAATAATGCACAGAGCACAATACTTATAGCCCAATGGGGCTGTACAAAAACTAAAATCGCATACAACAAAGCAAAGGAAGTCAGCAGCACGGCTGCCTTAATAAATATCCTTCTATTTCCGGTCTTCTTTCTATATGTACTCTTGAAATAATCGTTAATTTTAAATTTAAGGGATTTGGAGAACAATGTATTGACATTGTTAAACTTAATGGATGAGCTCATTGGATCTTGTAAAAGTGGTATTGTATTTTGTTGTCTTTTAATATCTAGTCTATGGCTAGTATTTTTTTGTAAATATAAGCGTTAAATTTTAACAACCTATTTAGCCGACAGTTAAATGAATGTTAAATAGTAGATTTCCATTGCAAAATGTTAAAATTTGTTAATACACTCAACTTCATGTAACATCAGGTAAATATAGACGTTATATAAGTAATTCATAATTTAGGTTAATAATTGGTTAGTTAGTGAAAATCCCGGAGCTCCCCGCTTCGGGATTTCTTTTTGTAATAATTTCTAAATTTTCTATAAAAAGCAAAAGGGTTCAGATTTTATCTGAACCCTTTCTTACTTCTTTACTTCGTATCTTTTTTTTCCGTTTCTATGTTTCTTTTTTCGAATAAACCCTTTGCTTATTCTTTGCAGATACATTCCATAAAGAAGCGTTTATTTTAAACATGATCTCTTTACAAGAGATTTTATTTTTGCTTCTCTTTATATTATAACGTTTGCATATATAATATATTGTATAAAAATTATATTTTTTTATTCTTCATAAAGGCGTTCTAATAAAAAACCTTCTTCCTGTAATGTAAATACAATATCAAAAGCTCGGATATTGACTGCCTTTACACACAATAAGATCCCATTAAGACGTTTCGTAATCCGCCAATCACTGATATTCGGAATCTTTTTTATACAATCTTCTAGTTTTCTCAATTGAGAATCCTCTGTCACTAACGCTTCGAATTTAAAATTTTCCATGGCACTATCGTTTTATGGGGTTAATAAAAATTACGCCTTCAATATTAAAGCGCTTGGTATATCCTTCAACCATTCTTCATTTTTCTGCAATAGGTATTTCCACGTCGCCAGACTGCTGAGCATTAATTCAAAAGATTGCAGCTCTGCCGTAGTACCTGACATTTCATATCGTACTTCGATATGGTTCGGAGCTGCATAGTCTATAGACCGGACAGCCTCTTTAAGTTCTAACGACGATTTGATCGTCTCGTTAAGATCCCAAATGGTGATATGAACACCGCTGTTTTGAATAAATTTGTGAATATACACCAATAAGAAGCTATCACTTAAGGAATCAATAGGCACCAATATACGATTGATATCGGTAGGTAATCCTTTATCTATTAAAATACCATACGGTATATTCACCGTTTTCAGGAGATTTTTTGTCCGATCGTCGAAAAAGTCACTTACAAAGATGTTCTCCTTTCCGGTCAATGTCCCATATAGCTTTTCTGGATTGATCATTTTACTGGTAAAGCCAAGAATTTTACCCAATAACGTACCCTCGTACACCGATTGACCGATTCCTGTCAACAGGAGATCATAATCATCTGTATTCGCTATTTGTGCAATATCTTCTTCGATATCATCTGTTCCCCTGAATATTGGGCGATAAGGCTGATTCAACAATGTACTTTCCTGATCAAGATCTGTAAAATTCTCCCTTTCATATTCTTCTAAATTAAATTGGTTCAATTCATTGCCAGGAGATAGATGCAGGGCGGAGATCGTTGAGTTATCGATAGATTTCTTCGTTAATATATGTGCTAACCTCAAAAGAATCTTGCCTGTATTGGGATTACCAAAAGAGATCAATATGTTATATTTATTTTTTTTGGGAACACCTTTATCTTCTGCCTCTTTTTCTGGTTTAAAATAACGATTGATGAAGTCTAAAGCTGGCCCCGTCATAAAAGTTGTCAGGAGCGCCATCAATACTAATATAGCAAACATTTCATCGGTCAAGACTCCCAAATCATACCCAATATTTAATGCCACCAGTTCCATCAATCCGCGCGTGTTCATCAACGCCCCTATTGTGAGACTACTATGCCAATTCTGACCAACAAACTTGGCAGAAAGGGCACTTCCTACGAATTTACCTACAACCGCAATCACGATTACCAAAATACAGATCTGCCAGAGCCCCGGCTCATTCAATAACCCAATCTGGGTTCTTAAGCCTGTAAACACAAAAAACAATGGAAGTAGCAATACCTGTGATACGTCTTCCACTTTTTCTATAAAGATATTTCGGAAGCTCACATTTGCCGGCATAATAACTCCTGCCATAAAGGCACCAAATAACGCATGTATACCGATAATCTCCGTTGTCCATGATGAAATAAGCAGTGTCAGAAAAAAAATTCCCACCACGGGTTTACTCATTCTCTCTTTACTGGAGTACAGATCGCCGATACGTTGTAGAAAAGGTCGTACAAAACGTAACATCAGAACAACATAGGCTGCAGCGAATAGAATGGTGTAGCCGGCGCTTGCTAATGATCCTGCCTTTACCACGGCAATTACCGCGGCGAGGAGGCACCATGCAGTAATATCATCTGCAGCCGCACATGTAATGGCTATAGATCCCAATCTGGTTTTCGTCATTCCACGTTCTTGTACAATACGTGCGAGAACGGGAAAAGCGGTAATACTCATCGAAATACCGATAAATAAGGCATAGGAAAGAAATGAAATATCTGGCGGGGCCGTTTGTTGAAAAATAAAATAGGCTAAAACCATTCCTAAAAGAAACGGAAAAATAATACTGGCATGGCTGATAACGATGGCATCGTGTGCCTGGTTTTTGAGGATTTTAAGATCTAGCTCCATCCCTACCACAAACATGAACAGTACCAAACCCAGTTGGCTAATTACTCCCAAATTGCCCAGAGATGCTACGGGAAAAAGAAAAGAAGATATTTCGGGGAAATAATTTCCTAAGAGAGACGGCCCGAGGACAATACCAGCAACAATTTCACCGATAACCGATGGTTGTCCTATTTTTCGGAACAGGATGCCAAAGAAACGTGCTACTAAAATAATTGTAATAATCTGGAGCAAGAGCATGGCTAAAGGATAACCTAGATTACTTCCTATTGCCGCCACAAAATGTTGCCAGGCAGATCCTTCGGAACCATTATTTGTTATTGCTCCTACACTTTCCAGACTTTTACCGTGAAGCACAACCCAATAACCCAGTGCAACACCACCAATAATAATAAAGAGATAATATAATATACTTCTAATCTTCATACTTATGTTTTGTCTTTTATCTCATTATACTAGACAACACAAGTATATTCCTTTTGTCGGAAAGACTATAGGAGGTATCTCTAATTTTGTACCGAAACGTATTTTTTTTGTACTAATTTAGTTTAGTGCTAGCCGGGTAGTAGCGACATAAACTGTTCTCGGTACTGTTCGGAGAGTTTAAATTGTCTAGGAGTTTTGAGAGGGACAATTTCACACGATACCGTTTGGATTGTATAATGCTTCACCGCATGTAATGCAATCACCGTCTTTCTGTTGATTTTACAAAACTGGCCTTGTGGGAACCTTTCCAAAATATCGTCAAAGGTAATGTTCTTTGCTAACAACGTCTGGCCGCCCTTAAACCATATTTCTTTATCCCGTCTGTCATTTTCTGCTACGACTATATAAGCTATATCGTTCGTATTCAGCCGCGATTTCCCAAAATTAGTATTAAGTTCCACATAAACAGGATTAGTATGGATTTTATTGGATAACCATATCTGCGCTTTGCCGAAGGCCTTTTCTAGACGCTCTATTTGGTACGGCTTCCGGACGTAATCCACCGCATCTAGATCAAAGGCTTCCGCCGCATATTCTTTGTAAGCAGTAGAGAATATGATAGCTTTCCCCTCCAATCTCGTTGCTAATTCCAGTCCGTTAATACCTGGCATATTAATATCCAAAATACAGGTATCAAAATCTAAGTTATCCACATCCTCTAAGAACTTTAATGGATTATTATAAGATTTGACTACTTCAACATCGTCAAACTCTCTGCACAATGCTTGCAAATAACCTAACATCGGTAATTCATCATCCAATAAGACGCACTTAATCATTCGTATGTAGCTTTATTTCCAATTTGACGTGATACACATCGTCTTTTTGCTCCGTGGTCAATTTATAATTGCCTCCGTAAAGTTTATCCAACCGGTTCTTAAAAGTTTTATCACCGATACCACCATGCCGTACATTTTTATAGATCGTATTAGGTTGTATTTTGTTAGAAACCGATAAAAAAAAGGTGTTGTCTACGACCTCAAAAACAACCGAAATAAAGCTGTTCTCGCTTTGTACATCGGCATGTTTAAAGGCATTTTCAATGGGATTTATGGTCATAAAGGGTACAATCATCAAATTACCCGCCTCGGGAGCAATTTTTATTCGCATGTGGAGGTCAAACAACGGACTGACCTTTAATCGGTTGATCTCTATCAAATTTTGTGCGAAACTTACCTCGTCCTTTAGCTTTACAAATTTGTCATCTGATTCATAAAGAATATAATCCAGGACATTGGACAATTTGTCCAGTGCATGATAACTATGATAAGCATGTGACTGAATAGCATTGAGTGCATTTTTTAAAAGATGAGGGTCTAATTTGTAAGGAGTCAGCTCAAGATCAAAACCGTTCCTTAAATCGTTTTCTTTTTGTTCCGAAAGTTCGCCGTTCTTTTTAATCAATTGCTGTATTTTTCGGTACATCAACCAGAAAATACAACCTGCTCCTACACATAGCACAACGATTATTATCCAGTAAAAACGATCTCCCATTTTTATTCCCTATCGATTTTTGTATTTGATAAAGATAATTAAATTGGATTAGTGTTCCCATTGGATGGAAATATTAAATGTCAAACAAACAAAAACAGGTGCTTTCGATAAAATGAAAGCACCTGTTTGTTTTGCTGCCGAACTTTAGTTAAAGATTACTTATTATATCTTATAGAAAAATGTCCTAATCGGCTTGTTGATCCAGGAATAGCAATACTACCACCGTTTACTGACGTATTATTGATATTCAATAACCTAATTTTAATATTCGGTTTATTGAGAAGTTCATTTGGTAAATTATACGTGAACACCTTGAGTCCAGCGGTAACATTCTGTACCTGGTTCGCAGCAATTTGTCCAGAAAGCTGATACGCCGCGATTTGATTCCAGTTATCGCCATCAAGCGAATATTCTACCACAAAATCTCTAGGACCACCACCTGTACCCGTGCTGCTAATACTAACGGCCTCAAACTGCAAGAAAAGAGACGAAGTAATTCCCAGCGTAGAGACATTGTCCATTATCCAATACCTGCCCGTTCCCCATGAATTTACATTATATGAAGAATTGGCAATAATGGTATTAGCTCCCGGTTTGTCTCCCCTGTACTTATCGATGAGATATATCCCATTCAACGTATTAGCTGCATAAAATCCTGTACCTCCGTCCTTTTGAAGCGTCGCACTTGCAGATCCGGTTGTAGGCGGAAGGTTAGGTGTTCCATCTGGAAATCCTGTGGTTGGTTCAAGTTCCCATTCCACCAATATATTTGAAAACCCACTGGCTCGATTTGGATTAATGGCAATATCAGATTCCTCCAAATGACGAATAGCATATCCCCCAAAATTCCCGTATGCGCTTTCCGTTATTTTCACGACCATGCCGGTGATCGTTCCGGCGCCTTTCGGAACGCTTTTCCGACGATATTCAACATCACGGTTTGTTATCAGATGTGCAATACTACTCTGTATGTCTCTTATTGGAGCCGCATAATGTCTTGTCGCATAATCGGCATACGATTGTGTTACATAAAATTCGTGGAAATTAGCGTATCCGCCGTGTGGCATTGCAAATTCCACATCCTTTAGTGTAACGACAGACAACAGATGATCTTCCGTCAGATCAGCTATATATAAACGCTGTGGAGAGAAGCTGGCATCGGCTTCGCGCGACAATATATTGGCTGTACTTATGCCTCTTATAACCCTGTATTCGGTGCCACAGTCTTTAAACGAGGCTATTTGGGCTCCGTCTAAGAGCAAATGTATCTTATCGTATCTATTGAATGTAAGACTTTCGGTAGATTCAAACGCTATCGCCCTACTGTTTTCGTCTTGAATGATATAGGTATTATTTCGGAAGTTCTTGGATGTCCCTCTAGAAACGATATTTCCTACTACTGATATATTTTCATCTATTCCGCCCAATGGCAATCCGTTGACATAACCAAAATCTTTCTGTTCCGGCGGACCGTCATTTCCTGCAGCCATTTGTGTTATAGTTATTTTATCCCACACTTCTATGTCCTCGCCTCCCGTATCTTCATATGATAGAATAACGGTTGCGACCCGTTCCTCGTCCAACGTATTCAATGTTGTCTGGAATTTAAGAGCTTCCTGTTCTACATTCACACCAACTACCCAGCCGCTGCTTTCCTCTTTTTCATATATAATCTCTACGGCAATCGCCTCCGATGGAATATTACTATTTAATTTAATTTCATGGTTTCTAGGCCGTGATCCCACTTCCATCTCATTTTCCTCTAATGTAAGAAAAGGGTCACTAGATAACTGTGTGATTTTGATTTTATGATATTTTCCATCCTTAACCGTCACAATAAAAAACTCTACTGATCTGGCTTGAACAGCGTCATTTTCATCACACGTCAAACGTAATTGCCCGTCTCCTGTTCCAGCCGTATTTTCTACCTTTAGCCAAGCGACTTCTATTTCGCCCATTTTCCAAGACGTATTGGACGAAACATCAATAGATATCGAACCTCCGTCGGCCTTAACGACAGGATTCACATTGCTAATTTCTAACGTATCGGCCATCTCCATCTCTTTGCTACAGCTCATAAACGTAACAAGAAAAAGAAGTACAGATGCCACCGAAAAAACAGAAGGCAATATCTGTTTATAATATTTTTTATTTAGCATAATCGGTTGATTTGTTTATTTTTTTATTTCGATATATGTTGGATAATGATCTGAAAACTTATCCGTATACATCGACTGTATAATATCCGAATAGACTACTGTATTTTTAGCGTTATTGCTTACAAAAAGATAATCTAATCGCGCTCCTTCATTAGGTCCGTTCGTCGCTACATTATCAACTGGCCATGTGGGTTTAAACGTATTGTTGAGTAATGGATACGTATCATGAAAATTATATGTCTTCAACGTATTGGTAACCGTATGGTCTCTACCAGCATACCGGTATCCGGATCCGTAACTATCCCTGTCGAACGTATTATGGTCGTTGAAATCTCCTCCAATTATAACGGGAACGTCGGTGTATCCGGCGGCATCATCCATAATGATTTTTATTTCGTCTTTACGGGCAATTTGATGGACATTCCGTTCATTATCCAATTCATACGGGCAAAGGTGGATAGAAAACACTCTTATGCCATTTGTTTCACCCGTTACATAACCATGATGCAGCACGCCGGTTTGAACTACTTTTCGAATATCTTTAATTTCTTTTTTAGAAGTGATACCCGTCGGGATGCCCACCGTTTTTGTCAAAACAGCATAATCATGTCCATAGGTTTTAGCGAACGTTGCGAAGGAAGCATCTGTAAAATGCATCATTTCCTGGAGCAAAATAATATCGGGATCGTACAGTTTCACCCAATTGGCAAATTCTTGCCTCAATTGAGCATTGTTCTTAAATCCCTCCTGTATGTTATAACTCATTACTTTTAGTACATCTTGTTCAACTAAGGTTACCGCAATATTATTATCCTGTTTTTGTTCAATATTAAGTGCTATCTTCTTAGAATTATATCCTTTAGCCACAACAGTTGCATATCCTGTGGTGGTGTGGCTTGCGTCTTCGATCTGTATTACCCCATCTTCCTTTGTGAAGCCTTCGCCCACGCGGATATGCTTTGGTGCCAGTCTCCGATAAGATACTACATAAGCATCGTCAATAGGGTTACCCGCCTCGTCTGCTACGTGGAAAGTCAATAGGGTTCGATCTTCACCACTTCCAGGCGCAAAAGGTCCCGGATCAAACGCTATATCCCCCTTGCATCCTAGCGTTGTCAGAAATATAAAAAAGGCAAATGGCATTATATTCTTTATTTTCATTTTATTATTTTTCATTTTCTTATCCTCCTGTTTCAGCCCAACGATTATTTTGGGTCAAATTTTTATTCAATAATAATTCATCCAATGGTATCGGATACAAGTAGTCCTTATCCTCATCCCATTCCTTCGTTATATCAGGCAAATTGATAATCCGCCCGCCATTTCGACCATTTTCCAACACCAATTCTCCAAGTCGTTGGTATTGTCTGCCGGGCACGGGGGTAGGTGTATTACCCTCATAAATAACCAAATCGATTGTACCATTCCGATCCAGATCATATTCACCTGCACCCGGAAAATACATACCATAAAATGGCTTTGCTAGTCGCGCTCCTTCCTTCCAGCGCATAAGATCCCGGTAACGATGTCCTTCTTTAACAAGTTCAATACGACGTTCACGCCGAATTTCCAGGATAACACCTCTATTTGCTCCAGTTCCTACATTTGGATATTCGGAAATGAGATAAGGATCGGGATTTGTATTGGCCATATCTATATCGAGATTAGGCATATCTACACGGTCGCGTAATAGTTTGATGCTACGATTGACGTCTGCTTGCGAAAGTGTACCTAACTCTGCCTTAGCTTCGGCATAGTTTAATAGTACTTCCGCATAGCGGAATATCGGCATATCATTGATATTCCTACCCGCGTCATATGCGGGAGACAATACATATTTAACATATTGGTATCCGGTTACGCAGGTAGCAAAGTCTGGTACACTCACCTGGTTACTTCCAATCCGTCTATAACCAGGCGTACGGATAGTTTGGGCCAAGCGAGGATCTCTATTTTGTGTTTCTTCATAGAATTGCATCGTTCTATATCCGGGGATGTCCGTAAAACGGCTACCGTCTTTCATGAGATAGCTGTCTACTACTGATTTTTGCATACCAGGTCTGCCATACGAAGCGGAAAGGATATAAAAGTTAGCTGAATGGATTAATGGGATGGCCTCTGTATATTGGCGCACCAAAATCATTTCCTCCGTTATTGCATTTTCCGCGATGAACAACTCTTGATAAGCGGCATTTGGATTACTTTTATAAATGCTATATACGCCTGCTTCCATCAGTTCTTCCGATGCTTTTACACATTCCTGTAGGATTTCTTCCCAGTCCCCCAAATCGTGATGTTTCCGGAACGTTCCTTCAAACAAGCACATGCGGGATTTCAACGCTAAGGCCGTCCACTTGGTAATCAATTGTGCACTTTTTTCCTGTCTACCGTTTGCAATAGCAAAATCGATATCCTCCAACATTTTTTCGAACACCAATTTCCGCGAATCGCGTGGCTTTAGAAGGCCTTCATCATCTGTTCCCAAAGCTTTCTCATACCAAGGTACATCGCCGAATCGTACTACCTTATCAAAATAGAAATACGCTCTAAAAAACCGAGCTATTCCATCATATAACAGTCGAGCCTGCTCGTCCGAACATTGATGAGAGTGTTCCAGGTAAATATTGATTCGACGTAATGCGTCCCAAGACCATCCCCCTCCACTACCGGGAGTGATACGTGTTCCCCGGAATTCGTCCGGCAAGGTATTACGTGCCTCATCATCAGCTTGATGTGGATTATTATAATGTATAGCTAATGCATCAGGCAATTCATTATAAAATGCATTGGTATAGTTCTGTAACTCCTGGGCATTACGAAAATAGTTTTCCGGTGCGAGTTCTGCCAAGGGATAACGCTCTAAATAACTGTCATTGCAGGATACCGCGAAACCAATTATACTTAAAGCAATATAACGGAATGTCTTTTTCATCATCTTTAATTTCTAATGCTGTTTACTGGATTAAAAAGTTAATTGTGCGCCAAACGAATAGATCTTGCCCATCGGATATGTTCGACCGGTTGGATCCGACATGACTTCTTCGGGATCCAGATAATCCGTTTTTAACTTTGTCCATGTATGCAGATTTTCACCTCCCACATACACCCTCAACCGATTTACCTTAATTCGGTCCATCCACTGTTGCGGCAACGTATACCCGATAGTCAGATTGCGCAGTTTTAAATATGCCAAGTCTTGCAAATACATATCATTCGCGACCGACAATTCCGAGTTCTGGGCTATATAGCCACGTAACAATGGGAAGTAAGCATTTGGATTCTCTGGCGACCATACCTTATTTGGAAAATCAACCGGGATAAACGAGTCGTATGGACGTGCATATACCGACCAAAAAGCCTGGCTTTCGAGGTTTGGATACCAATTTCTGCGACCAATACCTTGGAGGAAAACCGTCATGTCAATTCCATTCCAATTTCCACCTAAAGTCAACCCATAAGAATAGCGCGGCAGACTATTTCCGATGATTTTCCGGTCACCCGGATCATCCAAGGTATTGGCTCCGCTATTGATAATGCCATCCCCATTAATATCCATAATCTTAATGTCCCCCGCCTGCAGCATACGCAGTTCTTCTGTAGGCGCTTGCACCCTCCGACGGTTAATCTGGTCTTGGTCTACGATAGAAGCCCAAGCCTGTGCTTCCTCTGTCGTCTTAAAGAATCCCGCATAAGTATATCCCCAGATTTCTCCCCACTGTTTACCCACATAATGTGAACTGAGATGTCCATCGGGATTTTCAAATTTCGTAATATGCGCTACGTAATCAGATAATACTCCTCTTATATTATAAGAAAAAGGTTTCCCCGCTAATTGAAACTGGTCGTTCCATCCGATGGTAAAATCAAATCCTTTGGTTCGAAGATCGGCTGCATTCACCTGCGGCTCGGTCGCACCAAATACACCTGGCAGTTTCTGACCTAAACTAAGCATATCACGTGTATCCCGGATATAGAAATCCGCTTCTACTGACAAGCGGTTTTTCAACATATTGATATCCAAACCAAGGTTACTGGTCGTGATGCTTTCCCATGTCAACGTATTTGCTACCGGAGCAGGGTGGTTCGTTACCGGGAGTCGTTGGCCGTCTACCCCATAGTTAATCTGTCCTGTACCCATAGAAGAGATATAGGCATACGTATCGACCTCTTGATTTCCAAGTGACCCATAGGATGCCCTGATCTTCAAATTCCCTATCAACGGGCGTATATTATCGAAAAACGGCTCTTCGCTAAGACGCCATCCGGCAGAGAACGATGGGAAGAAACCAAATCGGCTGCGTTTGGGAAAACGGGATGTTCCGTCGTAACGACCACTTGCCTCAAAGAGATATTTTTCAGCAAAATTATAGTTAAATCTATAAAAACCACCGCGTACTGCCCATTCATCAGCACCACCCTTGAACTGTTTATTTCCGACGACTAGATCTAAGTCATTCAACGTTTCGGAAAGTAAATTATCGCCGATACCGCCGATGCGTTTGTATGTTCGGTCTTCTTGGTTAAAACCTGCAGTCACGCTAAGATTATGGTCACCAAAGCTTGTTTCGTAATTTCCAAAAATATTGATAAAGTTCCAATAGAATTTGGTCATGTGTTCATCCAATCGATCCGAACTGAGTGCGGCTAAATTATGACGTTCCATAACACCGGGAAATTTGGAATAATATTGTGGCGTAGACCGATAGGAATAATCTGTCCGATACTCCCGGTAGGAATAATTGGCTGTCATGGTCAAACCTTTTGCCAACTTGAATATTGCCTCTGTGGTATTGGTCATCTCCGTTCCATTGTTATAACCTTTCATTGTACCACTTTCCAAGGCATTATGAAAACCATAACCAATAGGATAACTATTGATTCCTGAATATCCTGTTAATGTACCGTCGGGATTTCGAGGTACATACGCCGGATGATATTGATAAATGGGGTCATTGCTTACATTGTTTGATACCTCATTGAAATTGGTAGCTAAGCCATGCCAATCATACGAAGACTTAAAGAAATGGGTATTGTTGCTGACTGTCAACCAGTCTTTTAACTCACTCTGTACCTTCGCCCGTAGGTTATATCTTCTGAAGTGGTCAGGATTAATGTTAAGAAGCCCTTGTTCTTTTGAAGTTGCTCCCGTTATTGAATATCGGGTCTTATCATTTCCGCCGGAAATCGTGACATTATGCTCCTGCTTTGGACGCTTATCGTTATATAAATAATTAAACCAGTCAAAATTCCCATAATAGCGATACATATCTTGCCCACTGGCATTTTGTTTGACAACTACCCACGGTCTATCGGGGTGTTCCGTCTTATCATTAACCCGTGCCCACAGTTCAGCGTAATCTTCCTCACTATAGCGTGTAGTTCCATATCCAAGGGCGTTGTACATCGCATCATCATTGATTCTGGCATTCCAATACCCCGATGTAATGAAATCGGTATTGACGGCATGTGTGGTATAGCCTACATTGGTCGTATATGCAATATTTGTTTTACCTTCTTTCGCGCTTTTAGTCGTCACTAATATCACTCCAAATGCTCCACGCGCTCCGTACACAGCTGCGGCAGAAGCATCTTTTAGCACCGTAACGGATTCCACATCATTTACGTTGACCCGATCTAATGTTCCCAGGATGCCATCAATCAGAATCAACGGCCCTCCCCCATTAATCGAAGTGGTTCCCCGCACGTTGACACCACCACTGGTACCCGGTCTTCCCGAACCGAAAGTTACATTAACGTTGGGAATAGCGCCTTGTAATGCTTGGCTAAGTTGCGTAACGGGACGCTGTTCAAAATCTTCACCCGAAATCTGGCTTACTGCCCCCGTCAAATTCACTTTTTTCTGCGTACCATACCCTACCACGACAACTTCATCCAGATCGGCAACTTCTTCTGCTAACTCTATCCCAAATACCTTGGTATCTCCGATACTTATCTCCTGCGGTCTATAACCTATAAGGGAGACGACCAAGACCTGTCCGTTTTCACCTACGATCTCAAATCGTCCATCTTCTCCTGTCATCGTACCTTTCGACGTACCTTTAATCGCTACGGTGGCTCCTGATAAAACTTCGCCTTTCTCGTTGCGAACAATACCCGAAATGGGGCGCTGCTGAACAGGTGGTACATAAGATTCTAAGTGGCTTTTGGTTTGATGGATTTTGTTGACGATAATGGTCTTTTCTTTTAAATTAAAATCAAAAGGCAAGCCTTTTAATAATAATTGCATCGCTTGTTCCAAGTTGGTTCTACTCGTCTTGATGTGAGCGACCTTAAAACCTTTGACTTCGTTATGTTTGTAAAAAAGGTAATATCCTGTCTGACGGCTAAACTCTTTTAGTGCGTCTTCTAGCGAAACATTACTACCTTCATAACTCACATGCTGGGAATAACCCTTGGCACTCAAAAGAAATGTTCCAAGAATCATAAATAATACTGTAAGTCGCATAACCCTAAAAATCTGTGAAGAATAAATTTTACAGAAAGGTATTTTCCGTAAACCGTTTAAATTCATATTTTTGATATAGTTAAGTAGTGAATTGATGTATCCGATTTTTCAATCTTACTATTTGATTATTTAGCGGTAGTATGGCAGTACTACCGTTTTTTTATTTTTTATTGTTTTCCTTTCATACATTTAGTTTTTTTGTCCAACCATCAGTTTTCTACCCTCAAGGGAAACATCTATATTTCCGTATGTTAATATGTCCAGCACTTTTTGAATATCTTCATTCCTTTTTATTTTACCGACAAATTCATCCTTTGGATACCCACCCGTATAGATAACTTCTACATCGTACCATCTGGCTAATTGTCGCATCAGTACGCCCAACTCTACCCGATCAAATTGGAATACCCCCTCTTTCCAAGCCATGATAGCTTCTATATCAGCTTTCGCTATTCTGTCCTTTCCATTTTTGTTCGTTATCATTTCAAAACCAGGCTTCAATACATGTTCTCGCTGTGCTCCTTTGACGCTGACGCTACCCTCTAAGAGAGATGTGCGAATATAAGGTTCATCAGCATACGCGTTGATATTGAACTTGGTTCCTAATACCTCAATTTGTTGTTGTGAAGCTTCGACACGAAACGGTCTGGAAACATCTCGTTGCACTTCAAAATATACTTCTCCTTTAATAGATACCTTTCTTTCTTCTTTAGAAAAGTTGGACGGAAACGATATGGAAGAAGCGCTATTCAACCAAGCTTTTGAGCCATCGGGTAGTATCACTTGATAAATACCTCCTTTCGGTGTTTCAATGGTATTATTAATCGAAGTCACACGGTCTGGATGCCCCATTATCTCAAAAGAAACCAGCCCATCATCCTGTTTTCGGATCACAAAACCATCTCCCTCTTCAATCACACCTTCCTCTTCATCGGTCAAAACAAATTGCTTTCCGTCCCCCATGGTTAATATGGCTTTATTTCCTCCGGGCAAAACATTTTCGGTATGGTTCACGATTTTTTCTTCTGCAATTTCGTCGGTATGGGGTGCTTGTTGACTTTGGTATATCACAAAAAAGCCCACCAGCAAGACAGCCGCCACGCTCGCCCAGACACGCCACGCTATCCTACGTTTTGTAATCTCTGGTCTTTCATCAATGATGCGTTCCCATAACTCGTCTTTTACCGCCTGAAGGTTACCTTGGTTGTTTTCAGAAATTCTTTTTTGAAGTTCATCGGCATACCAACGCTCCAAAAATTCTTTTTCTTCGGGCAAACATTTGCCGGAAATATATTTCTCTATTAATGCGTGAATTTCTTTCTCAGTCATATGGATTTATATCCTTTACGACTAAAAGACAAGATTCCCCCTATCGAGGTAGTAGAAAAAAATGCAAATAGTTTAAAAGAGGAAAGTTAATGCGACAAAAAGAATATAATAGAAGACAACCTCCAACTTAGACTTGAGTATCTTTAACGCATTGCTGACTTGCTTTTTCACCGTTTTGTCGGAGATATTGAGTTCTTCCGCAATTTCTTTATAGGTTTTGTGTTCATTGCGGCTCATTTCAAAAATTTGGCGCATCTTACTTGGTAGGGCGGCTATCTCTTCGGTAATCCGTTCCCGCACCAAATTTTCCCGCAATAGATAATCGGTTTGGTTTTCCCCCGCTTCAAAATACTGAACAAGGGAAAGTATATACTTCTCGTGAACCTTATGGTGAACATAGGTGTTCAGCACTTTATTGCGAGTGGCTTTGTATAAATACGCCTTCAAAGACAGTTGGATATTTAAATCTTCTCTTTTGTCCCAAAGCTCCACAAATATTTCTTGTACAATATCCTTTGCCGTATCATCGCAGGAAGTCATAGCCTTGGCCTGTGCGTACAGACTTTCCCAATAGCGTTCATAAAGCTCTCGGAAGGCTTCCGTTTTTCCTTTTTGAACGAAAGACAACAAAAGTTTATCTTCAAGGGGTTCGTACATTATAACATACTTGTTTAAAAATGGTCGGTGTATCTGTGACCAAAAATATATCTTTTTTCGATACGAAAGAAATATTTTTATATGAACTGGATGTTAAGGGGATCTTATTTTAGTATAAAATATAATTCCGGAAATGATAAAAAACAAACGATTCACCCTACCATCTTCCGTTTGGCTAAAAAACCATCATAGGTATAAGCGTTGTAGGGCAATATCTTTTGTGCCGCATATTTCGCTACAAAACATACGATCAAAATAGGTAAAAACAATTCAAACCCATTGGCAGCTAATCCGCAGACTAGGAAAAGAGCGGTAAATGGGGCATAGATCGATGCCGACAACGTTGCCGCTGCTCCTGCTAGGATGAAGTTGATCAGAATAAGGTTAGTGCCAAAGAATGTATTGCAACATATAGCAAAACCCAGTCCTAATAAGGCACCTGCGGCGATACTCGGAGCAAAAACCCCTCCATCTCCGCCTGCCCCAAGGGTTAGGGAAGCTGCTAAAGGCTTCAGAAGGACAACCAAAAAAAGTATTCCCAAAGACAACTGTCCTCCCGTTATTGCGGTATCGACCACCCCTTTCAGACCGTGGTAGCTATCGCCATACAACAGCGGAAAGCAAAAAATTAATCCTCCGACAATTAGTGCGCCGAGATTAACGCGTATAAAGTTGTTATTGATCTGTGAGAAAAACATTTTAATACGTGTAACTAGCAACGTGAAATAGATGGACAGCAATCCGCACAGCACACTTAAAAGGATAAAAAAAGGTAATGCACTCGTATACCAATCTTGGACAGTATAGGTGAAAAACGGATGATTATCAAAAAAATGAACAAATATCCCGGAGGTGATTGCTGCTGTGGTGCATGCCAGAAAAAGTGTCTTATTGAATGTTCTAGCGACGACTTCCATAGCAAAAAGCCAACCCGCAAACGGACTCCCGAATAATACCGCCACACCTGCAGTTACCCCAGCACAAATTAATTCGCGTTTGTACATCTTGGCAACACCTCTTTTTTCATAAACAGCATTACCAATAGATGCAGTAGCGACTACAGTGGATACTTCCACCCCAGTCGAGCCACCAAAGACAACCGTCAAAAAACCATTGATATAATGAGACGGGATCTTAAATAATGGGAGATGGTCTTTTCTGTCGTCTAACGTTTTGAAAATTTCCGTGAGCCCCTTATTCTTACGGTTGTGGAACAACCATTTCCGTAGAAAATAGATAGCCGTAATGCCTATACTTGGAAATAACAGAAAAAACCACGTATTTGTATTGGAAATCCATTCTAGCATTCGAATTTCTACCCATTCGGTGGCGTGTTTTAATGTATAGGCCAGTAAACAACAAACTAAAGCTATCCCTAGCGAAACTACTGTAAGTTTCCAGTAATGTTGTTTGATAATCTTATTTCTATCCACTTACCTTACCTTACCTTACCTTTTCTTTTCTATATTATTGATTTTTTTCCGAATAGCATAAGTTGCGTGTATCACCAGTGAATAAATGCTATTTTCGACAAAGGACGGAATAAATATAGAATACTGCTACATCTATCTAAAAAAAGCTTTCCAAAATTTTTGGAAAGCTTTCTCAAGTTATTTATTGGATTGTAAGGATTTAACAACCAATTGTTGCTCCATTGGGAATAACCGCATCACGCTTAATGACCACGATACCATCATGTATGGCATGCGTTGAAAAATCACCATCAGGTAGATGTATACCGCCTTTTATGCGTACATCATTTCCGATTCGGCAATTCTTATCAAGGATAGCATTTTCGATATAGCATCGCTCTCCCACACCTATCGGAGGCGGTTGTTGTGTATTTCCTAATGTAATAACCTCTTCGAGATCCTCATAATGATCTCCTCCCATCATATAGGTAGATTTAATGACCGTCCCTTTTCCTATACGCGATCGTACACCAATAACGGAACGTTCTAACTTATCACCATTCAAGATACAACCATCCGCCACAATGGTGTTATTTAACGTTGTACCCGAAATCTTCGAGGGTGGTAACATCCTTGCACGTGTAAAGACGGTTTCGTCAAATAGGTTGAAATCCGGGACATCATCTGTCAATCCGATATTGGCATCAAAAAAGGAACGGATAGTTCCAATGTCTGTCCAATACCCATCGAACTGATAACTTAATACTTTTTGGTTTTCAATGGCATCTGGTATAAGTTCCTTTCCGAAATCCATTCCCGGGTTTTCCGCAAGCATTTGTCGCAATACGCCTTTGGAGAACACGTAAATTCCCATCGAAGCCAGATAAAGTCTTCCTTGTCGTTGCATATCCTCCGACACTTCGGAGGCCCAGTTCAAGACCTCTTCACTGTCTGGCTTTTCCGTAAAAGAAGTAATCTCATTCTCCTCATTCGCCTTTAAAATACCAAACCCTGTCGCATCTCTAGCGTTGGACGGAATAGTGGCTATAGTAACGTCACCACCATTCTCCACATGAAAATCAATCAAGGACGAATAGTCCATTTGATACAGTTGGTCTCCCGACAAAATCAGTACATAATCGTAGTCGACATTCACTAAATTTTTCTGTGTACGTCGAACAGCATCAGCCGTACCCTCAAACCATCGGTCTCCCTCCAAGGTTTGTTCGGCAGCGAGTATGTCCACAAAGCCTTTGCTAAAAATACTGAAATTGTAAGAATTCTTAATGTGCTGATTCAGCGACGCGGAATTGTACTGCGTCAAGACGAAAATCTTGTTATATCCGGAATTCAGACAATTGGAAATGGGAATGTCGACCAAACGATACTTCCCTGCGATAGGAACTGCTGGCTTAGAGCGCTGTTCTGTCAATGGGAAAAGGCGTGTTCCGCGTCCTCCTCCCAATACAATCGATACTACTTTGTGTGCCATACCATTTAAATTTATAACCGGTTATACAAATTGATATATTGTTGAGCAGATTTATCCCAAGAAAAATCCAACTCCATTTCCTTTCTCCGAATTCTTTGCATTTTTCCGCGCTGCCCGATATAATCTAAGGCACGTTCAATGGTCGAAACAGCACCTTCCGGGTTAGCATCCGGAAAGAGAAAACCATAACCATTTTTCTCGCTTACATCCCGTACGGTATCATTTAACCCCCCTATTCCGCGGACGATGGGAATAGTACCATATTTCATGGCATACAACTGGTTCAATCCGCAGGGCTCCACGCGAGACGGCATTAATATCATATCTGCAGCGGCGTATACCTCATGCGCCAATGCTTCATTATAGCCAAAGAACGCTGCTAAACGACCCGGATATGCTGCCAATAATGCCTGTAAATTGGCTTGAATCTGTGCATCACCTGAACCTAAGATAAATATACTGATTTTATTTTCATTATTCGAAAAAATATTTACAACAATTTCAGGCAATAAATCCGCCCCTTTCTCCGTAGCAAAACGCCCAATATAGGTTAACAGCGGTAATGTTTCATCTAGACCATATTTTTCACAAAACGCTTTCTTATTTTTCGCTTTCCCTTTTTTGCTGGACTCAATATCATAGTTAACCGGTATCAATTTATCCTCTGCCGGATTCCAATATGCGTCATCGATTCCATTGACAATACCATAACCTTTTGCTGCTTCCGAAAAGAATAAACTTTCCAATCCATTTGCCTGTCCGTACAACTCTTGAAGATACCCCTCACTGACGGTCGTAAAAGCATCACAACACTTGATAGCTGCCGCTAGTGGATTGATGAGCCCGTCCCAATCTAATAGCCCCCATTTCCACGTATCAAATGCGGGCAACAGAATCCCCTTGTTCCAATTCATCCAGCCTTGGTATTGACCGTTATGCACGGTAAATACAGTTTTCACCTTTTCAAATTCTTTAAAGTCAACAGCATGCTTCGTCAAAAATGGGATTAACCCTACATGATGATCATGACAGTTAATAACATCGGGTTTAATCTCACTGTTTTTAAGCCAATCTAAACATGCATGTTGAAAAGCTATCCATTGTTCTGCTTCGTCCGGATAGCAATATACTTCCTGTCTATCCAATTTACCGGGTATGCGAATGAGGTAAAGGGGGAAGCCTAAACTATCCTCGGTTTCCTTTAACACCTCATAGTGCAGTTCTTCCGATCCCTGAAAAAAAGAGCCTTTCGCAATTGATGAAAAGTCGTTGTCACGTGTAAAAGGCCTATCGTAGTATGGACATAACACCCATGCATCGATACCGAGTTTACGCTGATATCTTGGCAATGCACCTACTACATCAGCCAATCCGCCTACTTTCGCTAAGGGAAAACATTCCACACTTAAATGTATTACGTGCATATTAAACTTGTTTAAGGATTAGTCCGCCTAAAGGCGGTAATTTAAGCTTTATCGATTGCCTGTAACCCATCCATTCCACTTCTTCGGAAGAGGCAGCATGCTGATGTATTCCGCTTCCATAATATGATACATCATCCGAATTGAGAATTACTTCCCAAACACCTGCTGTAGGAACGCCTACGCGGTAGTCTCGCACGACTGGTGTCATATTCAGAACAACCAACACATCATCAGATGAGGTACTTCCGCGGCGTAGATAGGCAAATACGCTATTTTCATGATCGCCAAGTTCTATCCATTGAAAGCCTTCGGGGCTAAACGCTCGTTCATATAGAGCAGGCTGCCCCCGATACAACATGTTAAGGTCTTTCACAAACTGTTGTATGCCACGATGTGGTTCAAACTGCGTGAGATGCCAATCAAGAGATTGATTAACATTCCATTCGGAGGTTTGACCAAACTCCCCTCCCATAAACAAGAGCTTCGTTCCCACAAACGTATACATATAAAGATATAGCGCACGCAAGTTGGCAAACTTTTGCCATTCATCGCCCGGCATCTTATAAATAAGAGACTGCTTGCCGTGTACCACTTCATCATGTGATAAAGGCAGCATAAAGTTCTCGTGGAAACCATATACCGTTCCGAAAGTTATCTTATCATGATGATACCGACGATTAATGGGGTCTTCCTTGAAATAGCTCAACGTATCGTGCATCCAACCCATCATCCATTTCATACCGAAACCTAAACCATTCGCAAATATCGGTCTGCTCACACTAGGCCATGAAGTGGACTCCTCAGCGATCGTCTGTACATCGGGAAAATGAGCATACACGGCTTCGTTAAATTCCTTTAAGAAATGTACAGCCTCCAAATTTTCACGGCCGCCATGTTCGTTCGGTATCCATTCCCCCTCATTGCGGGAGTAATCAAGATAGAGCATAGAAGCCACGGCGTCTACCCGCAAGCCATCTATATGATATCTATCCAACCAGAAAAAAGCATTCGAAATTAAGAAAGAACGAACTTCATTTCTTCCATAATTAAAGATATACGACTTCCAATCGGGATGGAATCCCTTGCGTGGATCCTCATGTTCGAAGAGATGTGAACCGTCGAACCTATACAAACCGTGAGCATCTCCGGGGAAATGGGATGGTACCCAATCTAGGATAACACCAATATTATTTTTATGTAAGCTTTCGATGAGGTGCATTAAATCCTGCGGACTTCCATACCGAGAGGATGCCGCAAAATAGCCTGTAATTTGGTATCCCCAAGAGGGGTAAAATGGGTGTTCCATCAAGGGCATAAATTCAACGTGCGTAAATCCCATTTCCTTAAGATAAGGCACCAATCTATCAGCAATCTCGCGATAACTCAGAAAACGTTCCGGGTCAGACGGATCGCGTGACCAAGAACCAATATGCATTTCGTATACGGCAAATGGTTTGTCAAGTGCATTATACGCTTGTCTTTGTCTCATCCATGACTGGTCATTCCATTGGTACCAGGTTGTTCCTACGACAGAAGCAGTGTGAGGTGGTTGTTCGTTCACCAATGCGAATGGATCTGCCTTTTCAAGACGTTCTCCGCTATTTGAATGAATATGATACTTGTATACCTCACCTAACTCCAGCCCTTCAATGAAGCCTTCCCAAATACCACTGCTGTCCCAACGGACATGCAATTGATGACTATGGGGATTCCATCCGTTGAAATTACCTGTTACGGAAACTGATGCCGCATTTGGAGCCCAGACCGCAAAGTGTACGCCTTCTTTTCCCTTGTGTGTTACGGTATGCGAACCTAATTTTTCGTACAGCTTAAAATGCCTACCGGCACGAAATAAATTAATATCGAAATCCGTCAATAACGAATAGACCTCTACTGCCTGCCCCATAATCTAAGTTGTTTATAATTTATGAAATGGTTAACCGTCGAAATTCTTTTTCAACAGTGATATAATATCTGCCTTCTTCATCTACTAACATGTTCAATACATCTCCATCTACTTCTATATGATTAACAGCAAAGGGGAGTCCAATAAAGTAAATCTTATAACTATCAAAACGTTCATGATACAGCCCTTCCAAGTGTTGAACAACAGCTAAGCTGTTTTGTTCCCCTTCCACAATAAAATATTTTTCGTTGTATACACTTTGCTCATAAGCAAAAGTTTCGCCATGGTCTGTATAGACGTGAGATTCATATCGTCCTTGTCCCCAATAAACATTTAGCTTTAGCGCATCTATATTTTTTTCCATGGTGTATTGCATCACTGGAAATTCAGGAATAACACTTCCCTCACGAATAAAGATGGGCATTTCGTCCAATGGCGTTTCCACATCATGTTCTTGTCCGCCTTCAAGCAGCGTATTATCAAAGTAATAATACCAATTACCTTCCGGTAGATACACGATCTTTGACTGTTGGCCGGGGTGGATCACAGGCGAAACAAGGATATTGTGGCCAAAGGCAAATTCCTCTTCCCGTTGCAGGTTTTCCGGTTTATGCTGTTCCAGTAGTGAAATAGGACGCAAAATCGGTTCCCTATACTTATGTTGCCTCCAAAATACCGAATAGATATAAGGCAGTAATTTATAACGAAGTTCGATAAATTTTTTACAGATAGATTCCCATTCTGGACCAAAGCTCCAAGGCTCTCGATCACGTGTATCCCCTGCAGAATGGACGCGCATAAACGGAGAGAATACACCGAATTGCATCCAACGAGTATAAAGTTCGCCGTCCGGCTCTCCAGTAAACCCACCGATATCCGTACCACAGAATGAAAGACCAGAAACGGATAAGCGTTGTAATTGAAGTATACCAATCTTTAAATGTTCCCAAGTGGCAATATTATCTCCTGTCCATACAGACGAATAGCGTTGTGTTCCAGCGTAGGCTGCACGGGTGATCGTAAAGGGACGTCTATTTTTTTGGAGTTTTTTCAATCCATCATACGTGGACCGTACCATCTGCATGCCATATACGTTATGCGCCTTCCGATGGGATCCACGAAACCCTTCATAGAAATGCCGCACGTCGTCAGGAAATGTTCCTCGTCCGAAAACCGCAGGCTCATTCATATCATTCCATACACCGGCAACACCGTCTTCTACTAAACCTCTATATAAAGTGCCCCACCATTCCCGTACTTTAGGATTTGTAAATTCTGGAAATTGACAACGTCCCGGCCATACGTATCCTTCCATAAAGTAATCGTCTCCACGGCGACAGAAATATTTATTTTCTTTCCCTTCGTTAAATACCCAATAATCTTCATCCACCTTAATTCCGGGATCGATCATCACAACGGTTCTAAAACCATCCGCTGCTAAGTCTGAAATCATTTTTCGAGGATCGGGGAAATAGCGTTTATTCCAGGTAAAACAACGATAACCATCCATATAATCGATATCTAGATAAATGGCATCACATGGTATCTGGCGCTTACGGAACTGGCTGGCAACTTCCCGGACGTTGGCTTCGGGATAATAGCTCCACCGACATTGATGGTATCCGATTGCCCACAACGGAGGCATGTAATGTGTGCCGGTCAGTTCATGATAACGTTTTACTACGTCCATCATTTGAGGTCCATGAATGTAGTAGTATTGCAATTCTCCACCCTCTGACCAATAACTTGTTTGATCGTTCTGTTCGGCAGCAAAGTCAAAATATGTTCTAAACGTATTATCGAAAAAAATACCATAAGCATCTCCACCCGTTACACCGATATAAAACGGGATGGTCTTATATAACGGATCTTGATTGAACCCAAAACCGTAGGTATCCGAATTCCAGTTCTGATATCTTCTACCACGCAAATTTAGGTTGGCAGACTTGTCGCCTAAACCAAAGAACGCCTCGTCTTCAGACGCATGTTTCGTACAATATACATAGTAACCTCCGAAATCCGGATTCTCTTCCCAATGCATAGGTTGCTGATCAGCATTCATAACTTTGCCGTTCAAGCTCTCAAACGAAACAAGAAAATTTTCTTTTTGTATTCGACAAACCACGACACTGGTTTTGATGAGAAAAGCGTCATCTATTTCCAAAATGGAGAAAGAAGTAGGATGCAAGTCCAAATCTTGCTTAATAGCATAAGAGAAATCATCAAGAAATAAACTTCTAGGTGCTAAACGCACCCGAATGATTTCATCGGAAAACACTTTCACTTCTACACTGGCTTTCCCATCTGTAAAGACAAACACGTTCCCTTGTTTGACATACGAAAGAACTTTGTTCAAATACTTTTTTTCTACTGCGGGCACATCAAGCACGGGGTTGTTGACGTGATGGATGTTATCCAGGGTCTCCCCCTCTAGTATATCCGTAGCAATCTCTTCTTTTTTAGGGGATTCAGCCATATTCTTTTCTATTTGTTTAACTTTAAATTGATTTACGTTGCTATTAAAGTACGATAATTTTTAGAAAAAGAAAAAAAAATCCTCGCCATATCTTGGCGAGGATTTGCTTTTTTGAACGTTAGTGCTATTCAGCCGTTACGCTTCTAAACACGTCTCCAAACCGGGTAAAGGTTTCGTTGGCAACTTCAATAGCTCGCTTTTGGCTATCGGAACCTTCACTGTGCCTATTCAATACATCAACAAATGTACTCCACATTTTACCAGTATTTTCTCCATAACCGGAAAAGAAAGATGTTCCTTTCGTCACACCGTATTTATTCAACATCTGTACAATATATGGTCCGCCCATAATAGAACCTTCCAATACGTACAATGCACTCAATGCCTCCAATGTATTGCTTACTGCCGGCGGTGTCGCCGTAGGCAAATCGTTTACATTTCCACCAAGCTCTTCTATATCTGCTTTAATATAGGATGAATTACGTCGTTCGGCGTAATCGGGCAACACATCTGATGTGATAAATGGAGCGATGGCTTTTTCTACGGCATTGAAATAAGCGTAAAAATTCTTAAGTACTTCTGCATAATCCGCATCAGATCGAACGGCCTTAAGTTGTCTCACCACCACCCCCTCTAAAGTTTGGTGTGCCTCTTTTGTGTTTTCTTTGATATTTTGATTTAACATATTCTTTTCTATTATAAACTGTTTCTATACAAAGATTAGTATTAATTCCCCTTATTGGATGCTGAAATCTGACGTTTTATGTCTGCAAACCGACATTTCAAAAGATTATCGACCTTTCAATGCCCGATTGCCAAACCCATTTATGACCCTATCGAATCTCGAAAGTATTACGATCTCCTGGAATCAATACATATTCAAATGTGGCATACATAATCGGGGCACCTTTTTTCCATTGTTCCTGTTTGAACAAGTCTTTGTAACAAGAAATCATTTTAATTTTTGCATAATCTCCATTGGCGGTTTTCAAAATAACTGTGCGCGGTTGGATAACCGATCCATCTTTTTTGGTAATAGGCTCTGCCAATGCATAGGCCACATGTTTGTCTTCTTCTGCTCCCTCACGTACCAGTGTTCCATTAAAGTCATACAGATACCAACCCATTCCTGCACCAAAGAAACCTTGATCATCCGTGCCTACCACATCTTTACCTGTTTTGAATTCAATACCCGAAGGGAGTTGTTCAACGTCATCAAACTCCTTTTCTACGATGGCAATCCCTCCTACTGCACTACTTCCCACGCCATGATTTCCTTCATCAGTTCCATTATTACCCGATAAGAAGCTCGTAAACATACCTCCAAAAGCTAAATCCCAATGAGCAGAATTAACATCGTCTTGTGGTATTGATTTATTTTCTAATAAACTATAAAAATAAACACCGGATTCATTCGGCTCAGATCCCTCGTCGGTTGGGGCTATAGGTAGATTTTCTACCCGGATAAGCTTGTAATAATTTCCGTTATCCTCTTCTTCTATAGGATCGTCATTTTTTTCACAGGCGGTAAGCCCTACGCTAATTGCACATGCTAGTGCAGCAATTCTAAATAGTTTGTTCATTATAAAATAGTTAAAAAGTTATCAAAATGTGGTTTCTACAACCGTAAATTATTCGCTTGTTTTTAAATTTTTACTACCATCCTCCTGCACATAATACCGGAAGGTAAAATAAGGAGCTGGCCAATTCATATTCGTGACGACAGGTGGATTTCCCTTGTATGCATTAATCAACTGTAGTTTTGCATATTTACCGCTAGGTAATCGAATAATATAGGTACGGTTGGGCAAAGGCTGCATCAAGTGGGTGTCTAAACTATAGCGAAACCAGCCACTGGACGATTCAGAAAAAGCCCACCCTATACGATCGATATCACTTTTATCAAATTCCTCATCACTCGGTGCAGTGGTTACTGCATCATAGGGTTGATTAATCATCGTAACCGCTGTATTCGTTGCAGGACCATCAAAACCGGGACTTCGTGTATGCTGTGCGTTATTGATGTGCACCTCAGAATTGTACTCTCTTGTGAAGGCTATGTCCCAATCTAATGTTTTCAGCCACTTCAAGGAATCTTCTTTCGTTTTGATCCATATTTGTCTCTGGTCACGAAAGCGAAATAGAAAGGTGTAGGCATCTCGTTGTTCTTTTCCATCGACATCTTCTCCCATAGAGGCCTCTGTATCTCCTGGTAGATCATAGATCACTATGCTGCGACCGTCCTCTAATGGTGGAGCGGCATCGTCATCCTTTCCACATGCTTGCATTGCAAGTAATACGATGATACAGAACAGACATCCACCTAATTTCCCCAATGCAATAATGGGCTTTAATTCACTGATAATCATATTTCTTGTCTTCATCATGATTGTATTTATTTGTATCTTTTTAAAAATGATCATTCCTTAAACCACCGATAACTCACGCCACCTAATATAACCCTACCCGGTTGTCCCGGCATATACCGGTGTGTGAATCCCAATAGATTGTCTGCTATAAGACGAAGAGTCAGCTTGTTCTTCCACAGCTTTTTCTCCATCGTTAAGTTTAACAGGGTATGGTCTGGTACAAAGGCATCGTATTCGTCAATAAACTGATTACCGTTAATTTCCTGGAAAGGATAACGGCCACGAATATTTGCCCGCAGATTAAATGTCATATTCCAGGGTTGATATTCATACGTGGCTTTTAAATTGATCATGTGGCGCGAGCGATCTTCAATCCCCCAATAATCTCCTGTTGTTACGGGTCGGGATTCTCCGGTTATTGGATTGTTGATCATTTGGTTATATGGATAGTTACCAGCACGAATACTATCCAATACCGATAAATCCTTTGCAATCAGGTATTGGTATCCTATAGATAAGTTCAGATTTTCCAATGGGCGATAACCTAGAGATAGTTCAAAGCCTTTATTGGCTGCACGAGGCAGATTACGATATGTAAAAATTTGTCCCACAGTCGTTCCATTCCCTACCGCTACCGCATTGATCTGATTAGCGATACGATGATAAAAAATGGAAGCTTCCGCACGTAGTCGGCTATTTGGATTCCAGATGAAACCGACGTTACTCGACAGGCTATTTTCTGCTTTCAGATTACCTGCAGTCAAATCAAGCATGTAGGAATTCTGAAAGCTCAATTCGCCATTTCTATCTAACGCTTCCATCACGTCTCGCACTTGATCAGTCCCCACAACCATATAATTTGCAGCCGGATTATAAAAAACTTGATAGCGCATTTTGTAATCCGGAGCTTTGAAACCAGCTCCAACACCCGCTTTCATAAGCCATTCTTCAGATAAATTATATTGCAGCCCCAGACTCGGACTTACACGCCCGCGATAAACATTCGTGTGATCATATCTCAACCCCGTCGTTGCTCGCAGTCTTGCTAAAGGCTGCCATTCAGTCTGTAGATAAGCAAACGCCGTATTTAAGTTTCTCTCTCGACTTAAGTCTTTATTATCCATCAGTTCCAAACTCCCGCCTATTCCTCCAGTCAATTGAATACTACTAATAGGTGCATACGCAAACTGTTGTTCCAATCGATGTACCTGCTGCCCAAACTTTTCTGCTCCAATTAACGTATTTTGGTTAATCCAATTAGCTTGCATTTCATTTTCGTATCGGGTAAAATAATAACGGCTCATACTCCGTACACCGTTGGCGAATTTATGGTCGTAGCTAGCGGAAAGATTTATATCGCGATCCGTTTGTTTATCTTCATTGACCCATTCATCAGACCACATATTAACCATTTCAGAGTTCCCTTCGGTATATCGTGCAGTCACACCTAATGTACCATCTCTGGATAATCGATATCGTGCTCTTCCTTGAAAACTATAATTACTATAAGGTGGTATAGTTGTTCCTCCGATCATATATTTCGAATCTGTATTGAAACCATCCGTCTTGTAATAATTGCCCGATACAACAACGGAGCCCCGTTGATTTGCAAAAGGGGTTTCCGCCTCTACGGTAGCATCGATCGTGTTTAGACTGCCATATAGCAAAGAGGCGTGTGCCTGTGGAGTAATTGCTCCATGACGCGTAATGATATTGATTGCTCCGCCCAGTGCATCACTTCCATATAGGCAAGAAGAAGCTCCTTTTATCATTTCGATACGTTCCACGTTTGTAACCGAGATACGAGACAAATCAAAGTTTCCGTTATTCCGGCCCAACATAGGTTGTCCGTCGATCAATACCATTACATAGTTACTGCTAAAACCTTGCACTTGGACACCAATAGCACGCGATCCACTCGCAATATCGTTCACCACGGCAACGCCCGTTTGTTCTTTCATGATCTCATCCAATCGCCTGCTTCCCATGAGTTCAATTTCTCTACGGGTGATGACCGTAACGGGCATAGCTGCATTTTCTGCCTTTACCAAATTGTCCACCGCTATCTGTTTACCTTTCACTTCCACTCCTTCTATTGCATAACTTTCAAGCTCTAATTCGATTTCCAAATCCACATCTTTACCTTCCAATACGACCTCTAGTTCTTGTGAAGCATACCCAACGTGCTCTATACGTAATCTATATGTCCCCTCGTACAGTTCTGTAAAGCGAAATCGTCCGGATTTATCTGTCTTTAGGACATGCTGGTCCGGCCATAATGTTAATAATATCTGATCTGAAGTTTCCTTTAAATCTGTTAACCGGACTTTTCCGTCTATTCTATATTTCTCTTGCGAGACAACACCTAACGGGAGCAACAACATAAAAAAAAGACACTGTTTAAAGATCTCTAGTCGACCAACCATTATTTTTAATTATTCTAAATAACAATTACAAAAGAACATAAATGAAATCGAAAAGTCTATATGATTTCCGTCAAATTATATATGAAAACCGACATAACTAAAAACACCTATACAAGAAAAATTAAAACAACTATCTATTTATCAGATATTTATAAGGAAAAAAAAGTAATTAAAATCCCAAAAGAAGTTTAGCAATTACTTGTATTTAGACTAATTATTGCTTTGATTTGTATCACAAAAACAAAAAATTTATGGAACTTATCTTAAAAAAATATAGTCTGACCCTATTTCTGCTTACTGCGCTACTTTTTGTGCAAGCAGCCCCAAAACGTATCATTACTTTAAATAGCGCGTTGACAGAAACAGTGTTTGCTTTAGGCTTCGGTTCTTCGATTGTCGCTACGGACGTGACAAGCGAATCGCCGGTTATGGCAAAAAAATTACCAAAAGTTAGCAAAAACAGGTCGGTATCATCGGAAGGTTTGATCCGTTTTAAACCTGATATTGTGTTGGCGATTGAAGGTGAGGTACCCCGTGCTGTTGTACAACAATTGGGAACCGCAGGCGTTAAGGTCGTTGCTATCCGCCAGCAATATTCAATTAAAGGTGCTTTAAATTTTATCCAAGATGTGGCCGATGCATTAGGTGAGACAGATCGCGGAAAAGAACTGGTAGGCACGACACAAAAAGCACTTCAAGAAGTCGAATTGTCCATCAAGAAACAACCCTTTACAAAAACACCAAAGGTACTTTTCATTTATGCCAGAGGAACCGGAACCATGAGTGTAGCGGGAAAAGGCAGTAGCATAGACGAAATTATAAAACTGGCAGGAGCTCAAAATGCAATACAAGAATTTGCTGATTTTAAACCCTATACGACAGAGGCGTTGGTCAGTGCAAACCCTGATATCATACTGATGTTTGATTTCGGTCTCAGCAGCCTCGGGGGGAAAGAAACTATGCTCAAATTACCTGGTGTACGTTTAACCAGCGCCGGAAAAAACAAAAGAATAATTCAAATGAACGGCCCATTGCTCATCAATTTTTCCAACAGGTTACCTGACGCTATACAAGAACTCAATTCCGCCATAAAAGCCATGTACAAATAACAGACGAAATGATCCTTAAACAACGCATTATACTCTTGACTCTTCTAATTATCATGGTATTAACGGCAATCATATCCTTGGGGTTAGGGGCATTCAATATCCCGACCAAAGAAGTATTTATCGCATTGGCAAACAAGATCGGGTTATCACAAAACACGAACGCCGACGAGATGTATGCAGATGTACTTTTTGCTATACGTATGCCACGCGTATTATTAGGCATGTTAGTGGGTGCTGCCTTGGGCATATCCGGTGCGGCGATCCAGGGGATCTTCCGCAATCCGCTAGCTGAACCGGGACTCATCGGCATATCGGCTGGTGCGTCACTCTTTGCCGTATTGATCATTGCTTTCGAAACCCTACTCTTTGTAGGTCTCTCTGAGCTATTAGGATATTATCTTTTGGCTTTTGGTGCCTTTGCGGGAGCTGGTTTAACAGCATTTGCTGTTTACCAGATATCGAAAAAAAACGGACATCCGAATATCACCACGATGCTTTTAGCGGGAATTGCCATCAATGCATTAGCGGGTGCGCTAACCGGGCTGATGACTTATATGGCTACGGAACAGCAATTACGGACCATTACTTTCTGGATGCTCGGTAGTTTAGGTGGGGCAACATGGGAAAATCTCGGTGCCATATTTCCGTTTATTCTACTTCCACTGGCTTGCCTTCCCTTCTTTGGCAAAGCCCTCAACGCATTCGCCCTTGGAGAAGATCAGGCCGCATTATTGGGTATCAACACAGATTATACAAAACGCTGGGTCGTTCTGTTTTCCACTTTAGCCGTTGGTGCCTCTGTTGCTGTATCGGGTATTATTGGTTTTATTGGTTTGTTAGTGCCACATACTGTGAGATTACTTGGCGGTGTAGATTATAGATACGTATTAATCGGGTCTATGCTACTCGGCGCAATGATATTGACGCTAGCCGACGTACTATCACGCACGTTCGTAGCGCCTATAGAATTACCCATCGGAGTCATTACCGCACTACTCGGAACGCCCGTTTTTCTCTATATTTTAATAAAAGAAAACAAATAATAACAACTATTGCTAAGTTTGATGCTACGTATAGAACAATTATCATATGAAATAAAAGGTCATCGCGTGCTGAAGGATATATCCCTTCAGGTACGTAAAGGAGAGGTAGTAGCCTTGTTGGGTGCAAACGGAGCTGGAAAATCGACCTTGATGCGACTTATTTCCGGCGAGTTAAAACCAACATCCGGCAGTATAATGCTGCTCGATAAACGCATCGATAAATATGACGGTAAAACGTTGGCGCGTAGTCGTGCCATGCTAAGCCAACAGCACGCTATTAACATGGCTTATACAGTAAAGGAACTGGTTATTATGGGGCGTTATCCACATTTCCAGTCGTCTCCTTCGACAAGAGATTGGAAAATTGTAGAAGAAACTATGGCGATCTGCGGCATCACCGATTTTGCCGACCGCGTGTACCTCAGCCTATCCGGCGGCGAACAACAACGTGTGCAATTGGCCCGTGTACTCAGTCAATTATGGGACAACCCCGATGCACTACTCTTATTAGACGAACCTATTTCTGCATTAGATTTACATTACCAACAAAAGGTTCTCTCTATTGCAAAAAATTTATCTCGTCTAGGTTTTATGGTACTGGTCATTTTGCACGACGTTAACATGGCATCTTTATATGCTGATCGCATCATTATGCTAAAAAACGGTCGTAAATGGTTGGATGGTACACCGAACGAAGTACTGAACAGTAAAAACATTTACACCATCTTTTCAGTCGAATCGTTGATAAATATAGATAACCATTCGTTAAAACCACATATCATTTTTAAAGAAATGCGTGTCGATCCCCAGTTTTTTAATATTCAGACGATTAAAACTTATGTTGATAAAAAGTAAAATCATAGAATTAGATGAATGGCTCTTTATAGAGGAAATTCCAGATCAATATTTGCCAGATAAGCCGCTCGTGGAACAACGAGAAGAAATTGTCAGGAGTCCTATCGTCATGAACAACTTCCAGTTATCAACAAGTGGACTTTTCATTCTATATACGAATATGCAAGCGGATCAGCCTGCCCATATTTACACCGAGATTGAAGGAGAAGCTATTACCAGTCAATTTATCTTTTTCAAGACGCCCAATAGTAAGCTTCCATACGGCATGAGCCGCCACAATATTCGTTATATACCAACCATAAAAAACAGCCATGAGGTCAAAGCCGGTATAGAATACACATACTTTATTGCTGTTATATCAAAGGAATATTATCTCAATCTAATAAAAAAAGACTCTTTGTTGCACAGACACTTTGTTGAGCAAATTGAGAAAGGTAATTATACCTCTTTTGCTGAAGAAGACCAAATAGCAACTTATGAAATGCAACAAACGATTAGAGAGCTCGTAGATTCCAAAAAAACTGGAGAGATTCGCAGATTACATACCGAGTCACGTATTGTGGAACTACTTATGTATCAATTCGAACAGTATAACGAAAAAAACGATAATAAGGGTTCTTCATCACTGTATGATGAGGATAATGTTAAAAAGTTAGAACTGGCCCGGCAGATACTCGAACAACGCATGGCCAATCCGCCCAATCAAAAAGAATTAGCACAGGAAGTCTTTATGAGCGAGAGCAAATTAAGAAAGGATTTCAAGGAGTATTTTTCAGTAACTGTACACGATTATCTTACGCGAATCCGCATGGAAACTGCCCGTGTGTTGCTGCTGGAAGAAAAAATATCTGTATACGAAGTTGCCATACGCACAGGTTACGGACATCAAAATAATTTTAGCAGTGCTTTTAAGAAATATTATGGTATTTCCCCTGGTGAAGTAAAGACCGGAAAAGGATAAATTCGGGCTATTTACTGCGAATAGCTTCTACGGGATCAAGTTTCGCAGCCTGGATAGCTGGCACGATACCCGCAATCAAACCAATAAGCGTAGATAGTACTGTGGTCAATATCACCATTTTTACACTAACAACAATAGTTACACTTGTTAAGACACCAACCAAAGCAGCAAGGCCATAGACAATCAATAGCCCAATTCCACCACCAATAAGGCATAACAAAATACTTTCGATTAGGAATTGTGATAGAATAAAGAACTGTTTTGCTCCTAACGCCTTTTGTATACCGATAAGGTTCGTACGTTCTTTTACACTTACAAACATAATGTTCGCAATTCCAAAACCTCCGACAAGTATGGAAAAGATACCGATGAAAAATCCAGCGAGGTTAATAATACCAAACATCTGGTCAAGTTGTGCAGTAATAAGGGTTGTTTGATTAACCGAAAAATTGTCTTCACGTTGAGGAGGGAGACGACGTGCAGATCGCATAATGCCAATCAGCTCACTTTCGGCTTCGTCCAAGGAATATTGCCGTTTAACCTCAATTGCTATACTAGGTCCGTAGTGTTCGTAGTTCACCAGATTACGCGCCAATGTGAACGGTATATACGCTACCTCATCATTGGATACGTTGATAAGTACACCCGAACCTTCTCTCTTCAATACACCAATTACCTGCATTTTTCGTCCTAGCAAGGTAATGTATTTACCAACAGGAGTGGTATTGGGAAATAACCCTTCTGCAATGGTAGCTCCTAAAATAACACTGTGACTACCAGCACGCGACTCCTGCTCTGTAAAATAACGCCCATCTATCACGTCCAGATTCCTAATCGAATACATTTCGTGCGTAACGGCGGTCACGTTAATGTTCGAAGCTGAATTATTTCCATATTTGGCTGTGGAATTAGCGATATTAATAGAATAGGCTACTTCTTCTGCCGTCGTCATTCTATTTTTCACTGACTCAAAATCTGCGTATTTAGGCTCCGGACGATTAATATATTTCCACCAAGGATATTCTCCTCCACCTCCCCACGGCCACTTCTCCACATATAGCGTTCGGCTTCCTATTTTACGAACGGATTCCTCCAGGTTATTTCTCAAAGTGTCCACAGCAGAAAAGACTCCAATAATAGTCATGATTCCAATGGTTACACCCAACAAAGACAATAGCGTACGAGTGCGATTATCCCGTAATGCAGATAGCGCAAATAAAAAGCTTTCTTTGATAAGCGTAAGGGTCAAAAACATATATGCTGATAAAAGTAAAGATTTTTTTCGTGAAACAAGTTATACCGTACAAAAATGCATTTTTTCGTTTTATTATACTTAACTTTGTAAGCATTTTTGAAACCTAAACCAAACTGAATTGTTAAGGTTTCAAACAGAACAAAATATATCGAAGTAGAAAATGAAACCGAGATGTAAATAATAACGATAACACACAACAATCGTTATTTACATCGAGCTCTCATCAACAAATGGAAAAAAAGTAATTAGATGAAATTATCACAGTTTAAATTCAATTTACCGGAATCATTGTTAGCAACTGAACCATCAGAACAGCGTGATGAATCACGTCTAATGGTTTTACATCGTGATTCAGGAAAGATAGAACACAAAATTTTCAAGGACGTATTGGATTATTTCGACGACAAAGACGTCATGATTTTGAATAATACCAAAGTATTTCCTGCCCGTATGTATGGGAATAAGGAAAAAACTGGAGCGACGATTGAAGTGTTCTTGTTAAGAGAATTAAACAAAGAATTACGCTTGTGGGACGTATTGGTTGACCCTGCACGTAAAATACGCGTAGGCAACAAGCTATATTTTGGTGAGGAAGATCTATTGGTTGCTGAGGTCGTAGACAATACTACTTCACGTGGCCGTACCATTCGTTTTCTTTTTGACGGTACTGATGAAGAATTTCGCCGCAATATTGAAATTTTAGGTGAAACCCCGCTTCCAAAATATATAAAACGCAAAGCAACACCAGAAGATAAATTCCGTTATCAAACAATTTACGCCAAAAACGAGGGAGCTGTCGCTGCACCTACTGCTGGACTCCATTTCTCACGTGAATTGATGAAACGACTGGAATTAAAAGGAGTTGAATTTGCAGAAGTGACGCTACATGTGGGGTTGGGAACTTTCCGTACAGTAGAAGTGGAAGATCTCACCAAGCACAAGATGGACTCCGAACAATTCATTATCAGTGAGGACGCTGCCCGCACGGTGAATAAGGGTATCGACGAAAAAAGGCGTGTCTGTGCAGTCGGAACGACATCTATGCGTGCTATTGAATCATCTGTTTCGGCAGACAAGCACCTTAAAGCAGCAAACGATTGGACGAGTAAGTTCATCTATCCGCCTTATGATTTTAGCATAGCAAATTCGATGATCACAAACTTCCATACACCAGAGTCGACTCTTTTAGTGATGATTGCAGCATTTGGCGGATATGAAAATGTCATGAATGCTTATGAAGTAGCCGTGAAAGAAAAATATAGATTTTATTCTTATGGTGACGCGATGTTGATTATCTAGTCACGATAATATTGTTTTTACCAAGGAGGCGTAATGTTATTACGTCTCTATTTTTTTGTCTTCTTGGGAAAAGGCTTAAGTTCCAACACAAAAAAGCCGTTGAGTGTACACTCAACGGCTTTCCAATTTTTCGGTATTACAATAAACTTAGTTTGCTTGTTCCGCAGGAATTACGGATACATAAGATTTATTGTCGGCTTTTTTGCGGAAAACAACGGTACCATCAACCAAAGCATGTAAGGTATGATCTTTACCTATACCAACATTTTTATCTGGGTTGTGTTTTGTACCACGCTGACGAACGATAATGTTACCGGCGATAGCTTGTTGACCACCAAAAATTTTAACGCCTAATCTCTTACTGTGTGACTCACGGCCGTTCTTAGAACTACCCGCACCTTTTTTGTGTGCCATTTTTTATCTTAATTTATGACGTAAAGTCAGATTAAAAATTCTTTTTCTAAACCAAAAGCGATATTGCCTTTACTTGCCCTTTACAGGCTAATACCTGTAATTTGAATTTTGGTAAATTGCTGACGGTGACCGTTTTTCTTTTTGTAGCCTTTACGACGTTTCTTTTTGAAAACGATAACTTTATCACCTTTTAAATGAGACAAAATCGTAGCTGAAACTTTTGCTCCT
>PJTZ01000114.1_pt1 | contig 72676 bp, 68 predicted proteins | sample 1512131 | NCBI WGS metagenome assembly PJTZ01 (sample SAMN08177679, study PRJNA422409) | Soil metagenome, whole genome shotgun sequencing project. | reverse complement strand
GGCCTGCGTGTTCTATGCCGATGACGGCGCGACCAGCGAAGTGCTGGGCGGTGGTTTTATCGCCGAAGCGGTGCCGCAAGCGCTGGTAGCCTAGGGCAGGATTAATTCCCGCTCAACTGCTCTGCCGTTGGCTCTTTGGCCGCGTTGGAGGCTTCCTTTAGCGCGTTGTAGGACCCTAGGCCGCCCATCATCATCGATACGAAGATCAGCAGCACGAACGCGCCCATCGCGAGCAGGAAGATGCGGGTGCGGTTGAGGCCGAATGGACCTGTCTTTTCGTCACTCATGGTCGGGCTTTCCGAAAATGCAGAAAATCTTGGGACAGGACCAAAGGAATTTTTCGGGCGTGTCGTCTAACCGGTAGAATAGCCCGGAGAGGCAAGAAGTGCATGCACAGATGATGGGACTGACCGCCGCACCCCCGCCGGACCCGGCAGCGCTGACAGAGGCTCTGGTCGTGCGCGCCCGCAATGGCGATCCCGATGCTTTTGCCGAGCTGATCGAAGAGCAATATGACGCCATTTATCGCACGGCCTGGCGCTGGTGCGGCAATCGGCATGATGCCGAGGACATAGCGCAGGAAGTTTGCGTCAAAGTCGGTGGCGCCATTGCCCGGTTCGATGGACGCAGTGCCTTTTCGTCATGGGTCTATCGGATCACGCTCAATGCTGTACGCGACTGGCAGCGGGCAGGAAAACGGCGGGGGCGTCATGTCGATGCCTATGCCGAGGTCTCGCCATCGGACCAGCAGCCTGAGCAGGAAGAGGCGGCAACCAATTCCCAGCTTTGGGATGCCGTCCGCACCCTGCCGGAGAAACAGCGCGACGCGGTGCTGCTGGTTTATGCGGAAGAGTTGAGCCACGCCGAAGCCGCCGAGATCATGGGCATCAAGGAAGCGACTGTCTCCTTCCATGTGCACGAAGCCCGCAAGACATTGAGGGTTCTGCTATGAGCCACGAACACGATCCTTTTGAAAACCTCAACGCCGCCCCACCTGCGCCGCGTACCGAAGCGCGCGCAAAGGCGCTTGCCGCTGCTCGCGCTGCATTCGATGCCGAGCAGAAAAAATCTGCCGCGCCCACCAAAGGAAAAATTGCCGGTCGCCGTCTCACTTCCATCTTCACATCCCTCAAAAGGATTTCGATCATGGATTTGCGTATCCCCATCGGCACAGCCGCCATCGCGCTTCTGGTCCTGCCGCTCGGCTGGCAGCTTTACAATTCCACAGCGCTGCCGCCGGCCTGGGAGCATCGCTCTGAAGGCATCCCCGTTGCTGGCGGTAGCCAGACCAATCCGGAATCGGTTCTCCCTGATGCCCGCGCCAAGACCGCTGACCGGGTGATTATGGCCGAACCGATGATGGTGGATGCGGCCCCGCCGCCGCCTGCGCCATCCCCGATCAGCGCTCCAAATAGCGGTGTGTCCATGACCATGCGCAGCGTAGCCAGTGACGCATTGGCGCCATCGGCGAGCTACAATGCTAGCGGGGACACATTCACCAGTTTCGATGAACAGCGCCTCAAGGCGGTGGCCGAAGAGCCGGTTTCCACGTTCTCGCTCGATGTCGATACGGCAAGTTACGCTTATATGCGCCGTATGCTCGAAGATGGCTTTTTGCCCGAGCGCGACGCGGTGCGGATTGAAGAGCTGATCAATTACTTCCCTTACGATTATCCCGCAGCGGAAACTGCCGAGGTCCCGTTCCAGCCCGATGTTTCGGTCTATCCGACGCCCTGGAGCGACAAGACGCAGATTCTGCAAATCGGCATCAAGGGCTTTGAGCCTGTCCTAGCCGATACCAAGAGCAATCTGGTCTTTCTGATCGACACGTCCGGCTCGATGAATTCAGCGGACAAACTTCCGCTGCTCAAGCGCGCTTTCGGCCTATTGCTGGATCAGCTTTCAGCCAATGACACGGTGTCCATCGTGACCTATGCCGGTTCGGCGGGGATTGCACTGGAGCCGACAAGTGCCGACAACAAGGCGCAGATCATGGCTGCCATCGACCAGCTTTATGCGGGTGGGTCGACAGCTGGTGCGGAAGGGATCGAGCTGGCCTATCGCCTCGCCGAGCAGGCGAAAATCGCCGATGGCACCAATCGGGTGATCCTGGCCACCGATGGCGATTTCAATGTCGGCATCGACGATCCTGACAAGCTCAAGGATTTCATCTCCGACAAGCGGGGTAGCGGCATTAGTCTGTCCGTGCTCGGCTTCGGACGTGGCAATCTCGATGATGCGACCATGCAGGCGCTGGCACAGAACGGCAACGGCAATGCCAGCTATATTTCGAGCTTTGCCGAGGCGAAAAAGGTGCTGGTCGAGGAAATCGGCGGCACGCTTCACACCATCGCCAAGGATGTGAAGGTTCAGGTCGAGTTCAACCCGGCGCAGGTCGCTGAGTATCGTTTGATCGGCTACGAAACGCGCCATCTCAACCGCGAAGATTTCAACAATGACGCGGTCGATGCGGGCGATGTCGGGGCGGGAACGACTGTTACCGCCCTCTACGAGATCACGCCGGTTGGCGCCGGGCAGATCGAGCCTCTGCGCTATGGCGAGGCGACGAACAGTGACGGCAGCGAAGAAATCGCCTTCCTCAAGATGCGCTACAAACTGCCCGATAGCGATGTCAGCCAGTTGATCGAAGTGCCGGTCACGCCCGAAATGGTCTATGGCGATATTGCCGATGCCGGTGTCGATGCCCAGTTCGCCGCTGCCGTCGCCGCCTTCGGGCAGAAGGTAAAATCGAGCGTTTATGGCGGGGCGATCACCTGGGACGAGATCAAGCAGCTTGCTCGCTCTGGTCGCGGCACTGACGACGGTGGCTACCGCGCCGAATTCATCCGGCTGGTCGATATGGCGGCGATGTTAAAGCCGGATGCGAATTAAAGCGGTTTAGTTACATCTGATCCGTATTCCCGCCGTGCTGCCCTCGGGCTTGACCCGAGGGCCTATCCCCCCGTGCTCAAGTCTACGAATAGGGCTTACATGCCGGCCCTCGGGTCAAGCCCGAGGGCAGCATCGTGTTTGTGGTGCTATTTGAGCTAAAGAAGCAACAATAGCCCTATTCCAGCGGCTTCAGGCCCGCCTCGATCTGTGCCCGGTGCCCTTCAAGGAAGGGCGGGAGGGAGAGGCGTTCGCCGAGGCTCTCCATCGGTTCGTCGGCTGCAAAGCCGGGAACGTCGGTGGCAATCTCGAACAGAATGCCATTGGGCTCACGGAAGTAGAGCGAGGTGAAATAGAAGCGCTCAACTTCACCCGATGAGCGAATACCAAAGGAATTGGCCCGTTCGATCCATTCGCGCAGACTATCCTGATCCGGTGTACGGAATGCGACGTGGTGGACGCCGCCAGCGCCGGGCCGGGCACGCGGCAGGCTCGGATCGACCGAAACATGCAGCTCGGCGCCAGGACCACCCGGGCCCATCTCATAGACGAAGGTATCCGCATTGCGTTCGCGCGCCGGATAGTGGCGCACCTGGCGCATGTTCATCACGCGGGTCAGCATGGCATCGGTTGGTTCAAGCGTTGGCACCGAAAGGGTGATCGGGCCGAGGCCGATGATCTGCTTGTCTTCCGGCACCGGCGACTTGGCCCAAGGCACGACCTTGTTGCGGCCGTCGACCACCATGCGGAAGCGCTGGCCTTCGAAATCCTCGAAGTCCATCGAGGCATGGCCGAAGCGCTCCTTGATGCCGGACGTCGAAACCTGATTGTCTTCCAGATGCGCTTTCCACCAATTCAACGTATCTTCGCTATCGACGCGTAGTCCCGTGCGGCCAACCGTGTGGTTGCCGCGCTGTTCGCGCATTGTGGGGAAGTCGAAGAAAGTCAGATCCGCGCCGGGCGAGGCGACGCCGTCGCCGTAGAACAGGTGATAGGCCGATGTATCGTCCTGATTCACCGTCTTCTTGATCAGGCGCATGCCCAGCGTCTTGGTATAGAATTTCAGGTTGCGCGGTGCATCTGCGGTCACAGCCGTCAGGTGATGAATGCCGCCAAGTTCGAGTGTCATTTTCATGTCTCCTCATGCGGCGCAGGCGCGCCGTGTTCGAGAAGGAATGTATGAGGCAGAGACGGCGTTGCAAAGAATGCCAATCGCAACGCATTGGTGCTGATTAGTGAACGGCGCTCGCGCGGCGCGCCCCGTTCACAAAAGCCCGACATATGTCTTTTTGACATGCTATGGCGAGCCAGATCAGGTATTCATCCAGAACAAAGGATGAACGAATATGGTTGCCCTCTCGCTTACCCGCAAACTCGCCATTCTGGCCGATGCCGCCAAATATGATGCATCCTGCGCCTCTTCGGGCAGTGAGAAACGCAATTCGGCGGGCACGAAGGGCATTGGCTCCACCGAAGGCAGCGGTATCTGCCATTCTTATGCGCCGGATGGACGATGCATTAGCCTGCTCAAACTGCTGCTGACAAATTTCTGCATTTACGATTGTGCTTATTGCATCAATCGCTCCTCCTCAAACGTGCAGCGGGCGCGTTTTTCGGTGGATGAGGTGGTGCGGCTGACGCTGGACTTCTATCGCCGCAACTACATCGAAGGCCTCTTCCTTTCTTCGGGCATCATCCGCTCGCCTGACCATACGATGGAGGAGATGATCCGCGTGGCCCGGACCTTGCGCGAAACCCATCTCTTCGCCGGCTACATCCACCTCAAGGTCATTCCCAATGCCGCGCCTGAATTACTGACCGAAGCCGGCCGCTGGGCCGACCGGCTCTCGACCAATATCGAACTGCCGACCGACAGCGCGCTCGAAAGTTTCGCCCCCGAAAAACGCCCCTCGGAAATTCGCACCGCCATGGCCCGGCTGCGTGGCAAGCTCGATGAAGCGGCGCCCGAGAAGAAGCTCAAGGCGAAGAAAGATCGGTTTGCGCCTGCCGGGCAATCGACGCAGATGATCGTCGGCGCCGATGGGGCCAATGATGCCGCCATTCTGACCCGTGCCGCCGGCCTTTACTCCGGCTACCAGCTCAAGCGCGTTTATTATTCTGCTTTCTCTCCTATTCCCGATGCCTCATCGCGGCTGCCGCTTAAGCCGCCACCATTGATGCGCGAGCACCGGCTCTATCAGGCCGACTGGCTGATCCGGTTTTACGGTTTCGACGTGCCAGAAATCGTGGCGGGCGGGGAAGGGGGCGACCTCGATCTCGTCATCGATCCTAAACTGGCCTGGGCGCTCAAGCATCGACAGAGCTTTCCGGTCGACGTCAATCGCGCCGACCGCGAGCTTTTGCTGCGTGTGCCGGGCCTCGGTATCAATGCGGTCAACAAGATCGTCGTGTCGCGCCGCCACCATCGCCTCCGCCTCGACGATGTGGCGCGCCTCACCGCTTCCATCGAAAAGGTCCGTCCCTTCATCGCTGCCGCCGATTGGTCGCCGGGCGGGCTGACCGACGATGCGAAGTTGCGACAGAAGCTGGCGCCCCCGCCCGAGCAATTGGCTTTGTTCTGATGTTCCGCGTCCGCCTCCAGCGCCCGAATAATTTCACCGAATGGCGTGGCCATGCGCGCAGCTTTCTGGCCGCAAAAATCCCGCCGGAAGATATTGTCTGGCAATATGGCGACAGTGTTGATGAATTGTTCGGTGATGATGATCTTCCAGAGGCCAAGGTCGGGGCGGTGGGCACGGTGCCGCGCGCTTTCATCGATCTGGCGCAGCAGTCGATCCAGCATTCGGACCCGGAACGTTTCGCGCTGCTCTATCGTCTGCTCTGGCGACAACAGTCTGCTCACCAATTGCTGGCTGATGCGACGGATAGTGACAACAGTCTGCTCACGCGAATGGCCTCTGCGGTCAGGCGTGACAGTCACAAGATGAAGGCCTTTGTCCGCTTCCGGCAATTGCTCGACGATGCGGGGCAGGAGCGGTTTCTGGCCTGGTTCGAGCCTGACCATTTTACCCTCGAAGCCACCGCGCCCTTTTTCGCCCGCCGCTTTGCCGGCATGCATTGGGGCATTGTCACACCCTATGCAAGTGCTTGGTGGGACATGGAAAATCTTAGTTTTGGGTCGGGCGGTTACAAGTCCGACGTGCCTGCCGAAGATGCGGTGGAAGAGGATTGGAAAACCTACTACGCCTCGATCTTCAATCCGGCCCGGCTCAAGGTCGCGATGATGAAAAGCGAAATGCCGGTCAAATATTGGCGCAACCTGCCCGAGGCTGCCCTCATTGCCCCCTTGATCCGCGATGCCAAAGTCGTGGAGGAGCAAATGATTGCCCGCGCCGCTACCCAGCCGCCGGCCAGACACCTACGCCGCAAGGTGGAAATCTCGGAAGAAGTTTCGAAAATTCAATCACTTGCCGATGCGCGCGCCGCTATTGAAGGGTGCCGCCGCTGCCCGCTTTATGAGCATGCGACGCAGGCGGTTTTCGGCGAGGGGCCAGAATATGCCGATGTAATGTTTGTAGGCGAACAGCCGGGCGATCAGGAAGATTTGCAGGGAAAACCCTTTGTCGGCCCCGCCGGCCAAGTGCTTGATGATGTTATTCAAAAAGTCGGCATTGACCGTGAAAAGGTCTATGTCACCAATGCTGTGAAGCATTTCAAGTTCGAGCCGCGCGGCAAGCGCCGCATCCATCAGCGGCCCGATGGCGGGGAAGTGCAGGCCTGCAAATTCTGGCTCAATCTCGAAATCGGCTTCGTTCAGCCTAAGGTCATTGTCGCTCTTGGCGCCACGGCGGCGCAGAGCCTCCTGGGCAAGGCCAGCGTCACCATTGGCAAGCTGCGCGGCGAGCCCATGCAAATGCCTGATGGCACTATGCTTTTCGTCACCAATCACCCTTCCTATCTGCTGCGCATTCCCGATGCGGAGGGTAGGGCGCGGGAACGGGCCAAGTTTGAGGCTGACCTTATCCTGGTTCGTGACATGATCGGAGCGTTGGAAAATTCAGCGCACCGTGTCGGTGGCGCTTGACAGGTCAAGTCTGTCAACATTAGTAAGGCACGCAACGGCGTTATGCGCCGAGCCCCTTGGGGCGGAGTAGCTCAGTTGGTTAGAGCAACGGAATCATAATCCGTGTGTCCCCAGTTCGAATCTGGGCTTCGCTACCAAATCCTTCCTGTTTAGTTTCGCTTCGGATGTCGGGATTTTGTTCCGTGTTTTAGGGACGCCTGTGCCTATGCAGGGTGTGGGTGCTGCCGCATAGGCTGACTGATCCTGCGTTTTATTGGATTGGCTAGAACATCATCGCATCCAGATCCATGTCTGTATCAGTCTCTGGTTCCGCCGCTGGCATCGAATCGTCGTGCGGGATGATCTGATCATGGATGAGGCGTTCGGCTTCCATGGTGTAGTTGTTGCGCAATTGCGCGAGGAGGGGCCGCAGGCCCGGCGGAATGCTGGCGGGCACGGCCTGCCCTGACAGTCCGGCGATGGCGAGGGCGGTGTCGTCGAGAGTTTCAGCAAGGGCCGATTGACCCGAGAGACCTCTGGCGGCGGCGTCAAGCAGGCCGATGACTTTGGGGCCGTCGGTATTGAGGCGAGCAAGTGCTCCAGCGATGCGCGTGTCGAGGGTTCCCAGAATATTGAGTGCCAGAGTTGCCTGCTCTTCGAGGTTAGATACCTTGCCTGCGCCATTGCCGCCCGATGCTGCACCGAACGAGCCCGCCAGTTTTGAGGATTGGTCGAGTTGATTCATCGCGGCCTCGGCGGCGGTGACCGTCTCCGATGTCAGGTCGCGCAACTGCATGGCGATAACCGTGAGCGAGGCGCCACGCGGACCCAGTTGGGCGCAGCGCACTGCCGCATTGAGGCTGACGAGGCGCATATTGGCTTCAATGTCCTGCACGGCGCCGACATGTTCGAGAAGCACGCGAACAGTTTCCTGAACTGCCCCGGCCACCGCTTCAAGCTTGGCACGCTCCGTCTCAAAATCCTTGAGAATGGAGACTGCCGTACGCAGTTGTGCGCTCAGGCTGGCGATGGCTGAGCTCTTGTCTGCGCCGTCGCCGTGAAAGTCGCGGCTGCGCGCCATGATGACACCGGCGTCGTTGGCCAGAGCGTTGAGGTCCTGTTCGGCCTGTTCCACCTCTCGTGCGAAAGCTGCCGCTATGTCGGTTAGTTGCGTTTGCTGTAGATGTGACAGTACGGCGATGGCGTCATCCAGTTCGTCGCCCGAAACCAGATGACTATCGCTTGTTTCAGCCAAGGCAACGAGGCCAGCTTCGACATGTTCGATGCGCTGGCGCGTCGCGTCACCCACCTGTAATGACATGACGGCGCTGCCGATTTTGCCCACGATCTGGCGGGAGACCCGCCCTGTTTCCGCGCTCCCTTCAGCCGCAGCGGCTTGCTGGCGCTCGAGCGCTACAATGGTATCGGCCAGACTGCGCGCAAGACTGGAGAGGGTGTTGGCGTGTGCGCCCTCAAAGCGAGCGCGCTGGGAGGCGGCGCGATCCACCTCGGTGGTCAATTGCCGATAAATCTGCGCGAATTCCTGGATGGTCTGACTGGCCGAATCCGACAGCGATGCAATGTCGGTGGTAAAAACGTCGAAATCGTCGCTGTCACCAACAATACCGGCAGCGGTGACGCGGGCATTGACCGAGACGATACCCATCATCTTGACCGTGCGACGCAGATCGGAAATCGGTGAATTGGCCGCAGCAACAACGTCAACCAGCCGCGCAAGATCGGCCTTTTCCTGGCCGAATGTGTCGGAGAGTGCGCTGGCGCTTTCCGCGACGGCGCGAAGATGGGCGAGCGCTTCCGCCACTTCCGCACCCTGAAGGGCTTCGGGCAAGGCCTCAAACAGCTTGCTCAGGGTGTTCAGCAAGGCGGCGCCTTCCGAAAGGCGCGCACCGACACTGACGAAGGCGGATTCGATCTCCTGCCGCGGGCGGGCGAGATCGTCGGCGATGCGGCGGGCCATGTCCGGGGTGGTTGATGTCATTTTATGCTCCTGCGCCAGACCCGGTCTGACGACCAAAGGCGGTTATTTCTGCGGCCATTTTTCCCAGGGGTAGAGTTCGCACGGCCGCACCGCGTTGAATGGCTTCTTTGGGCATGCCGAACACGACACTTGTGGCTTCATCCTGCGCGAGCGTGAGGCTTCCCATCTGCCGCATTTCGAGCAGGCCACGCGCGCCATCGTCGCCCATGCCGGTCAGGATCATGCCCATCGCATTTTTTCCTGCGGTCTGAGCTGTCGAGCGGAACAGTATGTCCACCGAAGGGCGGTGACGGGAGACATGCGGGCCGTCCTCGATCCGCACTGTGTAGCGCGAGCCGTTGCGCACCAGCAGCATATGCAGATTGCCCGGCGCAATCAGCGCCAGGCCGGGTTGTACCAAGTCGCCGTCTTCGGCTTCCTTGATATTGATGGCGCAGCCGGCATTGAGCCGTCTGGCAAAGGCGCTGGTGAATTTTTCCGGCATGTGCTGGACAATGAGGATTGCCGGACTTTCGGCGGGCAGGGCCTCAAGCACTTCGCGCAAGGCTTCGGTGCCGCCGGTTGATGCGCCGATAGCGACGATCGGATCGGTGACCGGAATGCGAGCGACGAGGCTGGCTTTGCGCGCGTCCGACAGGGGCGGGATGATCGCATCTGCGCTGAGTTTGGCCTCGACCTTGAGTTCAGGTTGTGCGCGCAGAACCGGGGACGACTTTTGCATACCACGCATTTTCGCATGTGCAGCGGCCTTGGCGGCGTCGCAGATGCGCATGCGCGATTCCTGCAGGAAATGGGCCGTGTCGACGCGAGGCTTGGCGACGACGTCCACAGCGCCAGCTTCGAGAGCCTGCATCAGTGTTTCGGAGCCAGACTGCGCCAGACTTGAGCAGATGACCACGGGAATGGGGCGCTGCGACATGATCTTGCGCAAGAAGGTCAGCCCGTCCATGCGCGGCAATTCGATGTCGAGGAACATTACATCTGGCACTTCCTGACGGATGCGTTCGACGGCCACATAGGGATCGGCTGCAGTGCCCATGACTTCGAGGTCGGGATCGGCGGAGATGATGTCGCTGAGCGTCGTGCGCACAGAGGCGCTGTCATCGACGATCAGGACGCGGATTTTTCCGGTTGCTGTGCCCATGGCCTCAGACCTTCTGGAACACGGCCGGCGCGACCTGACGCATGCTGATCGAGGTGCCGACCATGGATTCGGAATGACCAAGCAGGAGATAGCCGCCTGGCCGAAGATGGCCGATGAGGCGTGTGATGACTGCTGCCTGATCCGATTTCTCGAAATAGATCAGCACATTGCGCAGAAAAATGATGTCGACATCGCGGTCGATGCCATAATTGTCATTCATCAGATTGAGACGCTGGAATCGGACCTGCTGGCGCAATTCCGGCACGATACGCACGTCCGGGCGTGTGCCGGGGCGTCGGGCAAACATCAGATAGCGTGACTGCATGCCCTGTGGCACGGGGGTAACCATTTCGGCGGGATAGACGGCGCGCCGCCCCTGTGCGAGCACATCGGTCGACACGTCCGTGCCCAGAATGGCGTAACGGAAATTGCGGTTCTGGGCGGCCATGTCGGCGAGCACCATGGCGATTGTATAGGCTTCGGCACCGGTGGAGCTGGCGGCGCTCCAGACCTTGAGTATGGGTTCGCGTTCACCGGAGCGGCGCGCTAGCAATTCCGGCACCAGCATTTTCTGCATCAGCTCAAAATGCTCAGGCTCGCGGAAAAAATCGGTCTTGTTGGTGGTGACCGCATTGATGAGATAGGGCAACTCGCTATCGAGCCCATCCTGCCTGAACAGAAAATCGCCATAGGCGCGTAAACCTGCCAGATCGAGGGCACGGACGCGTTTGCGCAGGCGCCCCTCCACCATCAGTTGTTTAGTGGGCGGCAGACGAATGCCCACCTCTTCACCGATCAGGCTGGAGATACGCTGAAAGTCAGCCATGCTCAGGTGGTCGTCATCACTGGCGGAGGCCAGATTTCGGGCAAGACTGGACAAGAGTGAAACTCCGGTACGCAAAGATCCAGCCGGTCGATGCCGGCGGGAAAACCAATGGTTCAGGCGGCGTTGCGGGCGATGCCAGCGCTATCGCCGAGCAGCCGGGCGAGATCGAGAACGGTAACAAAATTGCCGTTTCGGCGACCGATGCCTTCGATGCAATGCCCGCTCCAGCCGTTTTGTACCGCCGGGGGCGGCTCAAGCGCGTCGCTATCGAGGACCGTGACTTCGAACACGCGATCAGCACGCAGGCCGATGACGGTTTCGCCATTTTCTGCGTTTAGTGAAAGCACGAGAATGCGCGTGTTTTCATTGTCTTGCGCGTCATCCATGCCAAGCGTCAGCCGCAGGTCGATGACGGGAATACCCTGTCCGCGCACGTCGATCATGCCGAGCAGATTTGAGGGGGCCTGAGGCAGGCGCGCGATGGGGCGCATGTCGAGGATTTCCTGCACGCGCGTGACCGGGGCGGCGAAAATTTCTGTTCCGACGCCCAGAGTTACATATTGTGATCGTTCGGCCATGAGCTCTTCCTGGAGTCCGTTTATGAACGGGTTTGACCGGCCACCTGAATGTGGCCGGTCATCGTGCTTGGTTAATCAGGCAGCGCCGCGGCGCGTGAACTCGGCGTCGAGATCGTCATGGTCGTCGCCCATGTCGAGATCGAAGCCACCGCCCTGCGATGCCTTTGCCTTGCCAGGCTTGTGCGGCGCCATGTGCGGAGCCTTGGCCATGACGGCCTTGCGCAATTCGCTACCGCGATCCTGCGTGGCGGCAGCAACCGGCATGGCGCTGGCGTCGATGCGGAAGTAGCTGATGGCCGACTGGAGCTGCTCGGCCTGGCTGGCCAACTCTTCGGAGGTTGCCGACATTTCTTCGGCGGCCGACGTGTTCTGCTGGGTTACCTTGTCGAGCTGCTGGATGGCGGTGTTGATCTGTGCCGCGCCGGCATTCTGCTCGCGGCTGCCAGCGGAGATTTCTTCCACCAGTTCAGCCGTGCGCTGGATGTCGGGCACGAGCTTGGAGAGCATTTCGCCAGCCGACTGGGCGGCCTTGACCGTGGTGCCGGAGAGCGTCGAGATTTCGGCGGCAGCAGCCTGGCTGCGTTCGGCGAGCTTGCGCACTTCGGAGGCGACGACAGCAAAGCCGCGACCATGTTCGCCAGCACGGGCGGCTTCCACCGCAGCGTTGAGGGCAAGAAGGTCCGTCTGGCGGGCGATTTCCTGCACGACCATGATCTTCTCGGCAATGGTCTGCATGGCGGTGACCGCATTGTCGACGGCTTCACCCGAGGCGATGGCATCGGCAGCCGACTGGCGGGCGATCTTTTCGGTCTGGGAGGCGTTGTCTGCCGACTGCTTGATGGTGGCGGCCATTTCTTCCATCGAAGCGGATGCCTCTTCGGTCGAGGAAGCCTGTTCGGTGGCGCCCTGGCTCAACTGCTCGGCCGTGGCCGACATTTCCTGAGAACCGGCGGCAACGTTGCGGGTAGCGGCGGTGACTTCGGCAACCACTTCGCGCAGCTTCTGCGTCATGGCGTTGAGCGCCTTGATCAGATCGCCGACTTCGTCGTCGGAATTGACCTTGGCGGTGGCCGAGAGATTGCCGCCTGCAACTTCGTCAGCGAGACGGACGGCAGCAGTCATGGCGCGCGAGATGGAGACAACGATCCAGGTTGCAGCAATGGCCGCGATAAGGATCGAGCCGACAAGCAGCGAGATCAGGATCAGGCGGCTCTGTTCATAAAGCGCATTTGCGTCGGTAATTGCTGCCGCGACATTCTGCGCGTTACGGGCAGTGATCCGGTCCAGCGTAGCGACGGCCTCGGCGCGGAGCGGCGCACCAACATTGTCGACGAGCTCGGTAGCATTATATTGCGAGCGCTGGACGGCAATTTCGTTACCCTTTTCCATCGCAGCAAAAAGCGCATCGAAATTGGTCCTCAGTTCGCTGACTATGCCCGCCTCGCTAGCGCCGACCTGACGGGACAGGCGGTCGATAGAGGGTTGGATGCGGTCGTAAACGCCGTCAAAATCGTTGTACCATTCGTCTTGTTTCGCAGGGGCGCTGCTGGCCAGCAAAACGTTACGGTGCTGGCGGAAGACGTCGCTGGCATCGAGAAATAGTGCATTTGCCGATTCGTAGGCGGGGAAAGCCTGCAGGTCGCCAGCGGCGACGCGTGCGGAAAGGGCCGGTAGAAGGCGCCCCATCGTATTTTCAAGGGCCGTAATCGCGGCACTGCCTTCAGACGTCGTGATTGCGAAGGCCACCGTGTCGGTGTTTTTCAGGGCCTCGGCCTTTGCCTGACCAAGGGTCTGCCAATAGGCTTCAGCAGTTGTGATGAAGCTCTGCATGTCGGCAACGTTTTCTGGGCTCGTAAAGCGGCCTGCCAGATCGGTTGCGCGGCTGTGAAGCTGCTCGTAGTCGCGGGCAATTGAGCTTTCCAGTGCAGTGAGCTCGGCTGCGTCACTGGTCAGGATCATGGCGCGCATGGTGTTGGAAATCGAGCCAAGGTCGATTTCCAGTTCCTTGAGCTGCTGAGAGCGATCGACCGGGCCGTTGATCACGGTATCCATTGACTGGTTGATCGTGCCCAATGACTGAATGCCCATGAACATGCCGACGCCGGACAGCGCCACGACGGTGGTGAAGACCGCCGCCAATTTCGTCTTAATAGTCAGTCTCACGCTACTGGCCTTTCTTCTGATGCTGCCGTGGACGAGCTTCTGCCGTCCGAAGTTTCGAAAATCCGTTCCATGTCCGGAATGATGATGAAGCCGCCATTGCGCTTGCCGATGCCCTTGATGAATTCGGGGCGCCAGCGCATGCCGACCTTGGGAGCGTCCTCAATGGAGGCAGGCTCGATGTCTGTGACGTCGTGGACCTTGTCGGCGAGGATGCCGGCAATGGTGGGTTCGCCGTCTATGTCGACTTCCATGACGACGATGCGGGTGTCTTCGTCCGGTTCGGGCCGGTTCATACCGAACATCACCCTGAGGTCCGCCAGCGGCACGACGCGACCGCGCACATTGATCAGTCCATTGGCGAAGGATGCCGCATTGGGCACTTCGGTAATGGGTACGAGATCGAGAATTTCCCGCACGCGGCTGGCTTCGACCGCGAACAGTTCATCTTCCAGACGGATCGTCAGGGCCGTCATGGGGATTTGTGGAGTGTTCATGCCGCCCTGCCTGTCTTGTTGCGCTCGACATAGCCCTGACCGGAAGAGACCAGATGGGCTGTGTCGAGGATCAGAGCGACAGTGCCGTCACCCAGAATTGTGGCGCCGGAGAAGGATTTAACGTCCGAGTGCAGCTTGGTGAGCTGCTTGATGACCGTCTGGTTGTTGCCAAGGATCTGGTCGACCACGAGCCCCACCCGACCTTCGCCGGACGAGACGATGACCACCTTCTGGTGAAGCTCGGTTGGCGTGGTGGTGCCGAAGACTTCGCGCAGGCGAAGATAGGGGACGAGGCTTCCGCGAATGTCGAGGAAATTGCGCCCCTTGGCGTGGGCTTCGATGCCCTCCGGCAACTCGACGCATTCTTCAACCGCGGCGAGCGGAATGGTGTAGCGGCCATTGCCCACCCGGACGAGCATGCCATCGATAATCGCAAGGGTCAGCGGCAGGCGCAGGGTCATAGTCGAGCCCTGTCCCTGCGTGGTCGCTACGTCGATCGTGCCGCGCAGTCCGTCAATTGTGCGCTTGACCACGTCCATGCCTACACCGCGACCAGAAAGGGAGGTGACTTCCTTGGCGGTGGAGAAGCCGGGCGCAAAGATCAGGTGGTTGAGTTCCTGATCGGTCAGCTTGGTATCGGGCGTGATCAGCCCGTTTTCCTCGGCCTTGGCGCGGATGCGCTCATGGTTGAGGCCTGCTCCGTCGTCGGACACCGAAATGGCGACTTCGGCGCCGGAATAGACCGCCGAGAGACGAACCGTGCCCTTTGCGCTTTTGCCAGCTGCCAGACGCTTTTCTGCGCTTTCAAGCCCGTGATCGACGGAATTGCGGATCAGGTGAACAAGCGGATCGGCAAGGCGTTCGATCATGGTCTTGTCGAGCTCTGTTTCTTCACCTGCTGTGATGAATTCGATGGGCTTGCCCAATTCGCTGGACAGATCATGGATCAACCGGCGGAAGCGGCTGAAGAGAGTACCGATGGGGACCATGCGAATACCCATCGTCGTGTCGCGCAGGCCCGAAGACAGGCGCTCAAGTTCTTCAGCAATGGTCTTCAAACCGGAATCGGAGCTTTGCGCTGCAATCTGGCTGAGGCGGGCCTGAGCAATGACCAGTTCGCCTACTCGATCCATCAGTTCGTCGAGCCTTTCGGCGGGCACGCGGAGGGACGTCGCTGCGGAGCTTTCAGGTTTGTCGCCTGAACGCGGCTTTGGCGTCGGTGACTGTTTGGCCAGTTCGGACGCCGCTATTACCGGCTTGTCCACCGGCGTGATTTCCGGCTCTGGCCTGGCAGCGGGCCGTTCAGGTTCTGGAACAGGTGCTGCGCTTTCAAGAGGCGTCAGCGTCAGGTCCATATTGTCCCGCAGGAACAGGAAGACGTCGTCGATGGCCCCGGCAGGGTCTTCAGCCTCAATATCGACCTGCCAGCCAATATAGGGTGTTTCAGGGTCAAGGACAGCAAGGTCCGGGATCGTCTCGGTCAATGCGGTGATCTGAACAGGGCCGATCTGGCCCAGCTCGTCGAGCAGCAGCAGCGGATTTGTGCCGTAGATCAGCGCGTCCGAGGGCAAGCGGAAGATCAGCCGCCAAGCTTTCGCATTGGGTTTGGTTTTCTCTGAGCCAGCCATGGCTGCGATGGCTGGCTTAGGATCGCTCTGCTCCGCGCCGCCATTGATAACTTTGCGCAGGTTGACGAGAATTTCGTCGCCCCCGTCAGCTTCGGCTTCCGGGTTCTCGATCAGGATATGGATATGATCCTTGGCGTCGAGCGCCACCCGGATCAGGGCAGAATTTGCCTGACTTTGGCCCTTTCGGACCTGATCGAAGGCGGTTTCGAATTCGTGAACGAACTCTGCAACGGCGGTGAAGCCGAACATGGCGCCCGAACCCTTGATCGTATGCAGGGCTCGAAATGCCGAATTGATCAGATCCTGATTGGACGGATCCTGTTCCAGATCGAGCAGGCCCGCTTCGAGCTGATCGAGCAGCTCGCGCGCCTCCTGCCGAAAGGTCTCAGTCGGGTCTGAAATGTTCATGCCCCTGTGACCTTCTTGATGATGGCCAGCAATTGGTCCTGCTTGAAGGGCTTGACGATCCAACCGGTGGCGCCCGCCTCCTTTGCCTGACGCTTGAGATCCTCATCGGATTCAGTGGTCAGAAGAATGATCGGAATGCCCTTGCTGGAAGGATGCTGACGATATTTCCGAATGAATTCGATGCCGTTGAGAACCGGCATATTGAGATCGGTCAAAATGGCGTGGACAGTGTTGGTGGTGGCCACGTCATAGCCTTCGGCGCCATTGGCTGCCTCCAGCACATCGAGGCCCGCAGACATCAACGTCATGGACACCATCTGGCGGATGGAAGCTGAATCATCGATGGTCAGAATGGTTTTGCTCATACCAATGCGTCCTTAAGGCTGAATAGAAAGCGGGGCCCAAAAGTCCCGATGAGGTTGGTCGGGTGCGAGAAACCCCGCACCGCGCAGGACGGCGCTCAAAGGCTCTCCGATGGGGGCGTCCATGCGAACGTTCCCGCCCTGAGCTTCTGCCGAAATGCGCGCAGCGATAAGGGATTGCACGGTGGTGATGTCGGCCGCAGTCAGGGTCTGAGTATCGACCGAGATGGACTTGTGGCTCTCAAGGGCCTGACGCAATCCGCTCACGACTTCTGCCGCGTTCTTTATGCCTGCGTCGCCCGATAATACGTGCGTGTGATCTCGTGTCCCGGTCATGAGTATGACCGGGGGTCGTTTATTCCGAAGGTCGACATTCTGTCTCTCTACCGTAGTGTTCTAGTGGGAATCGGTAGGCGAAGCTGGATTTTCCGGCGGCTCTGATCTGAGTTTGCGAACATTCATATCTTCGCCGTATTCCCATCCGGCTTAATACTAGTATTTGCACTGATCAATTAACCGACAGTTACCCGTTTTTGAATTTTGTAAAAATTGAAATACAAGTAATATTGTTTAATTTATAAATATATAGAGTAAACTATTTTCTTTCTTTGAATCTATGTGGAATCGACTCTGTTCCATGGTGAATCAGTCACGCTCGATTCAGAATCGAACCCAAAGAAATTGAATCGTAATGATTTTGATTCGGCGCCGCCTGGAGCCATCGTGCATGGCTGAACACGGCGAGTGATCTTTGGAAAGATGCAGGCCGGACCAAAATTTCGTCAGGGAAAGAGACTTTTCGCGGCAAAGTATAGCCAGCGCCCAGATGTCATGACGCGACAGTGTGTCCAGTCTTTTCAAGACTGACAGGGTGATGGCGAGAAGGGTGCTTACAGCGCAGTTACTGCGCTGGTGGCGTTGGGCTGCATGATCGCGCTAATCTCCGGCCATTTGGCGCGGAAGGCTGCGACGCATTCGGGATCGAAATGGCTGCCGCTGCTCTGAACGATTTCGGCATAGGCTTTTTCGATCGGCCATGCCTGTTTATAGGGGCGCTCCGAGCAGAGTGCATCGAACACGTCGGCAATGGCGACGATACGCGCCTCGACGGGGATGTCGCTTCCCGACAATTTGTCTGGATAGCCGGTGCCATCCCATTTTTCATGGTGGCTCTGCGCGATCAACTCGGCGGTGCGGATCAGGTCCGATGAGCCGCGTTCGAGAATGCGCGCGCCAATGGTCACATGTTCGCGCATGATGGCCATTTCTTCGGGTGTCAGCTTGCCCGGCTTGGAAAGGATAGCGTCGGCAATGCCAATCTTGCCGATGTCGTGCAGGGGCGCGGCAAGATAGATCATGCGGCAGCGGTCAGGTGACAGACCGATGCCTTCGGCGATCAATTGGCTTATCAAGGCAACGCGTGACACGTGTTCGCCGGTGTCGCCGTCGCGATATTCGATGGCGCGCGCGAGACGATAGATGATCTCTTCTTCGCGAGCGAGGAGATGCGCCGTGGCGCGTTCGACTTCTCGAGTGAGCCATTGTGCACGGTCGGCCAGTTCCACCTCGGCCTGTCGCAAGGCCAGCAAATTGGCTACGCGCGCCTGCAACTCGATGGGATCGAAGGGCTTGTGCAGAAAGTCGGTTGCCCCGGCTTTAATGGCCTCGATACGCACATTCTTGTCGAGGTCCGAGGTGACCATGATGACAGGAACGGTGCGGTATCCCGGTCTGGCACGAAGAGCGGTCGTGAAGGCGACACCATCCATTTCGGGCATGATGTGATCGACGATCACGAGATCAAACTGGCTCTGGCTGCACTTTTCCAGAGCTTCCAGGGGGCTGAGGCAAAGTTCGGGCTCGTCACCGAGCGCCTCCTTGACGATTGTGCCGATCAGGGCAAGGCTCGACCGGCTATCGTCAACTATTAGCAGGCGCATATAGGTGGACCCCCGTCCCATTTCGGGTGTGATGATAGGCAATAGCCCTTATGTGAAACTTAATGGGCACAGGTGGTTCGCGCCGGTTTGGTGTATTTGCTGCCGTGCTATGGCAAGGATTGTGCGAGCGGTGAACGGGTTATGAACAAAAGGCGGATCGGCATTGTTGGCGCAGGGCCGGCGGGTCTGATGGCAGCCGAGGTTGCCGCGGGCGCCGGTGCGCAGGTTGTGGTGTTCGATGCCATGCCCAGTGTAGGCCGCAAGCTGCTGATGGCTGGTAAATCAGGGCTGAACCTCACCCATGCCGAAGCTCATCATCTATTATTGGCGCGCTATGGCGAGGCGCGTGGACGGTTGGAAGCCGTTCTGAATGCGTTTGACGCTGAAGCGCTGCGCGCTTGGTGCTCGGATCTGGGCATCGAAACATTTGTTGGCTCCTCGGGACGCGTGTTTCCCAAGGCGATGAAAGCGTCACCGCTCCTGCGCGCCTGGCTGGGACGTCTCGCCGATATGAAGGTCGACATCAGAACGCGGCATCGTTGGATCGGATTTGACGAGCAGGCTCTTGCATTCGAGACGCCTGCGGGGCGCGTTGCTGAGACCTTTGATGCAGTGGTTTTAGCCCTGGGCGGGGCAAGCTGGCCGCGATTGGGGTCGGACGCTGCGTGGGTGCCGATGCTCGCACACCGGGGTGTCCACATCGCTCCGTTCCGGCCCGCCAATTGTGGCTTCGAATGCGACTGGAGCCCGGTTTTTGCCGAGCGCTTTGCAGGGACGCCGGTTAAGGCGGTGACGGCGACGTCCGCAATAGGCACGGTGCCGGGTGAGTTCGTGATCTCGGCAGGTGGCGTCGAAGGCAGTCTCGTCTATGCGCGCTCCGCAGCTTTACGCGATGGGTTGGAACGGGACGGGAAGGCGGCACTGGAGCTTGATCTGATGCCCGGGCGCAGTGTTGAGCGCCTGATTCATGACCTGGCGAGGCAACCGGCCAAGACAAGTTTTTCAAACAGGCTGCGCAAGGGGGCGGGGCTCGATGGAGTCAAGCTGGGCCTGCTGCGGGAGGTGGTCTCAAATGTGTCGGCTCTCGGGCCGGAGGCGCTGGCGCAGCACATCAAAACGCTGCATGTTCCTGTCAAACGCCCACGACCGATTGCCGAGGCGATCTCTGTTGCGGGGGGCGTTGCATGGGACGCGGTCGACACTCACTTCATGCTGAAATCACTGCCGAACATCTTCGTTGCCGGTGAAATGTTGGACTGGGAAGCGCCGACCGGCGGCTATCTGCTCACTGCCTGCTTTGCTACCGGGCGGGCGGCAGGATTGGCGGCGGCGCGCGCGAGTTGAGACCATCCTGACAAGGCTCATTTTCTCAGCGATAGCCTGCGGCCTGAAGCTCAAACAGTTCAGAGTACCGGCCCTGTTTGGCAATCAGTTCCTCATGGGTGCCCGCTTCGAGAATGGCGCCGTTTTCGAGCACCAGTATTCGGTCGGCCATGCGCACCGTGGAAAAGCGGTGTGAGATGATCACCGCGTTTTTACCGTGGGCGAGGCCTTTGAAGCGGGCGAAGACTTCGGCTTCCGCCTTGGCGTCGAGAGCGGCAGTGGGTTCGTCCAGGATGATCAGTTCGGCATCGCGCATATAGGCGCGGGCAATGGCGACTTTCTGCCATTCGCCGCCCGAAAGGTCGCGACCCTGTTTGAACAGCCGACCCAATTGCTGGTCATAGCCTTCCGGCAGTTTGGCGATGACGCCATCTGCCAGGCTTTGCTCTGCGGCGAGATCGATGCGGGGCTGATCGTCCCGCGCTTCGATACGTCCGACACTGATATTGTCGCGGGCGCTGAAGGAATAGCGGATAAAATCCTGAAAGATGACGCCGACATGGGCGTGGATGTCTTGAGGGTCCATCTCGCGCAGGTCGGTGCCGTCAATGGTGATGCGACCTTCGCTTGGGTCGTAGAGCCGGGTGAGGAGCTTGGCGATGGTCGTCTTGCCCGCGCCATTCTCGCCGACCAGCGCCAGCGTTTCCCCCGCGGGTATAGTGAAGGACAGGTTCCGAACCACCCAATGATCGGTTTCGGGATATTTAAAGCCGACATTGTCAAATTTTATGCCGGTTTTGACCGGGACCGGGAAGGGCTTGGGGTCTGCCGGCGGCAGCACGCTCGGCTCGATCTCGAAGAAGGAAAACAGGTCGTCCAGATACATTGATTGCGCGGCGATCTGGGTGAAGCCGAGCAAAATGGCCTGAAACAGCCCGTTGAGACGCAGGAAAGAACCGGAGAGGAAGGCGAGATCGCCGATGGAGAACTCACCCGTCACAGTGCGCCAGACGATAAAGCCATAGGCGCAATAATAGGTCAGCGTGGATATGGCGGCGAAGATGGCGCCCCAGAAGGCGCGCTGGCGGGCAATGCGGGTATTTTCGATGAAGATGGTGTGGGCCAGCCGCCGGAAACGGGCGACCAGAAAATCGCCGAGGCCAAAGAGCTTAATCTCCTTGGCTGTTTCCGGGGTTGCCCCGACATAGCGGATATATTCGAGTTCGCGCCGCTCAGGAGTGCGCCAGCGGCTCATCCAATAGGCGAGTTCGTTGAAACGGGTTTCGCCGAGCACCGCAGGCATGAAGGATATGGGTAGCAGCAGGATCAGCCAGGGGGCGTAGACGAAGAGGCCGGCGGCCAGCGTCGCAACGGTGATGATGTTCTGCGCCTGACCGAACAGAACTGACAGAAGCGCGTTTCGGCCTGCAGCTTGCCGCCGGGCGCGTTCGAGTCGGTCCTGATATTCGGCACTTTCGAAGTGCCGCAGGTCGAGCCGGGCGGCATGGGTCATCAGCTCGACGCTCATCTGATTGGAATGAAGCTCGCTGAGAATGGAATCGACCAGGCTCATGCCCCGGTTCAGCACGTCAATGCCGACGACAAGAACCAGTTCAATTGCCAATAATTGGGTGACATGGGCCAATTCACCACTCGCCCACCATTCGGCAAAACCCTGACCAGGCGCGGGGAGGCCGGCCAGACGCACAACCTCGTCGATGATGAGTTTGCCCACCCAGAGCATGGCAATGGGCTGTAGCGCGCCTAGAAGGCGCAGACACACGCTGGCGATGGCCAGCGGAGGACTGGTGCGCCAGATCTGACTGAGAAGCCGACCAAGCAGCCGGAAGTTTTCAAGTCTCTCGCGAAAGGTTGGGGCGGATTCTGGGATTGGTGGCGGGCGACGCCCGGGGAGGTCGGTCATGGCATTGAATGTAGGCGCGCCTGAAAGCGCTGCCTAGTGGCGGCATGCCGATTGCGAACCGTCAAAAAAAAACGATAAAACGTGCCAAAGGATTTAGCTGCGGCAAACGTTCAATGGAATAGGCCGCGCTGTGCGTCTGTCTTTCAGGCCGTCTTCGCGGCTCGTCGTGCGTGTTATTTTCCGGCTGGGGATGTCTGGTCGGCTTCGGGGTATTCTACCAATGGTCAATCTTTCCCGGTCCCTATTGGGTTTCAGCATATTGGCGCTGGCCCTGTCATCGCCGGTTCAGGCGCAGCCCGTGCTTGGCATGCTGGATGGCACGGTGGACGCGCAACTGCGGTCCGGCTGGGAGGCAGGCGAGCAGGATGGTTGGTTCGTGCTGCGCAATGGTGGTGCAGACGATGCCGAGCAGACGCTGGTTATTCCGTCCGGCCCGGTAACGACCGATGGGCGGCACATGGAAGTCAATGTGTCGATCAATTCGGCGCAAGAGGATGCTGCCATCGGCATTATGTTGCGCAATCGGGACAAGAAAAGCTCCTGCATCGGCGAGCTGACGGCCAAGGGCGCTGCGCAGCTCTTCTGTGTCATCGATGGCGAGTACAAGGCCATCGCGACCAAGGAAAATGTTGGCAAGATGGACGGCACTGACATGCTGTTCATGTTTGAGATCCCCGGTGCAGCGCGATTTATTGTCAACGATCAGATCATCGGCGACATCGAGGATGATGCGGCGCTAGCCAGCGAAATGGGCATCATCACCTTCGGGCGCGGCACCTTTGGCCTCGCAGATTTTCTGACCGAAGACATAACCTTTGACGATGAGCCCGCTGCCGCAACCAGCGCGGAGGCCGGCTCAGGGCTGCCTCCGCGTGGTGGTGGTACGGCGACGGCTGCCCCATCCGATACCGCGCCGGCGTCGGGCGAGGGTGAAAAAGCCAGTGTCGGCGACCGACTGGCGGCGCGCATGGGGCCGCTGACGCAGGCCATTCTCGACAAGGATGATCCCGAGGGCTGGGAAAGCTTTATCGAGAATGCATGGTTCGTTGTCGTCAATGAAGCCAAGGCCTCGTCCGAAGTCTTCTACACTATGCCGGTGGGACCGGTGGAAGGCGGCGAGCGTGTCGTTGCCCTGCGTGTCGGAATTCTGCCACCCGCCGACAAAGACGCGGCCGACTTCAAGTATTCTGCCGCCGGTATTCTGACGGAAAACGGCAAGGATTCCTGTCTGGGCGAAATTACGCTGGGCGGTGATGGCGTGGTTCTTTGCTTTGGTGAGGACGGTAAGAGCACGGAGATGGGCCGATTGGCCGGTGCCGCCATCGGTGACGGGCAAGATATTATCGAACTGGTTGAGCGTCCGGGCCGCGCCAGTTTCCTGCTCAATGGCAAGATCATTGCCGATCTTGGCGCGCATCCCTCCATGGGCGGTGATGTCGGCGTTCTGGCCTATGAGCGCGGCGAATTTTTCTTCGACGAATTTGCTATCAACGTCGGTTCAGGCAGCGCGCAAAGCGAGGCGGATGACGATTTGCCCGATTTCGGTGACGACGAATTCCGCTTCATCGGCGCCTATGTGGGCATCACCAACGGTATTTTCCTGCACGAATTCGGCCATGCGCTGATCGGAGAATTGCAGGTGCCCTCGACCGGGCCGGAAGAGGATGCAGTCGACATTTTTTCCGCGTTGCGGGTGGTGGAGCCGACCACATTCCCTTCGTCTGATCCTGATGTGAACGAAATCGGGCGGCAGGTCGCCATCTATTCGGTACTGCCCTGGTATTTCGGCGGCATGCTCAATGCCGACAATGAGGTGCCCTGGCAGGACGAGCATACCAATGACCTGAAGCGCTTCCGCAATACGTTCTGCGTGATCTATGGCGGAAATCCGGGGCTCTATGGGGACATTGCAGCGCAGGTGGGGCTCGATGAGCGGACGCTCTACCGCTGCGAAGAAGAGTTCAACCGGCAGAACCGTGCCTGGCGCAGCATTCTGGCGCCACATACCCGCATGGGCGCCTGGCACCCGGAAGGGCAATTGCTCGCCGATGCACCGGGTGGAAAAATCAATGTTACCTTTGAAGAGCCGACGACGTCTCTGACCTTTTTGCTGGTCGGGGCGTTTGAGGAGTATATTCGCGGCTTCACCAAGTCGATCGAGGACAATTACGCGCTCCCGCGCGACCTGCAGGTGAATTACAAGAATTGCGGTGAGCTCAACGCCTGGTACGACCCGCGCGAGGGCAGCATCACCATGTGCTATGAGCTGATCGAACATCTGATCCGGCTGGTGGCTGATGTCGACCTCACTGAAATCGGCGCGCTCAGTGTGACGGGCGGAGGCAATACGGCTGTCGCGACAGCTGAAGCCGATTTGATGCCAAAACTGGACGAGACCGCCGATTATGGCGTGCCGCCCACCAATGTGCTGTTCCCGGCACCCTATCGCGGTCCGACGCCTGCCACCCATATTCGTGCCGAAACGCTGACGACTGCGGCGCTGGTTGATCTGATCACCAGCGGTAAATCTGTGTTGCTGGTGGATACGCGCGGCGGGGAGGATACTTTGCCCGAAGCTTTTGCGGTCCCTGATGCTGGGCGGGATGGTAGCCTGACTGACGGATTTCAGCCGCGCGTCGATGCCTGGCTCACCGATGAGACGGATGGCGACAAGTCAGTGCCCATAGTCTTCTTCGGTGCCGATATGCTGGATCGATCCAGCTATAATGCGGCATTGCGAGCTGGGATGCTCGGCTGGAACGCCTATTGGTATCGCGGCGGCCTAGAGGCATGGAAGGCCCATGACCTGCCGATGGCAAGCCAGTTGCAGCAATAGCTATGAAGCCGGGCAATGCCCGGCTTTCTCGTTATGGCAGGTTGCGCAGGAACCCGGCGAGATCGCCGGTGATGTGATGCACATGTGGGCCGGTCGTACGGCCCAGTTCCCAGGCATCGACCTGCTCGTGGGCAAAGTCGTCGCCCGGAACCACCTGCACTGTCGCCATGCCGACCTCATGCGGCACGACGAGGTTCTTTTCGAGATCGTCAAACATGATGGCGCGGCGCGGATCGATGCCGTGGCGCGCGAGAAAGCCGTCATAGGCCTCCTTATGCGGTTTTGGCACGTAGTTCATGCCGCGAATGTCGTGCACGTCTTCGAAGAGATCATCGCCACCCAGGCGCTTCAGCACCGACCGGGCGTGGCCGGTATCACCATTGGTGAGAATGAATTTGCGGCCGGGCAGGGCGCGGATGGCGTCCACCAGATCAGGATGCGGATCGACTGGCGCATAGTCGATGGCGTGGACGCTATTGAGAAAATGGTCCGGGTCGATGCTGTGACGATTCATCAGCCCGTTCAGTGTCGTGCCAAAATCCCGATAATAGTCCTTTTGCAAGGTGCGGGCGGCGGCGAAGTCGAGCTTGGTGATGTCCATCACGTAATGGGTGATGCGAATATCGATCTGCGCGAAGAGATTGCATTCGCGCGGATAGAGGGTGTTGTCGAGATCGAACACCCATTCGGTGATGTGGCTGAGGCTGGTGGGCGATGTCATGGCGCTACTCTGCCACAAAAAGATGAAGGCTTCATCAGAGGCGAAACGGGGGCCGATCTGGCCCCCGCTTGAACTACTTACTGGTTGGCCTGAACCGTCAGACCCAAGGCCGTGATCAGGCTGGCCGGGTTGGCGGCGGCAGCTGCGAGAACCAGAAGGCTAGTGGGGCTCGGTGGTGCAACGCGAACTTCAAAGCTCTGCGGGTCATCGAGGAAAGCGTTGACCTGGGGCACGACCAGATCGTTCAGAGCTGGCACACCGGACTGGGCGACCATTGCGGGGACCATGGTCTTGAGCATTTCCACATATTGAGCGCGGTCGACACCGGCCTCAGCGGCAGACATGTCAAGAAGCTTGCCGGCAATACCCTTGTCGTCATAGCGCACCGAAGCACCGACGATGGACAGAGCCTGAGCCATTTCCATACCCATCATCATCTGCTGGGCCTGAGCTTCTTCGCTGGTCGGGTCAAGGTCGTTGGCCTGCATGGCGTAGAGCTTGTCGAGTACGTCGAGCGTGAAGCCAGTGATGTCGAAGGTCACGTTGAACGCACCGATATTGTCGAAGTCCATGAGAGCTTCATCGACAACGATGTGGCCGTCCGCCATGGTCCAGACCATGGACTGGCTGATATTGCCGTTGATATTGGCAAGGCCAAGCGCTTCGACAACCGCGCCCGCTTCGGGCTCTTCTTCGCCAACGGTGGACAGGTCTGCCCAGATGTTGGAGATCGTCACCTTGGAGGTGATGCTTTCCAGAGCATCGTCGCCATCAAAGGTGAAATCGTTGGTGGCTTCCATGCCGTCAATCTTGACGACTTCAGCGCCATCGCGAGACACGACCAGCGGGCCCGAGGCCATGCGGCCAACGGTCTGCATAAGGGCTTCGGCGCTGGTGTCGCCTTCCGGTGGCAGCCACAGATCCTGAAGCACCATGCCGGTGACGCTGATATGGCCAACAGGATCAGATGCGAATTCCGTATCGATATCGGGAATGGTCAGCTCTTCGGCGGTGAACGAGCCGTCTTCAAATTCCTCAACGCCTGTGAAGGTGAGGACCGTATCGACCTTGAGCGGCTCTTCACTCACGCCCTTGATGCTGATCGTTGCGCCATCAACGGTGATGGTGGAGCCATCGGCGGTGGCCGGGCCGAAATCGAATTCGTAACCCATGGCGCCGTAGATGGCTTCAATGCGGTCGACAAAGGCTTCCGCGTCCAGTGCCATTGCTGGCTGCAGCATGGCCAGCGTAGCAAGCCCGGTGGCCAGCATCAAACCGGTCGTCTTCATCGTCATCATCTTTTCCTTGTCCCTCAGAAATGAGAATTGGTCAGGCCCGTGATTTGCAAATCGGCCTTTAGCTATGCAATTGCAATGGGTTCGCGGCTAAATTGCGTCGCATGTTTCTAGAAGCGGTATATTTCAACCTAATGTCGAATCCTGTTCAGGGGTTTCATGACAGTTCCAGAAATTGGCGATAGGCGGGGTTCTCTGTTTCGTCCCAATAGGGAAAGCCGATGGCATCTATATGGGCGAACAGGCTTGCGCGCGTTTCGGCTGGCACCTGAATGCCGACAAGCACGCGTCCGTAGTCCGCGCCATGATTGCGATAGTGGAACAGAGAAATGTTCCAGGCGTCGTTAAGCCCTTCAAGAAATTTGAGCAGTGCCCCGGGGCGTTCCGGGAACTGGAAACGGAAGACCATTTCGTCAGTGAGCCCAGCTGCGCGACCGCCCACCATGTGTCGGACATGGAGCTTGGCAACTTCATTGTCGGTCATATCGGTGACGGTCAGACCATTGATTTGCAGCATGGTGATGATGTCATGCTTCTCGGCATCGCCACTGGAGAGCTTGACGCCGACAAAGATATGCGCGCTGGCGCCATGCGCGTAGCGATAATTGAATTCCGTGATGGCACGCTGGCCGATCAGCCGGATAAACGCGCGATAGGCCCCCGGTTTTTCGGGAATGGTGACGGCCAACAGAGCCTCGGCCCGTTCGCCAATCTCGGCGCGCTCAGCGACATAGCGCAGCCGGTCGAAATTGACATTTGCGCCCGAATTTATGGCGATAAGGGCGCCCTGTGGCGCATTGCCGTCCTCCACGTCGCGACGGAGGCCCGCGAGCGCCAGAGCCCCCGCGGGTTCGGTAATGGCGCGATGATCGTCGAAAATATCCTTGATAGCAGCGCAGATTTCGTCAGCCGTTACGGTAACGATATCGTCGAGCAATTCGCGGCAGAGCCGGAAGGTTTCATCGCCAACCTGGCGTACGGCCACGCCATCGGCAAACAGACCAACCTGGTCGAGCGGCACAGGCTTTCCGGCGGCGATGGCCGCCTTCATGCTGGCTGCTTCCTCAGGCTCGACGCCGATAACGCGGATTTCGGGCCGCAGGAATTTGACAAAACTGGCAATGCCTGCCGCAAGGCCACCACCGCCAATCGGTACATAAATAGCCCCAATGGGTTCGGGGTGCTGGCGCATCAATTCAAGGCCGACCGTGCCCTGTCCGGCAATAACGTCCGGGTCGTCAAACGGGTGAACGAAGACGTAGCCGTGTCGCTCTGCCAATTTGGATGCATGGGCGCGCGCGGCGTCGAAGCCATCGCCGAACAGCACCACTTCACCACCAAGACGTTTGACGGCATTGACCTTGATGAGCGGGGTTGTGGTGGGCATGACGACAACAGCGCGTATGCCCAGTCGCGTTGCCGACAGAGCCACGCCCTGCGCGTGATTGCCGGCAGAGGCGCAGATAACGCCCCGCGCGCGTTCTTCCTCGGTCAGATGCACGATGCGGTTATGCGCGCCGCGGATCTTGAACGAGAAAACCGGCTGTAAATCCTCCCGTTTGACCAGAATTGTCCGGCCTAGCCGCTCGGAAAGCAGTTCCATCTGTTCCAGTGGAGTTTGCACCGCCACTTCATAGACGGATGAGGTCAGGATCTTGCGGACATAATCGGTCATGGCGGGCTCCAAAGACAAGTTGGTGATGGACGCCTGCTGACACAAAATGTCAACCGGACGCGGCATTGCTGCCATGCAGGCGCTGATGACAGATTGTCTCAATCAAGTGATTGATTAAATTCTGGTGCAGGCGTATGAGGCGCTCATGGACCAGGATATTCAGAAGCGTGAGAGCAGCGATGATCGCCGCGCAGCCATTGCGGCGGCGGCGCGTAGCCTGATCGTTGAAAAGGGGCTTGAAGGCCTTCGCACGCGCGAAATAGCCGCGCGTGTCGGGATCAATATCGCCACACTGCATTATCATGTGCCCAGCAAGGAAGCGCTGATCGCTTTGGTGGCGCAGAGCCTCAAGAACGAGTTCCGCGCGCAGGGACTGGCGCGCCCGCGCGACGGCAAGACCGGCCTTCAACTGCTGCATATGGAATTTGAGGATGCGTTGGAAAGCCAGGAACATGCACCCGAGCGAATTGCCGTCATGGCGGAACTGGTTGAACGCGCCCGGCGCGACCCCGTTATCGCCGAGATCATGTTGCCCATGCGTGCCAACTGGCATGGCATGCTCGCCGAAATGTTCCAACTCGGCGTTGTTGATGGCACGCTCCGTGCTGACATCGATCCGGCCGCCGCCGCCAATATCTTCATCGGCATGATTGCCGGAACGCGCAGCATCAAGACCAGCCGCGACCACACGCTCTCGCTTTTTAAAGAATTCGAGCGGGCCTTTGCCGCTCGTCCCCTGAACTCTCCCTGAGGTTAGATGATGTCCAATCCCTATGCGGCTGAAACCGCGTCTCCGCCCGATCCAAGGCGCTGGCTATCGCTGGCTATTTTGCTGATCGCCAATTTCATGAACCTGATCGACGTCACCATCGTGAACGTGGCCTTGCCCTCGATGCGCGAAAATCTAGGCGCGACCGACAGCCAGATCGAATGGGTCGTTGCTGCCTATGTGCTGGCCTTTGCGCTGGGTCTTCTGCCCTTCGGGCGGCTGGGAGACATTGTCGGGCGCACCAAGATGTTCCTCTGGGGTGTGGCGGCATTCACCGCAGCCTCGGCGCTGTGCGGCCTGGCACATAATATCGAAATGCTGATCTTTGCTCGCGTCTTGCAGGGCATTGGCGGGGCGATGATGACGCCGCAGGTGCTGGCTATCGCGACGGTGACCTTCCCGCCCTATGAACGTGGGCAGGCATTCTCGCTGTTTGGTCTGTCGGCAGGTCTTGCTTCAGTCTGTGGGCCCATCCTGGGCGGCATTCTCATCGATGCGCAGCTCTTCGGGATGGATTGGCAGCCTATTTTCCTCGTCAATATTCCCATCGGCCTCGCCGCAATCGTCGCGGGGTGGAAGCTGATCCCTCGTCTGCCGGGCCACAAGGAGCTCAGCAACGACTATGTCGGCATCGTCCTGTTCGGGCTCGGGATCGTCTCATTGGTCTTTCCGATCATCGAGGGTCGTGCCTTCGATTGGCCGGCATGGAGCTTTGCGATGATGGCAGCAGGCGTCGTGTTGCTGGTGGCCTTCTATTTCTGGCAACAGCGCCGCGCCGGGGCAGGTCAGCCGCAATTGCTCAATTATGACCTCTTGCGCAACCGCGACTACATGTTCGGCGCCTTTGTCATCACTGTCTTCGCCTCGGGCATTCCGGGCATGTTCATGGTGATTTCGCTTCTGCTGCAATCGGGCTTTGGCTACACGCCGCTGCAATCAGGGCTCGCCAATACGCCGTTTTCCGTGGGCGTGCTGATCGCCTCATTCATTGCCGGGCGGTTCGGATCACACTATCTGCGCAGCCGGCTTGCTGCTGCCGGAGCACTGTTGGCCGGTGGTATTCTGTGGCTGCATTTCATCTTTGCCGGTGCGGGCGACACAATTGATGCCATGACTTTCCTGCCAGCGCTGGTGGTTGCGGGCGTAGGGTTGGGCACCGGATTTTCGTCCCTGTTCCAGCTTGTGCTGCGCAATGTGCCGCCGCGCGATGCAGGGGCCGGTTCGGGTGCTCTACAGGCATTCCAGCAGGTGGGCGGCGGGCTGGGTATCGCGCTGGTCGGGCAGATTTTCTTCTCCCAGCTGGCCGGCAACTTCGCCAGTGGCTCGGGTCCACAGGCAGCCTTCTCCAACGCTGCGGCTCTGGCGCTCTGGTATCAGGTGATCTCGTTCGGGCTGGTTTTGGCCATGGCATTCATGTTCAAGCCTTCCGGCAGGCAGCCACATGGGCAGGGTGCTCCTGTGGTGGTCGAAGCCTGAAGCAAAAAGGCCGCCTTCGGGCGGCCTTTTCATTGCGCGAGCAATTGCCAGGTCTGAAAGCAGGCCAGAGCCGTAACGAGGCCGCCGACCAGCACCATTAGTCGCTGGGCCGGAATGATCCGTACGACAAAACCGGCGAGCGGCGCAGCAAGAACGCCCCCCACGACAAGCCCGGCGACTGACCAGAGATGTTTGCCGAGGCCATCGGCTTCCGCCCAATGACCGGTGAGCAGTGCCGTGATAAAGGCGACTGAAACAGCGGTGGTGACGAAGAACTCCACCGTATTGACCGTGCCGACCACATAGCGCGGCGCGCCGCCCGAGCCGATCAAGCTCGATGTAACGATTGGTCCCCAGCCACCACCGCCCGCTGCGTCGACGAAACCACCGGCGACGCCGAGTGGCAGGACCAGTCCGGTCTTGGGCTCCTTATAGGCGGCCCGGATGCGAAAGGCGCGGAAGAGGATGTAGATGCCGAGCAGACCCAGATAAAGGGTGACGAACGGCCTCAATACAGCTCCGTCTATGGCTGTGAGCACATAGGTTCCGAGAACGCCGCCGATAATGCCAGCAGGGGCCAGACGCCAGAATAGACGCCAATTGACGTTGCGATGACTGACATGGCTGGTTGCCGACGCGGCCGTGGTGAACATTTCGGCGGCGTGGACGCTGGCCGACGCTGCGGCTGGCGGCACGCCGAAGGACAGAAGCATGGTCGAGCTGACCACGCCATAGGCCATGCCCAGCGCGCCATCGACGATCTGGGCGAAAAACCCAACAGCCGCGAAAATGAAGAATTCAGTTCCCAAGCGCAGGTCCCCCGACCGTCATGGCATCCTTGGGCGAACAACCGCGCCCGAAGGCGCGGCGTTCCAATCAGCGCACGATGAGCGTGCCCGCGCCATGTTCGGTGAAGAGTTCAACGAGCACGACATGCGGTGTTTTGCCGTTGAGGATCACGACGCCCTCCACACCGTTGTCGAGGGCTTCCAGGCAGGTTTCGACCTTGGGGATCATGCCACCGGAGATGGTGCCATCGGCAATCAGCGCCTTGGCTTCGCGCACCGTCAATTCCGGCATCAGCTTGCCGTTTTTGTCGAGCACGCCGGGCACGTCGGTCAGAAACAGCAGGCGCTTGGCACCGAGCGAGCCGGCAATGGCGCCAGCAAATGTATCGGCGTTGATGTTGTAGGTATTGCCGTCACGGCCCGGCGCGACAGGTGCAATCACCGGGATCATTTCCGAGCGGGCCAGAAGATCGAGCAGCGTGCGGTCGACTTCCACAGGCTCGCCGACATAGCCGAGATCAAGAACCTTCTCGATGTTGGATGTCGGGTCCTTGTAGGTCTTTTCTGCCTTTTTGGCGAAGACCATGTTGCCGTCTTTGCCGCACAGGCCGATGGCCCATTCGCCTTCGGCGTTAATGGTGGCTACGATTTCCTTGTTGATCGAACCGGCGAGGACCATCTCGACGATTTCCATGGTCCGCTTGTCGGTGACGCGCAGCCCACCTTCGAACTTGGATTCGATGCCGAGATTTTTGAGCATAGAGGCAATCTGCGGCCCGCCGCCATGCACGACGATGGGATTGACCTTGGATTGCTTGAGCAGAGCGATGTCGCGCGCAAAAGCCTGACCGAGTGTCGCATCGCCCATGGCGTGGCCACCATATTTTACCACGACGGTCTTGCCTTCGTAGCGCTGCATATAGGGCAGGGCCTGAGCGAGAATACCGGCATCATGGCTGAACCGGTCGGTATTTGGGGTATCTTCGGACATCGGCTCAGAGGCTCCCTCGATAGGCAAACGCGAAAGGGTCTATTCGATTTCGTCTGGTGATGAAATCGCCTTTGCCGACAATTTCAAGGCGGCAAGGCGTTTTGTCCCCATCGTGCGCGCTCAATCGATCAGCAATTCGACGCGGACCCGCTCGTCGAACGACCAGCCGCCCAAAGCCAGCACACCGCCCTCGGCATCGCGCACGAGGGGCGCAGTGCGGATCGCCTCTGCCGGAGTTGTCACTTTGAAGCCGAGCACGTCTTCCAGTCTGTGGCGTGGCATGAAATCGGTAGCCCCCGCGCTTAGGGGTAGGTCCGAGAGATTGGCGATGCGGAACCGCTCGTCCCAGATCAACATGCCATGGGGTGGAAGTGCTTGTTCTAATGGTAAAGCCCGTCCGGGTTCGCGCGAAATGGTCAGCGTTTCGCCCTTCACCCTAATGACCGCCCCAAGCAGGGTTGTGGCGCGATGCAGGTTGCTTTCGACAATCTTGTCGTAGAGGCGCTCGATCTGGCCCAATGCGCGCGGCTTTTGACGTCCGCCAACGATATTAAGAGTGCGCCCGAGAAGGCGGCGACCAATGGCAGGGCTCAAGGCGGTGAGCGAAGCAATCGGCAGTGTTGCGGCGCCAAAACCATCAAGCTGCACCAGTTCTTCAAATGCGGCATTGGCCATTTGCGCCAGAGCCTGATCGGCCTCTGCCATGCGTGTTGCAAACCGTGAGAGGGCCGCGTTGTCCAGACCCTCTTCGGCAAGAATGGGGAGAAGTTTTCGCCAACGCACCCGCTCATAGGCGCTATCTTGATTGGACGGATCTTGTGCGGAGGTCAGCCCGGCCTCATCGACCAATGCCGCAAGGCTGGCAGGCTCAACATCAAGCAAAGGACGAAAGACAGCAACGTCCTCGACGGTGGAAAGCGGCGTCATGCCTTTCAAACCTTCGATACCGCTGCCATGGGCGAGGCGCATCAGCACCGTCTCGGCCTGATCTGAGCGATGATGAGCGGTCAGGAGCATTGTCGCGCCGTCGACCTGCATGGCTTCTCCGATAAGCCTGTAACGTGCCTGTCGCGCGGCTTCGGACAGGCCAGTCTCGGGTTTCTTGCCGGTCCAGACAAGGCTGCGCGCTTCAATACCGAGGCTGGCCGCCGCGTTCATTACCATAGCGACTTCGTCGGCAGCCTCGGGCCGCAGGCCATGGTCGAGGCTATAAACAAACAGTTTAGGTGGGTTTTCGAGCGAGGCAGCCCAGCGCTGGGCCAGCAGCATCAAAGCCAGAGAATCTGGGCCTCCGGACACCGCAAGGCCGATTGCGGTTTGAGTGGCGGCTGGCGCGAAGAGGCGCGCCAGCACACCTAAGTCTTTGAGATCAGGGGTCAGACCGGAGGACATTCGGCCTTCGTCTTCTCCTCGGCCAGCTTCGCCTGGAAAGCAGGGATCGTGTCGGTATAGCGCCGGTCGATCTCACCAAAGGTGCGGCAGGCCGTTTCCCGCTCACCGACACCCGAAAGCGACATGCCGAGTTTGAGCAGCAAGTCCGGCGCGCGCGGGTGATCCTGATATTTTTGATAGGCTTCTACCAGAACGTCAGCGGCTTCCGCATAGGCCGATCGCGCCATCAGTGCTTCGCCAAGCCAGTTGGCTGCGTCAGGCACTTGTGCATTGTCTGGATAGAGTTCGATGAACTGACCGAATTGCTGTTCGGCAAATTCGTAGTCACCCGAAATCATCGCCTCATACCCCGCCCGAAACTGTGCATCGGCATCGGTATTGCCGGTGGCCGCTGCGCGTGGATCGTAGCTGAGGTTCAGAGGCTGGCCCGTCACCAGATCGATACCGCCAGACTGGCCAGTGCCGACCAACGGGTCGGAGGATTCGCCGACCGAGCCGTCATCGAAAGACGGATCGAATTCCTGTTCGCCGGGTAGGGGGCGAACACCCTGCTCGGGAATAATGGTGGGACGAACGCTGTCTTCGCCGGTCGTAGCAGGGTCATGCGGCAACGCCTCAGGCTGCGTCACGCTGCCTGCTTGGGTTGCCGCCTCAGTTTTTCCCTCAGCACCGCCTTCCAGTTGCTGGAAGCGGAATTCGCTGTCTTCGGAAAGACGGTTGAGAATTTCCTGAAGCTGGGTGAGCTGGAACGTCAGGCCCTCGACCTGGCCATTGAGAACCCTGATCTGTTCTTCAAGCTGCTGAATGCGCACCATGAGCTGGGCGCTGTCGGACTGGGCGACGAGAATGCGACCGCCGGTATTGTTAAAGCCGAGCCCGCTCAATTCGCCGGGTGGCAAGGTCTGCGCCTGGGCGGCACTGGCACCCAGACCAAGGCCGAGCGCACATAAGGCCGCGCGGCTCCACTTTGAAAAACGTCCTGAATTCAACGCATCATCTCCAATGCTGCCTTCTGGCAAGATGGGTTCTTTCCTGCTGCCAATAAAGAGCAATTTTGGTGAAAAGAAAGCGCCCGGGCCTTTTTACAGGACACCGGGCGCTCTTGCCTCCAGTTTTCACTGGATAAATCGGGCCGCCCAGACGGACAGCCCCTTATTTTTACTGAACGACCGTGACCGCGCGGCGGTTCTGGCTCCAGCAGGAGATGTCGTTACAAATGGCGACCGGGCGCTCTTTGCCGAAAGACTGGCTCTGGATGCGCTGGGCGTTGACGCCACGAGAAACGAGATAATTCACCACAACCGAAGCGCGGCGGGCGCCGAGGGCGATGTTATATTCGCGGGTGCCGCGTTCGTCTGCATGGCCTTCGATCATGATGCGGTAATTGGCATACTGGTTGAGCCACTGGGCCTGCTTGTCGAGCGTGGCCTGAGCTTCGCTGGTGAGCGAGCTGGAATCGGTTTCAAAGAAGATACGGTCGCCAACAGTGACGATGAATTCCTGCTGGCTGCCGGGGGCGCCGCCGCCGGGGCCAGTATTGCCAACGCCGGTCAGGCCGACATTGTCAGTTGCAGAACGGGAACATGCAGCGATGACAACGACGAAAAGCATCATCGCAGCAGCGCGCATAACAGTGTTGATAGGTGCGGGGATGACCACGTGAGGCTCCTGAAAGCGTACAATCTTAAGCGCAGCATTTACCGCGCTTATTCTTAAAACCCGGTGTGCCAGCGTGGTTAATGTTTGCCTATTAAGGCCGCGATGTGGCTGGAATCCGGGCTTTTTTGTGACGTTGCGGATCGGTCACATAAGTTGTGATCGGTGGCGTTAAGGTTAAGCGCCATTGCTGGGGTCAAACGACTGGCTGTCCTCGGGCTTGACCCGAGGACCACTGAACCTAGCATCTGGTATGTCGGCTCTTGCTGAAAGAGGCCCTCGGATCAAGTCCGAGGGCAGCACGGTGTTCTGAGGTGGCATTCGCTTCCCCTGCGTCGCCGATTACCCTTCCGTCAGCTTGAATTCGATACGCCGGTTCCGCCGATAGGCTTCGTCATTGTCGCCCGGATCGAGCGGCGCGAACTCGCCGAAGCCTGCCGCGACGAGGCGGGCAGGAGGCACGCCGCGGCTGACCAGATACTGTGCCACTGAAATGGCGCGGGCCGCTGACAATTCCCAGTTAGAGGGGAAGCGTGCGTTAGAAATGGGCCGCACGTCAGTATGGCCATCAATACGTAACACCCAATTGATGTCGGGCGGGATTTCCTGTTCGAGCTGGAGGATGGCGTCGGCCAGCGCATCGAGTTCGGGAAGGCCAGTGGCGGCTATGTCAGCCTGACCAGGTGCGAACAGCACTTCGGACTGGAAGACGAAGCGGTCTCCGACCACGCGGACATCGGCGCGGTTTTCCAGAATTTGGCGCAGGCGGCCGAAGAAGTCGGAGCGGTAACGAGCGAGGTCCTGCACACGCTGGGCGAGGGCGACATTGAGGCGGCGTCCAAGATCGGCGATCTGGGTACGGCTTTCTGTGTCGCGCGCTTCCGAGGCTTCGAGCGCGGCTTCGAGCGCACCGATCTGCATGCGTAACGCGGCCAATTGCTGGTTGAGCAGGGCGACCTGCGCATTGGCTTCGTCCGATAGCCGCTCGGCTGCCAGCAGGTCCGATTGCAAACCGGCAATGGTGGCATCACGGTCGCCGAGCCCGGTGCCGATGCCCGACAACTGATTTTGCAGGTTCTGCTTTTCGGCCTCTGCCCCAGCAAGAGTGGCTGTCAGCGTCGCCAATTGCGCGGTGAGATCGTCGGACCCGGCGCGTTCGAGCTGCAAAAGCTCGGTCAGTTCGGCGATCTGGCTGTTGAGCCGCGCCAACGCTGTATCCCGGCCCTGAATTTCCTGTCCGAGAAAAAACTGGGTCAGCATGAACAGGCTGAGCATGAAGATGATGACGAGCAAAAGGCTCGACAGGGCGTCGACAAAACCGGGCCAGTAATTGGCCTCTTGCCTCCGGCGGGAACGGGCTCCCGGCATGGGTCAGTTCCGCCGCTCGTTGTCGTCTTCGTTGAGCATGGCCTCGATCAGGTCGCGCAGCTTCTTGTTGGTCTCACCCTGCTCGGTGATGTATTTGCGCAAATCATCCTGTTCGGTGCGGATATGCTTGACCAGCCCGTCAATACCGCGCGCCAGCTCGGCCATGGCGCGGATGGCGTTCTGGCTGGAATTGGCGTTCTGGTTGTTGGCACCGAGTTTATCGACCAGTGCCTGAATATCGGGACCACCGGCATTGGCCTGCATGGCGCTGACCGGATGATCAAGTTCGGTCATCGAGGTCATCCAGTCTTCGAGATCAGTATAAAAGGCGTTCTGCGCCTGGCTGGTTTGCAGATCGAGGAACCCTAGAACCAGCGAGCCGGAAAGGCCGAAAAGCGAGGACGAGAAGGCTGTGCCCATGCCGCCTAGAGGTGCAACCAGTCCCTCACGCAGATTGGTGAAGAGTGTTGCGGAATCCCCCGCCGTCACGTCCAGCGCATTGATGACCGTGCTCACCGAGGTGACGGTTTCGAGCAGGCCATAGAAGGTGCCGAGCAGGCCGAGGAAGACGAGAAGGCCGGTGAGATAGCGCGATGTGTCCTTGGCTTCGTCGAGGCGATTGCCGACGGAATCTAGGATGGAGCGCATGGACGAGGGCGTTATGATCGCCTCCCCGATCCGTTCGCGCAAAAGGCCTGCCACGGGGGCCAGCAGGATGGGCGGGCGCACATTGGTCTGGGTGCCATCCTGCAGGGAATTGACCCATTTGACTTCCGGGAACAGGCGGAAAATCTGCCGGAAGCTTAGGAAAATACCAATCGCCAGCGTGAAGAAGATCAGCGCATTGATGAAGGGGTTTGCCCAGAAAAAGGTGATGATGGTCGAGAACAGGATGGCGGCGACGAGCGCTACCAGCACCAGAAAGATCAAAATCTTGATCAGGTAAACGGTAGGACTGGCCAGGTGATAGGGATCGTAATCTCGCGTCATCGTGCCGAACCTTGCCCCTCATACGCAAATCAACCGCTTCTGAGTCTAGAGGCGGTCGAAAGGCGTGACAATTAAAAAGGTTAACAAGTCCGTGTGACGACGATGCGGCGGCGGGTGCCGCTCACCAGGTGTCCACTTCAAGAGTGGCGCGCTCATTGAGTTCGTAAGTCATGCAGAAGGAATAAAGCATGGGACGCATGGTTCCGCCGGCTGCTTCCTCGTCGGCCTCGGTCTGGCAAGCTAGTTCGGTCTTGGTGCGCCAGTCCGCTATGGTCGCGCGGTAGGTCTCTGCTTCCGCCCCAGCCATCTCCGCCGCCTTACCGTCGGTAATGCGACGCAGGTTGAGATCGGCTTCTACGGCATCATAGAAAGCGCAGATATTCATGGCTCTCTGCGTGGTTTCGCAGTCGTTGAGCAGTTCTTTCAGCTCATCAACGGAAATTTGGCTACGCACCGCCAGCTCGCCCAGCACGTCGTCGACATAACCCGCCTGAGCGGGAGCCGTCATCAGCAGGAGCGGAAGGAGGAAAGTTGCTTGGGCAAGTTTCAGCATTTTACTGAACCGGCTTAAGCGCCTTGAACAACTGACCATGCAGCGCTTCATTGCCAGCGATGATCTGGCCATTCCAGACAGAGCCGGGCTGGCCTGCATAGTCGGAAACGAGGCCGCCTGCCTCCTTGACCATCAGGAAGCCTGGCGCGACGTCCCAGGGCTTGAGACCGGCTTCCCAGAGCGCGTCGTAGCGGCCAGCAGCAAGCCAGGCCATGTCGAGACAGATCGAGCCGGAGCGGCGAATGCCGGCGACAGCGGGATTGACGGCGGCGAGCTGACGCAATTGCAGGCCGTCATTGGAGGTACCCTGCGTCTTGATGCCGGTGCAGACAACGGCATCGGACAGGTGGGTGCGGCCGGCAACGCGCAGGCGCTTGCGGTCAGCCAGCCAGGCACCACCACCCTTTTCAGCGGTGTAGAGTTCGTCCATGACCGGGTTGTAGATCACCGAAGCGACGATGTCGTCGCCACGCTGCAGCGCGATGGCCACGGCAAAGAGGGGGATCGAGTGCAGGAAATTGGTGGTGCCATCGAGCGGATCGATGATCCAGGTATGCTGGCCATCCGTGCCTGCAACTTCGCCGCCTTCTTCCATAAGAAAAGCATAGGTGGGGCGAGCTTTGCGCAGTTCGTCGTAAATGATCTGTTCGGCGCGCAGATCAGCCTTGGAGACGAAATCGGCTGGACCCTTGCGGGAGACCTGCAGGTTTTCGACTTCGTTGAAGTCGCGGCTCAGCGACTTGCCAGCCTTGAAGGCGGCATTGACCATGACGTTGAGAAGGGCGGAACGCGCCATAGGAAAAGTGCTCGCTGGCTCATGCGGCCCGGTTGGCTTCTGCCCAATGAGGCTGAAGCCGAAAGGCCCGAGGGCCAGCCGCTGGTTTCGAATGTGGCGGGCTTATTGCCCCAGAAAGGGCCGAGGTTCAAGGGGCTTGCGTTTCGGGCACGTCTTCTTCGGGCTTCTCTACATCTTCGGAGGCCGGTTCGGGGGCGTTTTCAGCGTTCATCGGACTGGGCAGGATGACGTTGTTTTCCACCGGTGCGGCCTCGTTTTCCGATACCGGCGCGGTACTGCCGGGCAAAGCCGATGGCCAGAACCGGGCGCGCTCTTCGGCGCGAGCCAGTGCGTCGGCGGGGATCGAAACCAGCAGTCTGTCAAGCGCGGGATCGGAAAGGCCCTGACGGCGCGCCAGAGAGCGCCACATGGCGGACTCTTCAAGATCGAGCGTTACGCCTTCGCCAACGGCAAGAAGTTTGGCATAGCGGTTCTGTGCGACGGCATTGCCGCCTTCGGCGGCGCGGCGATACCAGAGAGCTGCATTCTCGGCACTGCGCTCCACACCCTGGCCGAGATAGAACAGGGTGGCATAGTCGATCTGGGCAGAGATCAGGCCCTGTTCGGCGGCAAGGCCAACCTGGCGCGCGCCTTCGGTCAGATCGGGGACGACGCCTGCTCCTTCGAGCAGCATGACGCCATAATCATATTGCGCCTCAGGCAATTCTGCCTCGGCTGCTTCGCGCATCAGGCTCGCCGCGAGCGGCAGGTTGGGTTCGGCATAGATGCCTTCAACATGCAGCAGCGCCATATTGTACTTGGCTGGTGCATAACCGGCATCGGCGGCTGACTGGAAGAGTTCTGCCGCACGCTCACGATTGCGGGCAACGCCGACGCCATCCTGATAGAGCATGCCAAGCTCGAATGTTGCCAGATGATCGCCGTTGCGAGAGGCGAGTTGATACCATCCGGCGGCGCGCTCAGCATTCTGCCCCACGCCCAGTCCCTTGGCATAGATTTCAGCGATCAGGGTCTGTGCGGCAGCATCACCCTGTTCGGCGCGCGGCAGAGCCAGCTCAAGCGCGGTCAGAAAATAGCCCATCTGATAGGCGCCATAGGCTTGATCGACCTGTTCGCTCTGTCCGAAGACGGAACTGCTGACCTGTTCGGCAGGATTGCTCTGCGCCAGAACAGGGGATGTCATGGCTATGAGGCTGGCAACCAGAAGATGGGCGGCTTTTTTCATGCCTTGTCCTGCACGGTGCCGATCAGGTTTTTAAGCGCTGTTGCTGGGTCGGGCTGTGCCCAAAGCCTATCGGAAAGCGCGATGAATTCGGCTGTCGTTTCTGCGACTGCGGACGCATCCGTGCTGGCGAGGATCTCAACAGCGGGGACCTCAAACGTGTCGGTCCACCACAGAGCAAGCTCGGATACCTGCGCGTCCGGCGTGCCATCGAGCTGTCCAAACATCAGATAGTCCACGTCCAGTTCGCCAAAGCTCATGGCGTCGTGGCGCGAACGAACATTGCCAACCCCGACAATGCCGTCGGGCTTCAGTGCGGCGACGGCCTCGCGAATTGCCTTTGTGCCGCCTTGTGTGATGTTAACGCCATCGGCCTTGAGGCGGCGCGCAAGATCGACGTCGTCTTCCAACAGAACAGCAGCGCCTGCTGCCTGACCGATCTGGATCAGCCGTTCGGACAGCGCTGCATAGGCGGCGTCGTCCTGTGCGCCACGCCGGACCAAGAGTGCCGAGACTTCAGGCCCGTTCAGCACGGCCATCAAGACACGTGGAAACTGGGCTGGGTCGGGATCGGACGGGGTGATGAGGTAAACAAGCGGCGCCATGATGATCCCGGGTAAGAGGCAATGCTCCCTATTTGGCCATTTTGGCAAGAAAGGGACAGACCCCAATAGGACTTGGGGCTAATGGACGCAATGTTCTGTCGGGCGTCAATGTCGCCATAGTGAAAAGAAGATGCGCGCCTCCCTTTCGAGAAGCGCGCGTCCATCGCGACGTTGGGAGCGTGGGGGGAAGAAAATCAGGCGGCTTTGTCTGCAGTGTTCGACCATTCGCCAAGGGCGGCCAGCGAGTTCATGTGGGCGCGGTGGGCAAAGGCGCGGCGCGCCGTGTTAAAGTTCTCGCGTCGACCACCCCATTCGCGCAGGGCGACATTCTGCAGCGCCCGGCCATAAGAGAAGGTCAGCGGCCAAGGTTTTCCAGAAATCTGGTTCATAGCCGAGAGATGCGCAGTGGCTTCCTCGTCGGTCTGCCCGCCAGACAGGAAAGCAATACCCGGAACGGCTGCGGGAACATGTTCCTTAAGCACTGATACGGTGCGGCGCGCCACGTCTTCGACCGATGGCCGTTCGCGCGAATTGACGCCGGGTAGCACCATGTTGGGCTTAAGCAACATGCCCGCAAGGTCGACACCGGCAAGGCGCAATTCCTTGAAGACGTTTTCCAGCACATCGCCGGTCACGGCAGCGCAGCGCTCGATGGAGTGATTGCCGGGCTCGCCATCGCCGACCACTTCGGGTTCGACAATCGGCACGATCCCAGCCTCCTGGCACAGCATGGCATAGCGGGCCAGGGCATGGGCATTGGCGCGGATATTGTTGCGGGTGGGGGCGATGTCATTGATGGTGATGACGGCGCGCCACTTGGCAAAACCGGCTCCCAGCTCGGCATAATGTTCGAGGCGCTGGCGCAGGCCGTCGAGACCTTCGGTGATCTTTTCACCGGCTTCGCCCGGCATGGGGAAGGCGCCACGGTCGACCTTGATACCGGGGATGACATCGGCATCGGCCAGAATGGCGCGGAAAGGGGTGCCGTCGGCGGCTTCCTGCTTGAGCGTTTCTTCGGTGAGGATGACGCCGGAAATGTAGTTGCGCATGGCATCGGAAGCGCCAAACAGCATTTCACGATAGTCGCGGCGCAATTCGAGCGTGTTGGGCAGGTTGATCTTGGCGAAGCGCTTGCCAATCGTGCCTTCCGATTCATCAGCAGCCAAAATGCCCTGGCCGGGGGTCATGAGCTTCTGGGCGATCGCATTGAGCGACTTGGTCATCTGTCTTGCCTCGGGGATTGAACTGCCTCTGAGACTAGACTTTCGTCAGCCCGCTTTCGATTAGACCTGTGGTTATGAGACGAAAGGCTGATCTTGTATGGAAGACTGTCGGGAACCTTTTATAGCCCCTTTGGTTGATCCCTACCTTCATCGTGAAATAACGATGGTTCAAAGACGTTCGTCTTTTTCCCTCGCTTGACCAAGGACCGACTATGAGCACGCAACCCCACGTGACCTTCAATGATGGCCGCTCGATCCCCCAATTGGGCTTCGGGGTGTGGCAGACACCAAACGATGTCGCCATCGAAGCCGTCGAGACTGCGTTGAAAACCGGATATCGCCACGTGGATACGGCAGCAGTCTATCGCAACGAAAGCGGCGTGGGCGAAGGGCTTCGTGTTTCGGGCGTAGCGCGAGCGGATATTTTCCTCACCACCAAGGTCTGGAACGACGATCAGGGTTATGATGAAACCCTGCGCGCCATGGATGCCAGTCTCAGCCGTCTCGGCACCGATTATGTCGATCTCTACCTCATCCACTGGCCTTCAGCATATCGCGGCAAATTCGTCGAAACCTGGAAGGCGCTGATCCGCCTGCGCGAAGAGGGCAAGGCAAAGTCGATCGGCGTCTCCAATTTCGAGGGCGATTATATCGAACAACTCATCGCGGCCACTGGCGTCACCCCAGCGCTCAACCAGATCCAGCTTCATCCACGATTCCAGCAAAAGGCGATGCGCGCCAAGCATGAAAAGCTCGGCGTTCTTACGGAGAGCTGGAGCCCACTCGGGCAGGGGCAATTGCTTGAAGACAGCGTGATCGCCGAAATCGCCGCGCGTCATGGTAAGACCCCAGCGCAGGTTATCATCCGCTGGCATCTCGATAGCGGCCTCATCGTCATCCCCAAATCGGCGACGCCGAGCCGGATTGTAGAGAATTTCGACGTGTTCGATTTCACACTGACTGACGAAGACAAGGCCGCCATTGCAGCGCTGGACACTGCCGATGGCCGGATCGGGTCTGACCCAGTGACGGCGAAGTTTTGAAGGCTGGCCCGTTTAACTGTGAGCCGCTGGCCCGCACCTCCCCCTTTACGGGGGAGGATAGGAGGGGGTGCGGGAGCCCCGATGTGCGAGCGTGGGCACACCCCACCCCAACCCTCCCCGTCGAGGGGAGGGTGCTGCATCGCGTTTCGCGACACAGGCTGCGATCACAAACAAAAAAGGCCGGGTCACCCCGGTCTTTCGTTATTTCTTCAGTGCTTCCACGCCCGGCAGAGGCTTGCCTTCCATCCATTCGAGGAAGGCGCCACCGGCGGTGGAAACGTAGGTCAGCTTGTCCTTGACGCCGGCATGGGCCAATGCGCCCACCGTGTCGCCGCCACCGGCGACCGACACCAGATGGCCATCATGGGTGCGCTTGGCGACGTGCTTGGCGATGGCCACGGTGCCCGCATCGAAGGGCTCCATTTCGAAGGCACCAACCGGACCATTCCAGACCACGGTATGGGCATCATCGATGGCCGCGTTGACGCGCTCGACCGAGATCGGGCCCATATCGAGGATCATACCATCGGGATCGACCGCATCGACGCCGTAAAGACGGGTCGGAGAATTGGCCTTGAAGTGCCAGGATACGACCGCGTCGATCGGCAGGATAATGGCGCAATTGGCCTTTTCGGCCTTGTCCATGATGCGGCGGGCGGTATCGGCGAGGTCTTTTTCGCAGAGCGATTTGCCCACGCCATGGCCCTGCGCAAACAGGAATGTATTGGCCATGCCCCCACCGATCACGAGGCCGTCGACCTTGGTGACAAGGTTTTCGAGCAGATCGATCTTGGAGGAGACCTTTGCGCCACCGACAATAGCGACCACCGGCTTTTTCGGCTTGCCGAGCCCGGCTTCGAGCGCCTTGAGTTCGGCTTCCATCGCGAGACCGGCAGCGGCGGGCAGGAGGCGGGCCAGCGCTTCGGTTGACGCGTGGGCGCGGTGGGCGGCGGAGAAGGCGTCATTGACATAAACGTCACCAAGGCTCGCCATACGCTTGGCCAGTTCCACGTCGTTTTCTTCTTCGCCGGGATGGAAGCGGGTGTTTTCCAGCACCAGAACCGAACCGGCTGGCGCTTCGTCGATGGCCTGCTGCGCGGCGCTGACATCGACCCAATCGGTGGCGACGAAGCCGACCGGGTGGCCGGTTTCATTGGCGACGGCCTCGCAGACCTGTTCGAGCGAGAATTCGGGGTTCACCTTGCCCTTGGGACGGCCAAAGTGGGAGAGCAGGATGACCTTGCCGTCCTTTTTGACGATTTCACGGATGGTGGGCACTAGCCGCTCAATGCGGGTGGCGTCACTCACCTTGCCGTCTGCGACAGGCACGTTGAGGTCGGCGCGCAGCAAGACGCGCTTGCCCGCGAAATCGAGTTCGTCGAGGGTTTTGAAGCTGTCGCCCATGGTCCGGCCCCTTATGTGGTTATCTGCGCTGTGGGGTAGCAGAGTGGCACGGCGGGCGGAAGCGGGGGAATGAAAAATCTCTGCGCGAGCTTGTCCGTCAGGCCGACAGTTTCAGGGCAGACCTGTCTGGCAGATTGAGCGAGGCCACAAGCGCCCGGTATTCCTGCCGCGCATTGATATGCGACATCGTCGGCGCTCCGCCCAGCATGTCGGCCTCGAGCGGATCGAACACGGTCATGCCGGTGAGGAAGAGCGAGCGGAAAATGACGCGCTCGGCAATGCCATTGGCAACGCGACACCCCAGCCCGTGCGCCAAACGCTCCACAAGCTCTTGAACGCGGCTGGCATTGTGCGAGCCCAGATTGGAAATGCGATTGCGTACCAGCACCCAGTCGAGGCTTCGTCCGGCGCGCTTCTGCTGCTCGGCGCGCGCCTTCTGCACATTGCGGGTATAAGGACTGGCTTCGAGCGGCGCGCCGGTCTTTGGATCGATGCGGGCCAGCACGTCGAGATCGATCATGCTGTCATTAATCGGTGTAAGCAGTGTGTCGGCGGCATTATGGGCGAGGCGCGCCAGATTGCCGTCAAAGCCGGGCGTGTCGATGATGATGAAATCCACCGCACCGCGCAATTCGTTCATGGCGCGGTTGAACAGGTCGAGTTCCACGCGCTGGTTCTCGGCGATGGAATCGCCCCATCCAGTGGGTAGATGCACATGCTTTGGCATAAGCACTTCGCGCCCGGACGTATCTGCAGTGGCGCGGCGATTGCGGATATAGCGGGTCAGGGTCTGCTGGCGGCTGTCGACGTCGATGGTGGCAACGCTAAAGCCCTGATGCAGCAGATAGACGGCCAGATGCAGGGCTGTGGTCGACTTGCCCGAGCCGCCCTTTTCGTTCCCGACGGTAATGATATGCGTTGCGCCCTCGGCCATGGATCGACTCCAAATCAGGGTTTTACCTTTGTTAACCATCAAGCAATTTCAGGGTTAACAATGCGCTAACAGATTGCGCTGGCGGGCAAAATCCATTGGACAAATCTTGATGCGGTTTGGCTAGTCCGCCAGCCTGAACAGGCCGGGATAGTCTGCCACCAGCCCATCCTCATCCACGGTGAGCACCCGCTCAAAATCGGCCGATTGATAGTGGAAATGGGTATCGTCGAGCTTTGTGTAAATCTGCTCGGAGCGCTTCATGCTGAAATCTGTGGCGTCGATCCAGGCCATGGCGAGGCGGACTGGCTGATTGTCGGTCCAGTCTGCCCGCCAGATGGGAAGGGAATTGGTCATCGGGGTTGGCCAGATATCCACGTCGATACAACCGCGCAGGGCGGGTACTGGCTCAGCGCGGTCGTCCGACCAGCCGCCTGCGCCATCAGAAAACAGCTCCAATACCTTGCCGTCGGCGCGCTCGATTTTGACCGTGCGCGTATTGCCGTGTTCGTCCAGCTTGAGACGATAGAACAGCCCAAAATCCGGCCCGATAATCGCGCCGCGAATGCGGGTGTCGCGGCCATTGGCGATGACGTGAGCATGTTCGATGGTCTTGAGATCGAGGCCCTGCCAGCGGATAGATCGGTTGAGGGGCACTTCTTTACCTCGTAGCCGGCAGGCGATCTTCCGGTCGCCGTCATTGCCCGGCTTGTCCGGGCAATCCATCTTGCCGTTCTATGGACCACCGGGGCAAGCCCGGTGGTGACGAAGAAGGGGTGAGACTCCATATGAAAAAGGGCGCCCCGTGGGACGCCCTTCAAATCTCAATTCAACCGCTTAGAGCGTCTTGGCCAGCGCCACAGCCGTGTCGGCCATGCGGTTGGAGAAACCCCATTCGTTGTCGTACCAGGAAAGCACTGACACGAAATTGCCGTCCATAACCTTGGTCTGGTCCAGAGCCATGGTGGAGGAATGCGGATCGTGGTTGAAGTCGATCGAGACATTGGGACGCTCGGTGTAACCCAGCACGCCCTTCAGTTCACCATCGGCATACTTCTTGACCGCAGCGTTGATTTCCTCGGCGGTCACATTGCGCTTGGCAATGAACTTGAAGTCCACGCAGGACACGTTCGGCGTCGGCACGCGGATCGAAACGCCGTCCAGCTTGCCCTTGAGCTCTGGCAGCACCAGGCCGATGGCCTTGGCCGCGCCGGTCGAGGTCGGGATCTGGCTCAGCGCAGCCGCGCGACCGCGATAGAGATCCTTGTGCATGGTGTCGAGCGTCGGCTGATCACCGGTATAGGAATGGATGGTGGTCATCATTCCCTTTTCGATGCCGAATTCCTTGTGCAGCACATAGGCAAGCGGCGCGAGGCAGTTCGTCGTGCACGAAGCGTTCGAGATCACCACGTCGTCCTTGGTCAGCGACGCATGGTTGATGCCATAGACGATCGTCTTGTCGGCGCCGTCGCCGGGAGCCGAAATGATAACCTTCTTGGCGCCGGCCTTGAGGTGAGCGCTGGCCTTTTCCTTGGACGTGAAAATGCCGGTGCATTCGAGCGCAATATCAACGCCCATTGCGCCATGCGGCAGGTTGGCCGGATCGCGTTCCGCCGTCACCTTGATCGGGCCGCGACCCACATCAATGGTATCGCCATCGACGGTGACAGTGCCGTTGAAACGGCCATGCACGCTGTCGAAGCGGAAGAGGTGCGCATTGGTTTCGACCGGGCCAAGATCGTTGATGGCCACGACTTCGATGTCGGTGCGGCCGGATTCGATGATGGCGCGGAGAACGTTGCGGCCGATGCGGCCAAAGCCATTAATGGCGACGCGAACTGCCATGTTAGACGCTCCTAAGGCGGGAGTTAGGGAAGGGAGGCGAGGCTCTCTTACAACTGTGTGGTGACGGCTTCAACAACGGCCTTCGGCGTAATGCCAAAGTGGGCATAGAGTGCGTCAATCGGACCCGATGCACCGAAGCTCGACATGCCGACGAAGCGGCCCTTGTCGCCGAGCAGTTTGTTCCAGCTCATTTCGATACCGGCTTCGACCGCAACGCGGGCCTTGGCCTTGCCCAGCACTTCTGCCTTGTAGGCGTCGGACTGCTTGGCGAAGAGTTCCATGGACGGCACCGAGACAACGCGGGCCGAAATGCCCTTTTCGGTCAATTCCTTCTGCGCTTCGATGGCGATAGCGACTTCCGAGCCGGTGGCGAAGATTACTGCATCGGCATCGGCTGGGCCGACCAGCGTGTAAGCGCCCTTGGCCGACTTGTTTTCAGCCGAATATTCGGTGCGCACTGCCGGCAGGTTCTGGCGCGACAGGGCCAGAATGGATGGGTGCTTGGCTTCCATGGCCAGTTCCCAGCATTCAGCGGTTTCCATGGCGTCGGCTGGGCGGAACACAAGCAAGTTTGGAATGGCGCGGAGTGCGGTCAGGTGTTCCACCGGCTGGTGGGTCGGGCCGTCTTCGCCAAGGCCGATGGAATCGTGGGTCATCACAAAGATGGAGCGGATTTCCATGAGAGCTGCAAGGCGGATAGCCGGGCGGGCATAGTCGGTAAAGACCATGAAGGTGCCGCCATAGGGGATCAGGCCGCCATGCAGGGCAACGCCATTCATGGCCGCGCCCATTTCATGCTCGCGAATGCCGTACATCATGTAGCGGCCAAGGCGATTGTCGGCCTGGAAGGGCAGGGTCTCGGGCGTATTGGTAAGGTTGGAATGGGTCAGGTCGGCAGAGCCAGCCAGGGTTTCCGGCACATGCTTGTTGATGACTTCCAGTGCCATCTGGCTTGACTTGCGGGTCGCAACCTTCGGCTTGTCTTCGGCCAGCTTCTTTTTGTAGTCGGCAAAAACTTCGCTGAAGTCAGCAGGCAGCTTGCCGGACATGCGGCGGATGAATTCATCCTTCTTGTCGGACTTGGCGAGACGGGCTTCCCATTCGCCACGCAGGTTCTGGCTGCGCTTGCCGGCAGCGCGCCAGCTTTCGAGAATGTGCGTCGGGATTTCGAAGGCGGGGTAGTCGATGCCGAGTGCTGCCTTGGCACCGGCCAGTTCTTCGGCGCCGAGCGGAGCACCATGGACCTTTTCGGTGCCGGCCTTCTTGGGCGCGCCAAAGCCGATTGTTGTCTTGGCGGCGATCAGGGTCGGCTTGTCGGTCGAGGTCTTGGCTTCAAGCAATGCCTTTTCGATGGCGTCCTGATCATGCCCGTCAACTTCGAGCGTGTTCCAGCCAACTGCCTTGAAGCGGGCGATCTGGTCGGTCGAGTCGGCGTTGGAGACCTTGCCGTCGATGGTGATGTTGTTGTTGTCCCAGATGACGATCAGCTTGTTGAGCTTCAGATGCCCGGCCAGCGAGATGGCTTCCTGCGAGATTCCCTCCATCAGGCAACCGTCACCGGCAAGCACATAGGTATAGTGATCGACAATGTCGGAACCGAATTCGGCGGCAAGCTTGGCTTCAGCAACGGCGAAACCGACCGAATTGCCAAGGCCAGCGCCGAGCGGGCCTGTTGTGGTCTCGATCCCGGTGGCGTGGCCATATTCAGGGTGGCCAGCAGTCTTGGCGCCGAGCTGGCGGAAATTCTTGACCTGGTCGATGGTCATGTCCTCATAGCCCAGCAGGTAGAGCGAGGAATAGAGCAGCATCGAGCCGTGGCCGGCCGAGAGGATGAAGCGGTCGCGGTCAGCCCAGTGGCTATCAGCGGGATCGAACTTCATCACCTTGGTGAAAAGCACGGTCGCGATGTCGGCGCAGCCCATGGGCAGGCCCGGATGGCCGGAATTGGCTTTCTCGACTGCGTCCATGGACAGGGACCGGATCGCATTGGCCAATTCGTTCTGCTGGGCTGTGTTTGTCATGGGTGACCGCTCTTTCGGAAAGGCTTGAATTTCAAGGGGAGCGGGCCGCGGGCCTCCTCCCAAAGACGGGTTTGAGCCATAACAGGTTCGGCCTTGCTGTCAATGTCACCGAGCCCGTTTACCGTTCGGCGCAAAGGCTGATTTCCGGGGGTTTACTCTGCCAATGCGGTTGCAAAGGCGTGCGCGCTGGGGCAGGTTTGCCGCTATGGAATCCATGCGTCTTGAGGGCGATAGCGGCCATGAGTGAGACGGAACTTGAAGAGGGGCTGATTGCAGCCGCTGCCCGCTTTGACCGCGCGCTGGCACGGCTCGAAACCTCTACACGTGAGCTTTCAGGCCGCTTGCAGCGCCATCAGCGCATCGAAGTCGATACCCAGCGCCTTGTGCATGAGCGTGCGCGGCTGGCGACTGAGCTGGACAAAACCTCGGCGCGGGCCAAACGGCTCGATGACAGCGCCCATGAAGTCTCGCGTCGGCTGGTCGAGGCAATGGAAACAGTACGCTCAGTGCTGCAGAAGGCGGAGTAGGCCGTGCCCGAAGTCAATGTCGAGATCAATGGCCGCAAATATCGCATGGCCTGCGAAGAGGGCCAGCAGGGGCATTTGATTGGGCTCGCCGAGCGCTTCAATACGCATGTCGAGGGCCTTAAGGGTGCGGTCGGGGAAATCGGCGATAATCGCCTGACCGTCATGGCTGGCATTGCTGTTCTGGATGAACTGGCCGAAGCCGAACGCCGCATTGCCACTCTGGAACGCGAAGTGCTTGAGCTGACCCGCGCGGGTCAGGAAATTGCGGTGGAGCTGGAAAACACCGAGGCCCAGTTTGCCCGCAAGCTGGCCGATGCTGCCAAGGCGCTCGAGAATGTATCGGATAGTCTCGACGGCTCCATGCAACTGCCCTAGGCGGGCGCACCTGTCTGGATACGGCATATTGGTGGCATGTTGTCACCCGAGCGTCTTGCTCATGTTCTGCAAAACTGATGCGATTTGATCGGAAGCCCTTTGCAGCCGGGCTGGCTTGCCCCTATATCTCTTTTGCTGCCCGGCGCGTGAGGACTCACATATCCCCGGGGCCTTAATCGATCCTAAGGGAGCTGTCCCTGACCGGGCCCGTGGGCTCGGACATACGGCGCCCACCTACGTATGTAGGTTCCCGGGATCAGCAGTCCCACGGCCAGGGTGGCACCTGAATTTTCCATAAGAGGGCGCATGGCGGACCTTGCAATCGAAGACGCCAAGGCCGCCTTGCGCAAACAGGCCCATGCCGCTCGTGCCGCGTTGACACCAGGCGAACGCGAGGATGCCGCCGCTGCGGTCGCGCGCTTCTTCTTCGATGAAATCGCCTACGCCCCTGAAGATGTGATCGCCGGGTATTGGCGCATTCGCGATGAGCTTGACTGCCAGCCGATCCTTGTCCGCCTGATGGATGGAGCGCAGAAGGTGGTTCTGCCCGTCGTAGCAGCTTCCGATGCGCCGCTCGATCTGCGGGTCTGGGAGGCCGATCAGCCGCTTTACGAAGCTGGGTTCGGCACGCTGGCTCCGTCTGATCTGGCTCCGCGCGCCGAGCCGGACCTGGTGCTTATGCCACTTCTCGGGTTTGACGCTTCGGGCACAAGGCTGGGCTATGGCGGCGGCTATTATGACCGCACGCTGGCCCATATCAGCAAGAAGCCGCTGCTGGTGGGTCTCGCCTTTGCCACGCAGGAACTGGCGCATATTCCGCGCGATACACACGATATTCCCCTTGATGCGGTGATTACCGAAGAGGGCGTCCGCTTTTTTGGGAAGAGTGAATGAGATTTCTGTTTTTGGGCGATGTGATGGGCCGCTCTGGCCGCGATGCGGTGGCGGAACGCCTGCCTGGCCTCATCGCCCAGCACAAGTTTGATTTCGTCGTGGTCAATGGCGAAAATGCCAGCCATGGCAAGGGGCTGATCGAAAGCCATTTCCAGGCCCTACGCGATGCCGGGGCCGACATCGTCACGCTGGGCGATCACGCCTTCGACCAGCGCGAGGCCCTGACCTATATCGAGCGCGAGCCGACGCTGATCCGTCCCATCAATTACCCGCCCGGCACGCCGGGCCGCGGCGCGATGCTGGTCGAGGGGCGAAATGGTCATCGTGTTTTGGTGGTCAATGCCTTGGGCCGGGTGTTTATGCCACCCATCGACGATCCGTTCCGGGCCGTTGAAGCGGCCATTGCCGATGCGCCGCTTGGCGAGGTGGCCGATGCCATTATCGTCGACTTTCACACCGAGGCGACCTCGGAAATTCAGGCCATGGGGCATTTCCTCGATGGTCGTGTGAGCCTCGTCGTCGGCACCCATACCCATCTGCCGACCGCCGACCATCGTGTGCTCAAGGGCGGCACGGCGTTTCAGGCCGATGCGGGCATGTGCGGGGACTTTGACTCCATCATCGGTACCGAAACAGACGAGCCGCTTAATCGCTTTCTGACTGGCATTCCCAATGGCCGGTTCACCCCTGCGGAAGGCCCGGCGACGCTCTGCGGCATTGCAGTAGAAACCGATCCGCGCACCGGTCTTGCAATATCGGCCATGCCCTTGCGGCTTGGCGGTGTGTTGGCCCAGGCTGAGCCGCATTTCTAGGAGTCCGCATATGCATCGACTCATCCTTGCGCTTTTCGTCGGGCTGACTCTGATTTCGGCGGCTTTCGCTGCGGAAAAATTGGCGATTTCAGTCGATACCGCAACGGCGTCCATCGACGATTTCTATGGCCAGCCGGTGGTCAATGTCCGCTGGTCCGAAGAGGGGCGGCGCACCTTTGCCGACTTCACCCGGCAGCATGTCGGCCAGCGGGTCGATCTGTTGGTGGGCGAGGAGGTGGTGACGTCACCCGTCGTGCAGGCCCCGCTCGAGGGCGCGCAAATCCAGATCACCGGCCTTGCCACACTTTCGGAGGCCGAGGATATCGCGCGGCGCATCACCGACAAGAAGGCCCGGATTTTCGTTCGCCTGGCCGAGGACGCGGACTGAGCGGGGTAGCTTCACAAGCCGGGCCCAAATCCTTATAAGCAGCCCGATTTCAGAAATTATACCTTTGAGGTACTCAATGGCTGGCCATTCCCACGCCAAAAACATCATGCACCGTAAGGGCAAGTCGGACGCCATCCGTTCGAAGATCTTTTCCAAGCTTGCCCGCGAAATTACCGTGGCCGCCAAGATGGGCCAGCCCGATCCAGCCTTCAATCCGCGTCTGCGTCTTGCCATCACCAATGCCCGCGCCCAGTCCATGCCCAAGGATAATATCGAGCGTGCCGTGAAGAAGGCGTCAGGTGGCGATGCCGAGAACTACGATGAAATCCGCTATGAAGGCTATGGCCCGGGCGGGGTCGCCGTCATCGTCGAAGCACTGACCGACAATCGCAATCGCACCGCGTCCAATGTCCGGTCCTATTTCTCCAAGAATGGCGGCGCTTTGGGCGAAACGGGCTCGGTCGGCTTCATGTTCGACCGCGTTGGCGAAATCACCTATCCGGCCACGGTCGGCTCGGAAGATAAGGTGATGGAAGTGGCAATCGAAGCTGGTGCCGAAGATGTCGAGAGCGACGAGGATGGGCACTACGTCTATACTTCGTTCGAGAGCATGGCGGAGGTGTCGTCAGCGCTTGAAAAGGTGCTGGGCGAGGCTGAATCGGTAAAGGCGATCTGGAAGCCGCAGAATTCGACGCCCATCGACGCTGAAAAGGGCGCCACCCTGATGAAGCTGATCAATACGCTCGAAGAAGACGATGACGTGCAGAACGTCTATTCAAACTTCGATATGAGCGATGAAGACGCGGCCAAGCTGGCTCAGTAAACTCGGCAGTTTCGATTGCCAATCAGGCGGCCTCCGGGCCGCCTTTTTCATGCGCTGCGTTTCAGCTTGATGGCTGGATTGTCTTGCAGATGTTCGATGGCGGATATGTTTCGTCCGGCATTTTTGGCGCCGTAAAGGTGCCTGTCGGCAAGACGGAACAGCTCGGCGAAATTGGTGTGCCCGGCAAAGACAGCACCGCCAATGCTGACCGAAAGAGCATGTGGCTCATTACCCGGTGCGAAGCGGGCGCGATTGACGGCGGTGCGAATGCGCTCTGCCATGATGGTGGCGACGTCTTCGCTGGCATTTGGCAGAAACACGCCGAATTCTTCGCCGCCCATACGGCCCACCAGATCGCCCTCGCGCAGGACAGAGCGGATGGAACGCGCAATGACGACCAAAGCTTCATCACCGACATCATGACCATAGAGGTCATTGATCGATTTGAAATTATCGGCGTCGATCATCAGCAGCGCGCCGTTAATCGCCGAGCCGCGCTCGTGGATCCAGCCACCAACCTCGGCGGCGAAGGCGCCACGATTGAGGCAGTCGGTCAGGAAGTCGTAGCTGGCCAGCTTCTGCAGCTGCGCATTTGCGGCGCGCAAGCGCTCCTGGCTTATCATGATGAACAGCACGGAGGGACCACCCAACAAAATTGGGGTGATGATGGAAACCATCAGCCCCTGCACGTTAATGCCAGCCGAGAACATCTCCATGATCACGTTGGTGATGATGATGGAGAGAACCACCGCGACGCAGGTCAGCAGCCCTGTGACGCGATAAACGCGCAACCATGCCTGCCTGCTGAGCTTCAAACTTGCCCCATGCATTCGCGAACTTTGCCCCTGCGTGATGTCGCGCAAGCTAGGGCTGCGTTGTGAATAGTTCGTTTCCGTATTGGCTAAGATACAAAATTTTTGCTGCTGTTTCTGCTTTGTTCACTTTGCACTTGGTAGGTTCGGTTCGGGCCTCTACAAGGATGAATATGACGAAATCCGTACGAATCATTGGCATTGATCCGGGCCTGCGCCGCTGTGGCTGGGGCATTATCGAAGCTGTGGACAACAGGCTCAGCTTCGTTGCCGGAGGCACTTTGACCCCGCCCGTCGATGGTTCTTTGGCCAGTCGGCTGGCTGTGCTTGCTGAAGGGCTCAATGCTCTGCTCGATCTGCACCGGCCCGATGAAGCCGCGGTAGAAGAAACCTTCGTCAATGCCGGGGCGCGCTCGGCTCTTATTCTGGGACAAGCGCGTGGCGTTATTCTGGTCACGCCTGCCCTGCGGGGTTTGCCGGTGGCCGAATACGCGGCCAATCTGGTGAAGAAGTCCGTTGTCGGTACGGGCCATGCCGCTAAGGATCAGGTCGGGTTGATGGTCAAAACCCTGTTGCCAACGGCAAATTTCAAGGGCGCCGACGCCGCTGATGCGCTGGCCATTGCCATCTGTCATGCCCATCACAGGGTTTCGGCGCGCCGTATGGGAGTTCTGGTATGATCGGCAAGCTCAAGGGTCTGGTCGACAGCTTTGGCGATGATTGGGTGCTGATCGAGTGCGGCGGCGTCTGTTACGAAGTCTTTTGTTCCTCGCGCACCTTGCAGGCCCTACCGCGCGTCGGTGAAGCAGCAGTGGTGTTCGTCGAAACCATCGTGCGCCAAGACCTGATCCGTCTTTATGGCTTTGCCAATGACACGGAAAAGAGCTGGTTCAATCTGCTGACCACCGTGCAGGGGGTCGGCTCGCGCGTCGCGCTCGCCATTCTCTCGGTCATGTCGCCATCGGAACTGTCCAGCGCCGTGGCCTTGCAGGACAAGGCGATGATCGGGCGCGCCAATGGCGTGGGACCAAAGCTGGCTTTGCGTGTCGTCACCGAACTCAAGGGCAAGGTACCGGCAATCGGCGCGGTCGATGCCGGCACGCTGGGGCTGCAATCCGCCCTTGGCGAAGGCGTGGCGGCAAGCAATGTCACCGATGCGGTTTCAGCCCTCACCAATCTGGGGTATTCCGGCGCTCAGGCTTCTGCTGCACTGGCCCGTGTTGTTGCCCGGGAAGGCGATGATACACCCACCGAGAAACTGATCCGGCTGGGCCTTAGGGAATTGAGCAGCTAAGGTGCAATCATGCTTGCGAGGGGACGCCAATGCGCAGATTGATCCGAACTGGCCTTTCGATATGCGGGATAGCGGTTTTTGCCGGCATGCCGGTTGCGGCCAGCGCTAACCAGAACGAAGCCGTTGCGGTGGCGATCTGGTTCGTGGAGGAGGATGGCTCGACCAAGCCTTATTATTTTCATGACATCAATTCGCCCTTGCCGCGCTGGTCCTGCGAAGCGCGGCTCGATTATCTCACCAAGATGTTTTTCCGCATGACGCGGGACAATCCTGATCTCAAGAACAAGCAAGCGGTTCGTTCTGCCTGCGTCCCTGTCAGTAGTATAAAGTAAGCCTCTAGCGTGACCGACCTCACCTCCGCCGCCGCCGGGCGCGACGATAATCTCGATGTTTCGCTGCGCCCTTCCGGCTTTTCCGATTTCGTCGGGCAGGCGGCGGCGCGGGCTAATCTCGAAGTCTTCATTCAGGCCGCCAAGCAACGCGGCTCGGCGCTGGACCATGTGCTTTTTGTCGGCCCGCCGGGCTTGGGCAAGACCACATTGGCGCAGATCATCTCGCGGGAACTTGGTGTCGGCTTTCGCGCCACGTCCGGCCCGGTTATCGCAAAGGCCGGTGATCTGGCGGCGCTGCTGACCAATCTCGAAGAGCGCGATGTGCTGTTCATCGACGAAATCCACCGGCTCAATCCGGCCATCGAGGAAGTGCTCTATCCGGCGATGGAGGATTTCCAGCTCGATCTGATCATCGGCGAAGGCCCTGCGGCCCGCTCGGTGCGCATTGATCTTGCTAAATTCACGCTGGTTGGCGCGACGACTCGCGCGGGCCTGTTGACCACGCCCTTGCGCGATCGTTTCGGGATTCCGGTGCGGCTCAATTTCTATACGCCCGAGGAACTGGTGCAGATCGTGACGCGCGGCGCGCGGCTGATGGGCATGCCGATGGCTCCCGATGGTGCGATGGAGATCGCCCGCCGCTCGCGCGGCACGCCACGTATCGCGGGTCGACTTCTCCGCCGTGTCATCGATTTTGCCATGGTCGATGGGGCCAAGGAGGTCAATTCGGCCATTGCCGACAAGGCTTTGCTGCGGCTCGATGTCGATGCGCGCGGGCTCGACCAACTCGATCGGCGCTACCTGACCACGATTGCTGATTTCTACAATGGCGGGCCGGTGGGCATCGAGACGATTGCTGCCGCCTTGTCCGAGCCGCGTGACGCCATCGAGGAAATCGTCGAACCCTATCTGCTCCAACAAGGCTTCATTCAGCGCACGCCGCGCGGACGCATGCTGACCTCGATTGCCTTCCAGCATATGGGTAAGGTCGTGCCTCAGGGCTTTGTGGGCATTCAGTCGAGCCTGTTTGAAGAGGGCGAGGAATGAGCCGCCACGTCATCAGCTTTCCCATTGAAGGTCAGCGCTTCAATTATCGTGTCGCCGCCATCATCATTGCCTATGGCCATGTGCTGGTTTGCCGGGAAGATGACGACACCTACACGATGCTGCCCGGTGGGCGTGTGGAGCTGGGCGAGCCCAGCCGCTTGAGCCTTGAGCGGGAAATCGCCGAGGAACTGGCCATGCCGGCCGAGATCGGCGCGCTGATCGCCACATCGGAAAGCTTCTATCGCCGCGAAGAGCAGGATTTCCACGAGCTTGGCTTTTTCTATGCGGTGCATTTGCCGGGGCAGGGTCCGAATGGACAGTCGCCTTGGCTGCGCCGATGGGACGAAGGGCATGACCTGCAGTTTTCCTGGGTGCCGCTGGAAGGCACTGCGCTTGAAGCGGTAAACCTGCTCCCAGCCTGGTTGCCGCGCTTTTTGCGTGATCTGCCCGTCGGACCCGTTCACATCATCAACGACGCCAGATGAGCCAGCACAGCTTCCCCGTCCGCATCTATTACGAAGACACCGATTTTTCCGGGAATGTCTATCACGCGGCTTATCTCAAATTCTTCGAGCGGGCGCGGACCGAGTTTCTGCGCGATGCCGGTATCCATCATTTTGAGCTGGCCAAGGAAGGGATCGCATTCGCTGTCCGCTCCATGACTATCGACTTTATCGCTCCCGCCCATATCGACGATCTGCTGACAGTGATCACTGAGCCGGTAGAAGCGAGCGGCGCTCGGCTGAGGTTGCATCAGACAATTCTGCGTGAAGATGTTTTGCTGACAAAAGCTGAATTGACCGTTGTGTCGATCAAGACCAGTGGCGGTCCGGCTCGCCTTCCCGTCTCAATAAGGGACTTGGTGAGGCCCTGAACGTTAGCAGTCTGCTAGCGAAATGCCCTTTTCGGATTCGGTTTGTTAACTCCTTGGTGACCATAAAGGGCACAAAGGGAGATTTGCCTCGTGCTGGTGCGTCCTTGCGCCGGAATACGAAGCATTTCTCTTAATTTTGACAGATTTAGTCCCCATCGCACCGACGATGGGGCCGCTTATATGAGCCGGGCCGAGAAGGAATTTTCATGGAAGCCGTGGAAGCTGTAGGAGCCGTCGCTCCACATACCGATCTGTCCATCTGGGGCCTCTTTATGATGGCCGACATCGTCGTTAAGTCGGTGATGATCGGCTTGCTGGTGGCTTCGGTCTGGTGCTGGGCGATCATCATCGACAAGACGATCACCTATCGCCGCATGAAGGCGGAGATGAACCGGTTCGAGCGCACCTTCTGGTCTGGCCAATCGCTGGAAGAGCTTTACCAGCAGCAGTCAGAAAAACCCTCGGGTGGCCTTGGCTCGGTCTTCGTTGCTGCCATGAAGGAATGGAAGCGCAGCCACGAGCAGAACGCGGCCAGCTTCGTCGGCATGCAGCAGCGCCTCGACAAAGTGCTCGACGTCGCCATTGCCCGTGAGAGCGAGTTCCTTGAGAAACGTCTCGGTTTCCTGGCCACTGTTGGTTCCGCAGGTCCCTTTATCGGTCTTTTCGGCACGGTTTGGGGCATCATGAACGCCTTCACCAATATTGCGGCTTCGTCTGACACAAACCTGGCCGTTGTGGCCGGCCCGATCGCCGAAGCTCTGTTCGCCACGGCTATTGGCCTTGTGGCCGCTATTCCCGCCGTTATTGCCTATAACAAGCTCTCTTCCGACGCCGGAAAGATGATCGGACGGCTGGAAGGATTTGCCGACGAATTCTCCACCATCCTGTCCCGCCAGCTCGAAGCGCGGAGCCGCTAATATGGGCATGGGTGGCGCACCGGGCGGTGGAGGAGGCGGCGGGCGCCGTGGCCGTCGCCGCAGGAAATCCGGGGTGATGAGCGAGATCAACATCACGCCGATGGTCGACGTCATGTTGGTGTTGCTTATCATCATGATGGTGGCCGCACCGATGATGACCTCTGGCGTTGCAGTCGATTTGCCGCGCACGGCGGCGGGCGAGATGGCGAGCCAGACGCGGCCGATCACTGTGATTGTGAGCCCAGAAGGCGCGATCTTCGTGGATGATACGCCCGTCTCAGAAACGGAGCTTGTGACCCTTGTCGGCACTTTGGCAACCCCGGAAGACCGTATCTTCCTGCGCGGCGATACCACGGCCAATTACGGCACGGTGATGCGCGTCATGGGCATGCTCTCGGCTGCCGGATACACCAAGATCGGTCTTGTTACCGAGCGTGAGAGGTAGGCCGGGCTGATGCGTACGGGCCTGACCGTTTCGATTTCCGCACACGTTCTGCTGCTGGTTCTGGGGTTGATCAATCTTGGATCGACCGAGCCGCTGCAGACGAGCGTGCAATCTATTTCGGTCGACCTCGTGCCCATCGAGGAATACTCCAATATCCGCGCCGGGCAGCTCGACAGTGATGTGGTCGAGACTGATACGCCGTCCATCGTCGACACCGACACGCCTGCGGAGCTGGCACAGCCGACCGGTAATACGCAGGAAGACCAGATTACGCCGTCGCCTGCCGATGTGCCGACCCCTGCGCCGGTGACCGAAACCGCTCCCGCGCCCGAGCAACAGCCGGAGCCCGAGCCAGAACCGGCTCCAGAACCCGAACCGGAGCCTGCTCCGGCACCAGAGCCCGATCCGACCCCAGAGCCGACACCCACACCTGCGCCTGTGCCTCCGGCACTGCCGGAAACGCGCCCGGCTGATCTTGTGCCGACGCCAGCTCCTGCGCCCGAGCCTGAGCCAACGCCGGAGCCTGAACCGGAACCCGAGCCAGCACCTGAACCGGAGCCAACGCCGGAGCCAGAACCCACGCCGACACCGACGCCTGAGCCAACTCCTGCGCCGCAGGTCAATGTCGCCATGCCCACATCGCGTCCGAATGATCTGGCGCAGATCCGCGAGCAGGCACAGGCCGCTGAGCGCCGCCGTCGGGAGGAAGAGGAACGTCAGCGGCAAGCTGCCGCTGCGGCCCAGCAGCCGCGCCCGACGCCGCCCTCAACAACGCCAAGCACCAATGCGGCTGACCAGATCAATAATATCATCAACAACGCCCCAACGACCGGCGGCACGACCGGGCAGGGTGGCTCGACCACACTGGGCGATACGAGCGGGACTTCGGCACGGCTGAGCCAGACAGCTATCGATGGCCTCGTGGCGCGGATCAAGGGCTGCTGGAACCTGCTGCCGAGCGATTTCAACAGCGGCCTCAATGTAACGCTGCGGGTGTCCATGAACCGCGACGGCAGCGTCAATGGCACGCCGCAAGTTGTATCGGCAGATGCTTCGCCCGCAGGACAGGCTATCGCCCGGGCCGCGCAACGCGCTGTGGTGCAGTGTGCGCCCTATTCTATGCTTTCCGCTGACTCCTATGATCAATGGCGTCAGATCGAAGTGGAACTAAGACCCTGACCTTGAATTTGCCTGTTTGCTGACCGAATAACGGCCGAACGGCGAAACTGGAGACCGAACCGAGATGACTCTTGTGAACCGGCGCACTGCGTTGAAACTGGGCCTGGCAGGCGGTGCACTGCTGGCCACCGCCCCCATGACCCTGGCGCAATTGCGCATCGTGGTGGAGGGCGCGAACTTCCAACCGCTGCCGATTGCTATCCCTGACTTCGCATCATCGGACCCAAGCTTTGGGCGCGAGATTGCGGAGATCGTACGCAACAATCTGCGCCGCTCGGGCCTGTTCCTGCCGCTCGATCCGGCTTCTCTGCCGGTGCAGGTTGGGGACGTCAATGCGACGCCGGACTTCAATGTCTGGCGCACTGTCAATGTCGACGGCGTGGTAATGGGCTCGGTGGAGCGCGGCGGCCAGATCAATGCATCGGTACGCGTCTGGGATACGCAACAGGCGACTCAGGTGGTGGGTAATTCCTATTCCACTGATCCCAATTCGGCGCGCCGCATCGCCCATATGGTCTCGGACGCGATCTATTCGCAGCTGTCGGGCGGTACAGGTTACTTCGATACGCGCGTTGTCTATGTGGCTGAAAGTGGCCCCAAGGCCAACCGCACCCGGCGTCTGGCCATTATGGATCAGGACGGCGCCAATGTAAGCTATCTGACCGATGGCTCGGCAATGGCGCTGACCCCGCGCTTTTCGCCCAATGGTGATCTCCTCACCTATATGAATTTTGCCGATGGCAATCCGCAGGTTTATCTCCTGCAATTGTCGACGGGGCGTCAGCAGCGTCTGGCGTCGGTTGGCGCTATGACGTTTGCGCCGCGCTTTTCGCCTGATGGCGGCACCGTGGCTTTCTCGGTGGAGCAGGGTGGAGCGACCAATATCTACTCGATTTCCACGAGCGGCGGCCAGCCAACCCAGCTGACATCCGGCGCGGCCATCGACACCGGTCCGTCCTATTCGTCCGATGGCAGCCGCATCGTCTTTGAAAGCGATCGTGGCGGCTCGCCGCAGATCTACATGATGGGTTCGAGCGGCGGCAACGCCCAGCGCATCAGCTATGGGCAGGGCAGCTATTCGACGCCGGTCTGGTCCCCCAAGGGTGATCTTATCGCCTTCACGCGTCAGTCAGGCGGACAGTTCCATATCGGCATTATGAGCCCCGATGGGTCTGGGGAGCGCCTGCTCTATTCGGGTTATCACGCTGAAGGTCCGACCTGGGCACCCAATGGCCGCGTCATCATGTTCTTCCAGGACCCGGGTGGCAATGATGGCCCGCGCCTGATGAGCGTCGATATCTGGGGCCGCTCGGTGCAGACCATTGCCACCGAAACATATGCATCCGACCCCGCCTGGTCGAACCTGCGCAGTTGACGCTGAGCAAGTGGTGGAATTCACAGCCATTCCGGTACATCCGGGATGGCTTTTTTGTTGGAATTTTTTCCGTAGTGGCATCAAAAATTGTCGCGCTTACGTACCGATCCCACAAATGGATCACAGCATCTTTTTGCCGACACAATCGCAAAAAATCGCGCTGGATCGCCATCCAAGCATCAGAAAATAAAGAAGAAAATTCTTTTTCGACTAAAAATTGACGCGGGTGATCTGATTTGCCCCCGAAACAAACCAGCCAATCCAACCTGCCGTATTCCCATTATCCCGCGCCGAAAGCGGGACGAGAATTCAACAGGAAGGACTTTCAGATGACTCTTTCTCTCCGTGCTCTCTCCGTGGCCGCAGTTTTGGCCTTTGGTTCGCTGTCCGGCGCTGCCGTTATCGCGCAGGATGCGCCGATGGTTGGCGGCGCTGCCATGCCCGCAACCAATAACATCATCGAAAATGCCGTGAACTCGGCTGATCACACCACGCTGGTTGCTGCTGTTCAGGCTGCCGGTCTGGTCGAGACGCTGTCCGGCCCCGGCCCATTCACCGTGTTCGCGCCGGTGAATGCCGCATTCGACGCGCTGCCAGCCGGCACCGTCGACACCCTGCTGATGCCTGAAAACAAGGACCAGCTCGTTGCTGTTCTGACGTATCACGTCATCGCCGGTGACATTCACTCGGCCGATCTGGTCAAGATGATCAATGACAATGGCGGTGAGTACAAGGCAGCGACTGTTCAGGGTGGCGAGCTGACCTTCAGCCTGGACGGCGACAAGGTGAAAATCACCGACGCGACCGGCGGCGAAGCCCACGTGACGATCGCCGACGTCGACCAGTCCAATGGCGTGATTCACGTCATCGACAAGGTACTGCTGCCCTCCTCGTAAGGGTCTCAAACTGGCGTGAGCCTATGGACCTGCCCTCGTCCATGTGATCACGTCATATGCCCGCGCCGTCCGGCAGGTCCTCCGTCGGACGGCGCGGCATTTCAAGGGAAGATGGTCTCATGTCCATGTCGCGCCGCTCGCTGCTGTTTTCAGGAGCCTTTGCCGGTCTGGCCGGTGCATTGGGTCTTCGGCCCGCCTTTGCGGTGGAAGGCGACTTTCCGTTCAAGCTGACCGATGAAGAATGGCGGGCGCGGCTGGAACCGGCGGCCTATCAGGTGTTGCGCCATGAGGATACAGAGAGGGCCTTTACCTCGCCGCTGAATGACGAAAAGCGGGAAGGTGTTTTTCATTGCGCCGGTTGCGATCAGGCTCTTTTCGCTTCCGACACAAAATATGACAGCGGCACGGGCTGGCCCAGCTTTTGGGATTTCATTCCCGGCTCAATCGGCACGTCGGAAGACAATTCACTCTGGATGACACGCATAGAAGTGCATTGCGCCAATTGCGGCGGGCATCAGGGTCATGTCTTCGAAGATGGTCCGCAGCCGACCGGGCTGCGATACTGCATCAATGGCGTTGCGCTACGTTTTGCGCCAGCGGCCTGATTTTCTGTGTGGGTAGCGTCCGCGATCCTGCACCATCTGCCATGCACGAAGCTGAGTTGATCGGTTATTCTGCCTTCCGCTAAAAGCGGCGCAGAGGTCGTTCAGTTATGAAAATCAGCATTATCGAGGTTGGTCGGGTTCCGACGGCGCTTCAGTCGCGGTTTGATCCGTTCCCGCAGATGTTCCGGTCCATGTTCGAGGAATCGGGGCGCGCCTTCACATTTGAAACTATTCATGTGCTGGATGGGCAGGAACTACCTGACCCAGAGAGCCTTGAAGGCATTTTGATCACCGGCTCGCCCGCTGGGGTGTACGAAGACCACGCCTGGCTGGAACCGCTGCGCGTGTTCATCCGTGGCGCTTATCAGGCTGATACGCCAATGGTCGGTATCTGCTTTGGACACCAGATCATGGCCGACGCGCTGGGTGGGATTGTTCAGAAGTCCGAGAAGGGCTGGGGCCTAGGGCGCCACAGCTATAATGTCGTTGGACGTCCCGACTTTTTAGCCGACGCGCCAGAGACACTCAATCTGGTCTGCTCGCACCAGGATCAGGTGATTGTCGCTCCGGACAATGCAGACGTGATCCTCGCCTCCGCGTTCACGCCAAATGCGGGCCTCGCCTACAAGAACGGCAAAGCGATCAGCTTTCAGCCGCATCCTGAATTCTCCGATGAGTTCACCAAGGCGCTGATCGAGATCCGGCGCGGCACTGTGCCGGAAAGTGAACTCGAAAAGGCGGCTGCGTCCTTTGCCGGGACCTCCGATTCTTCTCTCGTCCGCGGCTATATCGCGCAGTTTATGAGCAAGGCATCGGCGCAACTATAATACGGGCTTAACCCTATATAGGCGAAGCTGGACGCTACACAGATCAGCGTCGGACTTTGCCATGCGCTTCGGGCATCTTTCTATTACTCAAAAACTTGTTCTCGCCTTTATGGGGTTCGGCGCATTGGTCGTTGGCTTCGGCGGCTATGCTCTGGTTCAACTGCTCGAGCAGGGCGAGATGGCGATCCTCCTTCCGCTGGTGGCGGCTGGCGCTTCGGCTGCTGCAGGGTGTCTGGCCGTATTCCTGCTGTTCCAGCGCGTGGTGTCCCGGCGTCTTGCGACGCTGGTCGAGATTACCGGCGTGCTGACTTCGGGCAATACCGATGTCGAGATTCCGGTACAGAAGGCCAAGGACGAGCTCACCGTTATGTTCGACGCCTTTGGCGGCTTTCGGGATACGCTGTTGCAGCAAGCGGCCATGGAAGAAAGCGAGAGGCAGCACAATGCTGAGGCTGGGCAACGTCGTCGGGCGTCTGATCGCTTGACCGATGATCTGCGTGCCACGCTGCATGCTGTGATGGCCGGTGATCTGACGAGGCGGGTGGACAGCAATTATGAGCAGACAGAATTGCGGCAGCTGGCGAGCGAAGTGAATGCACTTCTCGTGGCGCTTGATAGCGGCCTCACGTCGACCGGACGTGTTTTGTCCAGCGTGGCGCAGGCAGACCTGTCGCAGCGTGTCACTGGTGAATTCACCGGGGCCTTCGCAGCTTTGCGCGACAATACCAATGCCGTCGCCGATCGGATGGCGCAGGTGATGGGTGAGTTGCAGGAGGCATCGCACCACGTGAAGCTGGCTACAGGCGAAATTCTGGCTGGTTCGAACGACCTTGCAGAGCGGACGAGCCGTCAGGCGGCAATGGTCGAGGAGATGCTGGCCACAGTCGAGCAATTGTCTCAAACGGTCAGTGCCAATGCCGGGCGCGCCGAGGAAGCCAACAGTTCGGTGGGGTCGGCGTCGCGCATTGCTATTGAAAGTGGCGCGGCGATGGATGCGGCCTCGCAGGCCATGGAGAAAATTTCCGTATCCTCCGCCAAGATCTCCAATATCATTGGACTGATCGACGATATTGCCTTCCAAACCAACCTTCTGGCGCTCAACGCATCGGTGGAAGCGGCGCGGGCAGGAGAGGCTGGAAAGGGCTTTGCCGTGGTTGCGGTCGAAGTACGCCGCCTTGCGCAGAGTGCTGCAGAGGCGTCTGCGGACATCAAGCAGTTGATCGATATTTCAGCGCGGGAAGTGCAAGCTGGTACCCAGGTGGTGTTGCAGATCGGCGAGCGGATTAGCGCGCTGAACGTATCGGTCACCGAAAGTGCCTCTCTGATCGGTGAGATCACGCTGGCCAGCCGCCAGCAGGCGCTGGCAATTGATGAAGTCAACGTGGCTGTGCGGCAGATGGATGAAATCACGCAGCACAATGCCGCGCTGGTGGAAGAAACCAATGCCGCTATCGAGCAGACCGAAGCGCAGGCTGGCGAACTCGACCGTATCGTTGCTGTGTTCAGGCTGGATGAGAGCGAGCTGGCGGTAACGTCAGAACAGCGGGCGGCCTGATTATTTGGAAAAGAAAAGGCGCCTGAGGCGCCTTTTTTATGCTTCCAGCAGCATTGCGATTTCGGTGCGAAGCTGACTGAGGCCCGTGCCTTTTTCGCTTGATGTCTGGATGACGTCCGGGTGGGCGGCGGGGCGTTTGGCAATAGTGGCCAGCGTCTTGTTAATGGCGCTTTCGAGGTCTTTGGCCGAAGGCTTGTCGATTTTGGTCAAAACCACCTGATAGCTCACCGCCGCACGGTCCAGCTCGTTCATGACGCTGATGTCATTGTCCTTGGGGCCGTGGCGGCTATCGACCAGCACATAGACGCGGCGCAGGGTGGCGCGGCCTGTCAGATATTGGTGGATGAGCTGCGTCCAGGCCTTAACCTTCGGCTCAGGGGCCTTGGCATAGCCATAGCCGGGCATGTCGACGACGCGCAGGTTCTCGCTCTGGCTTTCAAAGATATTGAGCTCCTGCGTACGACCGGGCGTGTTGGATGTGCGTGCCAGACCCGACGTGCCACAAAGTGCGTTGATGAGGCTGGACTTGCCGACATTGGAGCGGCCGGCAAAGGCAATCTCCACCCGATCCATGGGTGGCAGGTCGGCCAGTTTCACGCAGCCCTTGATAAACAGAAATGGCCGCGCGAAGAGCAGGCGGCCGCGCTCGATGATGTCCGGCGAATAGTCTGGCTGGGCCATGTTTTCTATCCCATAAAATTTGGGCCCGCCGGGTTGAAGCGGCGGGCCCTGTATTGAGTGGTTTCCGGCTCAGCTCTTAGTTGAGTCTTCGGCCGGCTTTGGCTTCCGCCGGAAGCTGTCCACGATGTTGCCGAACAGATTCACTTCTACGCCGTGGCGCTTCATGATGAACCACTGCTGGGCAATCGACAGCGTGTTGTTCCAGGCCCAGTAGATCACCAGACCAGCGGGGAACGTGCCCAGCATGAAGGTGAAGATCACTGGCATCCAGTTGAAGATCATCGCCTGGGTCGGGTCTGGCGGTGGCGGGTTGAGGCGCATCTGCACCCACATGGTGATGCCCATGACAACCGGCCAGATGCCGAGGTGGAGGAACGAGCCGAGCAGCGGAACCGCCATCGGATTCCACGGGATCAGGCCGAACAGGGTGAAGATATTGGTCGGATCGGGTGCCGCCAGATCCTGAATCCAGCCGAAGAAGGGCGCATGGCGCATTTCGAGCGAGATAAAGATGACGGTATAGAGCGCGAAGAAGACCGGAATCTGGATCAGCACCGGCCAGCAACCGGACAGCGGATTGATCTTTTCCTTCTTGTAGAGCTCCATCATGGCTTGCTGCTGGGCAGCGCGGTCATCCTTGAGGCGTTCCTGAATGGCCTTCATTTCCGGCTGCACGCGGCGCATGGCGGCCATGGAGGCGTAGGAGCGGTTAGCCAGCGGGAAGAAGATGGCCTTGACGATAACGGTCACGGCCAGCACGGCGAGGCCGAAATTGCCGAGAATGCCGTAGAGCGTCACCAGCAGCCAGTGCATCGGCTTGGTCAGGAAGTGGAACCAGCCCCAGTCAATCAGCAGCTCAATACGGTCGAAGCCATATTGTTCCTGATAGGTGGCGATGACGCGATCTTCCTTGGCACCTGCGAAGACATAAGCTTCGTGGCTGATCGAGCCGCCAGCCGGCACGACGACAGGCTGGGTTTCAACATAGTTGGACTGATAGACGTGCGTGCCATTGGGTGCGTTATAGGCAAAGCGCGCATTGATGCCCGTGCCTGCCTTGGGCAGAACCGCGGTTGCCCAATATTTGTCGGCAATACCCAGCCAGCCGGTGGTCGAGGAGAAGTCGACCTGACGCTCGTTCTGAAGGTCGTGGTACTTGCGGGCCACATAATTGTTCGAGCCCAGAACGCCGATCGGACCTTCATGCTGGATGAAGAAGTTCTGCACCTTGGGGTCGCCATGGCGGACGACGCGGGCATAGGGGAAGAGCGCAATGTCGCCGTTGCCGGCATTGTCCACGGTTTGAGTGACCGTGAACAGGTAGTAATCGTCCAGCGCGAAGGTGCGGTGGAAGATAAGGCCTTGGCCATTGTCGTAGCGCAGGGTGACCGGTGTTTCGGCGGTCAGCGTGGTGTTGTCGCCTTCGACGGTCCAGACGGTGTTGCTGTCGGGCAGGGTGACGTTGGAGCCGGAGGAGGCGACCCAGCCTTGTTCGATGAAATAGGCATCGGGCAGGCCGGCCGGCTTGAGCAAGGCAATGATCGGAGAATCGGGCTCGACCGTTTCGCGGTATTGCTTGAGCTCAAGATCGTCGATGCGTGCGCCGACCAGATTGATCGAGCCTTCGAGATCGAGCGTGGAGATTTCGACGCGATCACTTGCGGCAAGAGCACTGTCGCGATCGGCAAAAGTCTGCGTGGCTGGGGTGGCGCTTGACGCAGTGCCGTCGGTGCTGGCCTGAGGCGTGGCAAGCTGTTCGGTCTCTGCCTGCTGGGCGGCACGGATTTCTGCCTGGCGCTGCGCCTGTTCAAGCTGAGGTCCGGCAATGAAGAACTGCCAGCCAAAGAGCACGATCATGCTGAGCACGACGGCCAGGATCACATTGCGATTGTCAGAATTCATGGTCTCGTGTTCCGTTGGCCGTGGCCGGGATTATTGCGTTTCTTTTCCGCGTTCTCGTCATGGACGCGGGTTATAAGGCCGCTCAAATCGGCGACAAGTCTGGCGAAGGGCTGGCTCAATGCCTCCCGCCGCGCGACAAGCACATAGTCATGTCCAGGCCGAAAGTCACGCGCACAGGCTGCCGCAGCCGCCCGAAGACGTCTTTTTATACGATTTCTTTCGGGGGAATTGCCGATTTTCTTGGTGACGGTAAAGCCGACACCGGGCCCGGCCTCGCTTGACTCTATGGCCTGCATGCCAAACGCAGAGCGCCCGGCGCGATTGCCCCGGGCAGCTCTCAAAAATTGCGAGCGTCGCTTGAGGCGGCGCAATGTCGCTTCAGGCTGAGAATCGATGGCCGTCATCCGGCCAGCAATCCACTAGGCCGAGAGCTTCTTGCGGCCGTCACGACGGCGGCGATTGAGAATCGCACGGCCATCCTTGGTTGCCATGCGAGCACGGAAACCGTGACGGCGGGCACGCACGAGCTTGGAGGGCTGGTATGTACGCTTCATAACATCACACCGCGCTTCAGCACGGTTCCTCTTATTTATACTGCTCTTGGCAGAAACTGGTGATGGCGGCCAAGCAATGGCGCTGCCTTCGGGTTGGGGCGTCTATAGGGAAAAGCGATGACCAAGTCAACGCGCCTTAATAGGCTGACACGGCTGTGTGCAAAGGTTGTAAAGCGCGCCGATCCCACTCATAAGTGCTGAACTCATTTCAGCTCCGGGCGAATATGGCCGCTCCTATCCAAACCGATCTGTGCATTGTTGGCGCCGGTGCGTTGGGTATCGCGCTTGCGCAGCACGCCAGAACGCTTGGTGCCCGCGTCGTTCTCGTTGATCGCGGCGTGAGTGAGCCCGGCGATGGGCCGCAGCAAAAACTGCATATTGCGGCCCTCAAAGCCAGCGCAGATCGTGCATATGCGGCGCGCAATGCTGCAGCACTTGGCCTTGGCAGCGCGGAGCTCAAGATTAGCGTGAAGGCCGTTCAGGAGCGAGCCAGAGCGGTGGCGATGGCGCAAGCGCCAATGACGGGGCATGAGCATTTGCGCGCCTTGGGCATTGAGATCGTGACGGGCGCGACATCCTTCGCCGGGCCAGATAGTGTCTTGGTCGGAGACGTTTCGATCAAGGCAAAAAACTTCATTCTGGCTGTTGGAGGCCGTCAGGACGTTCCGGCGATTCCCGGCCTCGACCAGATCAAATATCTGACGCGCGATTCGATCCTCGATACCAATCGCAAGCTCACCCACCTGTTGGTGGTCGGAGGAAATGGCGATGCCCTGGCGCTTGCGCAAGCGTTTGCCCGGCTCGGCTCTGCGGTAACGCTGGTCGCCCACGAAGAGTTTTTACCGCAACACGATCCTGAAACGTTGGCCATTCTTGTGAATATGCTCGCTGCCGAGGGTGTTCGTGTGATTCCCGGCGGGAAGGTGAGCGAGATTATTCCGCGCTCGCAGGGTACGGGGGCGCTGGTAGATTTGCCGACCGGTGATACTGAGGCTCTTGATGTCTCCCATGTGCTGCTTGCGACTGGGTCCGTGCCGAATCTGGACGCGCTACAGCCCGAAAGCGCGAAATTGCAGATGGCTGACGGTGGGGTGCGCAATTATGTGCGTGGCCAGTTTGGTGAGACTAGCAATCGACGTGTCAGACTTGCTGGCGCCGCCGCTGGCATTGAGCAATGGCAATATGCCCTCGCTCACGGTCGTGCGGTGGTAGAAGCGATGATTTTGGGCGCGCCGACGCAACGGCTTGCGCCCCAGCCCCATCTGGTATTGACGGAGCCGCCACTGGCCAATGTTGGCCGGTCCTTCCAGCGGGCGCGCCGTGCAGGGGCAGGCACGACTGTCCTGCGAGCCAATATGGTGGAAAATGCGCAGGCTAGGGCTCTTGGCTTGTCCGAGGGGCTCGTGAAGGTCCAACTGAGTGCCGACGGTAAGATCGTCGGAGCTAGCATTGTTGGCCCCGGCGCAGCTGAAATGGCGGTTGCTCTGGCTTTTGCCATGGAAAAGGACATCCCATTGCACGATCTGGCGCGGCTTTCCTTGCCTGATCCAAACCTGTTGTCATCCGTAGTGTCATTAGGCGAACAGGCGCTCGCTCTTCGTCCGGTTTCTGAATGGACACTGCGATGGGGCGCTGTTCGCCGTATGCTGTCGTTCTGGAAACGGTGAGCGGCATTCGGCAATGACTTGTGTGCTTTAGCCGTATCGGGGGCTGACGCTGGTCAACCGATTGGCCTATGATCGGAACACGATGAAAGCCCGCAAGATTGCCATCAATACCCGGTTCTCGGGTCTCTCCAGCAAGCTGATCCTCACCATTGTCGGTGTGATCCTGCTGGTCGCGATGGTGATCTACCTGCCCGCATTGGCCGCTTTCCGAACGACCTGGCTCGAAGACCGGCTGCGTGTCGGTATTGTCGCGGCGCGTGTTCTGGATGCTGTTCCCGATGTGATGGCTTTGCCGCGCGACTTGACCGACCGGCTGCTGCTATCGGCGGGGGCCGACGCAATCGTCTATCGGCGCGAGGGGCAAAGTCAGTTGATCGAACTGACCGAGCCCGTAACCCTTGAGCGGGCCGTTACCGCCGATCTGCGCCAAGGTGATCTACCCAGCCAGATTATGGGTTCGCTCGATACGCTCTTCGCGGGGCCGGGCCGGACCCTGCGCATCGTCGGCGAGGGCGATATGAGCGAGAGCCTGCTCGAGTTGCTGATGCCAGAAATGCCGCTAAGGCGGGATATGCTGGATTATTCTCGCAGCATCGCTCTGGTATCGCTGGGCATTGCTGCGGTGACGGCCTTTGCACTCTATATGCTGGTCAGTACCCTGTTTATCGATCCGGTTCTGCGCATGACCGCCAATATGCTGGCTTTTCGTAATGCGCCGGAAAATGGGGCCTTGATCCTCACCCCATCGCAGCGGCGTGACGAGATCGGCATTCTCGAACGCGAGCTCGCGGCGATGGAAAGCGACCTATTCGCCATGCTGCGCCAACGCCGCCATCTGGCCGATCTGGGGCTTGCGGTGGCCAAGATCAACCATGACCTGCGCAACACATTGACCGCGGCGCAATTGCTGTCCGACCAGGTGGCAACGCTTGATGATCCTAAGGTTCAGCGGCTGGCGCCGCGACTGGTCATGACGCTCGATAAGGCCATCGGCTTCGCGCAATCGGTGCTCGATTATGGCCGCGAATCCATCTTGCCGCCGCAACTCACCTCGGTGCCACTCAATGCTCTGGTCAGCGACGCTGCCTTTGAAGCGCGTGTGACGGACAGCCCGGCCATTGTCCTCAAAAATGAGGTGCCTGAGGGGCTGATCATTCTGGCTGATGCCAGCCAGATCGGGCGTCTGCTGGTCAATCTGCTCAAGAATGCGCGGGAAGCACTGGAAAGTGCCAATAAGGACGGCAGGGAAAATATCATCAGCGTGGAAGCGGCAATACAAGGCGGTGACGTGGTGATTTCCGTTATCGACAATGGTCCCGGCCTGCCGCAGCGCGCACGCGAAAATCTCTTTGTTGCCTTTGAAGGGTCGGTTCGCTCAGGCGGCACCGGCCTGGGGCTGGCCATTGCTCGCGAAATCGCCGAGGCGCATGGAGGCCATCTGGTTCTGGCCGATACCGCTACCGGTACGCGCTTTGACATTACCCTGCCACAACAACGCGGGGTCGCGTAGTCAGCGTCGGTTTGCCGGCAGTCTTTGAGCTGTCATGAAAATGGATTAGCCGCTTCGAGGTAAAAACGAACCGGACGCTGATATGAATTCGATCTCACTTGGGGACATGGTCCTCACCAATGCCCGCATCGTCATGGCGAACGAGATCGTTGAGGGCTCATTGCGGGTGGATGGCGGTGTCATAACCGATATTGGGGCTCCAAGCCGCACCGGCGTCGACCTTGACGGCGATTATTTGATACCGGGCCTGGTCGAGCTTCACACCGATCACCTCGAAAACCATTTCGCTCCGCGCCCCAAAGTGCGCTGGAATCCAATCGCTGCCGTGCAGGCCCATGATGCGCAAATCGCGGCCTCAGGCATTACCACTGTGCTCGACGCGATCCGCGTTGGGCTGGATGAACATGCCGATATGGGCATGGACGAATTGCGGTTGCTATCGGACGCCATAGCGGCGGGCACTAAAGCTGGACGCCTGCGGGCCGAGCATCATGTGCATCTGCGCTGCGAAGTATCGGCGCCCGATTGCCTTGAGAGCTTCCTCTCCATCATGGATGATCCGCAGGTGCGGCTGGCTTCGCTGATGGACCATGCCCCCGGCCAGCGCCAGTTTGCCAGCATGGATGCCTACAAGACCTATTATCAGGGCAAGCTCAAAATGAGCGATGCGGCGCTGGAGGAATTTACCCAGCGGCGAAATCTGGAATCGCAGACATTTGCTAACCGGCACCGCCGCGCCATTGCCGAGCTCTGTGCCGATCGTGGCATTGTGCTGGCGAGCCATGACGATGCGACGCGCGATCATGTCGAGGAGGCTGTGGCCCTGGGCATTCATGTTGCCGAGTTTCCGACGACGATGGAGGCTGCAAAGGCTTCGCGGCAGGCCGGCATGTCAATCCTGATGGGCGGGCCCAATGTGGTTCGCGGTGGTTCGCATTCGGGCAATATTTCGGCTCGGGTGCTCGCTGCGGCTGATCTGCTCGATATTTTATCGTCGGACTATATCCCCTTCAGCATGTTGCAGGCGGCTTTCGCACTTGCGGATGGGCCTGAGGGGGGCAGCCTGCCCAAGGCGGTGCAACT
>PJTZ01000113.1_pt1 | contig 73389 bp, 61 predicted proteins | sample 1512131 | NCBI WGS metagenome assembly PJTZ01 (sample SAMN08177679, study PRJNA422409) | Soil metagenome, whole genome shotgun sequencing project. | reverse complement strand
TTCCGTATCCAACGCGCTCAGCAATAGTACCGGGGTTTTATTAAACTGTGGGCTGTTTTTGATCATTTTTAAGAGATCTAAACCACTTCCATCGGGCAACATGATGTCACTCACAATGAGATCCGGATAACTTTGTTCCATTTTTGCAATAGCATCCACATAGTTTTTGGCAAACAGCAGGTTATATTCCTTTTCAAGAATATCTTTCAAGAACAGACGGATATCCGGATGATCGTCAACAACCAGAATATTAGCCGCCTTACTGGAATAAAAAGAAACAGTTTCGTCAGTAAACTCCCCTAGGTTTAAGATGTCCTCTTCACGTTCTGTTTGTCGTGTGGAAATATTGTCCAACAATCCTTTCTTTTCGTCTTCTAACAAGTGTAAGTGTCCCGTTGGCAGCCGCAACGTAAACGACGAGCCGACTCCTTTTTTGCTACTGACAGTTACCTGCCCGTGATGCAATTCCACAATCTCTTTTACATAGGCCAAACCAATACCCGAACCAGAAAGATGTTGTTCTCCTTGATAAAAATTGTCAAAGATATAATCCATGTCCGTAACGGATATCCCGCTTCCATTATCGATGACCCGAATGTATAAATGATCCCCAAAGGTATTTTCTTCTACAACAACACTTATTTTTCCCCCTGTCTTCGTAAATTTAAAGGCATTTGATAACAAGTTGGAAAGTGCCTGTTCCATTAGATACTCATCAATCCAGATTTCTTTAAGTGGTGTTTTGCTGATATAGCTTAACGATATACGTTTCTTTTGCGATAAGGGTTTAAAACTCGCCAATACCTGCTGGACGAACGCGTCAATCTGTACAGGAGCAGCCTGCAATTTTCTTTTGGCCTTATCAATACGATGAATGTCAATTAGATCGGTGACGAGGTTTTGGAGTTTCTTTGCATTCCGTTTTATACGTGCCAGTTGGTCTACACCTTCAGAAGACAAATTTTTCTCTTTCTCTAATTCCTCCATAGGAGCAAGAATGAGCGTAAGTGGTGTTTTAAATTCGTGGGATACATTCGTGAAAAACTTACTTTGCGCTTCGGAAGCAGTTCGTATCTGTTCATTCATCTCCACAATTTGTTGTTGTTGGGAAAGTATCTCCTCGTTTTGTTTTTCAAGATGCTTGTTTTTCTCCCAGTTACTTTTGATAACGATAATTGAAATTCCTCCGAATACCACTGCTAGTACTAGGCTTGTTATCAGGACATTCAATGTCGTTTGTTGGTTTCGGTATATTTTATTTTGTTCAACGATAAGCTCTTGCCGTTTGTCTATATCTTTTTGCTGTTCCTGTATCTTATTGGATTGCAGCATCATGAGTCCTGCGTTATCTTGGTTGATGACAATTGTTCCTAGGATATTATCCCGTTTATAAGGTTTACGTTGCAAAATAGCCATTGCGGTGCGAATAGCCTCCGTGCCACCGGTAGGGTAAAGCATGGAAGCGAATAACGTTCCCTTTACAATTTCCGATAATCCATTGCCTTCGCCGGGAAGAGCATCAATACCAATAACCCTTTTATGGTTTTCACCCGCTTCCCGGAGTGCTTGGATGACGCCAAAAGCCATCTGGTCATTAAAAGCTAGAATAATATCTTGCTCAAGAAGCTGTTTAATATGCTGTTTAGCTTGTGCATAGGCAGTATTCCTTTCCCAGTCACTTTGTATTTCAACCCCTAGACGAACCGTGCCTGCACTATCTAATGCATCGAGTAATCCTTTCTTCCGTTCGATGGATGCCGATGTACCTTTCAGTCCGGTGACGATACCTATTTGTCCCTGTCCGCTGAGCGTGTGCAGAATAAACTGTCCGGCTAGTTTTCCAATCGCGAGGTTATCCGCGCCAACATAAGCATTATATAAACCGGACGATGTTTTGCGGTCGGTGACAATCACTGGAATATTTTTTTGAAAAGCGGAATCGACAATAGGCGTCAATGGTTCGGCTTCATTGGGCGAAACAATGAGCAGATCGATGTCCTGCTCAAGCAGCTCTCTGATTTGCTGTATCTGCTTTTGGTTATCTCCCCCGGCATCGCGATAGATAAATTCGATGTCCGTATAGAAAGAGAGCTCCCTTTTCATCTCATCCAACATGGTTTCCCGCCAGGCATCATCACCGATACACTGTGAAAAAGCGATGGTAAACTGCGTATTATATCCACTCGGCTGACAAGCATGACAGCACAGAAGTATCACGAAAGCAAAAAAAATGTAAAACCTTGACATCCCCGTGTTTTTGAATTTTCTCGACAAGATACACCTTTTTGTTTTTTCCTAACAGAACAACAAATCTTAGTGTGTAAAATACACTTTTTGTTGATCGTTTCGATAGGTAACATAATCTAAAGAAATGGTACAAAATTGATATTCTTAAATATTTAAATATAATTTAACAAATTGATACATAATTATTTAAACAATTATTGTCCTTGATACAAATTTGATATAATTAAGTTGGCGATTATTTAAGCGGAGATGACGTTCATGTTAATTTTGGATTAATCAGTTGTAAATAAAGTAACATGAACAAAAACACAGTTTTGGCCTGGTCATTCGTTGTGGCATTAGGTGGATTTTTATTCGGCTTTGATACGGCCGTTATATCAGGTGCGGAAAAAGCCGTCCAGATATTCTGGTCGCTCAGCGAATTTCAACACGGTTTAACAATGGCCATAGCTTTAATAGGAACGGTTATAGGTGCTGCGATGGGAGCCTATCCATCGGATAAATTAGGACGTAAAACAACCTTATTTCTAGTAGCGGCACTCTACTTCTTTTCAGCTATTGGCACCGCACTCGCACAAGATTGGAATATCTTTATCATTTTCCGCTTCTTAGGCGGTATTGGGGTAGGCGTATCATCCGTAACCGCACCTATATATATATCCGAGATTTCACCGGCTAAATCGCGAGGGAAATTGGTTGGGTTATTTCAGTTTAATGTGGTATTAGGGATATTGGTCGCATATCTGTCCAATTATTTTATCGGCCAAGGCGGAGAAGAGTCGTGGCGTTGGATGCTTGGTGTACAAGCCTTTCCATCCCTTATTTTCTTTATCTTGATTTTCTTCGTACCAGAGAGCCCGCGTTGGTTATTGTTGCACCGAGGAAAAAAAGAGGAAGCAACGGCTATTATGCAGAAAGTCAGTGGTAAGCAAGCGGAGCAGGATATTGAATTGATATTGAAGAATCAAGAAAAAACGCAGACAAAAGGAGAGGGACGTTTGTTCTCGAAAGCCAACAAGCTTCCCATTATGCTGGCCGTTTTATTCGCCATATTTAATCAGGTATCGGGCATTAATGCCATTATTTATTATGCACCTCGCGTTTTTGAAATGGCAGGACTGGGTGCACAAAGTTCGTTGTTGTCTACCGTTGGAATTGGATTGGTCAATTTTATTTTTACTCTGCTGGCAATCAATTTTATCGATAAGGTCGGGCGACGTAAGCTCATGTTTATCGGGTCTATAGGCATGATTGGAGCGCTATCGTTGGTATCGTATGCTTTTTTCTCCGGTGTTATAGAAGGCATGGCGGTAACCATTTATCTCATGCTGTTTATTGCCTTTTTTGCCTTATCACAAGGCGCGGTCATATGGGTGTTTATATCGGAGATTTTCCCCAATGATGTACGAGCCAAAGGACAGACACTGGGAAGTTTAACCCATTGGGTCATGGCTGCAATTATTACATTTTGCTTTCCTGCACTTACTGAATTATTAGGCGGAGGTTATACATTCTTGATTTTCGCGGGATGTATGGTACTACAGCTGCTGTATGTTTGGAAATTGATGCCGGAAACCAAAGGGAAGTCGCTCGAGGATATGGGGGATACGATGCCATTACATTAATTGAAAAGGAACATGAAGAACGAAATACTAAATATCAAAGGTGTTTGTTTCGGTGAAGTGCTTTGGGATAACTTACCTACCGGACGAAAATTAGGTGGTGCACCACTTAATGTAGCGTATCACCTCAATAAGCTAGGTATTCATACCGACATGCTTACACGTGTTGGCGATGATGTAGACGGAGAGGATATTATGGCGCTATGTGCCAAATTGGCTATTCCGCTAACGCTTTTCCAAAAAGATAATAAGTTCCCGACATCAACGGTCGAAGTGCATATCGATGAAAACAAAGATGTACGTTATGAAATCGTATTTCCTGTTGCCTGGGATAACATTGCGTTAGGAGAAAAGGAAATAGAAGCCGTGTCTAAAGCTGATTTTTTCGTATTCGGTAGCCTATCAACACGTCATCATACCAGTTACCAAACGCTTCAGACCTTAATACAAGAAGCGAATTACAAAGTGTTGGATGTAAACTTGCGTGCACCGCATTATACGAAAGATCGCATCTTTGAACTACTCTATTATGCTGATCTGGTAAAGATGAACGAGGAAGAGTTGAGCTTTGTAGCAACTTGGTTGGGCGTACCAGATACCTATACCGACGCCCAAAAGACCGAAGCCGTCATGACCACATTTGGTGTCAATGAGCTTATTGTAACTTATGGAGCGAAAGGGGCCATTTATCATTCTTGGTTGGGAAAATTCTCTTATCATTTTCCAGCGTTAAAAGTCGAAGTAAGAGATACTATTGGTAGCGGCGATTCTTTTCTGGCGGCTTTTCTCTCGCAGCGTTGCCGTCAGGATAAACAGGCGACACCAGAAGAAATGTTGGAATTCGCCGCAACGCTAAGTGCCTTTGTTACACAAAGTACAGGTGCATGTCCGAGTTACGACGCGCCTACTATCAATAGGTTTATGTGGCTGAATTCGTTAGACAATATGAACTATTAAATTAAACACCTTAATAACAATAAACTTAAATAATTTATTCAATTAACAAGCAACCGATTATATGTTTACAAACAAGAAAACAATGCTGCTTTTGTACATGGTTCTTTTTTCTGTTGCCAGCTTTGCACAGCAGGTAACACTTCAAGGAAGAGTGACAGACAGCAGTACAGAAGTGCCCATAGTGGGTGCATCTTTAGTGGTTAGAGGAACGGAACAGGCCACACAAACGAATGAAAATGGGGAGTTTACGTTGCAGCTAACCGGCACTAACGTATCCGTAGAGGTGTCCTATGTGGGATATGAAACGCAAACCGTTGCTACAGGAACTGCAAGATTTATGGAGATTCGCTTGGTCAGTGTAGAACAAGGGCTGGAAGAAGTCGTAGTGACGGGTTACCAAACCGAGCGCAAAAAAGATTTGACTGGAGCAGTTTCCGTCGTGAACGTAGCGGAAATGATGAAAGCGCCCGAAAATAATCCTATCAAAGCACTACAAGGGCGTGTTGCCGGGATGACTGTAACTGCAGATGGTAATCCCAGTGGCGCAGCGACGGTACGTATGCGCGGGATTAGTTCCTTAAATAGCAGCCAAGACCCCTTGTACGTTATTGACGGTGTACCTACCCAGGGCGGAATGCATGAGTTGAATTCGAATGATATTGAGAGTATACAAGTATTAAAAGATGCGTCTTCCGCAAGCATCTACGGTTCACGAGCAGCAAACGGCGTTATTGTTATCACGACCAAGAGAGGCAAATCGGGCGATCCAAAGATCACTTTTGATGCCTACGCGACGAGCACCTTTTTCAACAACCGTATGGAAGTGCTCAATGCGCAGGAATATGGACAAGCTATGTGGCAGGCGATGATGAACAGTGGAGCGAACCCGAATAGTAATAATATTGGTTATCAATTTGATTGGAGTAACGACGCCGACGGTCAGCCGCAGTTGGATCATATTTATGTATCTCAATTTCTGGACAATAGACAGACCATGCGTGCTTCGGATACCGATTGGTTCGACGAGGTGTCTAAACCGGGGTTGATTCAATCCTATAATGGTTCATTTAGCTCTGCAACCGATAAAAGTAGTTCATTTTTCTCATTGGGGTATTTTCATAACAACGGAACGTTGAAGCATACGAATTTTAAACGTATATCAGCTCGCCTAAATACCGACTACAAATTTTTTGATGGAAAGCTGGTCGTAGGGGAAAACTTCACGGTGAATAATACGGGAGAAGTGCAAGTACCGGGAGATGTACTCGATCTTTCATTAAAAGCTCTACCGGTTATTCCGGTGCATACAGTGGATGGTATAGGTTGGGGAGGCCCTTCGCAAGGGATGAATGACCGGCATAATCCTTTACGATTGCTTTACGACAATCGGAATAATGCCTACAATTATTGGCGGCTTTTCGGAAATGCTTATGCAAATTTAGAGATTATCAAGGATTTGCATTTGAGAACCAGTTACGGTGTTGACTATGGTAATTTTTATAAGCGTCACATGGAAGTTTCCTATCTATCCGGCTTTCTGAATAACAACAGAACGGGTGTTAATATGGAACAGAGCCATGGTATGAAATGGACTTGGTCAAATACCGCCAATTACAGAAAAACGATTGATAGACATGTTTTCGACATATTGGGTGGTATGGAGATGAATAGAGAACGGGACATTTCTTTTAATGCTTATACAGCGGGAGAAGGCGCGTTCGTTATTGAAACGCCCGAATATATGTGGCCAGGTGTCAGTACTGGAACAGCTGCAGTCGGTGGCGGTTCGACAGGCTTCTCGTTGCTTTCTTATTTCGGGAAAATAAACTATGTGTTTGATGATCGTTATCTGGCTTCTTTTACCGTTAGACATGATGGTTCTTCACGCTTCGGAAGAAACAACCGTTTTGCAACCTTCCCTGCGGTAACAGCAGGTTGGCGTATTTCAGAAGAACGTTTTATGGAAAGCACCAAAAACTTTATTTCTGACTTAAAACTACGGGTAGGCTGGGGGCAGACCGGAAATCAAGGTATTGATAACTTAGCGACCTACGCACTCTTTATACCGGAATATGGTGTCGCCGACCCGACTTGGGATATCGTAAATGGAACAGCTTATGACTTGGGGGGAAACGGTTCGGGTATTTTACCGTCGGGTTATCGCAAAATCCAAACCCAAAATGACGATTTGAAATGGGAGACAACCACACAAACCAATATCGGTCTCGACTTCTCACTTTTCGGACAAAATTTGTTCGGCTCTATTGATTGGTATGTAAAAGCCACCAAGGATATGTTAATTAATCCAGCCTACATTGGCGTCGTGGGTGAGGGAGGATATCGTTGGGCAAATGGAGCTTCCATGGAGAATAAGGGTATTGATGTGACGACAGGTTATCGTAACAAGACCGCTTTTGGCCTCGATTATGAATTAACGGGGGTCATTTCTACTTATAAAAATAAGATAACACATTTGCCGGAAGCAGTGGAAAACTCGTATGGTGGTCGTCAAGGTGACAATATTATCGGTCGTCCATTGGGCTCATTCTACGGATTCGTGACAGATGGTATTTTTCAAAACCAAGATGAAGTAAATGCACATGTTAATCAAACCGGTAAAGGTATCGGACGTTTACGTTATGTGAATGTGTATGACACGGACAACGAAATTACCGACCTTGACCGCACCTGGATAGGCAATCCACATCCTGATTTTTCGTACAGCTTGAATGCAACGCTTAAATATAAAGGGTTTGATCTCTCTGCTTATTTTCAAGGTGTACAAGGTATTGATGTAGAAAACTGGTTAAAAAAGCAGACCGACTTCTGGAGTGTTGACGATGTAAATTCTAATAAGGGAAGGCGCTTGTTAAATGCCTGGACACTGCAAAACAGCAGTTCCGATATTCCGGCCTTACAAACAACCAATAACAACGACGAAGGTCGTCTTTCTACATACTATATAGAAAATGGTTCGTATTTAAAATTACGCAATTTGTCTTTTGGGTATACGCTTCCTACTGACATGGTTTCGCGATTGCGCATGAGTCGTCTACGTTTCTATGTGACTGGACAAAATCTGTTCACGGTAAAATCAAAAGCATTTACAGGCGTAGATCCTGAAAATGTGGGATGGGGTTACCCTATTCCAACCACCTGGACGGCAGGACTGAATGTTATATTTTAATCATTTAAAAGACAAACGTTAATCATTATTACACCATGAAAAGAGTATTTAATAAAATAGTTACGATGATGTTGGCCACCGGTTTGTTAACGGGTTGTGCTGATTTCCTGAACGAAACACCCAATGGGGTGCTTAGTTCAGATCAGGTAAATGACGTGGATAGGCTGCTTACGGCGACCTACTCGGCTTTGGGAAACGATCACTACGATGCGCCTTTTAGCTTATGGCCCTATGGTACTGTCCGCTCAGACGACGCCTATAAAGGTGGCTCTGGTCCGCAGGATATACAGGTTTTTCATTTCTTGGAAGTATCCAACGATATCATGACCAATTTTGGTGAGGTGGATCGTTTATGGTTTCAATGTTATTTATCTATCTCGCGTGCGAATACGACGATCCGTACGATACACGAAGCCGGTGACTTTGAGGGTAAAGAGGTGAAACTAGCAGAAGCCCGTTTTTTGCGGGGGCATTTTTATTTTATGCTTAAAATCCTGTTCAAATATGTACCCTATATAGACGAAAATACACCGATCGATAGCTATGAAACAGTGTCCAATCGGGAACTGTCGAACGATGAACTTTGGCAGAAAATCGTTGATGATTTCCAATATGCTGTAGATAACTTACCTCCGACACAAACAGAGATCGGGCGGGCTAATCAGACGGCTGCAGCTGCATACCTAGCAAAAGCTTATTTATATAAAGCATATAGGCAAGGTGATCCGGAACGAAATATGGTCACAGGAATTGATGCGGCAGACTTGGAAAAAGTGTTGCAAAACACACAGATCGTGTTATCTTCGGACTACAGCCTGGAAGCTGATTTCGCCTTCAACTTTTTGCCCGGTAGTTATGAAAATGGTAAAGAAGCTATATTTTCCGTACAATATTCGAAGGACGATGGAACGAAATTCGGACGGGTAAACCTGTCGGATGTACTTTCGGTACCGATGGGGTTAGGTTGTTGTGATTTTAAAAAACCAAGCCAGAGTTTGGTCAATGCTTTCCGTACAACGGGCAATGGGTTACCAATAGAAAATTACAATACATTGGATAACTACAGTAACACCGAAAAATACGATCCAAGACTTTTCCATACGGTAGCCATACCGGGTTTACCTTATAAATACAATACAAACCGTTTGTATGAAGAAAGCTGGAACCGTAACCCGGCAGATTATTCGGTATACGCTTCGTTAAAAGAAAATGTAGATCCTGATTGCGATTGTTTTGTACCGATGGTTCCCTTTTATGCCAATACCAAAAATCGGATTCTGATTCGTTTCGCCGATGTACTACTGATGCGGGCTGAGGCACTTATTGAACTACATCGTCCTCAAGAAGCTTTGCCTTTAATCAACGAGATACGCACACGTGCAAAAAGTAGCATGCAGTTTACAGGTTACACCAGTGACAAGACACTTATTGAAACTTATAGAGACGGTGTGAATATTAACTGGAGTGAATCAGTTGCCCGGGAAGCGCTCCGATGGGAGAGACGGCTGGAATTGGCTATGGAAAACGAACGTTTTTTTGATTTGGTGCGTTGGGGCGTAGCAGAGCAGACTATGAACGCTTATTATCATGCGGAACGGTCGCGTCGATCGTATTATGCTTCTGCACAGTTTGCAGCGAATAAGCACGAGTACCTGCCTATTCCAGAAGCACAGATTAGGTTAAGTAAGTATCTGTACCAACAGAATCCTGGATATTAAAAAGAGGGTTTGAAAAATAAAATCGTATGAAGACTTTAAAAATAATCATCAATATAGGACTGGTTCTACTACTCGGCGGGCTTTTTAATGCCTGTAAGCAAGAAGTAGCCGATTCGCTGAATTTGAATGCCGATGTCCATGTGCTGGCGTTTAAAGTAGCCCATGTTAATGGCGTAGTAGATAACGAAACCGGAACAATCACGGTTCTAGTTCCAGCGGGCACCGATTTATCCACTGTAGCACCTGTTATCGATTTGCCTGCCAATGCCGTAATAAAGCCTGCTTCCGGAGTTGCGCAGAATTTCCAGTTTTCTACTAGTTCGCCAGTAGTATACCGTGTGTATAATGGAAATGTATTCCAGACGTATCGCGTAACAGTTAAGGAAATCAAAGCCGAAATAACAGCTTTTCGTATCGGGAACCGTACCGGTATTATCAACCAAAATGATAACAGTATTGTCATTTATTTACCCGAGGGTACAGATCTAACCCAGCTTAGCCCGATGGTAGAATACACCGGCGGGGCAGAAATATCTCCGGCACAAGGAAACTATGTTGATTTCAGTTCGCCGGTAACCTATACGTTGTCTTATATGGGGGAAACTTTCAGCTATACAGCCACGGCAATAATCGGAGAGGAGCCGAAGCAACCGTTGATCATCTTCAACGGTGAAAACATTGCTCCCCAATGGGCGGATTTGGGGACAGCGGTGGAAAACCAAAGTAATAATCCTAAAACTGATGGAATCAATGCTTCTCCTTTATGTGTTTCTATTGTAAGAAATGCTGTCAACGGAGAAGGTTGGCATGGAGGAGCACTTTGGAACGAAAATAAAGTAAACATAGACCCTACGGAGTATAGTCGTTTCTCCATTATGGTACTGAAAGAGGTAGCTGGAGATGTACAACTTGAAATACAATCCGATGGCGAAAGCAATAAGGATTGGTTAAGAGCTTGGTATGCCGAAGATCATCTTGGTGAATGGCAGGAGTTGATTTTTGAGATTCCTGAGAATCGCACAGCAATCATTAACAATATCTTGGTGATGCCGCATGAACACGCCAACGGCCAACCTATGGCTTTCGAAACACAGCGGATGTATTGGGACGAATTGAAAGCACTTCCTAAAGAATAACCCTTTAAATTTGTGCATAACGGTATAACGACTGTTATGCACAAATTTCAAATATAATATGACATGAAAACAATGATATGCGTATTTCCGTTTTTATTATTTGTACAGATGCTGACAGGCTGTAAAGATATTGATAAACCAGTTCCGGATGTACCTTCCGAACTTGATCCAACAGTCGATATGTCCATAACGTGCAGTAATAAACAAGAAGCCGGAGGCTATCAGCTATTTTATAAGCCACAACAGGGATTCGTGGGTGATCCCATGCCTTATTTCAATGCGGATGATAATAAATTTTACTTGTTTTATCTGTATGAAAATGCAAATCATCATCCTATTTATCTGACAAGATCTGCTGATTTTGCATCTTTTGAAGGTTTTACAGAAATCATACCCGCTGGAGCGATAGGAAGTCAGGAAGAGTGGATAGGAACGGGGAGTTTTATCAAAAAAGATAATACCTACTATAGTTTTTATACCGGACATAATGCCAATCTGAGCCCAGCTGAAAAGGTTATGATGGCTACGTCACTGGATCTACTGAATTGGACGAAACAACCGGGTGCGACCTTTCAAGCACCCAGCGGGTACGATCAGCATAATTTCCGTGATCCCCATGTTTATTGGGATGAAACGCGTAACAACTATGTAATGCTTGTTACGGCTCGCAAAGATGGTAAAGGGGCACTTGCGCGTTACTCATCTTCGAACTTGAGCAACTGGTCGCTCATCGAACCTTTAGTAGCGACAACTTCTGATAATCCAGGAAAGCACGAAATAGAAACGGATTCGGAAATATTGGAGTGTCCAGATATATTTAAAATGGGTGATCAATGGTACTTAACGTTTTCGCGCATTAATCGTGATGAGCATCGTAAAACCTTTTATCGGGTTTCGGATTCACCGGATGGACCATGGCGAATTTGTCGCGATGCGGATGGACACCACGAGACTTTCGATGGATTATACCTGTATGCTGGAAAGACGGCAAGTAATGGCACCACACGTTACCTATCGGGATGGTGTTCTACCGGACAGACGGTAAACGGCAATAACGAGTTGCACTGGTCTGGATCGCTGGTTTCGCATAAATTGGTAAAACAGCCGAGTGGTAAGCTGTATCCGGCTATTCCCGATGCTGTGGATGCAAAGTTTAATACAAAAGTGGCTTTTGCCCAGATAACATCAGAAGGCAATGTTTCAAACGATGGGAATACCTATACCATCAGTACCTCGTCTTCTGATCGGAGTTATGCACTATTCAATCGAAATACGGAACCGGTAAAAATTTCGATGAAAATTGATGCCTCACAATCGGAACTTTTTGGTTTCTCATTTGGAGCGTGTGATGGCCTATCGGAGCTGTATAGTGTCTCTTTCGACTTGACTTCATCTAATCGTTGGGGAATGCCTTCTCTATTTATGCATCAGGAAAATAGAAGTGTCGTAACGAAGAAAGAGCTCAATTTTACACCGCTCATTGTTCCGGCAAACAAGGTGTTTGATGTCAAGATCGTAATCGAAAATTCGATTTGTGTGGTCTACGTAAATAACAATGTTGCGTTTACCAATCGTATATATAAAATGCATCAAAATCCTTGGACTATTTTTTCAGATAACGGGACGATAAAAATATCGGGAATGACCATAACAAAATCGGGATAGGCATGTTTAATGAAAGGCTTTTATAAACAAATTATTAAAGGAATAACGATGACGAATACATTAACAATTGGCTTATTAGCCCTTGCTTTAGTTGGATGCGGACCACAACACCCCTCCACGGAGCAAAATCAGCAGATCGATAGTTTGGAAGACTATCGTCCGGCGTATCACTTTTCTCCCAAAAATGGCTGGATGAACGACCCGAACGGTCTGGTTTATCTGGACGGAACCTACCATTTATTTTTCCAACATAATCCCGATAGCAATGTATGGGGACCGATGCACTGGGGGCATGCCACGAGTACGGATTTAGTACATTGGGAGGAGCAGGAGATTGCCCTTTTCCCGGACAGCTTGGGAACAATTTTCTCCGGAAGTGCTGTCATTGATAAGGATAATACCGCAGGTTTTGGTGCTAACGCGTTAGTAGCTATATACACCAATCATAGCCACGAAATTGAAGATCAAAAAACCGGATTGCACCAAACGCAGAGTATCGCCTATAGTCTGGATCAAGGTAAAACATGGACGAAGTATGATGGTAATCCGGTATTGCCCAATCCCGGAATTTGGGATTTCCGAGATCCTAAGGTGATGTGGCATACCGAAACAAAACAATGGATCATGACGCTTGCTACAAAACAGTCCATAACCTTTTACAGTTCCAAAAATCTGAAAGAGTGGACGAGACTGAGCGAGTTTGGTGAGGGGGTAGGCGCACATGGGGGCGTGTGGGAGTGTCCGGATTTACTACCGTTTTCTACAGCCGAAGGGGAGAAATGGGTATTATTGGTGAGCATCAATCCCGGCGGACCGAATACCGGTTCGGCGACACAATATTTTGTTGGAGATTTCGATGGTAAAACCTTTACAACTACACAGAAGGATATCCGTTGGATGGATTACGGACCAGACAATTACGCGGGCGTTACTTTTTCGAATACCGGCGACCGTAAGTTGCTGATCGGCTGGATGAGCAATTGGGAATATGCTAACGATGTTCCGGCATCCACTTGGCGAAGCGGAAATACGATTGTGCGGGAATTGGGCTTAGCGAAAGAAGGCGATAAATGGCTGTTAACTTCTACTCCTGTTTCGGAAATTGACAAAGTAAGCGAAGTAACAACCAAATCCAAGTCGGTAGAATTAGCTAATGAAGCTGATTTAAGTGACGCTATCGTTTCCCTCCAGAATACCTTTGATGCATCGTTTACGTTGAAGAAAGCTACGGGCTTCCACGTAACGCTATCGAATGAAGATGGAGATGCTTTAATGTTTGGTTATGATGTGGATAAACAGCAGTATTTCATCGATCGTTCAAAAGCGGGAAATGCCAATTTCAGCGATAAATTTATCCATCGTCCGGTGGCACCACGATTAACACAAAACCAAGCGTTAGATATTCGTTTCTTAGTAGATCGTAATTCTATCGAGCTGTTTGCCGACGGAGGGAAAAGCAATATGAGTGCTTTATTCTTCACAAAGAAGCCGTTTACGAAATTGCAAATAGGAGCAGACGAAGCGAACACGCTGGATACTTTTCAAGTGAAGACGATACGGTAAATTGATATAATCCTATAATACAAAAGTCGAGATGTTGCGCTAAAGCATCTTCAGTAAAAACTATATACACAAAACTATGGGTGGTAAGAATAAACACACAAAAAATATAATCCTTCTCTTGGTGGCAGTGCTGTCATTATTAACGCTGACTACACCGTTACGGGCTGCAGAGATATCCATCAAGATTGAGAAGCAGTATCTCAATTTTCCAATTGCACAACAAACAGAGCGTTCCAAAATGACATTCGCTACTGACCAAGGATCCACATGGTCTGTGGTGGTGCGCCTGGCGGCGGGAGAACCAGACTACTGGGTATTCTATGACGTATCACATCTACAGGGCCAAACCCTAACCATAAGCTATGAGGGCGATGCAATGGGTTTGGCAAAAATCTATCAGGCAGACCGGATTCATGCACAAGATAGCCTTTATAAAGAAGCGAACAGACCTCAATTTCATTTTACCACCAAACGCGGCTGGATCAACGATCCAAACGGGTTAATCTTTCACGATGATGAGTATCACCTTTTTTACCAGCACAACCCTATGGAACGCGAGTGGGAAAATATGCATTGGGGGCACGCCGTAAGCAAAGATTTGATCCATTGGGAAGAATTGCCGATAGCCCTGTATCCCGATAACTTGGGTACCATGTTTTCCGGATCGGCTGTGATGGATCACGACAATACAGCTGATTTTAACCGTGGAGATACCGTCGCGATGATCGCCTTTTATACCGTAGCGAGTCCTGACCGCCAAGTTCAATGTATGGCATACAGCCTAGACAGGGGGAGATCGTGGACGAAATACGACGACAACCCGCTTATTGATTCGAAAGAAAAATGGAATAGCGTGGATACGCGTGATCCCAAAGTATTTTGGCATTCACCGTCGGCACATTGGGTTATGGTGTTGAATGAGCGCGATGGACATTCTATTTATACTTCTGAAAACTTAAAAAACTGGGAATATCAAAGTCATGTTACCGGATTTTGGGAATGTCCGGAACTTTTTGAGTTACCCCTTGACGGTGATGAAAGCAAGAAGAAGTGGGTCATGTATGGCGCAACCGGAACCTATATGATCGGTTCTTTTGACGGTCGGACATTTACACCTGAGGCTGGGAAGTATTACTATTGTTCGGGTGCACAGTATGCTGCACAGACATTTAACAATATCCCGCAAACGGATGGTAGACGTATCCAAATTGGCTGGGGGCGTATCCCACAGAGGGATGGCGCCTTCAATGGCATGATGATGCTCCCAACCGAACTTAGTTTGCGGACAACCAAAGAAGGACCACGTCTTATTAGTACACCCATAAAGGAGGTAGAACAGTTGTTCAATAAGCATGGCTCATGGAAAAACTTGACGGCGGAAGAGGCGAACAAACAAGTAGAACAATATAACGATACAGATAGGATTCGCATAAAGGCTAAAATTAAACTTTCTCATGCAACAGATGCTGGACTTAACTTGGATGGACAACGAATTGTAAACTATGACATGAACGGCAACATGCTAAATGGGATGTTCTATTCGCCTGAAGAGCGTACAAGTATGGCACTTTCCGCAGACATCTTTATCGACCGAACATCTGTAGAGGTTTTCTTCGATGACGGAATCTATACCTCGTATCAGGAACGTAAGACCAACATGAACGAGAGAAAAGGGTTTCATTTTTGGGGCAATAATATACAAGTTGAAGAATTGGAAATTTACGAAGTGAAATCAATCTGGAAACCGTAGACCCACGACTATGCTGTTCGTGCCGCCGCTATGGTGTGTCAGCAGGTTTTCAAAATTCAACTAATTAATTACCCCAATTTTACGTAATCGGATAGCCTCAAAGGTTATCCGATTTTTTGTTTTATACAGGATAGTAAATTACATCGTAACATTGTTCCTATGCCAACGTGCTAATAATCAAAATTAAGCTAATGACTATCAGCCCCCAATATACATATCTGAAGAATGAACCATCTTTCAACTGGTGGTTTAGATACCTGCCTAAAAAAATTGCGGGAATAGTCGTTATCAGGGAAATCAAAAAATATGTATTCACTTGTGGCGTAATAAGCCCTTTGACATAGTACCCTACAACACTTATAAGGCTTACAGGCAAAAAGTACGCCTGCTGTTTATATAATATGCTCATCTGAAAATTGTACGAAACTGGTTTTAAACATGCTTATTATCGGTTTACCACTTAAGATAATAAAAACAGCGCAAATTTTCTAAGAATACACACAAGAGGTGCGGCTGAGCATGAGTTTCCTAAAACCACTAAAAACAAAAAAGCTTCTCTTTTCAGAGAAGCTTTCGGGTGAGTAATGGGGCTCGAACCCACGACCCCTAGAACCACAATCTAGTGCTCTAACCAACTGAGCTATACCCACCGTGATTTTGATGACACAAAAGTAGGACAATTCCCCATATACTCCAAATATTTTTAAACAAAAAACATAGGCGTAAGGCGAATAAGTTCATTTATAATGAGATAATTTTTATTAATCAAAAATAGACAAGAATTACTTCATATTAATGACCTCGTCTACGATATACCGCGTGTTACCACGCCAAGGTAGAACACCATGATATTCCTTGTAGTGCAGGTCAAAATATTTGCCGCTATTTAATTCCAGTATCCTAAAGATCGAATCATTTTCCACCGAAAATTCAAACTCGTTGCTCGATACGCCACTACCGGTTTGCGTCCTTAATCCTTCTTGAATCAATTTCCCTTCATACGTTTTAAAAAGATTGCCTTTTTTAACCGCAAAATTGAGGTAACCCGATTTCACACCCTCCCCAAATACAAAATAGTATTTATAATAAACGAGGCCACCTACTGCAAGAAATACGATGATAAGCAGCCAAGCCAGGATTTTTCCGAAAACTCCCGACTTTTTCTTTTCTGTGTTTTGAGATGTTGTCATATAATTATCTAGTTTTTCTAGTTTGTTAAAATTTTCTAACCTATTCTAACTTTCTAACTCTTAATACGCCTAATTCCTATAATTGAACCATTTCAGAAGCTCTTTCAGACTCGCTTTTTTTCCATACATCAAGATACCCACCCGGTATATACGCGAGGCAAACCAAGTTGTTACGATAAATCCGCCAATGAGTAAAAAGGCCGATAGCACAATCTGCCAGGTAGGTACGCCAAAAGGAATACGAACCAACATCGCCACAGGCGATGTAAACGGAATCATACTTAGCCAGGTAGCGATGCTTCCATGCGGATCGTTAATCAGAACCCCAAATGATAGGACATAGGGTATCAATAGGGGCATGGTTATCGGCATGGTAAATTGTCCTGCTTCCGTTTCATTATCTACGGCAGAGCCTACTGCAGCGAACAAAGCGCTATATAGGAGATATCCTCCAAGAAAGAAAACAAAAAAGCAGATCGTAAGTTCGGTGAAATTTACCGAGTCGAGCGCTGCCGTCCAATCCAAATCTGTATTTCCCGTGTTAACGTGTTCTCCCGGTACTTCCGTCATACTACGTCCTATAGCCTGTTGCGTCATCTCTTTATTACCAAACAAAGTGGTAGAAAATACCGTCATCAACGTTAAGGAGAGAATAATCCAAAGCACAAATTGGGTGATGCCGACCATACCAATTCCAATAATTTTTCCCATCATTAGCTGAAATGGCTTCACCGAAGAAATGACGACTTCCACAATGCGATTGGTTTTTTCTTCTATGACACCCCGCATAACTTGTGTACCAAACAGTACAAGCGATAGATAAATCAGAAAACACAACCCCATGGCTATACCCATAGCAACTTCCGTGTGGCTGTCTTTAGCATCGCCGGTTTCGGTAACCTCCTTTGCAGCAATATGGATACTATCATTGATATTACGGATACTATCGATATTCAATCCCATTTTGCGATACTGCTCGTTACGGATAATTTCCCGTAGCTGCGACTTAACTTCATTTTGTGTGCCTATATTGGGTTTTCCGGAAGATAGCAGTTCAATCTTTCTGGATGTATAAAAATCGCCCCGTATGATCAGTAGGTTTGTATTCTTTGCGCCGTTCTTTAAATTACTGATTTGCTTCTGGAGGTCTGTATTTGAAAACGAGTAGGTAATATTCTTGTTGTTCTTTAGCTGGCTGGATATAGATCCTTCTTCATCAACGACATGAACAACTGCATGTGTGTCTTCATAGCTTTGTTTGGTCAGAAAAAATATAGCCGCATACATACCGATAAAAAGCATCGGAACAAGAAAAGTCACGAGTAGAAAGGACTTTTTCTTTACGCGGCTTATGTATTCTCGGTTGATAATTAATAATATCTTATGCATGACGGGTAGGTTTATTTGTGGAAGGATCTGTAACGTTGGCAATAAAAATATCGTGCATAGATGGAATAACTTCCCTTACTTGGTGTATTTCAACTTGAGGTATAAGGTATAGTAATATGTCATTCAAGGAATTGTCATTTTGTAAGCGAATAGTAACTTCATAGTTATCGATTGCTTTTTTCTCCTCTATCACCTCGAATAAGGGCGTTTCTATAAAGCGCGGAATAATACCTTCTTGTTTTTTAAATTCAATGATATATTGCTGGTTTTGGTAAGAACGTTTTATTTCGCGAACCGGGCCATCCAACACTTTTTTCGATTTATTGATCAGTGCGATGTAGTCACAAAGTTCTTCGACCGATTCCATCCGATGTGTAGAATAGATAATGGTAGCTCCTTTTTTGTTCAGTTCCAGGATTTCTTCTTGTATCACTTGCGCATTGACAGGATCAAAACCGGAAAAAGGTTCATCGAGGATAATGAGATCCGGTTCATGCACGACGGTAGCCACAAATTGCACTTTTTGTTGCATACCTTTACTGAGGTCCTCCACTTTTTTATCCCACCAACTTTCAATCTGCAATTTTTCAAACCACTTCCGGATACGTTGCACAGCATCACTTTTAGACAGTCCTTTAAGTTGCGCCAGATAAAGCATCTGTTCGCCTATTTTCATCTTTTTATATAATCCACGTTCTTCCGGCAGATAACCTATGCGTTCGATATGTTTGGGTTGAAGGAGCTCACCATCAAAATAGATTTCACCACTATCCGGAGCGGTAATCTGGTTGATGATACGGATAAGAGAGGTCTTTCCAGCACCATTAGGTCCCAAAAGACCAAAGATACTGCCTTTCGGTACATGTAAGGATACATCGTCCAAGGCACGGTGATGGCTATACTGCTTAACGATGTGACGGATGTCTAGCATAGAATATATAATTTGTTCCTAAACCTAAATAAAATGCGCTGCATTCACGAATACTAATGAAAAAAAATATTCATACATAATTCATTCATATATGCAATGAATTATTCATGATCATATGCTGGCAAAGAAATGTGTTTGGGGAGAAATACACGCTTCCATTTTTGCATGCAAATGCGTACCTTTAGGCGAATTTTTATTTCAACAGAAAATTATGTCATCCAAAATTATTTACACAAAGACAGATGAGGCGCCTTTACTGGCAACCTATTCGTTTTTACCCATTGTTCAGGCGTTTGCAAAAACTGCCGGTATAGAAGTAGAGTTAAGAGACATTTCATTGGCCGGACGTATATTGGCTAACTTTTCCGAATATTTAGCACCGGCACAAAAAGTATCTGATGCGCTGGCGGAATTGGGACAATTAGCAACCACGCCAGAGGCTAATATCATTAAATTACCGAATATTTCGGCATCTATCCCGCAATTAAAAGGAGCGATTGCGGAGCTGCAAAAAGCAGGTTATAATGTACCTAACTATCCGGATACACCGGCAAACGCAGAAGAAGAAGAGATAAAAGCTACTTATGCGAAAGTTTTAGGCTCGGCGGTGAATCCCGTATTGCGGGAAGGGAACTCAGACCGTAGAGCGCCCAAAGCCGTGAAAAACTACGCCAAGGCAAATCCACACAGTATGGGCGCTTGGGCAGCAGATAGTAAAACAAAAGTGGCATCCATGTCTGATGGTGATTTTTATGCGACAGAAAAATCGGTAACGGTTGATAACGATACAAAATTCAAAATTGAATTTGTAGCAGCAGATGGAAGTGTAAAAGAATTAAAAGGTTTAGCAAACCTGAAAGCAGGGGAGGTTATAGACTCTTCCGTTATGAATTTGGCTAAATTAAAAGCTTTCGTAGCCAAAACAATAGAAGAAGCTAAAGCTGCAGGTGTATTGTTTTCTGCGCATTTAAAAGCGACGATGATGAAGGTATCGGATCCTATTATATTTGGTGCTATCGTTGAAGTCTATTTTAAAGATGTATTTGCAAAATATGCTGACTCGTTTGCTGATTTAGGTATCAATAAAAACAACGGGTTAGGAGAGGTATATGCCAAGATTGCCGGACAGCCGCAGGAAGCAGACGTGAAAGAAGCTATTGAAGCGGCAATTGCGAATGGGCCGGACTTAGCGATGGTTAATTCTGATAAAGGGATTACCAATCTACATGTACCTTCCGATGTGATTGTTGATGCGTCTATGCCGGCGATGATCCGTACATCCGGTCAGATGTGGAATAAAGAAGGTAAACAACAAGATACGTTTGCCCTTATTCCCGATCGTTCGTATGCAGGTGTTTACGCAGCTGTCATTGAGGACTGTAAAGCGAATGGTGCGTATGATCCAAAAACAATGGGATCCGTTCCGAATGTAGGACTGATGGCACAAAAAGCAGAGGAATACGGTTCGCATGACAAGACTTTCCAAGCGACGGCTAAAGGCATTATCCGGGTAGTGGACGCTTCGGAAAATGTATTTATGGAACAGCCGGTAGAAGAGGGTGATATATTCCGCATGTGCCAAACCAAAGATGCTCCTATCCAGGATTGGGTGAAATTAGCCGTAAACCGCGCGCGTCTGTCAGATACACCTGCGGTATTCTGGTTAGATGAAAACCGTGCACATGACCGTGAAATCATTAAGAAGGTAAATAAATACTTGGCGGATTTTGATACAACAGGTTTAGATATCCATATATTATCACCGATAGAAGCTGCTAAATTTTCCGTAGAACGTATTCGTAAAGGTTTGGATACGATTTCCGTAACCGGAAACGTATTGCGTGATTACTTAACAGATTTGTTCCCGATTCTAGAGCTGGGAACTTCGGCAAAAATGTTATCTATTGTTCCGTTAATGAATGGTGGAGGTTTGTTCGAGACGGGTGCAGGAGGATCTGCCCCTAAGCATGTGGAGCAATTTGTAGGAGAGGGCTATCTTCGTTGGGATTCATTGGGCGAATTTTTGGCATTAGGTGCTTCATTTGAACACTTGTCTCAAACACAGCAAAATGCGAAAGCACAGGTGCTGGCTGATGCTTTAGATGTGGCAACCGAAAAATTTCTTGCGAACGACAAATCGCCTGCGCGTAAAGTAGGACAAATTGATAATAGAGGTTCACATTTCTATTTAGCGCTATATTGGGCTGAAACATTAGCTAATCAAACGAAAGATGCGGAACTAGCGTCTAAGTTTAGTAGTTTAGCTAAGACATTAGCGGAAAGTGAAACTGAGATCAATGAGGAATTAATTGGTGCGCAAGGTCAACCGCAGGATATTGGTGGATATTATTTCCCAGACGATGCATTGGCTTCCAAAGCGATGCGCCCTTCGGTGACATTCAATACAGTGATAGATTCGTTTGAATAGCACGTCATATTAAAATATATAACAACAAAAAAAGCCGGTTCATATAAAACCGGCTTTTTCAATGGTGTTATTGTAGTATTAATGATTTGTATTAGAAATAAAACTGTACACCTACTGTTGGAGCCAATGAATTAGCATTTAAACCAAACGTATTAACAGTGGTTTTTTCCCCGCCTGTAGGTTCTACATTGCTGGAGTTATAATACAAACCTCTTACTTTAAACTCTAAACCAATTTTTGATGTAGGGAAATACGCGATACCGGGAGCCAATTCTACACCGTAGCTAGAAACGTCGGCTACTTTATCACCATTTTCTTTCATGTTACCCCAGCCCATAGGAACGGAAACTTGTCCGAAGAATCTTACCGGGCCATTTGCAGAATACCATCTACCAAAAGGAGCAACAGCGAATGCACCGGTTGTAGCCTCATCCGTTCCATTTTCAATTTTGTTCCATTGATATCCTAAACCAAGACCAACGGCAATATTGTCAGATACAAAATAACCAGCCGAAGGCATGATATTGAAACTGGTAGATTTATCGTCTGCATCTTTCACCGATTCAGTATCGAATCCTAGTCCGCCACCCACGACAAATTTACCTTTTTCAGTTTGTGCTTGTGAAGCAAATGTTAAAGCCGCTACGGCTGCTAATGTTAAGTAAAACTTTTTCATGTTACTTTAATTTAATTTGTTCTTTTTATTTGACTTTTTGTCAATTTAATTCAGTTTATTCAATAGCTATGCCAGTCGGGCATAGCGAATGTCACCGAATTGTTTGTTTGTACAACCAATTGGTTTTGATGAAGTTAATTTTAATTAAATATTACAATAAGGCTAATAAAATGTTTTTATTTTATCCAAATAGAGTTCTGCAGATATTTTGGCAGGAAGTAGGTTAGATTGACAGTGTAAGAATGGCAGGAATTGTGTTTGAACAACTACACGTCCACAAGCAAATAAGAGGTGTTGGCGTGTTCTCTTCTTAATACAGGGAGAGCAACGTTATATACAGGTATCTGCGTTGTTGTAGATCCGTATAATTTGCCTGAATGGGCGTGTCCATGAAAAGCGGCAGAAACTTGACGTCGAATAAGAGGCTCGACAAGATGGGTGGATCCTAAAAAAGGAAATAGCTGCTCTGGTTCACCTTCAATCGTTTCTTTAATCGGAGCATAATGTAAAATAGCAACCTTGGGCAACTCAGGGTGTTCTTGTTCCAACCGCGTAAGTGCACGATCTAATTGCAGCGATTCATTGACGACTTCGTGTACATATTGTTTCATCATATCTTCTCCAAATATCGAAAGCATATATTGGTCAAATCCTCCACCAAATCCTTTTACGCCCGCGAAACCCACGTTCTCTACAACCGTAGATTCGCCATCTAAAATAATCATATTATGTTCCGCGAGAATTTGTTTGATAATTTTTTGCCTTCCCTTTTCATAATCATGGTTTCCTAAAACACCTATTACCGGAATTTTTAAGATATCCAATTGCTCGCCGAGAATCTTTGCTTCGTCCTCATCGCCGGTATCTGTCAGGTCACCACAAATAAGTAAAACATCTGCTTCTTCGGATGCTTGTTCAAAGGTCGATCGCAAACTGCCATGGTCGGTTATTTTGGTATGAATATCGGCCATGGCGGCAATTTTTGTTTTTTTCTCACGCATGCTATTAAATTGTTGTTATTGTACAAGATTTATAATCCCATTCCTTAATATCTACTTGGTATTGAGTCTGATCAATTAACGGACCCCGGCATACCTTTTCTAATGGAGGTGGAAGATCATATTGTTCGGCTGCGCGGGCCATAAGCTCGTCGAAAAGCCATTTGGGAATGATCTCGCGATAATCGGCGGGATATACAAACTGAAAAATCAGAAGCTGCGCTAATAATAGGTGCCAGTGCGGACTCAAGCGTTGTAATAACAATTCCCAATTTACGTTTTTGCCATATTTTAAAAGAATGTGGTTGATATCTGCGCTGTCATTGCGTTCCCGATTCTGTACGTATATTTTACACCAAATCAGCTCTTCTACCGGTATAAATTGTACCGGTACATCCGCAAATGTACCTGCAGATGCTCTTTCATGCCAGGAATCATCTACGGTGCAAATATTACTGACCGTATCAAAAATGATGTCGATGAAATATTCACCATGAAAAACTTTTGCGAGCCAACGGGCATCGGTTAATTGGGTCTCGTAACCTTGCGCGGCGAAATATTTCAATATTTTAGGGTATTCGCTACTCTTACAAAAGATATCTAAATCTTTTGTATCGCGGAATATACCCGTATAGTGGAACATCGCAAAAGCTCCGCCCAACATAAATTGGCATTCGCTGTCACGCAGTAATTGGAGGGCATCTCGATAGAATGCTTCCGAAGCTTGTTTCTGTTCCTGGGTTGTTATCATATGTAATACTTTATAGTTGAACAATCCACATACGTTTTTGTTCCAGTTTGCAACAAACACACATATTATATAAACAGAAAAACCTCGGAATTTCGCCGAGGTTCTACATAAAAAAAGAAAATTTATTTATTCAAAATATTCTTTGATTCGTTCGAAAAATGATTTTTCACTTTTACCTGGCTGAGGTTTAAAGTTTGCCGAAGCTTTCAATTTTTCCAGCACAGAGCGCTCCTCTGGAGAAACCGCTTTAGGCGTCCATACATTAACGTATACCAGTTGATCTCCTTTGTGATAAGAGTTGACTTCTGGCACCCCTTTACCTTTTAAGCGCAGAATTTTGCCCCCTTGTGTCCCCGGGTCAATCTTGATTTTTGCTTTTCCGTCAATCGTTGGAATTTCGACACTGGTACCCAATGCTGCATCGGCAAAATTAATATACAAATCGTAAATCACGTTAATACCATCGCGTTTCAGTGTCTCGTGTGGTATCTCTTCGATAAGGATGATCAAATCTCCCGGAATACCGCCTCTTGGTGCGGCGTTTCCTTTTCCGCTCATAGACAATTGCATACCCTCACTTACACCAGCAGGGATGTTGATCGCAATTGTCTCTTCGCCTCTTTCTAGGCCTTCGCCACGACAGGTTGTACATTTGGATGTAATTTCAACCCCTTCACCATTACAAGTAGGACAGGTGCTTGTTGTTTGCATTTGCCCTAGAATGGTGTTCGTTACACGTCGGACAGATCCCGCTCCACCACAGGTTTTACAAGTATGGTAAGATGACTTGTCTTTCGCTCCAGTACCGCCACAGGTATGACATTGTACCTGCTTGTTTACTTTAACTTTCTTTTCTACACCTTTGGCAATCTCTTCTAATGTCAGCTTCACTTTAATGCGAAGATTGGTGCCGCGTTGTACACGTCTGCCTCCTCCGCTGCGGCTTCCGCCACCGAAGAAACTCTCGAAAGGGTGTCCACCACCGAAGATATCACCAAACTGACTGAATATATCTTCCATGTTCATCCCGCCGCCACCAAAGCCAGAAGCTGAATTCCCTGCATGACCAAACTGATCATACCGTTGCCGCTTCTCCGGATTGCTTAATATTTCATAAGCTTCCGCAGCTTCTTTGAATTTCTCTTCTGCTTCTTTGTCGTCTGGATTTTTATCTGGGTGATATTTTATCGCCAATTTGCGATATGCAGACTTAATTTCGGACGCTTCTGCAGATTTTGAAACACCTAATATATCGTAATAATCTCTCTTAGCCATCTTCTTATTGACCTATTACCACCTTTGCGAAACGGATTACTTTATCATTGAGAAAGTAACCTTTTTCCACTACATCTATAACTTTATTTTTTAATTCTTCTGAGGGAGCAGGGATGGCCGTAATGGCTTCTTGATATTCCGCATCAAAAGGTTGGCCGATAAGATTTTCCATCTCTTTTAAGCCCTCATTTTCCAATGTTTTTCTAAACTTTTGGTTTACGAGCTCAATACCTTCTTTTACTGCTGCTATATCGTGGGCCGTTTGCATAGCTGTCAGCGCGCGGTCGAAATCGTCTAGAATAGGTAAAAGCTTAGCCAAAACGTCTTTACTCGCCGATTGTATAAGCTCTACACGTTCTTTAGACGTTCTTTTTTTATAATTGTCGAATTCAGCAAACAGACGTGTGTATTTATCGTTCGCATTCGCTAATTCTTGTTGTAAACGTCCTTCCGTTGTCTCTTCAGATTGGACGGTATTTTCTTCCGAAATGGGGTCAGCAGACGCTAAATTTTCGTCTTGAATATTGTTTTCCTGTTCGTTCATCATATCTATATTATAGCCTACATTAATATCCTTTTGTTGGCGCTCAATAATATTGCCAACACACAGAAAACCGACACCCTGTCAGTCTATTCAAAAATAAACTATCAAAATGTCGGTTTCGTGATGTTCTGTCAGTGTTACTATTTATATCGTTGCATTGTCATACAAAGCCGTATCTGCCGTTTTGATAATGCGGGCGGGCATATTTTTAATAATCTGATAATCGTGCGTAGCCATTAATACAGCTGTACCTGAGGCCGCGATATCTCTTAATAAAAGTACAATCTCTTCCGATGTAGCAGGGTCCAGGTTTCCTGTTGGCTCATCGGCGAGGATAATTTCCGGATTGTTTAGTAATGCACGTGCAATAACCACCCTTTGTTGTTCACCGCCAGACAGCTCGTGGGGCATTTTACGCAATTTAGATCGTAAACCTACTTTTTCCAATACATCCAACATCCGGCTTTCTATTAGTCCTTTGTCTGTCCAGCCTGTCGCTTTCAAAGCAAATTCCAAATTCTTTTCTACCGTTCGGTCATTCAATAAGTGGAAATCCTGAAAGACAATACCTAATTTTCTACGCAGGTAAGGAACATCGTTTTCATGAAGTTTTTTAAGGTCGAAACCTGCTACCATTCCTTCACCACTGGTAATATAGAGGTCGCCATATATTATTTTCAACAAACTACTTTTCCCCGTTCCCGATTGACCGATCAAATAGATAAACTCTCCGAGGCTAATATCGAGATTGACATGAGAGAGTACCAAATGTTTTTGTTGGTATATATCTACGTTTTTTAATTTAATAACTGTATTGTTCGCTGTTGTCATACTGTTTATACATCAATTTTTTTTATTTGGCCGAAAGGCATTTCCGCTACAATTTGCATGATATAGTCGGTTTTATCACCTAAACCTATCTTTTCCAGCGATTTGTCTGGTCTATCTACTCGGAAATAGGCTAACAAGGTGAAAGCTTCGTCCCGTAGTTGGACATAATCGGGAATTTTAGCTACACCTTTCACTTTAATAACATACATCATAACAAAGTTATCATTTTTTTTCTGAAAGAAATTCCAGTACATCTACCCCGTCAGCATAATCTGTTAAAGAGGGGCATTGACTACCTCCTAAAGAAAACGTCGGAATACTTGTTTCTATTGTGGCTTCGGTAACGATACATTGTATTTTGTCAGCTTGTGTTTCCAACTGGGCAACCAGTTGAGGAAGCTGCTCGTATTCTTCATAAAATACCGTAGCTAGCGGAGATGCAAATCTTTTGTCTTCTTTGAGTAACAGGAAGCCATTATCCAGGTGCTTGTCGCCATTAATTAAATAGATGGATTTATTATAATCATAATTGTTGACATATTTATAATGCGTTTTAATAGGGCTAAAGTATTCAATCGCTTCAAAAAATAAGTTAAAATTATAACCGCGGGGGATAAACAATTTTGAAACGGAGCGACACCCAAGTCCAAAATAATCGAAAATATCAGACCCTAATGCTTTTAATTGCTCGGGTGATTCTGTGCCTGTCAGAATAGCTAGGGAATTTCGGTTTTTACGGATAATATGGGGCTTTTTCCCAAAATAATAATTGAAATAGCGGGAGCTATTGTCGCTTCCAGTAGCTATGATCAAATCATATTGTTGCAATCGATCTACGATTTGGATTTTCTCGGCAAATGCAGGTTCTATGTCGATAAGCTCATGGAGCACAAAGGCTGTTAGTCCGGCATCGTCAGAAGATAATTTAATCTGGGCACGGAAACCTACTATAAGTACACACAGGATATCGTGAAAACCAACTAAAGGGATGTTACCGGCTAATATAAGCCCGACGGTTTGGTCGGTTTGTACGATCGGGTAGCTCGCTACCCATGGTGTGAGTTTTTCAGATGTTAAATTGGAAGACAACGCTTGAAGCTGCTTTTTTGTGTTTTCCATGGTATACCATGGGTTTTTGACGGATGCCTGCCGCAAAACGTTGTCTACCTTTTCTTGGTCAGTGGTGAGTACCTTACCCAATGCGACAAAGGCATCTATTCGTTGTTTCTGTGTCAAATCTTTTAATTTAGAATCGTTCTGATTTTTTTTTAAAGTATCTTTGCGTGTCTTTAAAAATAACTACTAACTTTGTAGTATTATTTTTAGGACGAGACAAAATTAGTTTATTTATTATAATTGTGAGGTGATAAATGGCAATTAAAATTACAGACGAGTGTATAAATTGCGGTGCATGCGAGCCGGAATGCCCGAACAACGCTATATATGATGCAGGTGTAACTTGGAAATTTTCAGAAGGAACAGCGCTGGACGGTGTGATTGATTTTGGAGATGGTGTAACACTGGATGCGAATGAATCCCAAGAAGCTATTTCCAATGAAGTATATTATATCGTTTCTGATAAATGTACAGAATGTAAAGGTTTCCATGATGAGCCACAGTGTGCGGCGGTTTGTCCGGTAGATTGTTGTGTGGAAGATGAAGAGATTGTAGAGACAGAAGAAGAGCTTCTGGCTAAGAAAGCATGGCTGCACGCTGAGTAAAAGAAGATTTTCTTATTGCAAAGATATAAAAAGCATTACCCTGCAAGGTGATGCTTTTTGTTTGGTATACAGTACAATTTTTATATTTTTGTTTCTTTCGAAGATAAAATATAAAACTAAATGTTGAAAAAACAAGTTGCTGTTATCACCCTCTTTACTGTTTCGGTTGCTCTCCTTCTCACTTTAATATATGAATTTAATTGGTTTGCGATCCATCCGGATTTCATGATGTGGGTGCGGTGGATAGTAGCTTCTGTTTTAACACTGAATGCGATTGTCCGTAAGAACTTAACGACTTGGATATTAACTTGCTTAGTTCTGGGCGTTTTTATCGGGCTGGATTTTCCGAATTTTGCCCGTGCTTTACAACCCTTATCACAAGCTTTTATTAAATTAGTAAAAACCATTGTTGGTCCCATTCTGTTTGCTACATTGGTTTTTGGTATTGCAGGGCATTCTGATTTGAAATCGGTAGGACGAATGGCATGGAAATCTATGCTATATTTTGTGTCGGCGACTACCTGCGCGATATTTATTGGGTTAATCGTCATTAATATAACCCAAGCAGGGGTGGGGGTTGATGTGGAAAATATGCCACACGAAGAACTTCCGAAAACTGCGACGACGAGTGTTGCCGACAGTGCGGCTATGTCGCATATATCGAACAATGTCCACGGCGTATATAAGTTTAATGCATTTATACGGGATACCTTCCCCGAGAATATTGTTAAAGCTGTATACGAAAACCAAGTACTCCAAATTGTGGTGTTTGGCGTAATATTCGGTATTGGATTGGCATTAGTAGAGGAAAAGAAGCGGAAACCATTGGTCAATTTTACAGAAAGCCTCTCTGAAGCGATGTTTAAGTTTACGAATATCGTGATGCTCTTTGCGCCAATTGGTGTAGGAGCTGCCATGGCGTATACTGTCGGGCATCTCGGTGTGGATATTCTTAAAAATCTCTTTATGCTGCTCGGTAGCCTATATCTGGCTTTATTGCTCTTTTTGGGCGGTATCCTACTTCCGATTGCTTTATTCTTGAAAATTCCGGTAAAACGTTTTATGAATGCGGTCAAAGAACCGGTTTCGATTGCATTTGCTACTACGAGTTCAGATGCTGCTTTGCCGAAAGCCATGAACGCCATGGAGAAATTTGGTGTTCCTCGCAAGATTGTTTCCTTTGTTATCCCAACAGGATATAGCTTTAATCTGGATGGTACATCTCTTTATCTTTCTTTAGCTTCTATTTTTGTCGCACAGGCGGCCGGTATACCCTTAACCATTGGGCAACAATTGTTGATTGCCTTTACCTTGATGATTACCTCCAAAGGTGTGGCTGCTGTACCGCGGGCTTCTTTAATCGTATTGATTGCTACGGCTGACCAATTTGGACTACCGACTTTTGTTATTGCAGCAATTTTAGGAATAGACGAGCTAATGGATATGGCACGTACTTCCGTCAATGTGATCGGGAATTGTTTAGCGACCGTTGTAGTTGCGAAATGGGAGGGAGAGTTTGATGAAGAGGCTCCGTTTCGAGAAGATACCTTTGACGACAGCCTTTAAGGTTTTGTGAGGTTGCCGTACCTGCCTATTATTTCCCCCAAGAAAGATCTTGCATCTTATGTTGCGTTTGACCATCTAACTTCGTTATAACAGCAAACCTTTAATTCTATTTTATATGAATCTAAAAAAACTATTGGCAACATTTGCTTTTATTACTGTTGTCAATTATTCATGTATTGCACAGATCAAGTGGAATGCAAACGCCGGACTCACATACTCCAACGTCGTTGCTAAAGATCGTGATGGTAACGCGGCTAATACCTCTAGCGTGCCGGGAATTTATCTGGGGCTAGGAATAGACCTTCCATTTTCGCAGCTATTCGCAGTCCGACCAGCCATCGTATACGCGAAAAGAGGATTTAAACAACCGGGATCGTCACACATCGGATGGGGAAAGGATTTCGAGGCAAAGACGTCTTACATAGAGTTACCAGTAGACTTTTTGTACAGTCCTACAATCGGCCCGGGTAACTTGCTACTGGCGGTCGGGCCGTATGTAGGGTATGGGACTGGCGGTCGATGGACTACGAGCCAGACGGTAGTAGTTGGCGATATTGCATTTGATGGTCAGGGCGATATTGCGTTTCAAAATGATGCAATAATTAGCGGGAAGGGCACCAACAGCCACACCTACGCTAACCCCTGGGACTACGGCTTACATTTCAGAATAGGTTACGCACTTTTTGGCCAATATTCAGTTTCGCTCGATGTACAGCGAGGCATAGCTGATCTACAACCCAGATGGGGGGATTTTAAACCAGAAAGTACAGTCCGTAACAAATCTTTAGGCATAACAGCCGGATATAGTTTTTAACGCCTTTAATTCTTTTTTACTAAGAATATTAGTATTACATTTGTCCTGTAGAAAGGAGGCACGATGAAAACATCTATCGAAAAATCGATGTTGATAGCCGATCTGCAGCATCAAATATTGCAATGGCAGGGCTTTAAACAAGTTGAAAGAAAAGAAACCGGTTTAGGTTTGGGTACGTTGGAGCGAGCCTTTCCGGGAAATGTTTTCCCGATGGGAACCCTACATGAATTTATCAGTGACAACAAAGAAGAGGAAGCTGCTTCGAGCGGTTTTCTGGCTGGTTTATTGTCCTTTCTGATGCAGAAAGACGGCGTAGCGCTATGGATCAGTAGTTCGGATCAACCCTTTGCGCCCGCTATGACCTACTTTGGTCTAGAACCAGAGCGTATCATTTTTGTACAGATGCAGAAGCAAGTCGACATCCTATGGGCATTGGAAGAAGGCTTGAAGTGTACGGCCGTAAAAGTTGTTGTTGCCGAATTACAAGAAATCAATTTTGTGCAATCGAGGAGGTTACAGCTGGTGGTAGAGAAGAGCCGGGTTACCGGTCTACTGCTGCGTTTGCAGCCCCGGATGCTGGGCGCAACAACCTGCGCCGCCCGATGGCATATTCGCACCCAGATGAGCCATGTAGAAGGCGATATGCCCGGTGTGGGTTTCCCCACTTGGAAGGTTGAGCTCCTGAAAGTCAAGAATGGGCAATCCAGCTGTTGGCAGCTAGCTTGGACGCCGAGAGGCTTGCAGGTGGAGCAACTGAAGGCGGAAAGAACAGCTTCCTCTAGCAAGAGAAAGGTAGGTTAGCGATGGGAAAACGGTATGCTGTACTGTGGTTACCTTTCCTGTTGACGGATTGGTACACGAGGCGTCATCCGGATTGCGCCGATGAGCCCTTTGTATTTACTGTCCCTGTACGGGGGAGAATGTCTGTGTCTGCCGTCAACCCACGTGCAGCGCAGTCGGGAATTGTACCCGAGATGCTATTGGCAGACGCCCGTGCAGCTGTTCCTCATTTAAAAGTATTGCCGGATAAACCGGCACGCAAAGCGAAACTGTTACAGGCTATCGGGCTGTGGTGCATACGTTATACTCCGATAGTTGCTGTGGATGCGACAGGCTGCCTGATTTTAGATATATCGGGCTGTGCTCATCTTTGGGGCGGAGAAGCAGCTTATCTTCAGGAAATTGACCGTCAGCTCCGCCAGCGGGGCTATGAACTCCGTTCGGCTATAGCCTCGACCATAGGGGCGGCCTGGGCAATAGCCCGTTATGGTCCCTCTGGAGCTATTGTGCCGGAAGGTGGACAGGAAAAGGCCGTATCTTTGTTGCCTGTTGCTTGCTTGCGTTTAGAATCCAGCTTGATCGAAAAGTTATTGAAGCTCGGACTCCGCACAGTGGGTAATGTGACGGGCTTGCCCGATCGGGTATTGAAGAGACGCTTTGGAAACGAATTCGTGCAGCGTTTGGCACAGACGATAGGGAAAGAAGAGGAGTTTATGAGTCCCCTGAAACCGGTTCTTCCGTATACAGAACGACTCCCTTGCCTAGAACCTATTAAAACGGCAAAAGGGATTGAAATAGCGGTCGAAAAGCTCCTAGAGACGCTTTGCCAGCGTTTGGCAGGGGAGCAGAAGGGACTACGAAAGGCCAAACTGACCTATTATCGTATCGATGGAAAAACAGGTGCTGTTGAAATAGGAACCAGCCGGGCTTCAGCACATGTACAGCACCTTTTGGTTTTGTTCAGGCAGCGGATCGGCAATATAACACCTGGCTGGGGAATTGAGGTTTTTGTCTTAGAAGCCCTTAAAGTCGAGGAAGCGATACCCACACAGGAACTGCTATGGAGTGGAGAGGGAAGCTTGGAGAATGCCGCATTGGCCGAATTACTAGATCGGTTTAAAGGACGGGATGTCCATTGCCGTATAAGGCGTTTTTTATCGGATGAACACTATTGGCCGGAACGGTCTATAAAGCTAGCGACTTCCTTAACAGAGAAACGAACCACCACCTGGCGTACAGATCGCCCTCGTCCAACACGCTTGTTGAATCCGCCGCATCCTATTGAGGTGACGGCACCTATTCCGGATTATCCTCCGATGTTATTCCGTTACAAAGGAGAGGTGCATCTTATCAAAAAGGCAGATGGCCCTGAACGGATAGAACGTGCGTGGTGGATTGAGCAGGGGGAGCATCGGGATTATTACTATGTAGAGGATGATCAGGGAAGAAGGTATTGGTTATTTCGTTTGGGACATTATCAAGGGGATCGCTCTGCCAATTGGTATTTACATGGATTTTTTGCGTAGGGGGAGAAATGGGATATATAGAGCTACAGGTAACCAGTAATTTTAGTTTTCTTCGGGGTGCTTCGCATCCGGAAGAGCTCGTGGAACAAGCTGCATCTTTAGGCTATGAAGCTATAGGTATTGTAGATAGAAACAGCTTGGCAGGCGTCGTGCGTGCGCATGTGGCCGCACGAAAATATCGGATACGTTTTATTCTAGGTTGCCGCTTGGATTTATTGGATGGCTCCAGCTTATTGGCGTATCCGAAAAACAAGAAAGGCTACAGTCAATTGTGCAGTTTGCTCAGTACTGGAAATTTGCGGGCAGAGAAGGGGAAATGTCATCTTTACAAAAAAGATGTATATGCTTATAAACAAGATATCATATTTGTGGTGGTGCCGCCGGACACACTTTCGGCAGATTTTGAGTTGGATACCATTTTTATAGAAAATGCTACGGAGTATGCCGCACATTTGGGTGGACAAGTTTATTTAGGATTATCCCGCATCTACCAAGGGGATGATACTAAACGGTTGTTTCGTCTTTATGATTTAGCGGAACGACTTCATATTCCTGTGGTTGCATTAGGCGATGTACATTACCACATCCCAGAGCGTCGTGCTTTACAGGATATCCTGACTTGTGTCCGGGAGAAATGTACGATCTATACGGCAGGATTTCGTTTGCATCCAAATGCTGAACGCTATCTGAAACCACAGGAAGAGATGGAGCGCTTGTTTGCTTCCTATCCAGAAGCATTGGAACATACGATCCAAATAGCCGATGCCTGTCGTTTTTCGTTAGATGAACTGGAATATGTGTATCCCGAAGAGCTTACCCAAGAGGGGCGTTCGCCGCAGGAAGAATTAGAAATGTGGGTATGGCAGGGTGCAAAAAAGCGATTTAATGAAGAGGAGTTAGAGAAGCATACCCCCACCATACAGATGGAACTTGACTTCATTCGGCGAAAAAACTACGCATCCTACTTCTTGACCGTATATGATTACGTACGTTTTGCCCGTGAGCGCGGTATTTTGTGTCAGGGACGGGGTTCGGCGGCAAATTCTATTGTATGTTACTGTCTGGAAATCACATCAGTTAATCCTACCGATATAAAGCTGTTGTTTGCCCGGTTTATGTCAGACGCGCGGGATGAACCGCCCGATATTGATGTCGATTTTGAACATGAACGTCGCGAGGAAGTTATTCAATATATCTACGAAAAATACGGCCGGGATAGAGCGGCTATTGTTGCAACTGTGACGCAGGAAAGGGTAAAAGGGGCTTTGCGGGATGTGGGAAAAGCCATGGGCTTGTCTATGGATGCACTTAATCGGTTATCCCAAACGATTGGGTCACATTGGGATAGCACGTTGGAACCTGATCGGTTTAAAGAGCATGGTTTTCATATCGAAGATCCGCACTTCCGCAAAATATTGGAATTGGCGGAGCAACTGATTGGATTTCCACGTCAGCTGGGCCAGCATACTGGTGGTTTTGTGATTACACAAGGCAAAATTCATGAGTTATGTCCTATTATTCCGGCTCGTATGGAGGATCGCACCAACCTGGAATGGGATAAAGATGATTTGGAAGCGTTAGGGTTTCTAAAAGTGGATGTGTTGGGATTGGGCATGCTGACCTGTATCCGTAAAGGATTCGACCTGATTAAAAAACATTATGGCCAGGAACTCGAACTAACGAGCATGGGAACGAAAGATAAGAAAGTCTATGATATGATCAGCCTAGCGGACACCTTGGGGGTGTTCCAAATCGAAAGCCGGGCACAGATGTCTATGCTTCCTCGTTTGAAACCGGAAAAATTTTATGATCTGGTCATCGAGGTGGCCATTGTCCGTCCGGGACCTATCCAGGGCGATATGGTACACCCTTATCTGCGAAGACGAAAAAAGGAAGAACCAATAGATTATCCTTCGAAAGAGATTGAAAGTATTTTAGAACGAACATTAGGCGTTCCTTTATTCCAGGAGCAAGCGATGGAAATTGCCATTGTAGCCGCCGGTTTTACGCCGGCTGAAGCCGATGCACTCCGACGCAGTATGGCGACCTTTAAGGCCAAAGGAGAAGTGAGCTACTTCCGTGATAAAATGGTAAATGGCATGCTGGCTAATGGATACAAGGAAGAATTTGCCCAGCGTGTTTTTCGTCAGTTGGAAGGATTTGGTAGCTATGGTTTCCCGGAAAGCCATGCGGCTTCTTTTGCTTTATTAGTGTACGTATCCAGTTGGATAAAATGCCACTATCCTGATGTGTTTGCTGCCGCTTTGTTAAATAGCCAACCCATGGGATTTTATCAACCGGCTCAGTTAATTATCGATGCACGTCGGCATGGGGTTGAGGTATTACCTGTGGATATCAATTATTCGGCGTGGGACAATACCTTGGAAGGAAAATTTGAGGTGAAACCACATAAACTACGGTTAGGTTTCCGGCAAGTTAAAGGATTGAAAGAAGAAAATATCGAGAAATTAATGCTGTGCCGTCATAAGCATTATACGCGTGTAGATGAACTGGCGGACATATTGTCTGTTTTTACGTTGGAAAGATTGGCGGATGCCGATGCTTTTCGGTCTATCGGCTTGGACCGACGGCAAGCGTTATGGGAAGTTGCCGCGATACACGATAGGCAAGTTGCCCTGTTTAAAGGCCAGGATACAGCAAGCCCGCAAGAAAAGCAGATTCGTTTGCCATTAATGAGCGAAAGTGAGCATGTGGTGCAGGATTATGCGACGACCGGACTTTCTATTAAGGCGCATCCGGTATCCTTTTTAAGAAAAAAGCTGGATTTGTTAAACGTACTACCCACCGCTAAATTATCGTTTATGGAAAACGGAATACCGGTTAAAGTATGTGGACTTATTACCGTACGACAGCGACCGGGCACGGCCAAAGGTGTACTGTTCGTAACTATTGAAGACGAAACAGGTTTTGCCAATTTGGTGCTATGGGGCAAGGTATTTGAAAAGTATCGTCGGGAGATATTGCAAGCTAAGCTATTGATGGTAACTGGTTATATACAGGTAGAAGAACGGGTTATTCATGTTGTCGTGCAACAGTGTTTCAACCTAAACAGTTGGTTGTTGGAATTAGAGAATAACTCGGATGCTTCAACAGATACCATCTTTTATAAAGGACGAAATTTTAAGTAATCCCAATCCCCTGATTAAATAGCCGTGTAGCCACCATCTACATTAAAATAGCCGCTTTAATTCAACGTTCCTAAGCTATCGATACCCACATCGTTTTGGGCAAGAAGACCTCGCTCATCTACAGCATGTACAATTTTTGTACTTGCCATATATTCCGGGTTATCCGCATAGATATAGAGCAACGTACCCTCTTTTATCGTATTGATAATTGGTTTATTGACATTTCGAGGTAAAGCCGGACAACCATAGCTTCGTCCTAAGCGGCCGGTAGATTTTATAAACGATTCACTGCAATAATCGGCGCCGTGAATAACGACAGCTCTGGATTTAGCTTGATCGTTGATACCTTTTTCAAGCCCGTTAAGGACTAGGGAATAGCCGTTGCCTCCTTGATAGGTGTTTTCCGTTTCATAAAAACCGAGAGAACTCTGATAAGAACCATGACGGTTTGAAAAAGAACGCGCATATTTATCGCCGGAGTTACGCCCATGGGATACAATGGTATGGTATAGTACCTTTTCGTTTTTCATATCCAATACCACCATTCTTTTTTCCGTTGAGGGCAACGTAAAATCAATGACGGTGAGTATATGATCTCGTCTCGGTTGCAAGGTCCGATATCCTTGCATTGCCTGTTCAAAGGCTTCATATTGTAATACAAACTCCAAATTCATCTTACGATAAAGGAGTTTGACTTCGTCAATTTTTGGAATAGGTTCTTTTTCTACTACAGTTTCAACTGCTTTTTCTTTTGGGAGATATTCTGTTAGCCTAGTCGGTATATAACTCACTAAAAACGACGTCAACAGCACTAATATTAAACTACGCATAGGCAAAAAAATTATTTAATCCAGATGCAAAGGTAGTATTAATTTGATTTTCAAAATGTTAAATTAATGTAAATATCACTCAATAACGATAACCAAGGCGTTAAATGTCTTCGCCCAATCATATACAAATTTGGCATGAGAAGAAGCATTTCGTACACACATATGCGATCGTGGCGTAGTTCCCAACGACCAGCTGTGTTCTATGATAGACGCATTCACACTTTGTGTTGGGATGCCGTGTATATACGCACCATTGGTAAAACGACTTGCATAAGGGGCATAACCGTGAATGGTATTGGTGCCGTCTTTCAGATAAAACATTTTGTTTTTCTTTTCCTGCACTACAAATATTCCCAATGGTGTTTCATGCGCATAGGGAGGTTTGTGAACGCCAGATGTCGCGGGGTTCATGCTTCGGATTACCCATTCGCAATCACCGGTACGTTCTGCGGTGAGGATATTCTGATTGGTTACATCCACAAAAGCTATATGATGGAATGTAACAGAGTCGCCGATAGCTCTTACATACCGTTTTGGGGTTTCCCAGGTTCCCTCGAATGATACTCCTTCCAGTTGCACCATATCCAACGTATCGCTGGTCAGCAATTTTGCCAGTGCACCATCTCGACCGTAAATAGTGGGAGCTTCTGTCTCGCCAACAACATATAGAGGAGCTGCCTGATAGCGTTCTGTACCTAGGGAATCAGAAATGAGTTTGTATTCATTACGGTGATAATTCTTTACCAAGGGCGCTTCCCGGTTTTTATTTTTCCGGTTCTGTAAAATCGCATAAGAAGCGGGGGTGCGCTGAAAATTTTCTACATACGCCAGCTTTTCTTTGATTTTGTCCAGTTGAAACCGTCGCGTTGTATCCTGATAAGGATAGGTTTCTTCCAATGTATGCTTATCATATGACAACTCTTTGGAGAGTTGGATATCATCTGCTGTTCTCGGCCTTTTTCGCGCCTCTTCTTCGGCTTTCCGAATCGTCTCTAACGAGTCTGCTTTTCGTTGCTCCGCAGGATCGATTGTTTCTGTTTGCTGATTGCGGTTACACGACCATATGGCTGCCGCAAAGATTAAAAATGATAACCTAAAATATATTCTCATGTACAGAGTTAACAGTTTGCTGATAGTGATTGTTCCAAATATATGTAACCTGCGTGAATTTTTATTTAGAAAAAGATATAAATAATTCATGCAAGCTTCATTTCCATTAGGAAAAAATAAATTATGCTAATGGAAAATGTTACTTTTCTTTCTGAATTGCATGCACAAATTATACCAACAATCTTTTATCTTCGTACATAGGGAGTGGAGGTAAGTAGAAAAATGAAATGGTTTATCTGTATAATAACGATCTGTATTTCTTGTGTAGCCAAATCGCAAGGTGTATTCCAGTTATCTGATGATAAACCGGCTTCTTTTAAATTTGAATTAATAAACAATGTGGTATTGGTGCCATTGACCATAAATGGAATGCCATTTTCCTTTTTGCTGGATACCGGTGTAAAAGAAACCATTTTATTTGCCAATGCAGAAGACTCGATTTACCTAAAGAACCAAAACAAGATGATGTTTCGTGGTATCGGTATCGAAGATGGAGTGGAAGGGATCCTTTCTACCGAAAATGTAATTGAGGTAGGAGGTGTCGCCGTAGATTCCCTTCATTGGCTTTATGTGATACAAGGTGCGGAATTGGATATTTCAAGTGATGTCGGTGTAGCTATCAATGGTATACTGGGATCTAAATTTTTCGATAGCTTCGCGGTAAAGGTCGATTATCAAAAGCAACGTTTGACGTTATTCCCACACGATTATGATTATAAAAAATCCATTCGGAGATATAATTATGTTCCCTTAATGATAGAAAACGAAAGACCATATATAACAGCTAATATGTTAGTCGATACCGTGTGGACTGGCGGCAAGATGCTGCTGGATATGGGCAATACGGCTCCTTTGATGTTATTTGCTTTTTTACTACCACAATTCCATCTCAAGGAACCTTACGTGGAAGAATATATCGGTCGGGGATTTAACGGTGCCGTTTATGGAAAGCGGAACCGGATCAGAAAAGTTACATTAGCAGATTTTACGTTAGATTATCCCATCGTCGCTTATCCGGATTCGAATGCGCTATTTATGAGTAAATTAGCGGAAAATAGAATAGGCTCGGTTGGGAACCAAATATTACAACGGTTTCATTTGTTGATAGATTATCGAAAAAAGGCATTATATCTTCGTAAAAATCGAAAATTTGCCAAACCTTTTCTAGTAAATATGGCTGGAATCGAGGTGCGGCACGATGGCATGATCTGGCGGCGAGAATTGGTAAAAACAGGCTTACCCAAAAAGCAAGAACATCAAATGAAACCCGATCAAGGAATAACGATTAATCTGGCAAATGATGTCTTCCAATATACTTTTGTCTTACAACCTAGCTATCGTATAGCCGGGGTCCGAAAAAACTCGCCGGCAGCTGCAGCCGGCATTCAAGCCGGTGATATGTTACTTAAGGTAAATGGAAAGCCAGTAGGCCGATTAACCTTACCGAAAATTATGTCGGCATTGCAGTCTCGCCCGGGAGAGACCCTCCGGCTCACTTTACAGCGTGGCGATGAACAATATGATACCCGATTTCCGCTTGTCGACCCTATTCCTTTTTGAATTCGCTTACCGAGAAAAGCAACTTGATAAAAGGCAACTTTATGTTTTTTTTGCAGAATTATTGGCATTCCATTTTGAAATCCCTTTATTTGCAAAAATCATTCATTATAAATGGCAAAAAATTTACTGATTGTAGAGTCACCCGCGAAAGCAAAAACGATAGAAGGATATTTAGGAAAGGATTTTTTGGTAAAATCCAGTTACGGTCATATCCGTGATTTAGTGAAGACGGATGATGCGATTGACGTAGAAAATAACTTTGAACAAAAATATGAAGTTCCCTCTGATAAAAAGGCAGTTGTCAGCGAGTTAAAGAAATTAGCTAAAGATGCGGAAACCGTTTGGCTTGCATCCGATGAAGACCGGGAGGGAGAAGCTATATCTTGGCATTTATATGAAACGCTATCGTTAAAAGACGATAAAACAAAACGTATTGTTTTTCATGAAATTACCAAACCGGCGATTATGCGGGCCATTGAAGAGCCACGCAAAATTGATTATAATTTGGTAAATGCGCAACAGGCGCGCCGTGTCTTGGATCGTTTGGTAGGTTTTGAACTTTCTCCGGTATTGTGGAAGAAAGTTAAGCCGTCGTTATCTGCCGGTCGTGTCCAGTCTGTCGCTGTACGACTTATTGTAGAACGCGAACGCGAAATCAATAAATTTACGGCAGAGGCTTCCTTTAAGATTGTCGCGCAATTTACGACCGGAAAGGGAAAAGAACAGTTTAAAGCAGAACTGCCACAACGCTTTGAACAAAAAAGCGATGCCGAAGCATTTTTAAAAGATAGTATTCAAGCGACTTTTGCCGTTAGCTCACTGGAAAAGAAACCGGCAAAACGTTCGCCGGCTGCTCCGTTTACGACGTCCACATTGCAACAGGAGGCCAGTCGAAAACTGGGTTTCTCTGTCGCACGGACAATGCAGGTGGCACAAAGACTATACGAAGCGGGACGTATCACGTATATGCGTACCGACTCCGTGAACTTAAGCGACACGGCTATCCAGGCCGCACAGCAGGAGATTGTGAACGCTTACGGTGAAAAATACCATAAGCTACGTCGCTATAAAACCAAATCTGCAGGCGCTCAGGAAGCGCACGAGGCGATCCGCCCCACCTATTTTTCGCACCATACGATTGAAGGTGATCCGGCAGAACGTCGCTTATATGAATTGATCTGGAAGCGCGCTATCGCATCTCAGATGAGTGAGGCGGAGTTTGAGAAAACAACGGCTAAAATAGCTGTATCCACCCGGAAAGAGGAACTAGTGGCGACAGGAGAAATAATGCGGTTCGATGGTTTTCTAAAAGTTTATATGGAATCTACTGATGAGGAATCCGATAATACCCATGAGCAAAGCGGTGACAACGCGTTGTTGCCGCCATTAGAGAAAAACCAAAACTTGGAGTTGAAGGCTATGCATGCAACTGAACGTTTTTCTCGTCCGCCAGCTCGCTATACCGAAGCTTCGCTGGTAAAAAAACTGGAAGAATTGGGTATCGGACGCCCGTCTACCTATGCACCCACAATTTCTACTATACAAAATAGAGGCTATGTCATTAAAGAAGATCGAGATGGGAGGGAAAGACAATATACCGTATTGCAGATCGTAGACGATAAAGTCGTAGAAGAAAGAAAAACAGAAATGACCGGCGCGGAGCGATCGAAGATGTTTCCTACCGATATCGGTGTTTTGGTAAATGACTTTTTAGTAGAGCATTTCCACGATATTATCGATTATAATTTTACGGCTAAAGTAGAAAAGGAATTTGACGAAATTGCCCATGGTGGTAAAGAGTGGACAATGATGTTGAAGGATTTCTATGGACCGTTCCATCAGGGTATTCAAGATACGTTGGAACATGCTGACCGCGCGAGCCACGAACGACAGTTGGGAATGGATCCCGCAACTGGAAAACCGGTGAGTGTACGTGTTGGTCGATTTGGACCACTGGTACAGATTGGTTCCGCAGACGATGAAGAAAAGCCGCGTTTTGCCTCGTTACGTAAAGGACAAATGATTGAAACCATTACGTTTGAAGAAGCCATGGATCTATTTAAGCTTCCTAAAAAGGTGGGGGTCTTTGAAGAAAAGGAGATGACCGTTGCTATCGGACGATTCGGACCCTACATTCGCCATGCAAGTGCTTTTTATTCCTTGCCGAAGGGAATGGATCCCATGGACGTGACAGAAGAAGAAGCTATTCAGATTATTCAGGAAAAGCGACAAAAAGATAAGGAAAAGGTTATTCGCGTGTTCACGGAAAATCCCGATGCACAAATCGAAAACGGTCGTTGGGGACCTTTTATCCGCTTTGGTAAGCAAAATGTTAAAATTCCGAAAGGTACAGATATCGAAAAAATCACCTATGAAGACGTGTTGAAGTGGGCGGAAGCAGATCCGAAAGGTAAAGCAAAGGCGGCCGCAAAAACCACTAAGGCTAAAAAGACGACGAAAAAAACAAGTGCAAGTAAATCAAAGAAATAAAAAAGGCAGCAATTAATGGAACGAGAGAATTTTATCATTGCAATTGATGGATTTTCGTCTTGTGGGAAAAGTACTGTTGCGAAAGCGGTGGCAAAGAAGCTCCAGTTCGTATTCATAGATAGTGGCGCTATGTATCGTGCCGTCACCTTGTATTTTTTAAGACATCACGTCAATCTGGACGATACGGAAAAAATTAATGCCGCTTTGGAGCATATTCATATCGATTTTGTACTGCATGCTGATAAAATGTGTATGCTCTTGAACGGAGAAGATGTATCAGAAGAAATTCGCCAAATGCATGTTTCCGAGAAAGTGAGCGAAGTAAGCGCCATTAAGGAAGTACGACAGGCCTTGGTCAGGCAACAACAAAATTTAGGAAAACGCCGAAATATTGTGATGGATGGACGGGATATCGGTACGACGGTATTTCCCGATGCGGATCTGAAAATATTTATGACAGCTAGTCCCGATGTGCGTGCAGAAAGACGATTGGCAGAACTGCTGGCTAAGGGAGAAGAGGTGTCGATGGAAGAGATAAAACAAAATCTAGCCCACCGGGATCATATCGACAGTACGCGTGAAGAAAGCCCATTGCGGCAGGCAGAAGATGCTATTGTTTTGGACAACTCTGACTTAACGCAAGAAGAGCAACTAGAGATTGTACTGAACGAATACGAGAAGAAAAAGAAGGGGCATTATTAAAAGGCCCCTGGATCATCTCCCTCTTGCAATACCAATGTTGCTGTATTTGCGTGCATGCGAAGCCGGTTGCTCATACTAGACTTGAATAACCGTTCTAAGAGGCTCTTGTTCCTTTTTACTACACATAACAGGTCGACGCGGTGTTGTTCGATGTATTTGTTTAAGGTATGTTCGATAGACTGATCCATATCCAGCAACACAAATTCTAGATTGTCTTGCGGAAACATTTTTTGCCAACGATCGGTCATTGCAATAATATCGATGTTTTTATCCTTCAAAACATGGGCGCATTTAACTTTCACCGCAAATTTATCCGCAATTTCCATGATATGACGTAGAGCTGCTTCATCTTTTTCCCGGAAAAGTGTTGTGAACAAAATTTCCTTAATGCCATCGTATTTTGCTTCCTTTGGAACCGATAAGACGGGGACTTTTACACCACGGATGACGCCTAAGGTATTCGACCCAAAAATCTTATCGATCACGCCATCTGCCCGATTTGTACCCATGACAATTAAATGAATCCCTTCGTTTTCAATAATGCGCTGTGCGTTCGCGACAACGGTACCTTCTTCAAAGAGAAAGGTCAACGGCACGTTGGACAAATTATAATCATCTGCCATCTGATGAAGATCTGCAGTGTGCTTTTTAAAATTCTCGAATTGATGCAGTTCATAATTCTCATATACCTCGGGTACCAGCTCTGGCTGTCCAGCATGGGTAGCAGACAATACCGGCTGCATATAAGTATTGAGGACGTATAAGCTAGCGTCCATTTCCTTTGCCAAATGTAAGGCGTATGCAAACGCATTATTGGCAGCGTTGGAGAAGTCTGTGGGGAATAATATCTTTCTCATAACTCTAAGTTTTATATTATATAGCAAGTTAAGGTATTTCCTTGATTTTTACAAGCATTGTGATGCGAAATATCCACGATTGTTAAACACGGGAACGAATCATAATCTGGATATTCCATATGGCCTTTAAAAAACAGATTATTTTGCATATGAATCATTTTTTTATAAGACGAATCATTTTTGATAGAGGTGTAGCATTTGGAAATGATGTTACGTTTAGTTAAAAAATAAAGGTATATGGCAGAATGTTAGGGCGCTGTTCTGGTAAATGAGAATTAATTCGTTAAATTGGCATACCCGAACAGACGGTTTTAAGTGAAAGTTGTTCAGCAATATTGGAAGAAGGCGAGACCATTGACCTTACGAGAGGCTTTGGAAGATTGCGTTGTGGATAAAAGTGAGCGCGGAAAATCGTTTGTTTACAAAAAATATTATGGATATGTCATGGCCGTAGTACTTCGTTACATTACGGTAGAAATGGAGGCAGAAGAGGCTGTTAACGAAAGTTTTGTAAAAGTTTTTAGAAAGATTGGATCTTTCGAAATGCATGCCGAGGAGGACGCATTGGAGAAAACATTTCGTTCTTGGTTGGCGCGTATCGCGGTGAATACATCCATAGACTTACTGCGCACACGAAAACCGACCAGCTTTTTGGAAGATACCTCAGACGAAGAGATGAAATCGCACACCGTAGTGATGACGGACAGATTAGGTGTAGAGGATATTATGAAGCTGCTGACACGGCTACCTGATATCCAACGTTCTATTTTTAATCTATTCGAAATTGAAGGATATTCGCACGAAGAGATAGGAGCCATGCTCCACATTCCGGAAAGCACATCGAGAACATATTTAACACGCGCTAAACAGCGTCTACGTAAATTATATATGGAAGAATTTAGTGTTTCGCACAATATACATTCATAAATGCGAAGGGAAACATGAAAGATCGTAATAAGGAACTTATAGAGCTCATCAAAGAAGGGCTTAAAAATGTAGAGGAACTTCCTTATAAAGAGGGGGCTTGGGAAGCCTATAAAGCTAAATATGAGCCCACTCGGAAGGTAAGATATTTCGCGCTACCTTGGGTGGCAGCAGCGGTTATGGCGTTGGCAGGATTTACTTTCTTGTTTCTTCATGACTGGACAGATTCTACTGAAAAACCTTTACCTACCATACCAATGTCTGTCGGGGAAACGACAGACAAACCTATGACGACAGCACCAGGATCGGAACGCTTAGCTTCGATTAACGTGCCGGCTGATAAGATAAAGGAAAGTACGCGAAATAGGGTGACATTGGATGAAATAGACTTACCGCCACTTCATGTGGTGCATTTGACGAGCAAGCCTATGCTGACCGCTAAAGTGGAAAAACCTATCTTGCTGTCCGTCACGGAGGGAGGCAAACCGCCTGTGGCATTGCCCTGGAACGATGATTTAATAGCTGGAGAGCAAATAGATCCAAATTTTGCTTATCAAAGCGAAGCTGCCCGTCATTTATCACCTAAGAAATTGCGTCTTACCGATCGATTTGAATTAGGAGCCTTTGTGAGTCCATCAACTACAGACCGAAGTTTCGATCTTGGCGGCGGACTTGTTTTTGCCTATAGATTTAATGATAAGATCGCTATTCGTACTGGGGCTTCGTTTAACCAATATGAAGTTGGTATGTTGAAATCACATGTACAGGAAATAGGAGAAGAGAAGAAACAAGCAGCAGCAGCTATAAAAAATACGGATAAGCTAATCTCTAAAGAGGCTGCTTCCCTTCGAACCAACAATTTTTTTATTCCTAATTTGAATGCCGTAACTGGAAAGGTACAGACGTTGGATATTCCGCTAGATATACGCTATAATCTAACAAAAGAGTTTTATGCCACGGGCGGCGTTTCTTATGCGGCGGTGCTATCTCAGGAGCGTTTTGATCATTATGAAGAATCCGCTGGTATACCGACCTATTCCAGTGCCTCCGATTCGGAGAAGCCCGCTGAAAATCCGGTGACGACTATTGAAACAACCCAAATAAGTAGTGATGAAAATATAAACACCAATGGTTTTGGTGGGTTTGTGAACTTTTCGGTTGGCCGAAAAGTTAATATGGGTAAAACGATGAAAGTTTCGATTGAACCGTTTGTGAAATTCCCCGTAGGCCAATTTAAGCGTGCCGACATGAATTACACAAACGGTGGAATACGTATAATGACGAGCTTCTAGTACGAATACGAAGGAAGACACATATTATATTTTGTCTACACGTACCCAGCTCATACCCGCAGCAATCGCTCCCTGAACGCCTGGATCACCGTCCTCAAAAACAAGACAATCCGCAGGAGCAACATCAAGTTGTTCAGCGGCTAAAAGGAAGGGTTGCGGGGAAGGTTTTCCTTCTGGTGTGTCGCCCGCACATACTAATGTTTCGAATTTTCCGGTTACGTTGATAACCTCTAAAGTAACGTTTAAGGTCGAACGTGACCCACCTGAAACAAGTCCAATTTTCTTTTTTCCTACGTTTTCCAGAAGATGTTGTAGCACGTAGTCCAATGGTTTAGTCTGGCGGATAAACTGCTCCATGAAAATGCGGGATTTTGTCCGGGCAAAATCTAAAGTATCTATATCCCGCTGGTATCGTTTGCCAATTTCTGCTGCAACGTCTACCGTTGGCCAGCCTGCCAGTTCCTCCACAATATGGTCATCCAACTCAATTCCGTAGGCTGCAGCGGCAGCTACATAAGCAGCTTTATGCGCTGGCATGTTATCGGCAAGCGTGCCGTCTACATCGTATAATAACGCTTTAAATGGTTTGGATTTTTCCTGTAAGATGTTAAATTTTTTCTGTGATTCAGCATTCATGCCGCAAAATTACGATTTTCTTCTCGCTTTCTCTTTTACTATTAGACTTAATTCGCGGCTTGTCTGGCCACCTACGGAAGTATTTTCCTGCGCGCGACGGAATAAATATGGCATAACGGCTTTTACTGGTCCGTAAGGCATATATTTAGCGACGTGAAAGCCCGCGTCTGCTAAATTGAATGATAAATTATCAGACATACCTAATAATTGAGCGAAGAAAATATGATCGTTGGCCGGAGAGATTCCGCGTAAGGCCATTTCGTCTGTCAACAATCTAGCGCTCTCTTCATTATGCGTGCCGGCCATCAAGCCGATACGGTTAATGTGGTTTAGACAAAATCGGATCGATTCATTATAATCCCGATCGCTTGCTTCTTTATTGGGTTGGATAGGTGAAGGGTAGCCATGTTCGGTCGCACGATCGCGTTCTATTTCCATATAAGCACCTCGTACAATTTTGGCACCCAAATAAAAGTTTTGGGTCTGTGCATACGCGAAATCAGCCTGTAGGGAGGCGAATTTATCATGGCGGTACAATTGATAGGTGTTATATACGATGACACGCTCTTTATTGTATTTCTCCATCATTTCCCGAGCAAAGTCATCGATAGTATCTTGTATCCAAGAATGCTCGGCGTCTATCAACACCCGTATATCCGCTTTATAACAAGCGCCGCAAATAGCATCTATACGCTCATAAACGCGTGCAAACTCCATTTTCTCCTGATCAGAAAGTGGCTGTTTTGCATCCACTTTGGCAAATAGATCAAATCTTCCCAAGCCTGTAGGTTTGAAAACACAAAATGATATGAGTTTATTTTTTTGTGCATAAGCTACCGTACGTAAAATTTCAGCACAAGTGTGGTTAAAGCTCTCTTCCGATTCTTCTCCTTCTACCGAGTAATCCAAGATGGTAGTTACCTCGGCTTGCCCCAGTTCGGCAATAGCGGGCTCACACCCTTCGATGGATTCTCCACCACAAAACTGTTTGTAGATCGTGTTGCGGATAATACCTTGGATGGGTAACCCTATTTTTAAAGCAAAGTTTGTAAGAGGCGTGCCAATTTTGATAAGGGTATTGCTGGCTACTATTTTAAAAAGCCAGTACGCTTTTTCCAAATCTTCATCGGATTTATTCCGAAAAGCAATTTCCGTGTTGTTAAAATCCAGTTTAGCCAAATGATGTACAGATATCATACGTGTAAAATAATAACGGTCAAAATTAAATATTTATTTTCATCTCTTTATATCTTTTCGATAGCCGATAAGCCTTTTATGTTTAACAGGAATTATCCTTTTTTTTACGGATATTATTGATCACTTGATTTGCGATCCCGTATCTTTACAAAACCATTAAAATAATAATAGAGAAGCGTTATGCAAACATTTTCATTAAAGGGAGAATATATTCAGTTAATCCAGCTATTAAAAGCGATGAATTGGGTCGAACACGGTGCGATGGCACAGTTTGTTGTGGAAGAAGGATTGGTTAAATATAACGGTCAGGTAGATTTTAGAAAAAGATTAAAAGTAAAAGTAGGAGACATCATTGAATTTGATGGACAGCAAGTAAAAATTGTGTAATTTAGTGCTTTCATATTTCAAACAGCACAATACATGACAAAACAGATCGCCAGTCTTGGTTATACGGTATTCTTCGAAAACAATCTCGAATCTTTAGCCACATTTATTACTTCACGCAACTATTCCCAAATTTTGGTGTTGGTGGATAGAAATACCAATGATCATTGTTTACCGATACTACAATCCGCTCTTTCCGAGATAACGGATTACGATATTATTGAAGTCGATCCGGGAGAAGAAAACAAAAATATTGATTTCTGCATTGGTGTTTGGAAAACTATGCTCGATTTTGGAGCTGATCGAAAAGCGTTAATGATCAATTTGGGTGGTGGAGTAGTGACGGATATGGGAGGGTTTGCAGCCTCTACTTATAAAAGAGGTATTGATTTTATTCAGATTCCGACAACCCTACTATCACAGGTCGACGCCTCGGTGGGTGGAAAAACGGGGATCGATCTAGACAACGTAAAAAATATCATTGGTACGTTTACGCAGCCCCAAGCAGTTTTTATCAGCGGACAGTTTTTGGATACGTTGGATGAACGTCAAATGCGCTCAGGTTTTGCAGAGGTTATTAAACATGGTTTAATTTATGATAGAGAGTTGTTCTTCAGAACGAAAGATGTTGATTTGAATAGTGATGGTTTAGATGATATTGTTTTTCGTTCCGTGGAAATAAAAAATGACGTGATTACACAAGATCCAACCGAAAAAGGCCTTCGAAAAATCTTAAACTTCGGCCACACCATCGGACATGCTGTGGAAGGGTATTCTTTGATACACGATGCCGATCCGCTGTTACACGGCGAAGCTATTGCATTGGGCATGATTTGTGAAGCTTATATTGCGCATAAAATAAATGGCCTTTCCACAACGGATTTGTCGGAAATAATGGCTGCGTTCGATAACCGTTTCGTACGGTACGCCTTTTCGGAAGAAATATATCCGGAACTTATAGCCTTGATGCAAAATGATAAAAAGAACGACGGAAAAAAACTGGGATTTGCTCTACTGTCTGAAATCGGAAAATGCGATTACGATAGGTATGTAAAAGAAGAGCTGATTATGGAAAGTCTAGATTTTTACAGAAATAAAAATACATAATGAAACATCTTTTACTCTTTATAAACCTGCTCTTCTTCGGCCAGATATTTACGGCTTATAGTCAGGAACGGGTATTGGTCTTTACCAAAACAACAGGCTTTAGGCATAAAAGTATTCCCAAAGGGGTAGAAACGGTAAAAAGAATACTGCAATCGGAAGATATCGCAGCCGTACATACCGAAGATGCCCGCTATTTTTGTGCGGATAGTTTAAGCCAATTCGGTGCTGTCATTTTCTTAAGCACCACCGGAAATATATTTAATGACGAGCAGAAAGCTGCCTTTCAGCACTTCATACGCTCCGGCAATGGATTTGTCGGTATACATGCTGCATCTGATACGGAGTTTGAGTGGCCCTGGTACGGCGAATTGGTAGGAGGCTATTTTACGCAACATCCGCCGGTGCAAGAAGCTAAAATAGATGTTGTTGATCGTAAGCACTTGGCAACGAAACACCTACAAAAGGTTTGGTGGCATAAAGATGAATGGTATGATTTTAGAGATATACAGCCTGGATTACATATCCTGATGACCCTCGATGAGCGAACCTACAAGGGCGGAACGATGGGGAAATTTCATCCGATAGCCTGGTTTCGGGAGTTCGACGGTGGACGTACATTCTATACGGGGCTTGGGCATACGGATGAGTCTTTCGACGAGATTCCTTTTCAACAGCATATTGTCGGTGGTATCAAGTATGTGTTAAGGCGTTAGGTATAGTTGACTTCTCGTTTATGAATAAATTGCTGTTTTCTATATTTGTTTTATTCCTTTCTGCTTATCAAGCAAGATCACAAGATATAGGTTTAATTCAGAGATCGTTAGAGCAATCACCTATATTAAAAAATCATTTCTTTGGCTTTAGTCTTTATGATGTGGAGGACCATCAATTCCTCTTGGGATTGAATGAAGATAAATATTTTACGCCGGCATCCAATGCCAAAATATTCACATTATTTACAGTCCTTAAAAATATTGGAGATTCCATTCCTGCGTTACAGTATATAGAAAAGGGAGATTCTTTGTTATTCTGGGGAACAGGTGATCCCACCTTTCTACATCCGAAGTTGGATGCAGGTACAGTCTATAATTTTTTAAAAGCGACAGATAAGAAGTTATTTTACGTAGGAAGCATATCAACAGAAGAGCCTTTTTATCGCCTGGGATGGGCTATGGAAGATTATGAGGAATACTATCAGCCAGAGATAACACCATTTCCTATTTACGGCAATGTCGTGACCTTTGGGAGTATTCGGAACAGGTTGACCGTTTTTCCTGTACATTTCCAATTTGGTGTGGCTACAGACGAAACCATCGGGAAACCAGACCGATTCCAGATCCATCGAAAATTTGCGGAAAACACCTTTTTGATCAATAACGCAAGAATTCCGAATAACTACGTAAACCAGAAACCTTTTAAATATTCTGATGAGCTATTTATACAGCTTCTGCAGGATACGCTACAGAAACAAGTAGAATTAATTCAATACCCTAAGCCCACAGAAGTGAATACTTTATATTCTGTTACTACACGTGATGTACTACGGGAGATGATGTTGGTCAGTGATAATTTTTTAGCGGAGCAGCTGATGATGGTTGCAGCGATGAATAGATATGGTGATTTTCATACCGCTCGGTTAAGAAAAGATATGGAGGCCGCACATTATGCTTTTTTTACAGATAAGATAGACTTATACGATGGCAGTGGTTTATCACCTTATAATAAAGTTACGGCGAGGAGTTTGGTGGAACTGTTGTTGATGATAGCACAAGAGATTCCGGAAGCAAATGCACTTCATTATTTGTTTGCTGCGGGAGGCTTAGAAGGTACGTTAAAAGCGACTTATCAGCTGGATAGTGGGATCCCCTTTGTTTGGGCAAAAACAGGCACCCTAAAAAGTGTATATTGTCAAAGCGGATATATCCGGACCCGTAGTGGACGAAATCTTGTGTTTTCTTTTCTCCATAACAATTTCGTGGGTTCAGCGAAACCGGTGCGTAAGGAAGTCGCACGTATCATGACTTTTATCTGGGAATATTTTTAATGAATTATTAAAATCTGTTATATTCGCTTCACAAATGCGTGTTATTGAAAAAAACAACAAACGCTTAATTCGTTCCTGGTCGATGTTTGACTGGGCGAACTCTGCTTATAATCTGGTCATTACATCGACCATTTTTCCAGCTTATTACACGGCGATTACGCAGACTGCGGAAAAAGGCGATGTTGTCAGTTTTTTCGGATTCGAGGTCGTTAATACTGCTCTCTCTAACTTTGCGTTGGCTTTTTCTTATCTCTTCATGGCTTTTGTATTGCCGTTTCTTTCGTCTTATGCCGATGTGCAGGGAAAAAAGAAAAGCATGATGATGTTCTTTACCTATTTTGGCGCGGTAGCTTGTATGGGGCTTTTCTTTTTTCGGCTAGAAACATTAGAAATGAGCGTAATATTATTCGGATTGGCCGCTATGGGCTATATCGGAGGTGTATTATTTAACAATTCCTATTTACCCGAAATAGCTACGGTAGATAAGCAGGACAGCGTGAGTGCACAAGGTTTTGCCTATGGTTACGTAGGCTGCGTTACCCTCCAGCTTATTTGTTTGGTGTTTATTTTAAAACCAGAATGGTTCGGTATTATCGATGCCTCGTTTGGACCGCGGTTATCCTTTTTGTTGGTCGGTGTGTGGTGGGCTAGTTTTTCGATCATTCCGTTTTTTGCACTTCCGAACAACCAAAAATCAGTGATACGGGCCTCCAAAAAAGTATTCCGTACGGTTATTATAGAATACCGTATCGTATTACGCCGTATACAGAAGATGGAACGTATTCGTCGATTTTTACCGGCTTACTTTTTTTATTCTGCCGGGGTGCAAACTGTGATGATTGTAGCGGCTGCATTTGGCGCCAAAGAGCTTCAACTCGAGAGCTCTAAACTCATTATAACCATACTGTTAATTCAGCTGGTTGCCATATTCGGTGCTTTTTTGATGTCCAAGCTTTCTGCAAAGTTCGGTAATATTAAGATTTTGATCGTCGTCGTATTGGTGTGGATAGGTGTGTGTGTATCCGCATTCTTCATAAAAACAGAAACAGCATTTTACGTTTTAGCGTGTCTGGTTGGATTAGTGATGGGCGGTATTCAATCGCTCTCCCGCTCTACCTATTCTAAATTCCTTCCCGAAAACATCAAGGATACGACATCCTTTTTTAGCTTTTATGATATCACCGAAAAATTAGCTATTGTATTAGGGTTATTTTCTTTTGGGTTGATAGAACAGTTCACCCACAACATACGTTACTCCGCACTGTTTCTTTCTGTATTTTTTATCATTGGATGTGGTTTACTCTTTCGCTTACTGCGATTTAATAAGGCAATGACGTCATGAAAGTAGAACTATTTATACCCTGTTTCATAGATCAGATTTATCCGGAAACGGCCTTTAGCACGGTGAAGCTGTTGCAAAAAGCAGGTTGCGAAGTTATCTATAATCCGAAACAAACCTGCTGCGGGCAACCGGCGTATCATGCGGGCTTCTGGGATGAGGCCAAGAAAATCGGTCTTAAATTTCTGCGTGATTTTTCGGAAGATCATTATATCGTGTCGCCGTCGGCCTCTTGTACCGAGATGATAAAAAATGGATATGATGATTTGTTTACCAATTCTACAGTTCATAACCGCTGTCGCAATATCCAATCAAACATCTACGAATTGACCGATTTTTTGGTAAATGTGCTTAAAAAAGATTATTTTGGAGCAGAATTAGTGGGTACGGCGATCTATCATGACTCCTGTGCCGCGTTAGGGGAATATAAAATGAAAGAAGAACCCCGACAGCTATTAGCGCAAGTGGGCGGTCTTGAGATTGTTTCTATGCATGAGCAAGACGCATGTTATGGGTTTGGTGGCACTTTTTCTGTGAAATTTGAAGGCATATCGGCGGCGATTGCTGAACAAAAAGTACAAAAGGCCATGGCCGTTAAAGCTGACTATATTATTTCAACAGATAGTTCATGTTTATTTCAAATACAAGGATATATTGATAAACATCAACTCCCCATCAAGACCAAACATATCGCGGATGTATTAACCTCTGGGTGGGCAAATATTTAATAAAACCTATAAAAATCCAATGAACTCTAGAAGAACGTTTTTAAAAAACTTAGGATTGGCAACAGCAGGAGTGGTAATAGCTCCTTCGTTAGATGTGTTTGCCGCAAAAAAAGCATGGTTTGACATTTCGTTAGCGCAATGGTCTCTTCACAAAACACTATTTGCAGGAGATTTAAAGAATATTGATTTTCCGGAATTTGCCGCAAAAAAATGTGGTATCTACGGGGTGGAATATGTCAATCAGTTCTTTAAAGATAAAGCTAAAGATATGGCTTATTTGAAAGACTTGAACAATAGGGCTAAAGATAATGGTGTCAAAAATGTGTTGATCATGATCGATGGGGAAGGGAATCTAGGAGACGAAGATAATGCGAAGCGTTTACAAGCTGTTGACAATCATTATAAGTGGATCGATGCAGCAGCCTTTTTAGGATGTAAATCCATCCGCGTAAATGCAGCCGGAAAAGGTACGCCGGAAGAGGTGGCACAACGTGTCGTCGACAGCTTAGGCACATTAGCGGACTATGGTAAAAAAGCAAAAATTAACGTCATTGTAGAAAATCACGGCGGTATCTCTTCCCATGGTGATTGGTTGGCAGGCGTGTTGAAAGCAGTCGGTAAGAAAAACTGTGGAAGTTTACCTGATTTCGGTAATTTCTATGAATACGATCGCTATCAAGGTGTACAAGATCTAATGCTCTATGCGAAAGGAGTAAGTGCCAAGTCTCACGATTTTGACGCAAATGGTAACGAAACGGCTATTGACTATCACCGCATGATGCAAATTGTGAAAGAGGCTGGTTTTAAGGGATATGTGGGCATTGAGTATGAAGGTAGTAAACTTGCCGAATTAGACGGTATTCTCGCGACTAAAAAATTGCTGGAGCGATTTAAGACGTTGTAAATTCGGATTAACCCGTAATTGAATTTTTACAAAATATAAAATGGATATTACGGGAAAAACTAGAATTTTTATTTTCTTTGTAGCAAAGTTGCCAAAATCAATTAGGTGAATACCCCTGTTTGATTTTGGTTTTCATGACAATAACTTTAAAAGATGATTCAACAAAAAGAAGACGAAGTCTTGGTAAACCACCTCGCTAAGCAGGGCATTGACAACAAAATGGTAATGGGGCATCCCGCAAGTTTATTTGTGCTGTTTTTTACAGAAATGTGGGAGCGTTTTAGCTATTATGGAATGCGCGCGCTATTGACCGTGTTCCTCATTACAGAAATTGCCAAAGGTGGATGGGGATGGACAAATGCGGACGCTATGCAGCTTTATGCCTGGTATACCGGCTTAGTTTATCTTACACCGTTGATCGGAGGAATGATCGCGGATAAACTTACAGGATATCGTCAAGCTATTACGTTAGGCGCTTTGATTATGACCTTGGGTCATCTCTCGATGGCGTTTGAAACGTTTGGGACTAGTTTTTTTTACCTGGGTTTAGTCTTGATGATTCTGGGGAACGGTTTATTTAAACCGAATATTTCCTCTATGGTTGGTCAACTTTATCCAGACACCAGCTCGAAGAAAGATGCAGGTTATACCATTTTCTATATGGGGATTAATGCCGGTGCCTTTTTAGGGATGTTGCTATGTGGGTATATTGGCGAAAAAATAGGATGGCATTATGGCTTTGGTCTGGCCGGTGTATTTATGTTTTTTGGTATGTTGCAGTTCTTCTTTGCACAGAAGATCTTCGGTATCATTGGCGAAAAACCCAACAAAATACATCAACCAGACGAACATGTAGAGAAAGTGACAGACGAGGATACACCTAAGCATGTGGTGCGCGATAGGCTGATTGTAGTAGCGGTATTGATGTTTGCTAGTTTATTTTTCTTTTTTGCATTTGAGCAGGCTGGTGGTTCGATGTCTATCTTTGCCAAAGATTATACACAACGTGTTTTAGAAGGAAATGCAGGGTTAACATTTAAATGGGTTGATGCGGCTTTAACGATTTTCCCGATTATGATCGTAACCTGGGTACTGTATAGCTTGGCAAAAAGAATCGCAGCTGCGTATCCGTTAACTATTTTCTTTACTGCGTTATCGTTTGCCATTATATGGGGACTGGGTATCTGGAAAGTATATCGCGAATTCAGTGCCGAACAAACCGAGGTGACCGTGTCCTGGTTCCAGATTCTAAACTCTTTCTTCATCATTACCTTAGCGTCTTCTTTCAGTAAAATGTGGGAAAAAGTATGGAATCCGTCCGGTCCGGTGAAATTTGCGATGGGATTGCTGTTAGTGGGGATTGGTTTTATAGCGCTAGCGTTTGGTGCGAGCAGTATTCCACAGGGAGCTACAACAGCTTCCGTCAGTATGATTTGGCTGATCCTTGCATATTTCTTCCACACCACAGGTGAACTTTGTTTATCGCCGGTAGGGCTATCTTATGTAAGCAAGCTCTCGCCGAAGAAATTAGCCGGACTACTATTTGGACTTTGGTTTACGGCCTCTGCTATAGCGAACTTTATTGCCGGTATGACGGGATCTTATATTGATAAAATCTCACAGACTTACTCCATGTCGGTATTCTTCTACATCATCGCTGCTATACCGATCGTGGTGGCCGTATTTTTATTGCTATTCAATCCGAAACTGAAGAAAATGATGCATGGTATTAATTAGCCTATAATTTACCCGTGGTAGACAGTCTAGTCATTATTCCGACATATAACGAAAAAGAGAATATAGCGAAAATCATCCGCAAGGTTTTTTCGCTTCCAATTCCTTTTGATATTCTGATTGTTGACGACGGATCACCGGACGGTACAGCTGCCATCGTCAAAACTATCCAACAGGAATATCCCGGCCGCTTGTTTATCGAGGAAAGGATAGGAAAGCTGGGTTTGGGAACAGCGTATATCCATGGATTTCGGTGGGCTTTGCAGCGCCATTACGGCTATATATACGAAATGGATGCGGATTTTAGCCACAATCCCGAGGATTTAATCCGTCTACGTCAGGCGTGTCTGGAGGGTGCAGATATGGCAATTGGCTCCCGTTACATAAAAGGCGTCAATGTGGTGAACTGGCCGATGAGCCGTGTGCTAATGTCGTATTTCGCATCCGCGTATGTGCGACTTATCACGCGTATACCGATCCAGGACGCTACAGCCGGTTTTGTCTGCTTTTCTCGGTCCGTCCTGGAAAAAATTCCATTGGACAATATTAAGTTTATCGGTTATGCTTTCCAGATTGAAATGAAGTTTACCGCCATCCAATATGGTTTCAGACTAGTAGAAGTGCCTATTATATTTACCGATCGCACCGAGGGAGTTTCTAAAATGAGTACGCGCATATTCAGAGAAGCATTTTTCGGGGTTATCCAGCTAAAAATAGAGAGTTGGTTTAAGAAATATAAATAGTTAACTTCGCGTATATATGAATGAATATCTTGATCCGAATCCAGAAAGACTAAATCCCATTGATAGGGATATAGAAAGGGCATTGCGTCCGCAGGTCTTCGAGGATTTCACGGGGCAGGAGAAAATTTTAGAAAACCTCTCTATTTTTGTCAGAGCTGCAAAACTGCGCAGCGAGGCATTGGATCATGTATTGTTACATGGCCCTCCTGGCTTGGGTAAGACCACGTTATCCCATATTATCGCGAATGAAATGGGCGTGAACATCAAAATCACATCCGGTCCGGTATTGGATAAACCGGGGGATTTAGCGGGTTTACTAACGAATCTGGAAGAAGGCGATGTGTTGTTCATCGATGAAATTCACCGTTTAAGTCCGCTGGTCGAGGAATACTTGTATTCGGCGATGGAGGATTTCAAAATTGACATTATGTTGGAAACCGGGCCCAACGCCCGTTCCGTTCAGATTTCGTTGAATCCCTTTACGCTTATTGGTGCAACGACCCGATCTGGACTGTTAACAGCTCCGCTTCGCGCCCGTTTTGGAATTAACTCACGACTTCAATACTATGATGCTAAGCTATTGACTACAATTGTATTAAGGTCGGCTCATATCTTAAACACACCGATTACGGAAGAAGGTGCGTATGAGATTGCGCGACGAAGCCGGGGAACACCTCGTATTGCTAACGCCCTGTTGCGTCGAACGCGGGACTTCGCGCAGATTAAGGGCAACGGTTCCGTTGATAGAGCTATCGCGCAATATGCCCTGAATGCCCTGAATGTAGATGAAAATGGGCTGGACGAGATGGATAATCGGATTCTGACCACCATTATCGATAAATTCAAAGGTGGGCCTGTCGGACTGAAAACGATCGCTACAGCCGTAGGAGAAGATGAAGGAACGATAGAGGAAGTATATGAACCGTTTTTGATTCAAGAAGGTTACCTGATGCGTACATCCCGCGGTCGTGAATGTACCGAACTGGCGTTCAAACACCTGGGGAGAAACACCTTCCATCGAGGAAATACGTTATTTTAAGCTATTTTCTTCAATACCCTTTTTGCTCTGCTCGCTAATGCCGGAGTCGGATTTTTGAGCAAGTGATGAATCTGTTCTTTCAATTCTGTAGAGATCCAAGGATTGTTCTTCCGTAAATTACACAATATATCAAGACAATTAACGAGAACCGCCACCGGGCACTCCCGATGGATTAACCAATTAAATGCTTGTTCTATTAAAATTTCCTCCTGATCGCGGGTTTGCGGGACGGCTGTTTTAAAATCAGTAGCCAGCATCGCTATTTTCGTGTAGCTCCGTATGGTTCCCCAATGCATCTGCTTTGATAATCCGATAAGGAAAGTGTCATATAGGGGAGCAATGAGCGCAGGTTGTTGTATACAAACATGTTCGAGCAACCATGCCGCCCGAAAAGAAACTTGGTTGTCGGGATGGTAAGAATACGCCAACAGGCTGGCTACGGTGAAACCCTGTATCTGGATAAAATCCAGATTAAATGATTTTGCCGGATATTGTCGGATATCGACTTTTAGAAATTGAACAAGTTGCGGCTCAAAATCCTTATTCTCCATAAAATTTAGGGTTAAAGTTAACCAAAAACAATTGTGTTGTGGCCCGGGTAATAGCGGTGTAAAGCCAACGTAAAAACTCCATATTGAGCATCTCGTCATTTAAATAACCCTGATCGACAAACACACAGGGCCATTGTCCACCTTGTGCTTTATGGCAGGTGATCGCGTAAGCAAACTTCATCTGTAAAGCATTATAATAAGGGTCTTTTTTTATCGCCTCCAAGCGATCTTTTCTGGTCGGTATATCCTCATAGTCCAGTGCAATCGACTCATATAATTGCTGCTGTTGGTCGCGTGGCATATTGGGCGCATCTACGTGTAAACTATCGAGCAGAACACGGCATACTACGGGTTCCAGCTCGTCATCATCTATAAATTCCAGCGATACATCCGCGAAGCGGAAACCATGTTGATCGTGTATATTACTGACCTTCCGAACTTTCGCCAGATCGCCATTGGCGATGAACCCCGTGTTTTTCTCGTCATGTTGCTGAAGCCAATAGTAATTATTCCGTACGACCATCACCAAATCGCCTCCAGTAATTTCTTCGTCGCGAAAGAGAATCTGATTCCGGATATGCTGGTTATATAAATTGGCAGATTTATTGGACCGGCAGATCACGATGGTGTTTTCGATATCAAAATGGTCATAGCTATAGTGTAGTCCCTCCAATAGTCGATCACCGTTCATGCGAAAGATATCCGTAAACCCTTTGGTATGGAATTGTGGAAAAGGGAGTGCGCCCCCCTGATCTTCCCAATGGATATCGTTACGTACTTTGGTAGCATTATAAAGTATACCCGATGCTTTTTGCTGCCGTACAACCTCGCGAAGCTCATAATGAAAAACCCGTAAGTGGTAGTTCGCTTCGAGGTAATTCGGATCCAGAGCTGGGCTTTCCAACATGCCCACAGGTGGCAATTGTGCGGTGTCTCCAACAAATAAAAGACAGCAGTTTTCGCCTGATTGCACATAGCGAATCAAATCATCCAGTAAACTTCGGGAAAAGAATTGCTCGCCGGCATCCGAAATCATAGAAGACTCATCTACAATAAACAAGGTGTTTTCATGTAGATTTTCCGCTAAGGTAAAATCCATATCGAGTGTAGCGGCAGATTTTTTACGGTATATCTTTTTATGGACAGTAAATGCTTTTCTCCCAGAATAGTGCCGCATAACCTTTGCGGCACGCCCGGTAGGCGCCAGTAAAACGGACCTTTTCTGAAGTGTCGGCAAAATCTTCACCAATGCGCTTATAATCGTGGTCTTTCCGGTGCCGGCATAACCCTTTAACAGAAAGCACGTGCTTGGCTGAAATGTCGTTAAGAACTCATCTAAAAGCAAAAACGATTCCTGCTGTTGCGAGGTAGGTTGCCATACAAACTGTTGGGTAAGCAGGTTCTGAATATACATAATCAAAGTTATGCAAAAGGTTGGTCATATCGATTGGAAAAGCTAATTTTGTTGAGGGACTTCAACAACCCAGCGTATGAAATATACATCAAAGAATTTCCACTTACATTATATACCACAGTATAAGCTGTTCGTAAAGGCAGATTTTTTAGAAGATACATTAATCGTTGTCGATGAATCTGGTCAGGTTCAGGCAATGTTCCGTTATCCCGCAAATGAACCCGACACGGAGGCGATTAAGTTATTGGGATTACCGTTTCAGTATGTGTTCATCAGTTTACCGGTGCAAAGTTTAGTGTTTATTCCCGCTGAGGTGTATCAATCGGAAAACCACCCGTTATATCAGGAGTTTTTACTGGATGACCACGTTGACCGCACACAAATTCATAGCTTGGATAACCTAGCCATCACCGCTTGTTATCAATATGATATGCTCTTGCACAATCGCTGGCGTGCTATCTTTCCCCATGCAAAATTTGTGGCTGATTTTCAGCTCCTTTTAGACGAGGTACAAGCTTATATCCCCATGCAGGGCGAGGTATTGGGTGCACATTTCAATAATACGCAGGTCGAACTGTTTGCTTTCAAAAATGGTAAATTCCTGTTTTATAATGTGCTCGATATACAGCATGTAGACGATTTAAATTATTTTGTACTGACTACGTGTCAGGCTTTTGATTTACATATTAAACTGCATAAGATATTGATTTCCGGCATTAATGCCCAGCATGCTTATAGCACGGCACTTACCCACTTTGCCCATCGTGTAGAGTTTATCCAAGGCCGGACAGATTTGCATGCCGATGATGAAGGTGTACAGCAAGAAGTCGGCAAGTTGAACTTCATAGCAGATGCTCCCTTATGCGTATCATAGGCGGAAAATATGGCGGACTTCGATTATCTCCACCAAGCAACTTACCTGTTCGCCCGACAACGGATATCGCCAAAGAGGCACTGTTCAATATATTGGATAATCGGATTGCAATAGATGAATGCGATTGCCTTGATCTTTTCGCCGGAACGGGCAATATCAGTTTTGAATTGGCTTCGCGGGGAGCGCTTTCGGTAGAGGCTGTAGACATTCACTTTAAATGTTTGCAGTTTATTAAGGATACCACGAAGAAACTGCATATCGAGGTTATTCGCACCCGTAAAGCGGATGTCCTGAAGTTTATCGCGGCGTGTAAAAGTCAATATGATTTCATTTTTGCCGATCCACCGTACGATCTACCATCTTTACCGCAATTGGCAAGCCTAATGCTTGAAAAAGGCTTATTGAAGCCGGGGGGAATGATGGTGGTTGAACATCCTTCTACACGAAAAATGGATGAATCGTCGTTTTATATAGAAACAAGGAAGTATGGCTATTCTTCGTTTAGCTTTTATAAATTGGATTCGTAAACCTTTAACGCTCATCAGATATGAACACTGCTGTTTTTGCCGGATCATTTGATCCGTTTACGTATGCTCACCAAAATATCGTGGAGAGGGGACTATCTTTATTCGACAAGGTCGTCATCGCCGTGGGGATAAATAGTACTAAAAAAGGGCTGATGTCTTTTGATGATCGGGTAAATGGTATTGCGGACTTATTCGCATCGAATGAAAGGGTAGAGGTGACGCAGTTTTCGGGTCTTACGATTGATTTTTGCCAGGAAATAGGAGCGAAGTATCTGCTTCGTGGGTTACGGAATACTGCCGATTTTGAATTTGAGAATGCCATCGCACAAAACAACCTCTTGCTTGCACCGGAGATCGAAACGTATTTTCTGATGGCAAAATCTGGGTTGGCGCATATTTCGTCGACCATTGTCCGGGATATTTTACATCACCAAGGTGATGTATCGGCGTTAGTGCCAAAGGAGGTTTTGAAGTATATATAATAGAAATATGTCGAAATTGTTTGAGGTCATTTAAAATAATCAGCACCACGGCGCAGACCAACATTGCCAAGAACATGGACATTTCCCGTAGAAGTAGACAGTATTTTCTGATATAAAAAAAATGTTTACATTTATCCTCCGGAAATACGCTATTACAATGAAAAGACAACCAACCTATTTAATTTTATTATTTCTGCTCTTTCCTATACTTTCATCAGCTCAAGAAAAATCTTATCCTAATGTATTGATTATATTAGCTGACGATCTAGGTTATCACGATGTTTCTTATTATAACACCCCTGATATCCGCACCCCAAATATTGATGAAATAGCCAGACAGGGCATTCGTTTTGATAACTTTTATGCGAACTCACCTGTGTGTTCTCCCAGCCGTGCTTCTTTGCTAACAGGCAGGTACCCGGAAATGGTTGGGGTGCCGGGACTAATCCGTAATCAAGTAACAGATACTTTTGGGTATTTGACACCGGGTTCGCAATTATTGCCGGCGTTAATGAAACAAGCAGGATATAAAACTGCGATTGTGGGTAAATGGAACCTGGGTTTGGATATGCCCAATTTACCTAATCAAAAAGGCTTTGATTATTTCCATGGCTGGTTAGACGATATGCTGGATGATTATTGGAAACACACCCGAAATGGTATCAATTTTTTGCGTGAAAATGGTAAGCCAATTATTGCGGAAGGACACGCTACTGATCTATTTACGAGTTGGGCTGTTGACTATCTTAATACTCAGATTGGCAGTGAAAACCCTTTTTTCCTTTATCTTGCCTACACCGCTCCCCATGCGCCCATACAACCCGACGCAGAATTTCTTGCTAAAGTAAAAGCCCGCGAGCCTAACATTACTGACAAAAGAGCTAAATTGGTAGCTCTTATTGAACAAATGGATGATGGTATTGGCAAAGTTATTAGCACCCTAAAAGCCAACGGACAGTTTAAAAATACCTTAATTGTGTTTTTAAGTGATAACGGAGGCCAACTTGATTTAGGCGCTAATAACGGAAATGTGCGCGATGGTAAAGGAACCATGTATGAGGGTGGCATCCGGATTCCGGCATGCATCAGTTGGCCTGAGCATATAAAACCAGGCACACAGTCAACAGAGAAATTGTTATTGATGGATATTTATCCAACGTTAGCAGAACTCGTGGGGTTGTCCGTGGACCACAAAATTGATGGGGTCAGCTTTGCATCGATACTTAAAAATAGTGGTTCAAAAATGGCTCCACGTCCTATATTTTTTATTCGGCGAGAGGGTGGCAGTTATGGCGGAAAAATATCAAATGCAGTGGTAAATGATAACTTTAAACTATTGCAAAACACTCCGACATCTCCATTTGAGTTATACGACCTAACGAAAGACCCTCTAGAGCAAAATAATGTTATCAAAACCGAGGAGGCTAAACGAGTTACACTGCACCGCTTGCTAATGAAACAAATGCAAAAAGGTGGTAGTGTTCCATGGCAAAAGCAGGAAGAACAGTAGGCAACATGCACTAACATAATAAATGTAGGAAAGTTAGATAAAAATTAAGACCTTAGTAAAGCGTACAATAATATAACAAAACATACATCAGCGTACACTAGACTGTTATGACAAACAAAAAACCTTCTATTAATGATATAGCGAAACACTTGAATGTGGCCAAATCCACGGTATCCTTCATCATCAATGGAAAAGCCGAGGCCCACAGAATTAGCAAAAAGCAGGAACAGCGTGTGCTCGAGTACATTAAGGAAATCGGGTATAAGCCGAATTATATGGCAAAAAGTCTTGCGACGGGAAAGACCAATAGTATTGGCCTGATTGTAGAAAATATAGGGGACTCTTTTTTCGGGCCGATTGCACTGATGATCGAAGAGCGGGCGAAGAAAAGTGGTTACCGGATTATTTACAGTAGTACTCGAAATAATACAAACGATGCACTGTCCGTATTGCAGTTGTTTAAAGATACTCACGTCGACGGTTTTATCATCGCTCCACCCGTTAAGATGGAAGAAGGAGTTAAAAAAGTCATAAACGATAAGGTGCCGGTCGTTATTTTTGATAGGATGTTGGAAGGGGTGAAGACAGATTATGTGGGAACGAATAACCGTGAAGTTGTAGAAGAGGCTTGTGCACATCTGCTGGAACAAAAATTTAAGCGCATCGCCTTCATTTCGCTAGCCTCTCCTCAAAGCCAGATGCAGGAACGTCTGGATGGCTATCTCCATACGATGCGAAAGAAAAAACAGACCCCCATCGTGCTTCAGATGCGGTATGACGTCGATAGAGAAGGCTACAGGAACGAGATTATCCATTTCTTACAAAACAATCCGGATGTCGATGCCGTTTTTTTTGCAACAAACTATTTGTGTATAAGTGGTCTGGAGGCGATCCGTGAAATAGGTAAAAAGATACCGGACGAGATTGGCATTATTGCGTTTGATGAACACGACTTGTTCCGGCTATTTTCACCATCCATTACAGCTATCGTCCAACCGCTGGAACAATTAAGTACGACCATTGTTAAAATTTTACTGAATCGTATCGACAAAGGAACGATAGAACCCTACCAGTATATTACGGTGCCTTCCACATTAGTCATTCGGGAATCCAGTGTTAAAAAAAAGTTAAAATAAATGTTGCTAAACTGGTTTTTTTAATTTAGTTTTGAACTGAAGAGGATAAAAATCATTTTTTTTGCATGATTTGCAAAAGCGGTTTTTCTACTTTCAGGAATATTATTACGCTAATAAAATTATAGTTTATAAACCTAACTAAAAGAGCGATGAACAAGAGAAACTTATGGTTCAAATTTTACCTGCTTGCACTTCCTTGCCTATTTTCACCTGCTTTTTCAATTGCCTCTCCTGTAAAAGGAAAGGTAATGCTGGAAATACCGCAAACGAATGTAGAAGGAACCGTTGTGGATCCAGGTGGAAGGCCTTTGGCTGGCGCGACAATCCGCGTCGCGAGACAGGAAACAATGACGTCCACAGATGCTAATGGACATTTCGTACTGGCGGTAAGTGAAGGGCAGGTACTGTCCATTTCTTATACGGGTTACCATTCCAAGGAAGTGGAAGCGACACCAGGACAGAATATGCTTATCACCTTAATGGAGGATGCAGCAGCACTAGATGAAGTCGTTGTTGTGGGTTATTCGGCACAACGGAGATCCTCGGTAACAGGTGCTGTAGCATCGGTTAATATGTCTGATCTAGAGACGAGACGGGTGCCAAATGTGGCACAGTCTTTACAAGGACAGGTTGCAGGTGTACAGATTACGCAAACCAGTGGAGCTCCTGGCGATGGTATCAACGTCAGGATCCGCGGAGAGGGTACCATTGGAAACAATAATCCACTATATGTTGTTGATGGGGTGCCTTCAAGAGATATTACTTTTCTGAATCCATCTGATATTGAGTCCATGTCGGTTTTAAAGGATGCTTCCGCAGCCGCTATTTACGGATCGCGTGCTTCTGCCGGCGTCGTCGTCATTACGACTAAACAGGGCGGGGCGGGTAAGTCGTCGCTGAACATCAATTATTTTGGTGGCTTACAACAAGTAAACAACCTGCCCAAATTACTGAACACGACACAATATCTGGACGTATTGGAAACCTCCTGGAATAATTCGGGTAATACCGGAGAGAATCCCTATACTAAAGATAAATCACGTACCGACCTCGCAAATACGGATTGGTTAGATGAACTGTTCGAAACCGGAAAGACCAACAGTGTGGAACTCGCGGCAAGTGGCGGAAGTGAGCAAACGCAATATTTAATATCTGGCGGTTACTATCGGCAAAATGGTATCGTTGTTTATGACAATGATAAATATGAGCGGATAAACTTCCGGACAAATGTAAACAGCGCGTTGACGGAACGTTTAAAAATCGGCACCAACCTGCAGCTTATGTATTCCAAACGTGATCAGATTTCGGCGAAAGGTGACGCCCCCGGTATTATCCGGCACGCTATGTTGAGACCTCCTCTTCTAAGTGTATATAAAGATCCGTCAGATCCGACTTGGTCTGAAAGTGATCCCTTTACCGACCTGCCGTTTTATCGCTACAATTCCGTGAACGGAGGTTATGAAAGTGGTAAATACGAGGTTACGCGGAATCCTGTTGCGGCGGCGTATTTTACCGATAATGTTTTTTCGCGGATTAAGACGTTTGGTAATGTATATGGAGAGTATGCGCTTCTTGCGGACAAGTCCCTTAAATTCCGAACAAATGTAGGTATAGACCTAAATGTAAACCATACGAAGGCATTCTCCGAAAATTATGGTGATGACGACGGAAGTGCTAGTGCTAACGATCGTGGGAAGGGACGTCTAAACCGTCCGGAAGGTCTGAATGAAAATCGTGGAACAGACTTTACACTGACCTGGAATAATGTGTTGTCATACGAAAAAACAGTTGGTCTACATCAAATCAGTGCCTTAGCGGGAACCGAGTATATTAATAATAATGCTTCGGCTATAAGTGGTTCCCGCCGACGTTACGATTACACCATGCCGACTTTCCGGTACTTAGATTACGGCAGTACGCTCCTAGATTTATGGAACGGAGGATCCGGATCAGAATATGCGTTGTTTAGTTTATTTGGGTCGGCTACCTACGAATTTGATGGCAAATATATGGTGACGGCTAACTTACGGGCCGATGAATCGTCACGTTTTGGAGAGAACAACCGATGGGGATATTTCCCTTCTGTTTCGGTAGGCTGGACCATGAGCCGAGAACAGTTTATGCAAGATATTAATTGGATCAGCGATTTACGTTTGCGCGCGAGTACGGGTACTTTAGGGAATCAAGAAATTGATAACTATGCTTTCCTGACGCTCATGAAAAGAGCAGGAGAAAACTACCTGATTGACCGCTATGGGAATCCCGATCTGAAATGGGAAACAACCATACAACATAATGTGGGATTGGATATGGCTCTTTTTCAAAATAGGGTAACCTTTACGGCAGACTATTTTATAAAAGATACCCGCGATATTCTATTGCCTATCTCTATGCCCGCCTTGGTGGGAGATGTACAGCCAACCATTGTCAACGCCGGTCGGGTAAAAAATAAAGGTTTTGAATTTTCGTTGGGCTACCGCCGGACAACAGAAGGCGGCTTCCGGTATGGTATAAATGGAAATTTGGCAACCCTATCCAATGAGGTGGTAAAACTGCATCCCAATGTGCCTTATATCAGCGATAGAGCCACACGGACAGAGGTCGGGAATCCGCTCAATGCCTATTTCGGTTATTTGCAGGAAGGAATATACCAGAATCAGGCCGAAATCGACTCCCATTTATTCGGTGTAGAAAATCCACCGCAGAAACCGGGAGACATCCGCTTTAAAGACCTCAACGGAGATGGTATAATCAACGATCAGGATCGGAATTTTATGGGGAGCCCGATTCCGAAATTAACGTATGGCCTAAATCTTTCGGCAGCTTATAAAGGCTTTGATTTTGCGGTCTTAATTCAAGGTGTTCAAGGAGTTGACCGTTTTAACGACGGACGGAAGATTCTGGATTTTGATACCCGGCCATTTAACTATACGACGGATGTACTAGACGCCTGGAACGGTGAAGGGAGCAGCAACAGCATTCCGCGGGTAACTTTTAACGATAATGGAAGTAGCCGGATTTCGACCATCGTGCTTGAGGATGCTTCCTATGCTCGTCTAAAAAATTTGGAACTGGGTTATTCCTTTGGCTCGTTGGTTAAAAAAACGAATGTGTTGAAAAATATGCGCGTTTATGTCTCTGGCCAAAATTTGTTAACGCTCACAAATTATAAGGGGCTCGATCCCGAATCGACGGATTTGATTGATATGGGGACATATCCTTCGTCCAGAACATTCCTGTTTGGTGTCAATGTTACTTTTTAATTACGTGTGTGAAAAAATATATAGAAATGAGACTATCGATTTTTAGCAGTGTATGCAGCCTACTTTTCGTAATGACTAGCTGCAATATGGAGAAGGATCCGATTGGATTGCTTACTCCAGATCAAATTAATGAAAGTCCGTCGGAATCGACGTTGAAATCTGCCGTAAACAGTGCTTATGAACCACTGCGAAATACCAACGGTTTTCTTGGAAGCGGAGCATGGGCGCAAGGATTGTATATTCGGCCAGATTTTGTGATAGAAGATATCGCCGGAGGTGATATGAATAAAAAATGGGTTTCCGATGGGGATCAAGCTTGGATAGATGAGGTGAGCCGTTTTTCGTTTACATCGGAAAATCCCGCGTTTAATGGAATTTGGACCTATGCATACGAAGGGGTCTCCCGCGCGAATTTAGCAATTGACAAGCTCGGCAATCCAGCGACCATCGAACAGGCTGGCGTCCCAACAGCCCTTGCAGAAAGGATGCTGGGAGAAGTGCTGTTTTTGCGTGCGTATTATTACATCGAGCTCGTTACGAATTTTGGCGATGTAGCGCTACTCACCAAACCGCTGACGAGCTTTGAGGAAGCGTATGAAGTGGCCAAAAGAGTTCCGCAGGATCAAATCTGGCAGCAGATAAATACGGACTTACAGCAAGCCTTACAATTATTACCGGATGCTAAGCATCCCGTGGATACGGAACCTTGGCGGGTTTCTGCCGCGGCGGTATTAGCCCTGGAGGCCAAGGTAGCTTTATTTGCAGAAAAATGGGAACAGGTAATCAGTAAAGTGGAAGCATTGGAACAAAAGGGTTATTTTTCTTTGAATGATAACTATTTTGACAGTTTCAGCAATAGCAAAAAGTTTAAAGATCAAGAGGTGATTTTCGCTTACAACCATACGCAAGGGACGTTGCCTAAGAATGGGAATAGTATTGGAGCTCTGCTGGGGTGGGGTTTCCTGGCACCTACAGATGATTTTTTAGCTTCGTTTGAAGAGAACGACCCTCGGTTGGAATATACCGTTAATGTAGGTGACAGGTTGGTCTATAAGCTAATGGGCGACTTAAATGCGGCTAACCGTGGAAATGGTGATTCACCGGCAAATAAAATCTTGATACGGTGGGCAGATGTACTCCTCTGGAAAGCGGAAGCTTATCTGGAAACAGGAAATTATCCGCAAGCCATTGGCCTGATTAACAAGGTACGAAATCGTGCCCGTAACACGGTTAAGGTAGATGGTGACAAAGCGCCGACAGGTACACTTCCGGACCGGAATGTACAGGAATCGGATCCGAGTGTCATCAAAACTTGGCTCATGCAGGAAAGACGCTCGGAATTGGGTTTCGAAAGCCACCGATTTAGTGATTTAAGGAGGTGGAAAGTCGCTGCCGAGGTATTGCGAAACATGGGAAAAAGTTTTAGGCCCCATCATTATCTATATCCGATACCTCAACGGGAGATTGATTTATCGGGAGGATCGCTTACCCAGAATCCGGATTATTAATAAAACGTATATATTTTCTAATTATTTAAATTTTAAAACATGAATAATCAGTTGTTAAAGATACTTTTTTTGTTAGTCACGGCTGTAGGAACAGTTCAGGCGCAGAAGCAAACGAATAAACTGCCGGAATGGGCATTTGGTGGTTTTGTCAGACCACAGGGGGTAAATCCGGTTATATCCCCTTTGGAACATACCCAGTTTATGGATCCGATGAGCGGTAAAAAAGTCGCCTGGGAATCCAACGATACATTCAATCCTGCGGCTACGGTAAAGGACGGTAAAATTGTTGTGCTGTATCGAGCGGAAGATAAGTCGGGTGTAGGTATAGGTCACCGTACGTCACGCTTAGGTTATGCACTGAGCGATGATGGTATTTCCTTTACGCGTAAAGAAAAGCCTGTTTTTTATCCGGCCGATGACGCACAGAAAGATTTTGAATGGCCTGGAGGAACGGAGGATCCTCGTATAGCTGTGACAGAAGATGGTCTTTACGTCATGTTTTACACCCAATGGAACAGGAAGACTGCTAGGTTGGGCGTAGCCACTTCGAAAGATTTGATAAACTGGGAAAAACATGGGCAAATTTTTGCGAAAGCTAAAAATGCCGATCTTATCTTCGATAAATTCCATAAGTCTGCTTCTATCGTTACACAGGTAAAAGATGGAAAGCAGGTGATTACGAAAGTGAATGGTAAATATTGGATGTATTGGGGAGAACATGGTGTATATGGTGCTACTTCGGATAACCTAATCGATTGGGAGCCTGTAGTAGACGAAAACCGAAAGATAAAGGCCTTTATCTCGCCGCGAAAAGGATTCTTTGATAGCGATCTAACAGAATGCGGTCCACCGGCTATATTGACGGAACATGGTATCCTGTTGCTATACAATGGTAAAAATAATCCACAGCACGGAGATAAGCGATTCAACAGGGGAACATACAGTGCAGGCCAGGTCTTATTCGATGCAGATGATCCCACGAAAGTGATCGGTCGCTTGGATGTACCGTTTTTAAGACCTATGGAAGATTTTGAAAAAAGCGGTCAATATAGAGATGGAACTGTTTTTATAGAAGGACTGGTATATTTCCATAACAAATGGTTTTTATATTATGGATGTGCTGATTCCGAAGTAGCGGTAGCCGTATATGATCCGAGCAACCCGGCGCACCCAGATCCATTGCCATAAAAGCTGTTTGTATAGTAATGGTTAATAGCTTTATAGAAGAAGGTATTCTGTGTGCGGACATCGGAGGTTCGCATATCACAGCGGCAGTAGTTAATGGCACGAGCCAAACGGTGATTTCCGACACCATCGTCCGCCAAAAAATTGATGCGCATGCTACCGCCGAGGTCATTTTGGCAACTTGGACAGCGACATTGGTCGCTGCCCAAGAAATCTGGGGAAACAAATGCGATTGCCTAGCCGTATCGATGCCCGGACCTTTCGATTACGAAAGAGGTATTTCGTTAATCAAGGATATGGATAAATACGATGCGCTGTTCGGAATGGATATTAAGCGGGAGTTTGCCGATAGAATGGCGCTCCCGATGGATCGTATTTGGTTCATGAATGATGCGGAAGCGTTTTTACGCGGCGAGATGTGCCAAGACAGTAATAAGTATTTCAAAAGAGTTTTGGGATTGACCCTTGGAACGGGGTTAGGTTCCGCATTCTTTCAACAGGATGAGGTAAGAGACTTGAACCTTGGTTCATCACCATATTTGAGCGGTATGGCGGAAGATTATATTTCCAGCCGCGGTATTCTGGCCTATTATCGCGCTCTTGGAGGAAAAGACACAACAGATGTCAAGACACTCGTAAAAGGGGCAGGTGAGGACGGCAGGGCAGCGGAGGCTATGCAACAGCTGGCGATTTGGCTAGCAGATTTTCTTCTGGAACATATACCGGAATTAAATCCAGATATAATTATTGTCGGCGGAAACATCAGCAAGGCACAGGCGCTTTTTTTACCTCAGGTTTCACACATTTTAGAGGATTATGGTATCCGTATTCCAGCGAAAGTTGCTGCAATGGGAGAGCAGGCCGCTATGTTGGGTGCTGCTTCATTTATTAAATTTAAAAAAATGAATTCATAATGGATTCAATATCTAATTCTAAACGTGGTTTTGCCATCCGGTGCGCACTTATCGCATCTCTGGGCGGGTTTCTTTTTGGGTTTGAAACAGCAGTGATCTCCGGTGCCGAGAAGAATATTCAGCAACTTTGGGCACTTAATTCATTCTGGCAAGGGTTTACTGTTTCTTCAAGTCTTATAGGAACGGTTATTGGCGCATTGGTGGCCAGTATACCGGCACAAAAATTTGGACGTAAGAAAGTATTGATTGTGATCGCATTGGCTTATTTATGCTCTGCAGTTGGCTGTGCGTTGTCCAGTAATTGGTCGTTATTTATTTTATCGCGTTTTATCGGCGGTCTCGCCGTAGGTATGTCGTCTGTGGTTGGTCCGATCTATATCTCCGAGATCGCACCTGCAAATATCCGGGGTCGTTTAACGAGCTCTTTTCAATTCATGATTGTACTGGGCATTTTTATTGCTTATTTAACGAATTTTCTTTTTGTCGGGATGGGTGACGAAGCTTGGCGATGGATGCTCGGTATCATGGTTGTCCCGTCCCTGCTGTTTTTCGGTCTCTTGCAGCTTATTCCGGAAAGCCCTCGCTGGTTGATGATGCAGGGCAAACAAGAAAAAGCACGTGACATTTTCCATAAGTTGGGGGAACCGGACATGGAAAACGTCTTGAGGACAAGTGCACAATCGGGAACCACAAAAGACTCCTTGTTTCAGCGGAAATACCGCAAACCTATTTTGTATGCCGTCATACTGGCTATGTTCAATCAGTTGAGTGGAATCAATGCGATATTGTATTATGCGCCCAGAATTTTTGAATTGGCAGGCTTCGATCAACAATTAGCATATTTACAACCTGTTTTTATTGGAGGTGCGAATTTACTCTTTACTTGTCTAGCCATGATGATTATCGATAAATTTGGCCGAAAAAAACTATTATTGATCGGCAGCGTTGGCATGTTTGTGTTTCTTGCCTTAGTTGCACATGCTTTTAGTCAGGGGATAGCAGGCGCTTCGTGGGTATTGATCTATCTGATCGGATTTATAGCATTCTTTGCTTTTTCACAGGGAGCTGTAATTTGGGTGTTCATTGCAGAAATATTTCCGAATAATGTTCGTTCGCAAGGCAGTTCGCTCGGAAGTTCCACCCACTGGATTATGGCGGCAGCCATTTCATGGGTATTTCCTGTTATTGCTGAAGGAAATCCGAACGGTGGTTTTTATTCTTTCCTTTTCTATAGCATTATGATGGCTGTTTCTTTCTTTTTTATATGGAAATTTATGCCAGAGACAAAAGGAAAGTCTTTAGAAGAGATCCAAGAGGCACTGTAGATTTCTGGGGATTAGGTACTTGATTTTCTTGTGGTTTATGACCGATATATTGAGCAAACTGCGAGAAGCTAGCTATGCACGGATGAGTGATGCGCAGAAAAAAGCTTGGGACACCGCCTATACTGTCAAAAATAAGGCGTTCTACGATCTGAAACCAAAAGGCGATGATCTTACACCGTGGAAATACCAGCGCTACATGCAGGATTATCACTATTACGAGGCCGGTGGTCACGGAGTGCCTGTACATGAAGACGTTTATTTGGATAGCCTGAAGCTGATCAATTACTATTCGCTGAATGAATGGGAACTATTCGATCTGCGAAGAGATCCATATGAAATGCGTAGCGTATATAATAACCCTGAATATACAGCTAAAAGAAAGATGTTGGAAAAAGAACTTGCCAGACTGCGAAAACAATTGAAAGTACCGCCAAATCAAAAGTAAAGATGCTTAATCTTATAAACCGGGTTTTGCAGGTATTCGTCGTAAATATATTTATACAACCTCAAAGATCAATTAGGTAAAACCCTATCACCGACCCTAACAGAAATGTAACGTCGGCGGACGGAAGTGTTATGTCGACGGACGCCGACATCACTTCGTTGCCCTACTTTACGCAACTCCCGTCCATCTTTTTCACGTCGGCATATGGGAAAGTCGTCTCG